>Ga0302279_10001080_pt1 | contig 39735 bp, 32 predicted proteins | sample III_Bog_N3_3_FD_194541 | JGI IMG/M metagenome (GOLD analysis project Ga0302279, IMG submission 194541) | Peat permafrost microbial communities from Stordalen Mire near Abisko, Sweden - III_Bog_N3_3 | ecosystem: Environmental > Terrestrial > Soil > Wetlands > Peat | place: Sweden: Abisko...
TGGCGCTGGCGCCCGGGAAGCTGGCGCTGACCGAGATGGTGGGAAAATCGACCTCCGGCAGCGGCGCCACCGGCAGCACGTCGAACGCCATCGCACCAGCCAGGGCAATCGCCAGCGTCAGCAGCGTGGTGGCCACCGGACGCTGAATGAATGGCGCGGAAATGTTCATGCCGGGCCTACGATTTCGGCGCTACCGGCCTGGCGGATTTGGGCGCGAAGCGCCGGACCAGATTGTCGAAAAAGATGTAGATTACGGGCGTGGTGTAAAGCGTCAGCACCTGGCTCACCAGCAATCCTCCGACCATCGCGATGCCGAGCGGCCGGCGCAGCTCGGAGCCGGAGCCGGTTCCGAGCGCGAGCGGCAGGCCGGCGAGCAACGCCGCCATGGTCGTCATCATGATTGGACGGAAGCGCAGCAGGCAGGCATCGTAGATCGCCTCCGTTGCGTTCTTGCCCTCGAGCCGCTCGCCCTGCAGCGCGAAGTCGACCATCATGATGCCGTTCTTTTTCACGATCCCGATCAGCAGGATCAGGCCGATGATCGCGACCATGCTGAGATCCTGGTGAAATAGCAGCAAGGCGAGGAAAGCGCCGACGCTCGCCGACGGCAGCGTCGACAGGATGGTGATCGGGTGCACGAAGCTCTCATACAAAATGCCCAGCACGATGTAGACGGTGACCAGAGCCGCCAGGATCAGCAGCGGCACATTGCTGAGCGAGTTGGTGAAGGAAGCGGCGGTGCCCTGAAAACCGGCCTGCAGGCTCGCCGGCATGTGCAGGTCCTTCTGCGCCGCGTCGATCACGGAAATGGCGTTGCCGAGCGCTGCATTGGGCGCCAGATTGAACGACACGGTGATGGCCGGAAATTGCCCCTGGTGGGTAATCACCAGCGGCCCGGTGGTTTTCTCGAAATGCGAGAAGGCGCCGAGCGGCACGGCGCTGCTCACCGCCGAGCTGGTGGCGCCCGCCGAGCCGGCACCCTTGCTCGACGTCGCGGTCGAGGTGCTCGACGACAGCGCGCCGGCCGGAGGCGCCAGGGCATTGGACGCCGGGGTGTACAACGCCGAAGACGTCAGCGCATTGGATCCCGCGGCGGATGATCCGGAGGACGAGAACGAGGAAGCGGCTCCCGGGCCGCTGGTCCCGGACGAGGTATTGGACTGAATGTAGAGCTGGTTCAACTTGTTGGGATCCGACTGGAACAGGGGATCGCTCTCCAGCACCACGTGGTACTGGTTGACCTGGGTGTACATGGTGTTGACCTGCCGCTGGCCGAAAGCGTCATAGAGCGTGTTGTCGATGGTCGCGACCGCGATCCCCAGTCGTGACGCGGTCACCCGGTCGATCACCAGCGATACCGCCAGCCCTCCCGGCTGCTGATCGGTCGCGATGTCTTCCAGTTCCGGCAATTGCTTCAGCCGGTCGACAAAGCGGCCAGTCCAGAGATTGAGTTCGCCGGCATCGGCGTCTTCGAGCGTGTACTGGTATTGGGTGCGGCTGACGCGGTCGTCGACCGAGATGTTCTGCACCGGCGCCATGAACAGCTGGATGCCCTCGACCCGGTCCAGTCTCGTCTTCAGCCTGCGGATCAGATCGGAGGCGGTGATATTGCGCTCGCCGATCGGCTTCAGGTTGATCGACATCCGCCCGCTGTTGGTGGTGACGTTGGTGCCGTCGGCGCCGATGAAGGACGAAACACTGACCACCGCCGGGTCTTCGAGGATCTCCTTGGCGAGCTCCTGCTGCTTCCCGGCCATCGCGGTCGAGCCGATGGTTGGCGATGCCTGCGATATGCCCTGGATCACCCCGGTATCCTGGACCGGGAAAAATCCCTTGGGAATTATGGTGTAGAGAAACACGGTGAGCAGCAAGGTCGCCACCGCGACCGACAGCGTCACCGCCTGGTAGCCGAGGACGAACTTCAGGGTCCGGCCATAGAACGCGATCATGCTGTCGAAGACGCGCTCCGAGACCCGGTAGACGCGCCCCTGCTGCTGCTTTGACCGATTGCGCAGGATTCGCGCGCTCATCATCGGCGTCAGCGTCAGCGACACCACCGCGGAAACCACGATGGTGACCGCGAGCGTCACGGCAAACTCCCGGAACAGCCGTCCGACCACGTCGCCGAGGAACAACAGCGGAATCAGCACGGCGATCAGCGAAACCGTCAGCGACAGGATGGTGAAGCCGATCTGCGCCGCGCCCTTGAGGGCGGCTTGCATCGGCGGATCGCCGGCCTCGATGTAGCGCGAGATGTTCTCGATCATCACGATGGCATCGTCGACCACGAAGCCGGTGGAGATGGTCAGCGCCATCAGCGACAGATTGTCCAGGCTGTAGCCCAGCACGTACATCACCGCAAAGGTGCCGACCAGGGACAGCGGCACGGCGACGCTGGGGATGATGGTCGCGTACAGGCTCCTGAGAAAAAGGAAGATGACCAGGACGACCAGTGCGATCGTCAGGAGCAGTTCGAATTCGACGTCGGCGACCGACGCCTCGATGGCGACGGTCAGGTCGGTCAGAACGGTGACGTGAATGCCGGCCGGCAGGTTGGCCTGCAGCTGCGGCATCAGCTTCTTGATGCTCTTGACCACGCTGATGGTGTTGGCGCCGGGCTGGCGCTGCACATTGAGGATCACCGCCGGCGTCAAGTTCATCCACGCCGCCTGCCGGTTGTTTTCCACGCCGTTGACGATTCGCGCGACGTCGGTCAGCATGACCGGCGCGCCATTGCGGTAGGCGACGACGACCTTGCGATAGTCTTCGCTGGCCATCAGCTGGTCGTTGGCCTCGATCTGGTAATCCTGGTGCGGGCCGTCGAAATTTCCCTTGGCGGCGTTGACGCTGGCCTGGGTCAGCGCGGTGCGCAGGTCTTCCAGGTTGATGCCGTAGGATGATAGCGCCATCGGATTGGCCTGGATGCGCACCGCGGGTTTTTGCCCGCCGCTGATCGATACCAGGCCGACGCCGTTGAGCTGCGAGATCTTGGGCGCCATCCTTGTATCGACGAGATCCTCGACCTGGGAAAGCGGCATCGCATCCGAGGTAATGGCCAGCGTCAGCACCGGCGCGTCGGCCGGGTTGGTCTTGCTGTAGATCGGGGGCGCCGGCAGGATCGACGGCAACAGACTCTGCGCCGCGTTGATGGCGGCCTGGACCTCTTCCTCGGCCACATCCATCGCGATGGTGAGATTGAACTGCAGCACGATGACGGAAGTCCCCCCCGAACTGGTGGAGGTCATCTGGCTCAAGCCCTGCAATTCGCCGAACTGGCGCTCCAGCGGCGCCGTGACGGTGGTCGCCATCACGGTTGGGCTGGCTCCAGGATAGAATGTGAGGATCTGGATGGTCGGGTAATCGACTTCCGGCAGCGCCGACACTGGCAGCAGCTGAAAGCCGACCAGGCCGACCAGCAGGATTGCCGCCATCAACAGAGACGTCGCCACCGGCCGCAGGATGAACGGCCGGGACGGACTCATGGCTTTCTTCCGCTGTTCTCCGCGACGGGCTTCACCGCAATGACGACCGCGACATTGTCCTGCAGCTTGTCGAAGCTGCTGTCGGCTACAATATCTCCGGGATTGATGCCATCGACCTGGGTCAGGCCGGCTTCGGTCACCCCGGGCTTGACGCTGCGCAAATGCGCAACATTGCCCTGGATCAGATAGACGAACGAGGCCTGGCCATTCTGCTGGATGGCCGACGCCGAAACCAGGGTGACGCCCTGCAGCGTATTCACCAGCAGCCGGGCATTGACGAACTGGTTCGGAAACAGTGCCTCGTCCTTGTTGTCGAACAGCGCGCGCGCCTTGATGGTGCCGGTCGTCGTGTCGATCTGGTTGTCGAGCGTCAGCAATTGTCCGCTGGCGATCCTGATCCGGGCGGTGCGATCATAGACGTCCACGGCCAGGGTGGCGTTGAGGCGCAGGCGAGCCTGGATCGGGCCGATATTGTCTTCCGGTATGGTGAAAATCACCGTGATCGGCTGCAGCTGCGCGACCACCGCGAGGGTCACGGTTCCGCTCGATTGCACGACGTTGCCCGGATCCACCAGCCGCAGGCCCATGCGGCCGGCGATCGGCGCCGTGATGTGGCAGAAGTCGACCTGGATCTGGTCGTAGTCGACGACACCCTGATCGTTTTTGACCGTGCCCTGATCCTGCAGCACCAGTTTTTCCTGGTCATCCAGGATCTGCTTGCCGATTGCCTTGGTGACCCACAGCAGGCGGTAGCGTTCGAGGTCCATCTGCGCCTGGGCGAGCAGGTTCTGATCCCGGTCGAGCACGCCCTGCGCCTGCAACAGCGTGGCGCGATAGGGCGCCGAGTTGATTTCGATCAGGGCGTCGCCCTTGGCCACCGTCTGGCCTTCCTTGAACGGCACCGCAACGACCTGCCCGGTGACCTGGCTGGTGATGGAAGCGGTATATTGCGGCGTGACCGTCCCGATGGCGTCGAGATAGATTCCGATGTCGCCCTTCTGCGCGGTGATGCTGGTGACGGCAATCCCCGGCGCGGCGGGGGCTGAAGCCGCCGTTTCCCGGCCGCGATTGAAGGTGCGCCAGCCCAAATAGAGGCCGAGCGCAACCAGCGCCGGGACAAGCACGAAAGCCGACCTCCGGCGAAACGACGAAGCCAAAACTGCACCTTGCTCTGCCGACTGATCCGATGGCGCTGCCCACACCGGTCACGGGTCTAGTCAATCTTTAAGCCATTGCAGGGGTGAAGACTGAGCAATACAGCTCACTTGATGATGGGTATTCCTCGGTCGATCGCCACCTGTCAGGCGAGCCCGTAGAAGCGCATCCGCGCCGCTTCATCGCTCGGCGCGTCCGGCCCCGCCCCATGGAGATCCGGGGTGCGGGACCGGTCGACCGCCCACAGCGTCAGGCACCGCGCCCGCATCGCATCCGCCGCCGGCCCTGTCGAAAAGCTCATGTCGGTGTACCAGTCGGTGATGCGTTTCAGCGCGGAGAAGTCGCGATCATGCGCGGTGGCGTAACGCGCCGCGGCGATGCTCCAGTCCGGCTCGGCGAGCAGCCGGTCGCGCAACTGCCGCACGTCGCGCAGCGCGAGCGCCAGCCCGCATCCATAGGTCGGATCGCTGGCGCCGGCGGCGTCGCCGATCAGCACCACGCCATCGCGCGCCGGATGATCGACCCAGCTCGCCGAGCTGTCGAACGAGGCGAGCAGGCCGTTCTGTCTCGCCCCGCCGAACCAGCCGGCCGGCATCGCCATCTCCCGGCACGCCGCCAGGAAGGCCGCCGCATCGCGTTCGCCGCTGAAGCGCTGCGGCCGGTCGGCCGCGCGGTGAATGAGATAGCTGCGATGCTGGCCCGCCCCCAAGGGGTAGAGCAGCATGCTCTGGCCGCGTTCGATGCTGAAGCAGGATTGAATCGCATCGTCCGGCGCGTCCAGCCCCTGATGGACGGTGCTAGCGATCACCAGGAAATCCGGATCCCGGCGCACCGTGAAGCCACCCCAGCCGCGCAGGCGCGACGCCCGTCCATCCGCCCCGACCACGAGGCGCGCGGTCAGTTGCTCGCCATTGCGCAACCTCACGGCCGGACAGGCGCCGGGGGTGACCCCGACCGCCTCGGCGGGACGGCGAACGGTGGCGCCGGCGTCCACGGCCAGTTCGATCAGGACCTCCTGCATCTCCTCGTGACGGAAATTGAGCATGCCGAGTCCGCTCGGCGCGGTGGCCGCAAGGTCGCGGTCGAGGGTGCGTCCGGCGCCGAGATGACGCCGCCAGGTCCTGATCTCCCGGCCGCAGCTTTGCAGCAGGGCCTGATAGATGCCGAGCGAGCGGGCCTCGGCACATCCCCAGGGAAATATGCCCTCGCCGCGCACCCGGTCGCGGAACCTGGCCTCGCGCTCCAGGATCAGGACCCTGGCCCCGGCACGCGCCATGTTCAGGCCCAGCGAGGAGCCGGCAAGACCGCCGCCGACAATCACGAGATCATAGTGCGGCCGGCTCATCCGAACTCCCCATCCTGCCCCGGCCCGCCAAACTCGGGCATGCGCAGATATCCATTGCCATGGATCGCGCCGAATCGCGGCGACCGCGATCTGGAACCCGCCGTTCGAATTGTCGCTGGACCCTACCCGTGGCGCTGCTTAAGGTCCTTGTCCCGCGCCCTTAATTTTCCTGAATCGCTGCTGCCATGAGAGCTATCAGGTTCGGCCGTTTCCAGCTCGATTTCACCAGGCGGGAATTGTCGAGCGGTGGATCAAGGGTCGAACTCGGCGGCCGCGCCTTCGACATCCTCTGCGTGATGGCAGCAGCGAACGGCGAAACCGTCAGCAAGGACGCGCTGATGGCACAGGTATGGCCGGACCGCGTCGTCGAGGAGAACAACATCGAGGTCCACATCTCGGCGCTGCGAAAGGCGCTGCGCGAGCGCGACCAGGACCAGCGTCACGTCGTGACGATTCCGGGGCGAGGCTACCGGCTGGTCGGGATAGAAGCTGTCGCTGCCGCCGAGATCGCCGGGAGCGCGTTGCCGCCGGCTTTGCCGCTTCCGGACAAGCCCTCGATCGCGGTGCTGCCGTTCCGGAACATCACTGCCGATCCGGAACAGCAATATCTGGCGGATGGACTGACCGACGACATCATCATCGAGCTGTCGCGGATTCGAAGCCTGTTCGTGATCGCACGCCATTCCAGTTTTGTCTATTCGGAGCCTGCGCCCGCACATGGTGAGGTCGCACGCGAACTGGGGGTCCGCTATTTGCTCACCGGCGGCGTGCGATGCGCCGGGTCCCGGATCCGGATCACCGCGCAGCTGATCGAGGCCGCCAGCGGCAATCATGTCTGGGCGGATCGCTATGATGGCGAGATCGCCGACATCTTCGCCGTCCAGGACGAGATCACGCGGGGCATCGTTTCCACGCTCCAGACCGAGATCGTGCTGAACGAGGGGCTGGCCGCGGGTCGCGGCGAGCGGCCCGAAATCCGGGTCTGGGACATGGCCAAACGCGGCTGGCGCGAGGTCTACCTGCAGACCGCCGAGAGCCTGCAACGGGCCCGGCTGGCCGGGCAACAGTTGATCGAGGCGGCGCCGCACAGCGCCAGCGGATATCAGCTCGCCGCCTGCGCCGCCGGGCATCTGTTCATCATGGGCTTCGCCGCCGATCCCGGGCAAATGCACGCGGAAGCGCTGCGGACGGCCGAGAAGGCGATCACCCTCGACCACAGCGATGAATACGCGCAGTGGATTCTGGGTATCGTCTACGGGCAACATCTCGGACGCTATGAAGCGGCTTTCGCCGCGTTCCGGCGGGCGCTGGAGATCAATCCCAACTTTTCGCTGGCCTATGGCAGCTACGGGACGACACTGGCCTTTGCCGGACTGGCCGATCAATCGCTCGAGAAAACAGCGATCGCGATCCGGCTCAACCCTCGCGATCCCAGCCTGTTCTTTCGTTATACCGGCCTGTCGCTGGCCCATTTCGTCAAGGGCGACTACGACACAGCCAGCCAATGGGCCGAGCGCGCGGTGACCAACAAGCCGAACTGGTGGTTCGGCCATGCCCTGGCGGCGGCCACGCAGTCCCTGCTGTCGCGACCCGAACCGGCCAAAGAGGCCGTGGCCCGGCTCAGGGAGCTGCTTCCAGGGGTCGGCACCGAAAATCTGCCGGGGCTTTCAATCCGGAGCGAATTTCTCGGCCGCCTCAAGCAGGCGCTTCAAAGGGCCGGCATGCCGGCCTGATTGGAAACGTTCCGGCGCCGGGTGGGGCACAGAATTTTCGATGCAGATGGTCACGCGCGAACGCCGGTAGCACGCGTATGGGCACGGCCCACTCATACATCAATATGAATGGCGCCTTCCTAACGTTCAATGGCTTAGAGAGAAGCGAAAGGACATCGTGGGCACGGAGAACCGGTACCTGGTGGCGTTGATCGCTCCGGCGCGAATTCGGCCGACGAAAGGGGAAATGTTGGCCCCTATCAAGAAGTTTCCAGGGCGTTGACGACCAGAACCGGCACGAGCATTTGATAATTGATGCGCGACCCCTGTTGGGAGAGGTTGTGATGGAAATGAGCATCGATGAGATCGGTGCAGGCACATATCGCCTCTCCGTGTTCGTGCCCGAGGCCGCTCCGCCCGCCGGATTTACGTTCAATCATTTCCTGTTCGCTGGTGATGAGCCGCTTTTGTTTCACTGCGGAAAGCGAAAAATGTTTCCACTGGTTTCAGCCGCAGTAGCCCGAGTGATGCCGGTGGAGCGGCTGCGATGGCTTGGTTTCGGACATTTCGAAGCCGATGAATGCGGATCGATGAACGAGTGGCTGGCTGCTGCGCCTGCAGCTCAGCTTGCTCACGGAGCAGTGGGCTGCCGCGTTTCCATCAGCGACATGGCCGATCGCGAGCCGCGCCTGCTTTCTGATCGCGAGGTTATCGATATCGGCGGCAAGCGATTTCGCTATATCGATACGCCGCATGTGCCGCACGGTTGGGATGCCGGCGTCATGTTCGAAGAAGCGACAGGAACCTTGTTGTGTGGAGACCTGTTTACACGCGTTGGAAACGGCCCAGCGATCACCGAGAGCGACATTATCGAACAGTCCATCACGTCGGAGAGTTCACTGCACTATACGAGTCTTGGCCCGACCACGGGATCGACGGTTCGCAAACTTGCTGCAGTTAAGCCGAAGGTGCTGGCTACCATGCATGGCTCTTCATTTTCCGGTGATGGGGCCAAGGCGCTAAACGCTTTGGCTGATCACTATGACGCGCTCGTGCACACGGCGGTTGCAGATCGGAAGTCGGGTTAACTCTGCCGCGCAACGACCGCTGACGCGGTGGCGGCTGATGCCGGTTGCGATTGATGAGGTCACACATGGCGAGCGATGATCTGGCTCTTCCGCCGATCGGCACGAGCGCGTCGCGCATGATGAAGGCGATTCGGATCCACCGCTTCGGGCCGCCGAAGGTCGTGACCCTGGAAGAAATCTCTCAACCGAAACCGGGCGAGGGCGAGGTTCTGATCCGCGTGGAAGCAGCCGGAGTCGGGCCGTGGGACGCCTGGATACGCTCAGGCAAGAGCGCGCTGCCGCAGTACCCGCCGTTGACGCTAGGGTCAGACATTTCCGGTGCCGTCGTGGCGATCGGATCCGGAGTCGCTGACTTCCGTTTGGGCGATGAGGTCTATGGCGTCACCAATACGCGGTTCACCGGCGGCTATGCCGAATACGCCGTGGCATCCGCGGGCATGATCGCCCCGAAGCCGCGAAGCCTGAGCCATATAGAGGCTGCCTCGGTGCCGGTGGTGGCCGTGACCGCCTGGCAAATGCTGTTCGAGCACGGGCGCCTCTCGTTCGGGCAAACGGTGCTGGTGCACGGTTCCGCGGGCAATGTCGGCGCATATGCCGTGCAATTGGCACGGCAGATCGGAGCACGGGTCATCGCCGCGGCGACGGCGGACGACGCTGCCTACGTGCGCAAACTCGGTGCCGACGAAGTCATCGATTTTCGCTCAGTCCGCTTCGAAGACGTCATCGAACCGGTTGACGCGGTAATAGACACAGTCGGGGCAGAGGTCCAATTGAAGTCGCTATCGCTTCTCAGGCCGGGCGGGGTATTGGTCTCATCCGTGTCTCAGCTTGAACCGAAAGAGGCGCAACGACGCGACGTGAGAGCCGTATTCTTCCTCGTCGACGTCTCGACCTCTCATCTCCAGCAGATTGCCGAGATGATAGATGCCGGCAAGCTCAATGCACGCGTCGGGGCGGTCATGCAACTGGCCGACGCCCGTGAGGCGCACGAAATGCTGGATGGACTGCTGCCTCGGCCACGCGGGAAAATCGTACTGAAGGTCGACGGATAAGCGCAAGGCGCCCCTGACGCGCGAGTCCAGGCGTAGGTACAGTTTGGCAGACACCGGCGTCTTTCAGGCTTGCGCGGGCAAGTAACGGCTTCCCGTCCTAACCGGCTGTTCGCCGTTGGCGACCAGCGAGGGACCGTTTGGGCGAAAGGCGCCGGTTTGACTTTCGGTTCCTATTTGCCCGACCCCGGATCAGTTGTCGCCGGCGCGAACAAAGGCGGTATCCAGCACTTCGCCGATCGGCTGCCAGGTATGGCCGTCGAATTGCACCAGCCGCAACTGCTGGATCGGGCGAAACCTTTTCGGCCCGGTATTGATCATGATGCCCGGCAGAGCAACCGGACTGCGGACGTCTTTCAGGTTCTCGGCCTGCCGCATGATGTTCTCGCGCGAAAGGTTGTCGCCGCACTGCGTCAGCACCTGGGCCAGGGTCTCGGCCGCGGCATAGCCGAACACCGCATTGCTGTCGTCCTTGTCGCCGTCGGGATAATATCTGTCCATGAAAGCCGACCAGCGCTTCATGCCGGGATCGTCCTGCCAGGCCGGATCGCCGGCATCCTTGAGGAAGGAGGTCGAGATCACGCCGATCGCATTCTCCAGGCCCGCGGGCCGCAGCGCGTTGGCGATCGAAGCCGAGGCATTGTCCAGAAGAAACACCGGATACCAGCCGATATCGGCCATCCGCCGGATTGCCAGCGCCGCGATCGCCGGCGCGCCGTCAAATACCAGGATCTCCGCCCCCGAACTCTGCAGCAGGTCGATCTGGGAATCGATCGACTTGTCGGAAACGTCGAACGTGACGTCGGAGACGATATTCTGGGCTGCGTCGCCCAGTCCTTCCTGCAATCCCTTCAGCAGGTCCCGTCCGAACTGGTCGTTCTGCCACAGCACCCCGATCCTGCGCTGCGGATAATAGGCCTCGATATAATTGGCATAGATGCGTCCCTCGGCCCGGAACGGCGGCTGCCAACCCATGGTCCAGGGAAACAGGTCGGGCTTGCTCCATTCGTCGTCACCGGAGGCAAGAAACAGCTGCGGTATCTTGTTCCGGTTCAGATAGGGACGCACGAACAGATTGCCTGGCGTTCCGAACGATCCGAACATGAACAGGACGCTGTCCTGTTCGACCAGCTTGCGGGTCTGCGCCAGTGCCGCGTCCGGGTCGGAACCATCGTCGTAGGAAATGAACCTGACCTTGCGGCCATTGATCCCGCCGCTGTCGTTGATCATGTCGAAATAAGCCGCCTCCGCCTTCCCGATCGAGGCGAACGCCGCCAGCGGCCCGGTATAGGGCATGACATTTCCGATCCGGATTTCACTGTCGGCCGCAACGACGTCGAGGACGGGATCGGCCATCGCAGCTCTGGCCAGGAACACCAGCGTCCCGAGCAGCGGCATTGCCATGCGCATCAAAAAAATCTGCATCGCCCGGCGCTCACATTCGAAAACTCAGCGTTCTCAAACCTGCCACATCATGCGAGGTAACGTTTGACGGTTCTTGCGCCAAAGCGTGATAGCGCAATTGGCGGCCGCGGCAAACTCCACATCCGAACAGGCGTCGCGGCAGCGCCGCCGGTTCCGAATGAGCGTGATTTGTCAAATGGATGACCGAGCGATAGAGTCTCGGCTTGCGCCTTGACGCTCCATGAGTTGAACGGGCGAGGTTATAGGATGAGTACCCCCGTCGACCGCCTCAGTTTGATGCGCCTGTTCGTTCGCATTGCCGAGGTCCGCACCCTGTCGGCCGCCGGCAGGCTGCTGGGGCTGTCGCAGCCCTCGACAAGCCGGCAGCTGAAGCAACTCGAGGCAATGCTCGGCGTGGAGCTCTTCAAGCGCTCGACCCACGAACTGGTTCTGACCGAAGCCGGCAGCCGGTTCCTTCCCGCCGCCATCGAAATGCTGGCGACCTGGGATGCGGCCAGCGAGGATGCGCGGGCCGGCCGCGACACCCTGCAAGGTTCCATTCGCGTCGCCGTGCCGGCAGCCGTCGGCCAGACCAGCCTGGCCGAAATTGCGGTGCGTTTTCTGCTCGAGCATCCCGGCGTCACGCTCGATTGGCGTCTGATCGACGATCCGGGCGACCTCGCAGCTGGCGGATACGATCTCTGGATCAGGGCCGGTCCAATCCGCGACGAATCCCTGATCGTGCATGACCTCAGGCGGACCGACCGCACCATCATCGGCAATGCGGCCCAGCCGCGCGTTCAGCATCCCACCGAACTCAACCGGCGCAATGCGGTCCAGCTGGTGACTTTCATGACGTCGCAAATTCCGCTTGAGACCGATGATGGGCGCACCGCAACGCTTGCCTTGAAGCCCAGTCTGGCGACCGACAACATCTACGTCGCGCTGATGGGGATAAGGGCCGGCGTCGGATACGGGATCCTGCCGCGCTGGCTTGTCCAGCCGGACCTGGAAACCGGCGCGCTGGTCGAGCTTTGCCCGGATTGGCATCCGCCTGCGATAACCCTGCGCATCGCCTATCAGCAGGCGCGGTTCCGGACCGCGCGGGTCAGGCGTTTCATCGACTATTTGCGGCGCGAGCTTCTGGCAATGGATCCGGCAACGCTGCGGAGATGGGCGGAGAATACCCTGCCTGATCCCGGTACAACTTCGCGGCGCCGGCCTCGGCACAATAGCTTCCCCGGCGCGCGCGTATCCAGGTAGCGGCACCGGCGGGGGCCACCGCAGAGCGCTCAGCGCGGCCGCCAACCTTTCCCCGTAGCGCGGATCACAGCACTCGCCGGTCGCCGGTAGCCGGCGCGCTCGAATGACCCCCATTCGGGACACAAATGATGGATCCGATTGCGGTCGAGGCTGCAATACCCATTCTCCGTGCGTAAGCGAGGTTTCGGTCTCGCCAGCCACAGGAGACATGAGATGCCCGAGCCATCAGACTTCGGCACCTTCGGCCGCTACATCGAGACGCCAGTCGATCAGATGCCTATCGAGATGAAGGAAGCCTACGACTTCACCAAAAAGCTGCGCGGTATCGTGCCGGGCCCGCACCGGATCTGGCTGTCCAATCCAAAGCTTTCCAAAACCGTGGTGCCGACCGGCGCCTACTACCAGACCCAATCGACCCTGACGAAGGCGGAGATCGAAATCGCCACCAACGTCATCAACGGCCGCTGGCTGGCCGCCTATTCGAACTACGAGCACGAGTGGATCGCCGAGCAGCAAGGCGGCCTTGCCGCCGAAAAGGTCGAGGCCCTCATCGCCGGCCTGCCGACGTCTTTCGACGACCCGCGTCAGCAGGCGGTCTACGAACTGGCGTCCACCCTGGCCCAGCCGCGTGTGGTGCCAAAGGGACTCTACCGCCGGGCCAGGGAGTTGCTCGGCGACGCGGGAATCGCCGACGTCACCATGCTGATGGGCTGGTTCACCGGCGTCTGTCTGACGCTGATGGCTTTCGACGTTCCCTCCAATGCGACGGGGCTGGACCAATAGGCCTTCGGGCCGTGCACAAATCGAAGAGGACATGCGATGACAGATCAATCCCGGAATCTGGGCGGCCGGCTGCCGCTGCAGGACCTACGATCCCTCGGCAACAACGCGCAACAGCTTTACGATCGTATCGATTCCACAATGGTCGGGTGGGCTCGCTCGATTCCTTTCCAGAGCAAGACCGCCGACGGACGCCTGATCGGGCCGTTCAATCCGGTGCTGCTCAGTCCGGAGATCGCCTCCCGCTTCCTTGACCTGCAGGAGGCCGAGCAGCAGCACACGACGCTCAGCGAGCGGGTCCGTCAAATGGTGATCCTGGCCGTCGGCGCGGTCTGGAACTCTGATTACGAGCTATACGCGCACTCGGCGGCGGCTCGGCGCGCCGGCATCCCGGAGCAGGCCGTGCGCACGCTTGCCGCCGGCGGACTCGCCGACGGCCTCGGCCGCGACGAGGCGATCGCGTATCGCTACGCACGAACGCTGTCCGCCGACCACCGTGTCGACGCGGCGCTCTACGGGGAAGCAGAGCGCTGCTTCGGGGCGCGAGGCCTGGTCGACATCGCCATCCTCGCCGGGATCTACCACACCATCTGCGCCTTGCTGAACGGGTTCGAGATCCCCTCCCCGGAGCCTGGGAGGGCTGCGCAGCACCGAACCGTACCCGACCACGTGCCTGCCACGCCGGAACCGGCCAGACTCACCTTAGTGGCGTCCTTTCCTCCCGCCTACTTTCTGGAGAATCTCGCGATCCGCGCCGACCACTCCGTCCTGGTCACCGTCGCGAACAAACAGGAGCTTTGGTACGTCCCGCCGACGACCGGCACCTTGCCGGTAAACCCTTCGCTGCTGTTCAGGTTCGACGAGGTGACGACGGGCATCGTCGAGACCGAGCCTGATGTGTTCCACATCCTGACCGGAAACGGCTACACGACGCACGAATCCTACCTGCGCCGTCTGGATCTGCGGGGCTGGTCGCCGGGCGCGCCAGTGCGTCCGGAGTTGGTGATGCAGTTCCCGAAAGAGGCACGTGCGCCGAACGGGGCCTGCCTGATCGCGCCCGGAGTCATGCTGGTCGCCGACTGCTTCGCCAGCCTGATCTGGCGCATCGATCTGCCGGCTGGCGGCAAGCCGACGTTCCGCGTCTGGCTCCATCATGACAGCATGGGCTATTATCCCGGCCAGTTAAAGCCCGAACAGCCCGGCGTGAACGGCGTCCGTTACGCAGCAAGATCGAACCACCTCTACTACACCGCGACCGCCAAGAAGCTGTTCATGCGTGTCGCCGTCAATCCGGATACCCACGAGCCCGCCGGCGAGCCCGAACTGGTCATGGCAGGGCGGATGGGAGACGATTTCTGCATCGACGAGGACGCCAACATCGCCTATTTGACGACGCACCGTCAGAACACGATCGACCGCGTGTCGCTCGAACCGGCAGAGAACAGCGGTTTCACGCGGAGCATCGCCGGCGATCCCTTCACCGAACAGCTGATTGGACCGTCCAGCGCCGCCTGGGGACGTCGGCCCGGTGACTACGGCCGGGTGGCCTACTTTACGACCGACGGCGGCACCGCGTCACCGCCACCCGGGGGGCCACGGCCGGCGACATTGTTGCGCGTCGAGCTTGCGAAATCGGCGCAGCCGTGACTCTCCAGATCAAGGGCATTGCAGATGGCCGATACACGACGAACCAGCAGGCTCGTTCAGGGCGGCAACGTCACGATCGAGACCTATATCGATGGCGAGGGGCCGGCCTTCGTCATTCTTCCCTCCTACGGCCGCGATAGCGGCGCCGACTATGATCCCTTCGTAGCCCGTCTCGTTCGCGCCGGTTGGAAGGTGCTGCGGCCGCAGCCGCGCGGCATCGGCGGTTCGAAAGGACCGATGGCGGGCGTCAGCCTTCACGATCTGGCCAACGATGTGGCGCTCTGCATCCGCCGGCTCGGCCACGGTCCTGCTGTCGTGCTCGGCCATGCCTTCGGGCACGCCGTCGCGCGGATGACGACGACCGATCACCCGGACCTGGTCAAGGCGGTGGTGCTCGCGGCCCCGCAGTCGGTCCACGTCGCCGAGGACATCGCCAGAACGCCGCTGATCGCAGGCGACATCGCCGCCCCGCAGGCGGAGCGACTCGCCGCACTGCGCAAGGCCTTCTTTGCCCCCGGCCACGACGCCCGCTTATGGCTCGAGGGCTGGTACCCCGCAACGCTGAAGATGCAGCACGGCGCCGTCCAGTCCGCGGTGCTGTCGGAGTTCTGGGCCTGCGGCGATGTGCCGTTGCTGGAGCTCATCGGCGCTGACGATCCGTTCAGGCCGAAACAATCCTGGGACGAACTCCGCAGCCAGTTCGGCGAGAGGGTGACGACCGTGATCATCCAGCAGGCCTCGCACGCGCTGCTTCCGGAGCAGCCCGACGCCATTGCCGATGCGGTGCTGCCCTGGGCCGCGCGCTACGCCGCCCTGACCGGATCGGCGGGAACACTCTGAACGCTACGCGCAGGTCCGGCTAATCCTTGGCCGGCCTGCCGCGTTTGGCAAACACAATCCCTTGCGAGTCGGCGGCCTTCCGCAACAGGCCCGCTTTCTTCAACGCCTCGGTCCGCTCCGGGCCATGCGGCAGTCCCCGCGCTTCTTCCAGCGCCGCCAGCGCTTCGAAGTCCAAATCCAGTTCGGATCGCCCGGCTTTCCTTCCTTTGGCCATTCAATCTCACGCATCGTAAAATTTTGAGCCACGGCCGAGCTGACTCGGCCCGACCGATAATCCAAATTCTTTGCAGCGGTTCCGAGGCATTAATCGATTTGCTAAATTGGGTGGCCAAGAGTCGGATACCGGACGGACCGCCATTTGCCAAACCTAATATTTTACCTCCGGGCAGCGCTGCGACTGCTGCGCTCCCGGGAGTTGCAGGCGCAGACCACATGAGCGTCGAGCTTATGTCCAATGAACGGCTGGCTTGTTTTTACGAAAATATTGACAGGTCGAGGCCGACCGGGACTACAAGCATCGGACCACGGCGGGTCCGACGGTGCGTCAATGCGCCGAAAAGGTGAGCCGGAAGATGGTCCGGCGCCGATTGCGGCACGCCCGATCGACTGGCCGTCGTCCTGAGCACCGCAGTCGGCCGGCCGTCCCGCCGTGGGGGCTCAGCCGCCGTCCGCCGCCGAGCTCGCCGTCATCGCCGATGCGGGGCGCCCGCCCCCTCAACCCGGCCGCACGCGCGCTGAACCAGAGGATGCGGCCGGACGCATCACACGCGTATATCGCAACCGACAATTGTTCGAGAAAATCGGTCGAAAAATTCCTGCGGGATTACGCCCGCGCGACTATTCGTCTGGCTGGAAAGCGAGCGCACGCTCGCCTGAATATGGAATCAAGCGGGTCACGCGCCGGCCGTCGGGATATTCGATGGTGCGCAGCGTCATCAGGACCGGCGCGTCCGTCTCGTGATGTCGTGCCGGCCGGAGACGCGGACGAGCCGCCGCCTTCGCGGCTGCGGCCGAAGGAAGATCGGCCGGCCGACCTTGCAATGCAACCTGCGCCGGCTGTTTGTCGCCGGATCCCGCTTCAACGGCGGCATCCGGAACATGAGGTTCGGACGTGGCCGCCGGGGCATCGGCGTGCGCTGACCGGGCTGGCTGATCCAAGCCCGACTCCGGCGGACCTTGCACATCCGGCTGGCTGGCCGCGAGCCGCGCTTTCGCCGCCGGGGCCGGCGTTTGATCGTTCGAGCCCGCTGCCACCTTGTCATGATCGTTGATTGCCGGTGAGCTTGCGACGACTGCGCTCGTTTCGGCCCGGCTTTCCGCCGCAGCGTTCGGTCCAGACCGGGCGCCGGAATGTGCCGCCGGTTTTGCCTTGGCCGCGACCTCCACCGGCTCCGGCGCAGCAAGCCAGGTCAAAGCGCCGTAGCCTCCTCCGAGGAGAAGCCCGACCCCGATCAGATAGGCGAACAATGCAGGCATCGGGGCCTCCATCAAGACATTCCGACCGAAGAGACGGTGGCGTGCCTTGGCAACGTCAAAGGCCCCCCGCCGTTCCGGAAACCAAATTCGGTTCCTTCGCGGAACTTTCCTTACGATGCAACATTTCCCGCTTGTCGAATTCACGATGCCGGGAGAACTCAATGGAACAGGTTATGCGCCCCGTCGGGGCAGTCGTCGTCGATGAAGCTGTTATCGCGGATGCAGCGATGGAGTCTTCGGTAGCGGGCGTATCATGGGCGGCGGTACTGGCCGGCGCCGTCACGTCGTGCGCCCTGACATTGCTGCTGCTGTCGTTTGGCGCCGGCATCGGGTTCTCCGTGGTGTCGCCGTGGTCCAATTCCGGCGTCTCGGCAACCAGCTTCGAGATCGGCACCGGACTCTATCTGATCGTGATGGCCATGATTTCGTCGGCGCTCGGCGGCTACATGGCGGGACGCTTGCGCAACCGGTGGATCGGCGTCGAGTCCGGCGAGGTGCTGTTTCGCGATACCGCGCACGGTTTCCTGGCGTGGGCCTTGGCTTCCGTGCTCGGCGCAGTGCTGCTGGCCTCTCCCGCCACTTCCCTGCTCGGCGGCGCAAGTGCGGGAGCGGTCCAGGCATCCAATAGCTCGCAAACCTCGGGGCCGATGGACCGCTATGTCGACATGCTGCTGCGGCCAGAAAATCCGGCTGCCGGCGAAGCCGCCAATGCCAATGGCGGTGACTCCCGCCAGGAGCTGGTTCGCCTCTTCAACGCCGACTTCCGCAATGCCGGAGAGCCTTCGGCCGCCGACCGCAGCTATGTGGCGAAAGTGGTCGCCGCGCGCACCGGCCTCAGCCAGGCCGACGCCGACAAGCGCGTCAACGATGTCGTGGCGCAGGTGAAGACCGATCTCGACCACGCCCGCAAGGCCGCCGAGCATCTCGCGATCTGGCTGACGCTTTCACTGTTCATCGGCGCTTTCTCCGCCGCGCTGGCGGCAACCGAAGGCGGCGGCCTGCGTGACGGAACCTGGGGCCGAGCAGCCCTGCGGCGTTAATCCCACACCAAACGAAAGGAGGCAATCATGCCGATTCTGCTATGGCTACTTGGAATACCGATCCCGCTGATCATCCTGATCATGCTGCTGCACCACTGACGGCAATCATCACTTTCGCCTGTGATGATCGAAGGAAAAACAAACGGCCTCGGCCCAAGGAGGGTCGAGGCCGTTCATCCATGGGGTTCGTTGGAGGACGACGCGATTCCAGCCAAAATCGCGACTGCTCCGCGCTGCCGCAGACTTCCCGGATTTTCGCGGCACCGTCGCCGCCGCGGCCGACGTCTCAGGACCGCCGATTGGGCAGCTCCATCTCGGCGGTCCGGCGTAGCGACCCCTTGCCTTCCAATACCGCCAACCGGCCTTCCGCGTTCCTGATAACCTCGACAAGCTCCTGCAGGGCATCGGCTGTTTCGGACGAAACACCGGATTTTTCGCGGATCGTCCGTATCGCGCGCTCGGCACGCTTTAGCTGACTGCGGGAGGTCTTTGCTGTAATGACGTTCAACCAGGTGCGAGCTCGATTTTTTCCTGGTCCAGTGAAGCGGACGGCCGTGTCAGCCTTGCTTCAGGACGTCCCGGGTCTGGCCAAAAGGCCATGGCTCGCCCTGTGCCCGGACGCGGACACGGCTGCCGTCCTCGAAATTGACCAGCGCATGGGTGGCGACCTCGTCATTGATCTCGAACAGCCGCAGCTCCGTGGTCGGCAGCCACGTCAGGGTCTGATCGATGTCCGCCGGGAATATCTGCCACGTCGAACCATCGCTCAGTTTGACAAGATGGCTCTCGGGATGCGCCAGGATTTTCATTGCTTGCCGATTCGCCCTCTCAAAGCCTCTGAAGCCGCGCGTCCGATGGCGGCAACCGCCGCTGCATCTTCGAACGCAGCGAGATCAAGGCGCCGCGCGAAAATTGGTTCCCGATATCTTCGTCTGCAGGGCGCTCGGCAGGTGGGCGCTGCTGCCGCGAGGCAATGTTTTGATTCCGGCGGAACAGTCAGGTCGAACGGCTGTTTATTTCTCGTTCCATCAAAAGGAGAATATCATGAGGAAGTTTTTGTTTGTTGCCGCAGCCATCGGCGCGATGGCCTCGCCTGCTTTGGCGGACGAGGTTGGCGTCCAGGTCGGACCTGTCGGCGCGGGCGTTACCGTGGGCGAGAGTCACCCGGACTATGACAGGGATCGCGTTCGCGAGCGCACCGTCATCAAGGAGCATGAACCCACCGACCGGACTACGATCATCAAGAAGGAGCACCCTGACGGCACGGAGAGCAAGACCGTGATTCATCGGGATGGAGACTAACCGGATGGATCCGCACGCTTCCTTGGCGGAAGCGTGCGGATCTCCGTCAAGCAAGGCGTTTCGGAAATCGGTTCGCGGTAAGGCCGTCCCCGCGGGACACAGCGCTCACCGCGCCGCGCGGGATGGCTTGCGTTTTCGTGGCCGGCCCGGGGCGTCATGTGCGGACTTGATGGCATGGTCGCGCTCGATCGACTTCAGGTGCACAAGGCCACCGACGGTGAGCCGCTGTTCGTCCCGCTCGCCCTTGTCGACCATTCCGTAGATATGCTGCGTGAGAATTTTCCTGGCCTGCAGGCTCACCGAGCGGTCCAGCGGCTGAAGCTGCTGATAGATACCGAGCGCACGTTCGATGGCCGCACGGGCAAACGCATCTTCAACGCAGTCCTCGACGAGGTCGCTCATGGCCCGCTCTCACACATCGCAAAGATCGGCAAACGCGATTCGATAATCGGTCAGTTCCGCCCTGGTTCCCGCGAGCGGCCGATTTCGCCGTGTTTTTTTGAGAGCCGCGAGTCAGCGCTGGCTATTGTGGCCCGGCGGATCGCCGCCATTGTCTTGCCGGCTGACGTGCTGCGCCCGTTCCTTGTCGCGCGGCTGTTCCTGGCCTTGCCCGTCGCGCACGATCCCCTGATCGGGGCCGGGCCTGTCGACCGGCTTCAACATGCCCTGCTGGCCGCCGTGCTTGCCGCCCTGATCCTGCTGGCCTTCGAGATCGTTTTCCTTGGGCATCTGCATTTCCTCCATCGCCTCGGTTCGGCAACCCGGCTCGAAGGATGTTTGTTCCCGCATCGGCGCCGGCTGAGGGCTTGCGCGCAATGCGGCATCATGCGGCAGCCCCGCGTCGACACCGGAACCAGATCCGAACGCTGGTGTTAGTCGACCGGGCGCAGGCGCAGGCGTGTGTGCTGCTCCATTCAGTGGCGGAGGCCTCATTGAGCGACAATGCCGATCCCGGGAAATCTTCCGGCTTCAACAGGCGCGCGTTTATCGCGGGCGCGGCCGGCACCGCGGTTGCGCCGTTCGCGGCCAGAGCCGCCGGCGCCGCCAGCGGTCCGACGGACAAGCAAGATGCGTCCTTGCCGGTCCAGATCACTCTCAACGTCAATGGCGCCGACCGGCAACTCACGATCGATGCGCGCACCACGGTGCTGGATGCGCTGCGCGAGCATATCGGTCTCACCGGCAGCAAGAAGGGCTGTGACCACGGCCAGTGCGGCGCCTGCACCGTGCTGATCGGCGGCCGCAGGGTGGTGTCGTGCCTGACGCTGGCGCTGGTCGCCCAGGGCCAGCCTATCCTCACCATCGAAGGGCTCGGCGGCGACAATCAACTGCATCCGATGCAGCAGGCGTTCATCGATCAGGATGCATTCCAGTGCGGCTACTGCACGCCGGGGCAGATCATGTCGGCGCTGGCATGCGTCCGAGAAGGCCACGCCACCAGCGATGACGAGATCCGCGAATATATGAGCGGCAACCTCTGCCGCTGCGCGGCCTATCCGAACATCGTGGCGGCGATCAAGCAGGCCGCGCCGGCAATCCTGTCCGCGCCGCAGAAAGGCTAGCCGCATGCGACCTTTCGTGTATCAGAGGGCAACGGATGCTCCGGTCGCGCTGCAGGCGCTGGCCGCCGCGGCAAATGCCAACAATCCATTGACCGAGGCTTCGATCCAGCCGCTCGCCGGCGGCACCACGCTGATCGACCTGATGAAGCTCGGCGTGATGCGGCCGGCCACCCTGGTCGACATCAATCCGCTTGCGGCCACATGGTCGGCAATCGATCTCGACGGGGGAAACCTGCACCTCGGCGCGCTGGCGCGGATGTCGGACGCCGCCGCCGACCCATCAATTGCGCAGAACTATCCCGTGGTTGCCGACGCGCTCAAGCTCGCCGCCAGCCCGCAGCTGCGCAACATGGCAACGCTCGGCGGCAACGTCCTGCAGCGAACCCGCTGCAGCTATTTCCGCGACGTCAGCTATGGCGCTTGCAACAAGCGCGATCCCGGGTCGGGCTGCGCCGCGCTGCAGGGATTCAACCGCAGCCACGCCGTGCTCGGGACATCGCAGCAATGCATCGCAACCTATCCCGGCGATTTTGCCCAGGCCCTGATCGCGCTTGACGCCGTTGTCGAGATCAGCGGCATGTCCGGCGCCCGCATCATGCCGTTCGCCGAGTTGCACAAGCCGCCCGGGGATTCCCCGCAGATCGAGACCACCCTGGCTGCGGGCGAGCTGATCTCCGGTTTTACGATTGCCGGACGCTGGCCGCGCTCGGTCTATCTGAAGGCTCGCGACCGCCAGTCCTACGAATTCGCGCTGGCTTCGGCGGCGGTCGCGCTCGACATGCAGGCCGGCGTGGTGCGGGACGCGCGCATCGCCCTCGGCGGGGTCGCGACCGTGCCGTGGCGGGCGGCCGAGGCGGAAGCGCTGCTCAAGGGGCAGCCATTCGACGATGGCCTGGCGCAGCGCGCCGCGGATGCGGCCTTCGCCGACGCCAGGGCGAGCCAGCACAACGCCTTCAAGATCACGCTCGGCAAGCGGGTGGTGGCCCGCGCATTGCACCAGGCCGCGGCGATGGAGATTTGACCATGTCGATTGCCGCACCCGCACCGAAGGCCAATATGGGCCAGCCGGTTCCGCGCTACGACGCCGTCGCCAAGGTGACCGGCAAGGCGCAGTATGCCGCCGATGTGCCGCTCAACCGCCCCGCCTACGCCTATCTCGTCACCAGCTCGATCGCCAAGGGCCGCATTGACGGCTTCGACCTCGATGCTGCCAGGGCGGTGCGCGGCGTGATCGACGTCGTAACCTACCAGAACGCCGAAAAACTCAAGCAGGCAAAGCTGTTCAGCGACGGCGGTTACGCCTCGACCACGATCCAGCCGCTGCAATCGCCCGAGATATCCCAGGCCGGCGAGATCGTCGCGGTGGTGCTGGCGGAGACTTTCGAAACCGCACGGCAAGGCGCGCATCTGGTCAAGGTGAGATACAGCGCGCAAACGCCGACCACGACCTTCGGCTCGCCGGGGACGACGACGGCGCGCGCCAAAGGACAGCTTGCCCAGTTCAAGGAAGACCCCGAGGTCGGCGACTTTGCCGGCGCCTTCGACGCCGCCGAAGTCAAGGTCGCCGCCGCCTATGAGACGCCGACCCAGCACCACAATCCGATGGAGCTGTTCGCCACCAGTTGCGTATGGAACGGCGACAGCCTGACCATCTTCGAGCCCAGCCAGTATGTCTACGGTCTGCGATACGGAGTCGCCGAACAGCTCGGGGTTGATCCCGACAAGGTGCGGGTGATCAATGCCTATGTCGGGGGCGCATTCGGCTCCAAGGGGTCGATGACGCCACGTACCGCAATCATCGCCAGCATCGCGCGTCGGCTCGGTCGTCCGGTCAAGCTGGTCGCGACCCGCGACCAAGGATTTACCATTGCGACCTACCGCGCCGAGACCCGGCACCGGATCGAGATCGGCGCCAGCCGCGACGGCAAGCTGACCGCGCTGCGCCACCAGGGCTGGGAGATCTCCTCGCGGCCAGATGCCTACGCCGTCGGCGGCACCAAGACCACGACCCGGCTCTATGCCTGCCCCAACATCGCAAGCCTGGTGTCGATCGTACGCGCCGACCGCAACACTCCCGGTTTCATGCGCTCGCCGCCGGAAGTGCCCTACATGTTCGCGCTCGAAAGCGCGATGGACGAATTGGCCGAGCGCTTGAACATGGACCCCGTCGAACTGCGCCGCATCAACGACACCACCACCGAGCCGATCGGCGGCAAGCCTTATACGTGCCGCTCGCTGATGCCGTGCTATGACGCCGCCGCCAAGGCGTTCGGCTGGGCGCAGCGCAATCCCGCGCCGAGATCGATGTCGGAGGGCGACTGGCTGATCGGGTATGGCTGCGCCACCGCCTGCTATCCCACCCAGATGGCGCCGGCCGCGGCGCGGATCCGGCTGCAGCGCGATGGCCGCACCCGCGTCGAGATTGCCGGCCACGAGATCGGCAACGGCGCCTATACCGTGATCGGACAGGCCGCGGCCGATCGATTGGGGGTGCCGTTCGACCAGGTGACGGTGCTGATCGGCGACAGCGATCTGCCGCCCGCGCCCGTTGCCGGCGGCTCCAATTCGACCGCGAGCACCTGCTCGGTCGTGATCACGGTATGCGACAAGATCCGGCAGCGGCTGTTCAAGGCCCTGATGCCGAACGAGAGCCTGGTCGACAAGGCCAAGGAAACGGTTGGCATAGGTCAGACGCCGGTGACGCAGTCGGCCGCCAGCGGGCGTCCGCTCGATCTGGCGCAGGCGTTCGATGCGCTCGGCGTCAGCGTCGTCGAGGACTATGGCGAGTGGAAGCCGGAGGGCGCGTCGATGGACGCCTACAGCGCCATGGAGAAGGGGCATGCCCGGCTGATCGGCGGCAGCGAAATGAAGGACAAGATCGCCTACGCCTTTGGCGCCGAGTTCGTCGAGGTCCGCATCAACAAGTCGACCCACGAGATCCGGGTCCCGCGACTGGTGGGCGCCTTTGCGGCCGGCCATATCATGAACCCGAGGACCGCGCGCAGCCAGTTGATGGGCGGCCTGATCTGGGGAATGTCGTCGGCATTGCTCGAGGCTACTGAACTCGACCAGCGTTATGCGCGCTACGTCAACGAAAACCTCGCCGACTATCTGGTGCCGGTGAACGCGGACGTCCCCGGCGTCGAGGTCATCCTGCTCTCCGAGCAGGACGACCATATCAATCCGGCCGGCGTCAAGGGTCTTGGCGAACTCGGAAATGTCGGGACCAACGCCGCGGTCTGCAATGCTATTTTCCATGCTACCGGCCAGCGCATCCGCAAGCTGCCGGTGCGGCTGGAAGATCTCGAGGTGTAGTGCCTTTTTGAACTTGGCCGCTGACAACTTCTTCGAGTTGTCGCAGCCGATCCAGCATCTGTCATCCCGGACTCGCGCAAGCGCGCGTCCGGGAAAGACAATTCGTGATGCGCGTTGGGCTTGCGGTGGCGCCGCGCGCAGGGGCCGGGGAAGTCATCGCCGGCCCCTGCACATGGGCTCAGGTGGAACCGCCGGACTTTTTCTTCAGGTTCTCGGCCATATCGAGATGGTGCTTCAGCATGGGAAGGGTCTTGCCGGCCCAATCCTTCAGCTCGGCGTTCTCGCCGCCCTTGGCGTAACGCTCGAACAGCGACACCGCGTCCTTGTGGCCGCTGACCTGGTCGGAATCAAAATCCGAACTGAAATCCTTGCCGCTCTCGCCCTTCAGCTTGTCGAGCATGCTCTGGTGCGAACTGTCGAGCGCGGTCGGCAGATCGGCTTTGACCTTGCCGCTAGAGACCAGCGCCTTGAGATCGGCGGAGGTCTTGGTGTGATCAGTGATCATCTGCGACGCAAAGCTCTTCTCCGGCGCGTTGCCCTTGTCCTGTGCCAGCTTGCTGGAATCGATTTCGAACATGTCGGAGATCGCGGCCTCCTTGACGAAATCGGCGGTGGTCGGCGCGATGTCGAGGACCGAATTGACGCCGGTTTTCTCGCCAAGCGACTCGGCCAGCGCGGGGCCCGCCAAAAGCAGGCACGCCAATGCGACGATCGAACGTTTATTGATGATGTCTTTCGAAAGCAGTCCCACGTTATCCCTCCATGAAAAAAACGGCCTCGATGAGCCGAGCGATCAACACCTTTCAAGGAGAGCTGTTCCCGGATGCGGTCATTTTCCAAATTGTGGGAAGCGAGTGCGACAGCCGGACGGCCTTGCTTCGTGGGCTCGATCTCGCCCTGACGGATTCCGCGACATGCCCAACCAAGATGGAGCGGCAGCGCAAGGGAACCCACGATCGAAAGCCCATCGCTCTGTCCGTCCCCGGGCTCCCTGGTCGATGATGCGTCGCCGTCATCCGTCCAGTTCGCCAGTCCGCCAGTCAGCCTCCTGGCCTGGCGTAAAAATCATTGGACCATTATTTTTTCGGAACCAATTGCAGGGTTGTGGGTTAAGCCTTTTCGGCCGGGTTCCACGCCGAGGGAACCCTCCGGTTCTTAGCTATTATTGCTTGATTTGGTTGCTGCCGCAGCGATTTTATTGTCAGGTTCGTGAGCTCGGAATCGAATGCCTTCGCCAATGGGGGGAACTCATGAGTGATCTCGCACCGACCATTCCGTCGACCCCCCGTCGCAAAGCCAAGAGCACAACCGGGAGCAACGGCAAGCCTGACACGCTGCAGGATCTTCTGCATGCGCTGCAGGAAATGCGCGGCGGCGACTTCTCGGTCCGAATGAGCGGCGATCACCTCGGCATCGGCGGCAAGATAGCCGACACCTTCAACGAGATCGTGGCGGCCAACCAGCGCATGGCCCAGCAGCTCGAGCGCGTCGGCCAGGTGGTCGGACGCGAGGGCAAGACCCGGCAACGGGTCAAGTTCGGCCTCGCCAGCGGTTCCTGGGCGGACATGGAGGGCTCCGTCAACTCGCTGATCGACGACCTGCTGTGGCCGACCCGCGAAGTGACCAGGGCGGTCGCCGCGGTCGCGCAGGGCGACCTGCTGCAGACCGTGCAGCTCGATGTCGACGGCCGCCCGCTCGGCGGCGAGTTCCTGCAGTCGGCCAACATCGTCAACACCATGATCAAGCAGCTCAGCGTGTTCACCTCCGAGGTGACGCGCGTCGCCCGCGAGGTCGGAACCGAGGGCAAGCTGGGCGGGCAGGCCCAGGTGCCGGAGGTGACCGGGGTATGGAAGGACCTCACCGAAAGCGTGAACTCGATGGCCAACAACCTGACCGGCCAGGTTCGCAACATCGCCGAGGTCACCATCGCGGTGGCCAATGGCGATCTGTCCAAGAAGATCACGGTCGACGTCCGCGGCGAGATCCTGCAGCTGAAGGAAGCCATCAACACCATGGTGGACCAGCTCCGGTCCTTCGCTTCGGAAGTCACGCGGGTCGCCCGCGAAGTCGGCACCGACGGCAAGCTGGGCGGCCAGGCGATCGTGCCCGGCGTCGCCGGCACCTGGAAGGATCTCACCGATTCCGTCAACGCCATGTGCGGCAACCTTACCGACCAGGTGCGCAACATCGCCAATGTCACCACCGCGGTGGCGCGCGGCGACCTCTCGCGCAAGATCACGGTCGACGTTCGCGGCGAGATCCTCGAGCTCAAGGACACCATCAACACCATGGTGGACCAGCTCAACTCGTTTGCCTCGGAAGTGACGCGGGTGGCCCGCGAGGTCGGGACGGAAGGCAAGCTCGGCGGCCAGGCGCAGGTCCCCGGCGTCGCCGGCACCTGGAAGGATCTCACCGACAACGTCAACTTCATGGCCTCCAACCTGACCGCGCAGGTCCGCAACATCGCCGACGTGGCGACCGCGATTGCCGGCGGCGACCTCTCCAAGAAGATCACGGTGACGGTGTCGGGTGAAATTCTCCAGCTCAAGGAGACCCTCAACACCATGGTCGACCAGCTCAACGCCTTCGCCGGCGAAGTCACGCGGGTGGCGCGCGAGGTCGGCACCGACGGCAGGCTCGGCGGCCAGGCCAACGTGCTCGGCGTCGCCGGCACCTGGAAGGACCTGACCGAGAGCGTCAACTCGATGGCCAGCAACCTGACCGCGCAGGTGCGCAACATCGCCGAAGTGACCACCGCGGTCGCCAATGGCGACCTGTCGAAGAAGATCACGGTCGACGTGCGCGGCGAAATTCTCGAGCTGAAGGACACCATCAATACCATGGTCGACCAGCTCAACGCCTTCGCCGGCGAAGTCACGCGGGTGGCGCGCGAGGTCGGCACCGAGGGCAAGCTCGGCGGCCAGGCGCTGGTGCGCGGCGTCGCCGGCACCTGGAAGGACCTCACCGACAGCGTCAATTCGATGGCCAGCAACCTGACCGGCCAGGTGCGAAACATCGCCGAGGTGGCGACCGCGGTGGCGAAGGGGGACCTGTCGAAGAAGATTACGGTGAACGTTTCAGGGGAAATCCTTCAGCTCAAGGAGACCCTCAACACCATGGTCGATCAGCTCAACGCCTTCGCCGGCGAAGTGACGCGCGTGGCGCGCGAAGTCGGCACCGATGGCAAGCTCGGCGGCCAGGCCGAGGTGCCCGGCGTCGCCGGCACCTGGAAAGACCTGACCGACAGCGTCAACTCGATGGCCGGAAACCTCACCGCGCAGGTCCGCAACATCGCCGAGGTGGCGACCGCCATCGCCGGCGGCGACCTGTCGCGCAAGATCACGGTCGACGTCCGCGGCGAAATTCTCCAGCTCAAGGAGACCCTCAACACCATGGTCGACCAGCTCAACCGCTTTGCCGGCGAGGTGACGCGGGTGGCGCGCGAGGTCGGCACCGAGGGCCGGCTCGGCGGTCAGGCCAACGTCCCCGGGGTGGCCGGCACCTGGAAGGACCTCACCGACAGCGTCAACTCGATGGCCGGCAACCTGACCGCGCAGGTCCGCAATATCGCCGAGGTCACCACCGCGGTGGCCCGCGGCGACCTCTCGCGCAAGATCACCGTGGACGTCAAGGGCGAGATTCTCGAGCTCAAGAACACCATCAATACCATGGTGGACCAGCTCAACGCCTTCGCCTCCGAGGTGACCCGCGTGGCCCGCGAGGTCGGCACCGAAGGCAAGCTCGGCGGCCAGGCCGAAGTGCCGGAAGTCGCGGGCACCTGGAAGGATCTCACCGACAACGTCAACTTCATGGCCTCCAACCTGACCGCGCAGGTCCGCAACATCGCCGAAGTCGCGACCGCTATCGCCGGCGGTGACCTTTCCAAGAAGATCACGGTGGACGTGCGCGGCGAAATCCTGCTGCTCAAGGATACCCTGAACACCATGGTCGAGCAGTTGCGCTCGTTCGCCGCCGAGGTGACCCGCGTGGCGCGCGAGGTCGGCACCGAAGGCCGGCTCGGCGGTCAGGCCGTGGTGCCCGGGGTCGGCGGTACCTGGAAGGACCTCACCGACAACGTCAACCTGCTGGCGGCCAATCTCACCACTCAGGTGCGCAACATCGCCGAGGTTACCACCGCGGTGGCCCGCGGCGACCTTTCGCGCAAGATCACCGTGGACGTGAAGGGCGAGATCCTCGAGCTCAAGAACACCATCAATACCATGGTGGACCAGCTCAACGCCTTCGCCGGCGAAGTCACCCGCGTGGCGCGCGAGGTCGGCACCGAAGGCAAGCTCGGCGGCCAGGCGCAGGTGCCCGGGGTCGCCGGAACCTGGAAGGAACTCACCGACACCGTCAACTTCATGGCCGCAAACCTCACCGAACAGGTGCGCGGCATCGTCAAGGTGGTGACCGCGGTCGCCAACGGCGACCTCAAGCAGAACCTGACCGTGAAATCCAAGGGCGAGGTGGCCGCGCTTGCCGAAACCATCAACAACATGACCGACACGCTGGCGACCTTCGCCGACCAGGTCACGAGCGTGGCGCGCGAGGTCGGCGTCGAGGGCCGACTCGGCGGCCAGGCCAACGTTCCCGGCGCTGCCGGGACCTGGAAGGATCTCACCGGCAACGTCAACCTGCTGGCGGCCAACCTGACCTCGCAGGTGCGCGCCATCGCGGAGGTCGCCACCGCGGTGACCAAGGGTGACCTGACGCGCTCGATCCAGGTCGAGGCCAGGGGCGAAGTCGCGGAGCTCAAGGACAACATCAATACGATGATCGGCAACCTCAAGCTCACGACCGACGTCAATACCGAGCAGGACTGGCTGAAGACCAACCTGGCGAAATTCACCAACATGCTGCAGGGCCAGCGCGATCTGACCACCGTCGGCCGCCTGCTGCTGACCGAACTGACGCCGCTGGTCAACGCCCACATGGGCGTGATCTATCAGGTCGAGAACGAGGACAATCCGCAGCTGCGGCTGCTTTCGGCCTATGCCGGCGACGGCGCCAGCCCGCATCGGGAAATCGTGCAGTTCGGCGAAGGCCTGGTCGGACAGGCGGCGATGGACAAGCGCCAGCGGCTGCTTGCCGACATTCCCGCCGACGCCACCCCGATCAACTCCGCGCTGCTGCGGGTGACCCCGAAGAACCTGGTCGTGCTGCCGGTATTGTTCGAAGGCCAGGTCAAGGCCGTCATCGAGCTCGGTTCGGTTTCCTCGTTCACGACCTCGCAGATGACCTTCCTCGAGCAGCTGACCGACAGCATCGGCATCGTGCTGAACAGCATCGAAGCGACGATGCAGACCGAAGGCCTGCTGAAGCAGTCGCAGCAGCTCGCCGGCGAACTGCAGACCCAGCAGAAGGAACTGCAGCAGACCAACGAACAGCTCGAGCAGAAGGCGCAACAGCTGGCCGAGCGCAACGTCGAAGTCGAGCGCAAGAACCAGGAGATCGAGCAGGCGCGCCGCGCCCTCGAGGAGAAGGCTACCGAGCTTTCGCTGACGTCGAAGTACAAGTCGGAATTCCTGGCCAACATGTCCCACGAGCTGCGCACGCCGCTGAACAGCATCCTGATCCTGGGCCAGCAGCTCACCGAAAATCCGGACGGCAACCTGTCGGCCAAGCAGGTCGAGTTCGCCCGCACCATCCACGGCGCCGGAACCGACCTGCTCAACCTGATCAGCGACATCCTGGACCTCTCCAAGATCGAATCCGGCACGGTCACGGTGGACGCCGAAGAGATCCTGATGGCCAATCTGCTCGATACCATCGGACGGCCGTTCCGGCACGAGGCCGAGAACCGTCAATTGTCGTTCAATGTCGAGGTCGACGCCAATCTCGGCCGCAGCATCGTCACGGATTCGAAACGGCTGCAGCAGGTTCTGAAGAACCTGCTTTCCAATGCGTTCAAGTTTACCGCCGACGGCGGCGTCCGCCTGAGTGTCGCAAACGCCGCCGGCGGCTGGAGCCCCGACCACCCGGTGCTGAGCCAGGCCGCAGGGGTGGTTTCGTTCGAGGTGTCCGATACCGGCATCGGTATTCCCGTCGAAAAGCAGAAGCTGATTTTCGAGGCGTTCCAGCAGGCCGACGCCGGCACCAGCCGCAAATATGGCGGCACCGGCCTCGGTCTCGCCATCAGCCGCGAACTTGCGAGCCTGCTCGGCGGCGAAATCAATCTTCGCAGCACGCCGGGCAAGGGCAGCACCTTCGTCCTGTACCTGCCAACGAAATATTCCGGCCCGACCGTGGCGCCGCGGATCAATATCTCGACCTCCTATGGCACCGCCGCATCGGTTCCCGCGCTGCAGGCCGCCGCGCAGGAGCGCGTGCTGGAGCAGGTGGCCGACGATCGCCTCAATCTCGAGGCCGGAGACACCATCCTGCTGATCGTCGAGGACGACCCGCATTATGCGCGGGTACTGGCGGATCTGGCCCGCGACAAGGGATTCAAGGTCCTTGTTGCATCGCGCGGCTCGGAGGCGCTCGATCTGGCCAAGCAATTCCAGCCCACCGCGGTATCGCTGGACGTGTTCCTGCCGGACATGCTGGGCTGGACCGTGCTCAGCCAGCTCAAGCACAATCCGCTGACGCGGCACATTCCCGTCCAGATCGTCACGCTGGACGAAGACCGCCAGCATGCGCTCGCCCGCGGCGCGTTCGCGTTCGTCAGCAAGCCGACCACCGCTGAAGGCGTCAGCGCGGCATTGTCGCAGATCAAGGAATACGCAAAGCCGCGGCGCAAGCGCCTGCTGCTGGTCGAGGACAACGCCGCCGAGCAGATGAGCATCAAGGAACTTCTCGACCACAGCGACATCGAGATCCTGATCAGCGGCACCGGCAGGGAGGCGCTTTCGACGCTGCGCCAGAGCCCGTGCGATTGCGTCGTGCTCGACCTGCGGCTTCCGGACATGAGCGGCTTCGATGTGCTCAATCAGATCCGCGAAGACGAGGCACTGGCCAACGTGCCGGTGGTGGTGTTCACCGGCCGCGAGCTTTCCGTCGACGAAGACGCCGAATTGCATACCATGGCCCGAAGCATCGTGGTCAAGGGCGTGGAATCCCCGGAGCGGCTGCTCGACGAGACCTCGCTGTTCCTGCATCGGGTGATCACCGAGCTGCCGATCGAGAAGCAGCGCATGCTCGAAAAGCTCAACAGTTCGGACGAGGACCTGGTCGGACAGACCGCGTTGCTGGTCGACGACGACGCGCGCAACATCTTTGCGCTGAGCAGCGTGCTGGAACGCCGCGGCATGAAGGTGCTGACCGCCACCACCGGCAAGGAAGCCATTGCGCTGGTCGAATCGAGCCCCGAGATCGCGATCGTGCTGATGGATATCATGATGCCGCAGATGGACGGTTATCAGACCATCGGCGCGATCCGCGAAAATCCGACCTTCCGGCGGCTCCCGATCATCGCGCTGACCGCGAAGGCCATGAAGGGCGACCGCGAGAAATGTCTCGAGGCCGGGGCCTCGGATTATCTGGCAAAGCCGGTCAACACGGAGCAATTGCTGCTGGCGATCCGCATGTGGCTTCATCGCTGACCGGACAGGGAAAATGACGGACCACGAACGAGTCAATATCCTTCTGGTCGACGATCAGCCGGCGAAGCTGCTGGCCTATGAGGTCATTCTGAAGGAGCTCGACGAGAACCTGCTGATCGCGGCTTCCGGCCGCGAGGCGCTGGAATGCCTGCTCAAGAACGAGGTCGCCGTGGTCCTGGTCGACGTCTGCATGCCGGAGCTCGATGGATTTGAGCTTGCCTCCATGATCCGCGAGCATCCGCGCTTTCAGAAAACCGCGATGATCTTCATTTCGGCGATTCAGGTCAGCGATCTCGATCGCCTGCGCGGCTACGAGATGGGCGCAGTGGACTACGTTCCGGTGCCGGTGATCCCCGAAGTGCTGCGGGCCAAGGTCAAGGTATTTGCGGAATTGTACCGCAAGACCCGGCAGCTCGAGCGTCTCAATGAGGAACTCGAAGTGCGGGTTCGCGCCCGCACCGCCGAACTGGAGCATTCGAATGCAAAGCTGATCGAAAGCGAACAGCGGCGGAGTCTGGCCATCGCTGCAGGCAAAATGGGCTCCTGGGACTGGGACTGGGCCAGCGGCGACTGCATGTGGGACGAAGGACAATTCCAGATTTTTGGAGTCGACCCGCGCAGTTTCAGGGTGACGCCGGCGAATGTCCAGCCATTGATTCATCCGGAAGACATCGACGAATTGCGCAAGGCGCTGGCACAGTTCGCCAAGGGCGCAAGGTCTTACGAGGCGGAGTTTCGGATCCGCCGGCCGGATGGCGATATGCGCTGGTGCTTCGGCACGGCTGCGGCGACCATCGACGGCGGCGGTCGGGTGGTGCGGCTCAGCGGCGTGACCGTCGACATCACGGAGCGCAAGCTTGCGGAACAGCGCCAGAATCTGCTGGCGCGGGAAGTCGACCACCGCGCCAAGAATGCGCTAGCCCTGGTTCAATCCATCGTTCGATTGACCCGCGGCGATAGCGTGTCGGCCTACATCCAGGCGGTGGAGGGCCGGATCTCCGCACTGGCTCGGGCCCACACCATCCTGGCGCTGTCGAGCTGGCAGGGGGCCGAACTGGGTCGCCTGATCGTTGAGGAACTGGCGCCGTATCAGAGCGGAGGTCAGATCGCCCTCGCCGGCCTCGAGGTTCAGTTGCAGCCGGCCACGGCGCAGACATTGGCCTTGGCACTGCATGAGTTGGTGACCAATTCGGCGAAATACGGCGCGCTGTCCTCGTTGTCGGGACGCCTCTCCATCACATGGGGGATGGAGGCGCAGGATCTGCTGTTGGAATGGAAGGAGTGGGACGGGCCCGCGGTTCAGAAGCCGATCTCCCGGGGCTTCGGCACCCGAAGCGTGATCGCCAGCATCGAAACCCAACTCGGCGGACGGGCCGAGTTCGACTGGCGCCCCGAGGGTCTGGTTTGTCACTTGTCGGTTCCGTTGAACGCCGCAGTCGCTGACTCCATTGCTACGGAATACGTTCCGGGCGACAACGAGGTGACCGGGCGGGCGTCGGTTTCGGCCGATGCCTGAGGGCGCTCTGCCCGACCTTTGCAACGTGAATCGGATTTTCAGCGCGCCGATCCGGATCAATCCGTTGCTCTACGCTCGAGCTTCTCGATGGATGCGCCTGCGCTGCATCCGGCAGATCAAGGCACAGGGTCAGGCCGGACGCCGTGCCCACCTGCCATCTCGGCCGCGCGAGCGCGGCCGAGACAAGAGACGTTCTGATTGCTGAACCTGAAGGCGCGGCCGCGACGATGGCCACTCATCCATAGGGAACGACTCGACCGCCTTCGCGGGGGCTACCTTTCCGGCCGCTCCTCCGCGGGAGGTCGCCCGGCCGCCGGCCGCTGCGGCACCGCCTGCGGCGCGGGCCTGGCTTCGTTCACTCTCGGTTGAGCCGGCGGCCGCTGCTCCTGAACGCGTGGCACCTGCGGCTCCGGGGCGCGAGCCGGCGGCTCCGCGGCTCTTGGCGGTTCCGCGGCCGGCCTGTGCGGCTCCTCAGCCCTCGGTTCCTGAGCGGGCTCGCGCGGTTCGGCCTTCGGCGGCTCCTGCTCGGGCCGTTGCTGCGGCCGGACATTCTCCTCGGCCGGCCTGCCCTGCTCTCCGGTTCTCGCGGGCTCCCGGGCCAGCGTCTTCTGTTCCTCGGCCTTGGGAGCTTCCTTTGTCGTTTCCTTGGGAGCTTCCCGCTCATTGCCCTGGGGCACGGCCTCGCGAGGCTGCGGGGCGGAGCCCGGTCTCTCGCCGGCCTTTGTCGCGGGAGTCTGTTTGCTTGCCCCTTCCCCCGGCGCGCCATTGACCGGCGTCCCGGATTTTTCCGCGACCGGCGTACGCGACCCGCGCGCCACCCCTGCGCCCTCGAACACCCCGGCCCGCGGGGTCGCTGCTACCGCGGGTTCACCATGATTTTGCTTCGAAAACAGCGCGCGGTCCTTGCTGGCCGCTTCGGCTTGCTGGCGCTGCACCGGGGTCGCTTCAACGTGACGCTCCCGGCCGATCGCTTCCTGCTGCGGTGTGGGCTTTGCCGTCACACCACCATTGCCGCCGTTGAAGCTCACATTGTTGGTGCTCCTGACCGACACCGACTGTTCATAGACATTGGTGATGCGCACATTGGCGACGTTGTTGACCGCACGGTTATAGAAGAACACGCCGTTATTCCACCGCCCGCCGAGATACCCCTCACCGGTGTAGCCATAACCGTAATCGATTCCGCCGTAGAAGCCGACTTCACGCGCCCAATAACCCGGGAAGAATACATATCGTCCGTCCACCCAGCCCCAATAGGCCGGTGTCCACAGCAGGTCGCGTTGCGGCGGCTCGACCCAAGTTCCCGGCACCCAGTAATAATCCGCCACCGCCTCGTCCCAGGCCCAGAAGCCGGGTATCCACAGATACCCCTCCGCCGGGATCGCCGGCTGTTCATAATAGGGAAGCGGGGGCGGGGGAACATTGACGCGAACGTCGATGGACAACTGCGCCTGAGCTGCCGGAGAAAACGCTAAAATGGACGCCGCACCCAACATGAGCGCGAGTGCCGAAGACCGGACGATGTGCATTGAAATCCTTCCAAAATTGACAAGTCGAGGCGGCGGACGCGACTAACGTCATGCCGCCCCTTCGGTTCCACTGCCATTTTGGCCGGTCGGCCGGCCCGATATCACGCGTCGTCGGCCAATCCCGGTCCGGCACCGACGATCCCTCAAGAAAAAACCCGCCATGTCCGGCGGGTTTTGTTCGCAACTCAGCTGCAGACCTGAACGGGACGAATCCGCACGCCATAAGGCGTTCTCACCGGCTCCCGCACGATATAACATCCGCCATAGTCATAATAGTCGTTGTAGGCGTAGTAGGGCCAGCCGAACGCGCCATAACCGAGGCCCAGCCCGAGCCCGAGCCCGACCCCGCCGTACCCGCCACCATGGAAACCGCCACCATGGAAGCCTCCGCCGTGGAAGCCTCCGCCGTGGAAGCCGCCACCGCCATGGAAGCCGCCAACACCGTGAGCGCCGCCACCGCCGCGCGCCGAGGCCACGGTCGGCGACACCAGACCCAGTGCGGCTACCGCACATGCGGCCAAGACTGTCTTTCTTAACATTTTCTACTCTCCGAAATTAAAAGTCGCCCGGTCCATCAATCTTTCAGTTGAGCAATCGTTTCACCAACCCGCCACCGCAGACATTGATTCGGGGTAACAAAGATTTGCCACCGGCCGAATCCTGACCCGCGAACGATGTGAGCGCCGCTGGAAGCGGGCGAAGGACGTAAATGCGCCCGCCACGGGTTCGCCCGCCGCTGCTGGCCACGTGAAACAAGAAAAATGAACCAATATCGATCCGGTGCGTTCACGCCGTGCCATGGCGTGAGGTTCAAATGAACTGGCTCTACTGGGATACCGGATGGTCTCTGATCTTCGGCACCATCGCCTTCATGACGATCGCCACTCACCCGGATTCGATCGTCGTCGCCGTCCATCCCACCCCTCCCGCGCGTATGGGCAAGGCGTGGTTTTACCTGGCAATGCTTTGTGCATCGGCGCTTGCAACATTACCCGCGACCGCATCACGCGCGCGCGATCTGGAGGGCCGATATACCGATTCGCCGCTGCACGACTGGTTCAATCAGCTGAAAAGCGGCAAGGGCCTTTGTTGTTCGTTTGCCGATGGCACTTCGGTCGAAGACCCCGACTGGAATATTCGCGACGGACACTACCGCGTCAGGATTGACGCCAACTGGTACGACGTGCCTGACGATGCCGTGATAGACGAACCCAATCGCGCCGGTAAAACCATGGTCTGGCCTTACTACTCGGATGGAAAGCTGATCTACATCCGCTGCTTCATGCCCGGTGACATGGGATAGGCCGAGTCGCGCAACGGCCCATCGACCCGCTCGACATTGCAGGCTGAGCAAAACGCCGCGTCTCCCGAGGGAGTCTGGTGGCGGGGCATTTTTTGGCGAGCACAGGATCAAATCGCACCCTGCAGGTCGGCCAGCCCACGAAGTTTTTACCGGAACCAGGAAGAGAAGTGTCGATTGGTCCATCAGGTCACGAATGGAAGCGTGACCGGCACAGCCCCAGCCGAAAAGGAACCCCCGTCCTTTGGTCCCAAGTGGGCTGTGCTCATGGGAAGGAAAGTCGATGCAAGAGCCGAGCAGAGATCAAATCATTCACCGTGCCTATGAGCTGTGGGAGCAGGCCGGAAAACCCGATGGCAGGGATGACGAATTCTATCATCAGGCCGAACAGGAACTGCGCAATGCTGAAAAATCCCCGACACAGCGCACCCCCGAAAATCTTTAGATATTTTCCCATGGACCGCCGCCGCGGCGGAGCGTGACCGCCCGGCCCCCAACACAAAAACAGCGGACATCACGGCAAAATGGCGCTAAAGTCCGGCGCCATGAGAATTTCTTTCAGGATTGCAGCGGGGCTGCTTGGCTGTGCTCTGGATTTTCAGGCCGGCGGCACGGCGCAGGCCGGTCCATGCACTGCCGACATTGCGCAATTCGAAGCCGCCGTTGGGCAATCGCGGGGCAATCCAGACGCGGGATTGACCGCGGATCAGTCGGTCGGCGCACAACTCGGCCACCAGCCAACCCCGAATTCGCTAAGACAAGCGGAAAGTCGGTTGCAATCAAAATTCGCGGCACGGATGTTGCGCGCCAAACGCCTGGATGCGGAAGGCAATCCCGGCTGCATCGGCGCGCTCAAGGCGGCCAGGCGGCTTTATATTCCGTAAACTTGGCAAAGTGCCCGACCATGGCAGGGCCATAACCGCGTCGCGGCCATTGCCGACGGCTGTCAGTCCCGATCTCCCACTTCGAAAGATTTCGCCGCCCGGATGCCGGCACGCCAGCACAGTTCGAACAGCGCCAGCGCGACGGTGAGCGTGACCGCCGAAAGCATCAATCCGATCGCCAGCTGGTGAAACGAAGTTCCGCGGCTGACAAGGAGAAAGGCGACGGCGCCAACGATCAGCACCGCGAAGGGAACGGTGCTGGAACGATATTCCCGAAGGGCTGGCGCGATCGTTGTCATTTCATGGGCTCGATTTGCCTCATCCCCTTCGTTGCCGGGTCTGCATGCGCTGCGTCTGGAACCGTCGAGCTTCAGATCTGCGCAATCGAGCCAAAATCCCAAGCGACGTCGGGCGGATTCTCTCCGATGCGGAGGGTGGTGTCGTTGACCAGACGATGCGGCGGCACCGGCAGATTATACGGTGCCGGCACGCCATTGAACACGCGGCCGGCCAGATCGTATTTGGAACCGTGGCACGGACAGAAATAGCCGCCGAGCCAGTTCGACGCCGGCACGCTGGCGCTCTGGTCGGGATAAAACATCGGAATGCACCCGAGATGGGTGCAGATTCCGACCAGAACGCCGTATTCCGGCTTGATCGAGCGATGCCAATTATCGGCATAAGGCGGCTGCTGGGGCGCGCTCGAATTCGGATCCGACAATTGCGCCAGCAGTTTTGAGTCTTGAAGTGTCTTGACCGCCGCGGGCGTGCGATTGACGACAAACACAGGCCGCGAGCGCCAGCGAACCACTGCCTGCTGGCCCGCCTGCAGCTTGCTCAGATCAAAATCGACCGGACCGCCCGCCGCCAGGGTCGATGCGTCCGGTTCCATCTGGTCGATCATCGGAAATATGACAGCCACCGTACCGACCAGCGCTGCCGCGCCGGTTGCAATATAGAGAAAATCCCGCCTCGTTCCGGTTGTGGATTCCATCGTCACTGCGGCATCGTCCCTGGCGCTGATCCAGCCATCGTCGACCACTCGACTGTGCCGGCCACTCCCCTGCAGGGTGGAGACGCCGTACCCCGGCGATTCGATCCAGGCCGCCTGTTCATACCTTTGTGATGCGGCCCAAAACCCCGCCTTGCCGTTTGCCGCCAGCCTGGCCTTTGGTCTTCAGCTAAGGGAATTCTCGAATAAACGCGCGAAACATCATCGGCCGGCGATGATGCGTCACCTGGTCCGCCTTCAAGTTCGCGGATGCGGGCGATTGCGCCGGCCGCGGCCGGGGTCTTTTCCGGGGCGGGCCGCCTGCAGCCTAACTTCAGTCAAGGCCGCAGTGCCCTGAGCGGCTTCACCAGGCTGCCGACGCAAGGCCGTCGATGCGGCCGTATCGTCGCGGCCGCTGTGCACTCGATCCGTCTTGCCCGATCGCGACTTCGTGCCCATGGCCGGGCGATTAATACAGCCTTTGATAGAAATCGTGATTACAGTACAATTTCCGGTTATGGGCCGATCGAGGAAGATTGACGAATGTCCGCGGCGGCAGGATCATGCGGTATGGAAGCCTCACTGGATGTTTTCCGATCGGGAGACTGCTATGGGACCAATGCGGCGCGCCCCTCCTGTCAGCCTGGCTGCCAGATGCATGCTTGTCTTCGCTCTATCCATGACCTCGTCATCGGCGCGCGCCGCTGATTGGGGCCCGTTCGTTGCCGAAATGCTGGAGCATTTGGCGACGCATATCGGCATGTCGGCAGCCGAACATGTGGTCGAGCAGCTCACGCAGCATGACAAAATGCCGACCCTGCAGCTGAGCGATGAAGAGCTGACGAAAAAGATCAACGAAAAAATCGAAAGCTGCGTGAGGCGGGCTCAACAGCTCGACGATCAGGATCCCCAGCGCCGGGCTCTGCTTGGAAAGCCGCCGCTTCTGATCGGGCCGGCATATGCCGAGGAGCGCGCGTCCTTTCAGAGCGAATGTGGTTCGATCTTCAAGTGAGCAGATCCTGACGCGACAGCAGCGACTGGACCAGCCGCTCGCGACGTTCCTGATCGACGTTGACTTTGCCTAGCCGCTGCCGCAACGATTTTGTTTCGTCAAACGATTCATCACCCGACAGCAAACGCGCTTCCAGGCTTTGCAGCAGCGCGTGGTCGGCATCGAGCTGGCCTTGATGGGCCCGCAGATTTATCCGCTCCGTCAGTCCCGCGTAATCGGGATTGCGCAGTTCAAGAACATGGATGCAGGCTTCGACTTCGGCGAGGCTCAATTGTCCAAGGTTCTCGCCCTGGAGCTCCGTCAGTTCGATGGTTCCCATTCGAACGTCATCCCGGAAATCGCGATTGAGCTGAACATATTGAGCGAAGAGCTGATCGAGCCGGCCGCGAACATTGGCGCCTTGTGCATCGCTCCCGTCACCCACTATCGCGTCCAGCTTCGCCAGCACGGCAATCTCGCGGTCGAGGTCTCTTGCCGTCCAAGACCCGAGTCGAGCCCT
>Ga0302279_10001082_pt1 | contig 39644 bp, 44 predicted proteins | sample III_Bog_N3_3_FD_194541 | JGI IMG/M metagenome (GOLD analysis project Ga0302279, IMG submission 194541) | Peat permafrost microbial communities from Stordalen Mire near Abisko, Sweden - III_Bog_N3_3 | ecosystem: Environmental > Terrestrial > Soil > Wetlands > Peat | place: Sweden: Abisko...
ACGATCGAGCGGGATGACGTTGCCCGAAAAGAAGCCGTCGCCGAGCTGGGGCGAACCAATATGGCGCAGGAGAATCTCCAGCAACAACTCGAGCGCGAACATCGCGCGTCCGCGGCATTTCAGGAAGCTGCACTCCCGAGCCGGACGCCGATTGTTCCGGGAATGCAATTCAAGGCGATTTACCGAGCCGCCAAAGCTGAAGCGCTCGTCGGCGGCGACTGGTACGATGCATTCCGGCTCGATGACGGACGGATCGTTCTCTCCATCGGGGATGTGATGGGCAGCGGTCTCTTGGCCGCAGTGACGATGGGGGCCGTTCGGCAAGCCCTCCGCGGAGCAGCGCACATCATTGCCGAGCCGATCGAGATTCTCGATGCGGCCGACCGTGCATTGCGTTCCGAACAACCCGATGGGATTGTAACGGCATTCGTCGGTATCCTCGATCCGATCACGCTCACGCTCACGTACGCGTCCGCCGGTCATCCGCCACCGCTCGTACGGTCGGCGGCCGGTGAAATTACCGAGCTCGGCGGCAGTGGCTTACCACTCGGCCTGCGCTCGATACAGACGTACGCGGCGGAAGCCCCTCACGCGATCGTCCTAGAGAATTCATCGTTGATCGTGCTTTATACCGATGGGCTGATTGAAGCAACGCACGATATTGAGCTCGGGGCCAAGAAGCTGCGGCTGGCGTTCCAGAGCGAAGAGGTGTGGAACGCTGAGAATCCGGCAAAGGCCATAAGCGATCTCGTGCTGGACGAAGTGCTGGACGACGTAGCATTGCTGACGATTCGCATCGAAAGCGAGTTGTTTGGTGTGACGCGCCCGGACGGCTTGCAAGGCCTCGATGCTCGTTGGAGTATCGCCATGCTGGATCGGGACGTTGCCACGGTAGCTCGGCGGGGCATCGTTCGCGTGCTCCGAGAATACGGTGCAACGGAAACGGAGACGGATATCGCCGAACTCGTTTTCAGCGAGCTGCTCGGCAATGTGGTCCGCTATGGCGGTGATGAAGTGGAGTTTGCCCTCGACATCAGCGGCGACGCCCCCGTTCTTCACGCGCTCGATCGCGGCCCCGGCTTTACCTACAGCACGCGCCTGCCGATAAACGCCCTAAGCGAAAACGGCCGCGGACTCTTTATCGTTCAAGCGCTAACGCGCGATCTGAATATCACCAGACGGAATGGTGGCGGAAGCCACGCCCGAGCAGTGCTGCCGTTCGCCATACGAGCCCCTCACCGAGAGACTCCTCCGACCGTTCCACGATGCTAGGCGCTGGTCGAGCGCAGCCTGGCGCCGTCGGGATCGGTCCCGGCGTCGCGCCGGCCTTGGCGTTGGAGCAAAAGATCGTAAAAGCGGTCGGGCTGGACGCCGATCTCGTGGAGGCGCTTGCCGATGCAAAAAAGCCACGGGTGCCTTGTCTCCGTCGGAAACATGGCGCCCGTGGCTTCTTCAGCCGTCGAGGTGGCGGTTAGGCCGGTTTAGCGGTACGAACCGCCGCCGCTGTTACCACCGCCGCGCGACTGGAAGCAGTCGCGGCAGTAGACGGGCTTGTCGCCGCGCGGTTGGAACGGCACGGAGGCGTTGCCGCCGCACTGGCTGCACTTGACGTCGAACATCTCGCGCGGAGCACGATCGCTCGAGCCGCCGCCGTAGCCGCCGCTTGAGCCATAGCTCGAGCCGCCGCCGCCACCGCTGGCACCGCGCTGAGCCTTGCGAGCCGCACGGCAATCGGTGCAGCGGTTCGGCTTGTTGGTGAAGCCCTTCGAGGCGAAAAACTCTTGTTCGCCCGTGCTGAACGTGAAGGGAGCGTTGCAATCAACGCAATTGAGGGTTTCATCGGTATACATGTTTGGTCTACAACCTTAGGAAGAAAGCGCTAGAAGATCAACTCGTCATTCCTGGGTTTGCAGACAACGCAACGCGGCCAATGAGACACTGATTGATACCAAGCAACCGGCGCTGCGGTGGACTCGGCCTGCCCACCATAGCACAGAACGCGTCCTTCTGTATCGAAAGGCCCGACCGGACGCTCAGCGACCGGTCATCTTGAGCGCCGCTTCGGGCAGTCAGTCGGCCCGCTCGGCCCGCAATACCATCGCATCGCCGTCGCGGTCGATGCTCACTTCGAACTCGATTGGCCGGCAACAGACGGGGCAGTCCTCGACGAACCGCTGGCGGCTTCCCCCGGCGGGATCGACGCCGACGTAGTTCGTTTCGGAGCAGCTCGGGCAAACGTACGCGGCATCAGTCTCGAGGGGCACGGCCACACGAACGATCGTAGATGGCTAAGGTGCACCAAGCATTCTCCGGAACCTGGTGTGCGCGCAGCGTTGCTATATCGAGTACGCCGCCACCGCCTTGAAGAAGATGCCATTGGCCGTTTGTCTTTTGATAAAGCGTCTGGCCGCCGCCGGAACCGTACCAGTCGACCACGCCGTAACGGCCCGATACGCGAACTGACGGAACGAGCAGCTCCGTCGCTTGCCGGCGAAGGGCAAGCACGTCAACCGCGGGGCCGGCGTCTCGTGTCTCGCCCCAGCACGCCGGCTGATTACTCGGACTCGGCATGCTGCGCAGCAAGCGTTTCTCGGTTGATGCCCCGAGGTGGCGCGAGGTGAGCCGACACCGAACGGTGAGTGCGTCGACGGCTTGCCACCCAAATGGAAAGCGTTCGACGAGAATCGGGGACGTCTGCGTCTGGCCCTCCATCATGGCGCCTTGAAGGAGAACCGTAGCGTAGCTGCCGGCGACGTTCACGCGCACGACGCGAATGTGCGACGGACCCGCATACACTGCGGACAAGGCCGCCTCCACCGGCGTTGCCGGGTGGTGCATGGGGCTCGCAAGAGCGATGAGGATCGCCGCGATCGATACTGACATGTGCGCGTCACGTCGCAGTACGTGGCCCTTTCAAGCCGGCCCTGCCGTAGTGCCGGTCAGCGTACTCCGCAAGTTCGCAGGATCGCAGGATCGACGGCGGCCAGTGCGAGCGGATCGTGCTCGGGCACGTCGAGCGCTCGCAAGGTGCGCGCGTAGAACCGAACGTCGTGCCATGTGCCGAATTTCCACCCGGCCGCTGGAAACGAACCGATCTCGATAAAGCCGAGCGCGCGGTGGAGTGAGTCACTTGCGTCGTTGGGCTGCGTCACGCCGGCGAAAGCGCGACGGTACCCTTGCGCGGCGAGCACCGCGAACAGCGTAGCGTAGAGCGTGCGCGCCACGCCGCCGCGCCGAGCATCCTCGGCGATATAAACCGTCACCTCGACACCAAAACGGTATGCCGGGCGCCCGCGAAACGTGCTCGCGTACGCGTAACCAACGAGCCGGTCGTCGCGCTCCGCCACGAGCCACGGTTTGTCGGCGGGATGCTGGGCGACGCGTCCCGCCATCGTCGCCGCATCCGGTGGGGTTTCTTCGAACGAGATCGCGGTCGCGGCGACGATCGGCGCGTAAATCTCAGCGATCGCCGCGCCGTCCCGCGGCTCAGCAAAGCGCAGACGCATCGTCGCCGCTATTTCAGCAAAGGCGCCGAGATGTCCCAGGCCTGACGTTTATCCGAAGGCGGAGACGTTCACGCCGATGCCGAGCTGGGCAAACGGGTTGTAGAGCGCCGACGCGGCCGAACCGAGTGCGCCGAGTTCGAGTCCGGGCAACGTCTCTCCAAACGGGTTCGGGGTCGGTGCCGATGAGACGCCGATCCCCGTATTATCGAGGTACGTTGAAAACGTCGTGCCGTCGGACGAGGTCGACCACGGCGGGTCGATCGCCGTATTGGTCGCCACGTATGCAAACGCGTCGGTCGTACCGGCAGCCGGCGTCTGCGCCGCCGGCAACGTATTGTAATTTGGCGTCACGACCGGTGCGGTGGTCGCGCCGGTCTGGACCAAACTCAGTTGAAACGCCGCTTCGTTCGCCAGGACCGCTGCCGGTGTCGCTGTGACCGGCAGTGGCACCGGTGGGGTCGTCGACACCGCCGAAATGCTCACGCAAATGGTGTACCCCGAACGTCGCGGTGCGAACCGGCAACCTCCCTCGGCTAGTGTACCGCGAACGTCTTGCGCGGGTGCACGCCGAACGACGTCTCCCCCGAGCCACTCAGCGAGCCGAGGGCGTTGATGGCATCGCGGCCGGAGCGAAACGTCGTGTACGCCGCACTATGCTCGAAACGCGATAAAACGACCGTCCCGGTCGTCGTGTCGCCGCCGAAGATCAAGGCTCCGCGGAACTCCGGCGTCGCGCCGAGTGAGGAGAGCAGGTCGGCCACGCGCTCGACCGGACGCTCCACGTGCTCGTAAACGTAGGCGTCGTGCGAGGACGGGTCGATTTCCACCGCACCGATGGCCGCGGCAACTTCATACAGCGCGAACGATACGGATTCCGCAATGACGCGGTGCTGCGCGTTGCGATGGTGGTCGTCCCAGGCCGCCGCGAGATGGCGGAAGCCGTCGTGTCCGCGAACCCCGACCAGCACCACGACGCGGCGCTCGTTGTCCGACGCGAGCACGGCCGCCGATCCGGCGTGCACGTTCGAGGTGCGGGCCTTCTCGACGAGCGTTTCGTAGGCAGAGACGCACGCATCGTTGCGCTCCGCCTTGACGCGGGCGATTCCGATCGCGAGCCAGCTTCCGGTCGCGAATGCTGCCGGCGGTCCCCCGGCGCGATGGTCGACGAGGGTGTGGCGTTCCCGATCTTCGTGCGTACGTGGCAAAGCGCGATCCTCCGCGTTCATCGTAGCGCACCAACCGCTCCGGCCCCATCCACCGTTTCCACGATCGTGCGGCTCGCCGGCGGCTTGCGCGAACGCAATCACGGGTATATGAGCAGTGCCATGACCATCGCCGCAACGCTGCCCCTTCGGGAAGACGGATTGACCCGCACGACCCTCCGCATTCCGAAGGGGCTCGCGCCGGCGCAGGTCGCGCAAGTTGTCCATGCACTGCAGCGGACGCCCGGCGTCCTTACCGTGGATATGGACGCCGAAGCCGGGCAGGCCATCATCGCGCACGACGCTGCCGTGCCGGCCGCCTGGCTCGTTACGGCTGCGGGAGCCGGCGCCAGCGTTGCTTCCGCCGCCCGGCCGCTCCTCTTGGCGGCTCCCTCCGCGGTCGCGCCGGTGCGAACGCAAAATCGCCGCCTCTTGCTGACCGGCTTGGCCGCGCTCGTCGCGCTGGTGCTGATCGACCTCGCGCTCCCGATCGCTCCCGATCAGCGCTGGCTTTTTGTCGCCCCCGTCGTGGTGTTCTGGGCCGTCGTTTTGCTGCGGGCCTCGAGCGACCGCCGCTCGTAGGAGCGTTCACGCCATCTTCACCGCCTCGCGCGAATAATCGCGAGTGGATTTCTTTTGGAGCTTACCAAAGGCCGGTGTTTCCGGTTTGGTCGCTCCGCTGAATCAATTGTTCGGGAGCGTACAGCCGCGGCGATACGCCGCCCGGACGACCATCAGCGATCCGGAGGCCGCGCCGCAGCGTGCGTTTTTTTGCACGAGCGGAACGCTGAAGGTTTCGAAGCTGCTTTCGAACGGCCGCGAGATCCTCGTGACGATCCTCGATACGGGCTCGGTGTGGAGCGACCGCGCGTTGCTTACCGGCTATTGGCGCGAAGTTTTCATCGAGACGATGTCGGCCGCGGATGTCGTCTCGGTCGACAGCAAAGAGTTCGAGCGTCTGATGTACGCCGACCCCACGCGCTTGCGAACGTTCGTGACGAAAATTTCCGAACAGATGAGCGATGCATTGACGCTGCTCGAAGACTTTCGCGGACACAGCGTCGCCTCGCGTCTGGCCGCGGTGCTCGTCCGGTTTTCGAAGCAGTACGGCGTGAACGACCAGAGCCGCGTCCTGATCGACGTGCCCTTCACGCACCAGGACCTCGCAAATATGATCGGCACGGCCCGCGAGACCGTCAGCCGCAACATGGCCCGCTTTCGGGCCGAGGGCTACGTGGGCGACAATGGCGGCTCGACGTTGGAGATCCTCAACCTGCGCTCGCTCGAGGACCTCATTGTCTAAGCGAGCAGCTTGCCGAAGACGATCTCTTTAAATTCGCGTAGCGGGACGTCGCTCTGCTCGGCTCGCATGCGTAACAGCGCGCCTTCCCAACTGTTGAGGATGAAGCGAGCGAGCACCGGCGCCGGCAACTGCGCGCCGATCGCGCCCCCGCGCTGACCCTCGGCGATGCACGCTTCGAAATAGTTTCCCCAGGTCGCGAAATGCTCGACCAAACGCTCGCGCATCGGCGCGCTGTGATCGGCGACCTCGGCGCTGACGTTTCCCAGCAGACACCCGCGGGCAAAGGCGGTGGCCCGGAACGCGGCGATCAGCTCGTCGAAATAGGCCTCGAGCCGTTCGAGCGGTGGGATCGTGAACTGCCCGAAAATCGCGCGCAAGCGTTCCTCAGCGCGCTCGAAATACGCGTCGATGACCTCCGCCGCGAACGCCTCTTTGCTGGGGAAGTGATTGTAGAACGAGCCCTTCGGTACGTCGACGCGCTCGACGATACTCTGGATACCGGCCGCGGCGTAGCCCCCGGCGTGCATGATCTGCAGGCCGGCCTGCACGAGCTTGCGGCGAGTATCGGGTTTGGGCTTGGGGCCGCGACGGCCCGGAGAATTTTTCATGGGAGTCCTTGACTAATATAAGACGACCGGTCATATTAAATTCTATCATGACAACGAATGCACCTACCGCCACGCTCCAATGGGACGTGCTCACCCTCAAGCGCCCGGGCCTTAGTCGCGATCTCCCGCCCGGCAACGAAGCCCTCAGGTGGGTCGCGAACTCTGTGACGCTGATCTCGGGCGAACACGACGCTGTCTTGGTCGACACGTTTCTCACCACCGACCAATCCTGCGCGCTCGTCGATTGGGTGGTCGCGAGCGGTAAGAACCTCACCGCGATTTACATCACCCACGGGCACGGCGATCATTGCTACGGCATCGCGGCACTCCTGGACCGTTTCCCGCATGCACGGGCGTTCGCGACTCCGGATGTTGCCGCGGCGATTCGCGCTCAGGTCGCGCCCGCATACGCGGTCGATTTCTGGGGCAAACTCTTTCCGGGCCAGATTCCCGAGCGACTCCTCGCCGCCGAGCCGCTTGCCGATGGTGAACTACAACTCGACGGACACCGCCTCATCGCCGTGACTGCGGGCCGAACGGACACCGCGCACTCGACGAGCCTCTACGCTCCTGCGATCGGGCTGCTCGTCGCCGGCGACGTGGTCTACAACGGCATCCATCCGTATCTCGGCGAAACCGACATGCAGAGCCGGCGCGAATGGATCTCCGCACTCGAGCGGCTCGAGCAACTACAACCGCGCGTCGTGATCGCCGGGCACAAGGTTCCCGAAAACGCCGACGATCCGCGCATCATCGGCGAAACGCGCCGCTACATCGAGGACTTCAATCGGCTCGATGCAGCGACGACGACAGCGCGGGAACTCTACGATGCGATGCTGGAGCTCCATCCGGAGCGCGTCAATCCGGGTTCGCTCTGGGGTGCCGCGCACAAGGCGAAGGCGCAGCGCTGAAGGCGGATCAGCGCTCGTTGAAGGGGACGCCGCCCTTGGACTTATTGCTGAGCTCGGCTTCCATGATCGTGACGGTCACCGCGTCCGGCGTGACGCCGAAGTTCTTGACGAGGGCCGCGGTGATGTCGACCAAGAGGCCGCGCTTCTGCTCGGCGGTGCGCCCCTTGGCGGCGTGAACGATAACTTCGGGCATGACATTCTCCCAGGATGAGCGGACGCGCTTGCCTTCACGATGACGGCTTCAACGCCTTTTCCAGCGCGCCGAGGCTCGCCCGGCTGGGGGCGGCGGCGATGCGAAGCCGCCGTACCCGCGCTGCGACCTGCAGGCGCCGGTTGAGCGCATCGAGCCCGCAGATGTAGCGCGACGCCATCGCCAGTTGCGATTGGGAGACCGAGCCCGCGTAGCAGTTCAGCGACGAGCGGCTACCGGTCACGCCGCTCGGCAGCACGTAGTGATAGACACCGCTCGGAAACTCGGGCGTCGGGCTCGTGATGCCGTTGCAGGCGTCGAGTTGCGAGACGGCGATCGTGTTGCCGTTGATATCGCGGCCGCCGTAGATCGGGAAGCCGTCGAGTGCGATCCCGATCAGGTGCGAGGGACCGCTATTGCCGTCGATCTGCGAGACCAGGCACGATGGGATGCCGTGGTGGTGCCAGTCGTGGCCGGCCGTGAGCGGTGTCGGATGCGAGTTGCAGCTGTCGATGAACGACGCGGTTTCCGCGACGCCGCCGGCCGTGAACGTATACGAGACGTTGTCGCTCATCGCAGGCGTTGCGGCGCCGTTCCCTTCGTAGGGGTTGAAGATCGCCTCACCCGAGATCATGTAGCCGATCGCGCCCATGTTGGTCGTCGTCGTGCTCGCCGCTTTCGCCGGACACACGTTGAACGTCACTGTCGCGGCTTGGATGTTTGCGGCGCTGTACGGAATGACCGCCATCTCGGTGTTGCTCACCGGCGTCACCGCCACGGAGTTCGGGTACTGCGTGCTGACGGGCGCCAAGTAATAGTCGCTGTGATAGGGTGGCACGCCCGTCGACGTGAGCGTCATCGAGCACGTCCCGGAAAAGCTGACGTGCGCTGCCGATCCCCACTGCGCCGCTCGGTACTCCGCGGCGAGGCTCGTGCCGGTCGACGACGAGCTCGACGTGGTCGAACTGGGGCTGACCGTGGAGCCCGAACCGCTGCCGCAACCCGCGGCGAACAGCGCGACGGAGAGGACGATCGCGGACGAACACCGCGCGCGCACCGTCATCCGGAAGCGCCGGCGCCGACGAACGCGTCGACGAACTCGATGATCTGCCGCTCGTCCGGCGTGATGTCGCGCGGGAGGCGTGCGGTTCCCTGGTCGCAGAGCGGCGCGAAGCCGCGCAGACGCGCCACGTCGGCTGGATGGAAGCCCAGGTGCTCGGCCACCCGCGCGCTTAGCTCGGCCACGGCCAAGCAGCGCCGGCTGGTCGCCGCCGGGGGGAGGTTGAGATCGTCGTTCAAGCTCATGTCGCCGATCATGCCCACTGTTGCGGCCGCTTATGCTGTGAGTTCGCACAGGAACGTTTAAGAATTGCGGCCTAGCCTCGACCGAGCAGCATGAACCGCGTCATCGTCTCCGCCGCGCTCGCCGTGATCGTTCTCTTCGCGAGCGCGGCCGGCGTTTGGGTTGCGCTCGTGCGCGGCGTTGCGGCGGCGATGATCGCGCAGGCCCGCCTCGCCGGGGAGTCGCTCGACGCGAACGTCCCCTTCACGCCCGCGCTCGCGCAAACACTGCTTCAGCCGGGCCTGCACGTCGTGCTCATCGACCCGGCCGGCGGGAGCGTCGTCGACGCGAGCGCGAGCGCCGTTGTGACGCGTCCGTTCCCGCAGAACGGTGGGCTGCCGCCGCCGCCGGCGGGCGCGCAGCCGCCGGGAGGCGGTCCGCCGCCCGTGCAGGCGCGGCCGCCGAACGGCGGCTTCTCCGGCTTCGCGCGGGCCTTCGTGCGCCTCATGCCGGCGCACGTCGAGCGCGACGGCCGGGCGATCGACATCGCGCCCGATCTCCCGGTGCTCGTGCGCTGGTTCGCACTCGACCTCGCGGCTTTCGTGCTCGGCGTGCTCGTCGTCGCCGGTCTCGCCGTCGCACGCTTCATCGCGCGTTCTCGCCGCGACCGCGAAGCGCTCGAAGCGCGCATTACGGAACGCGCCGCCGCCGTGGAACGCTACCAGCGTTTCCTCGCCGAAACGGGGCACGAATTGCGCACGCCGCTGACGGTGATGATGGGCTACGTCGACATCCTGCGCGCGGGCAACGCCGGCGCGGTCGACCAGCGCATCCTCGACGGCATGCACGCCGAGACCACGCGCATGCGCCGGCTCGTGGAGAAGATGATGACGCTCGCGCGCCTCGATTCGCAAGCCGCGGTGCCGCGTCTCCTCGACGCCGGGACCGCCGCGCGCGAGGCGGTGCAGACCGTGCAGCGCCGCTATCCAGAGCGCGATTTTCGCGTGCAGAGCGATGTGACCGCCAGCATCATCATCGATGCCGACGACTTTTCCGCCGCCGTCGGCAACCTGCTCGAGAACGCCGTCACCTATGCGCCCGATTCGCCGATCGCGATCGAGACGCGCGTGCGCGACGGGCACGTCACGACCGCCGTGATCGATCGCGGACCGGGCATCGGCGCGGCCGAACGCGAAGCGATCTTCGACCGCTTTTATCGCGGCGGCGGGCGCGCGCTCGGAGAAGGGCTCGGCCTCGGTCTCGCGATCGTGCGACGCGTTGCCGAGCGCTGGAACGGCACGGTCGACGTGTCGAGCGGCGACGGCAAGACGGAATTCCGGTTGACCTTCCCGGTGGCCGATGAGGACGACGATGGTAGCGCTCGATAGCCCGACGATCCTCGTCGTCGACGACGAACCAAACGTGCGCGAGATGCTCGAGATCGGCCTCGCGCAACACGGCTTCATCGTGCGCAGCGCCGCCGACGGCCCCCAGGCACTCGGCATGCTGCGCGAGCTGCAGCCCGATGCGATCCTGCTCGATATCATGATGCCGAAGATGGACGGCGTCTCGTTGCTACCGCTGTTCCGGCGCATCACCGAAGCGCCGATCCTGATGCTCTCCGCGCTCAGCGACGCGCAGGACAAGATCGCCGGCCTCACCGCCGGGGCCGACGACTACGTCGGCAAACCGTTCGACCTCGGCGAAGTCGCGGCGCGGCTGCGCGCCCAATTGCGCCGTCCGCAACTCGCCAAGCGCGACGTCATCCGCTACGCCGACGTCGTGCTCGACATTACCCAACGCCGCGCGCAGACGGCCTCGGGCCCGATCGAATTAACGACGCGCGAATTCGATCTGCTGGTGACGTTCCTGCGCGAACCCGGTCGCGTCTTCACCCGCGATCAACTGCTCGACCGCGTCTGGGGCCGCGACGCCGCCGTCGAACCGAACGTCGTGGAAACCTACGTCTCCTACCTGCGCGCAAAACTCGGCGAAGCCGGCCCCCGCCCCCTCATCCGCACGATCCGCCGCGTCGGCTACACCGCCCGCATCGACTAGTGCATTGCTTTGGCGCGTTTTATGAGGGCGGCGTGGTCGAAGTCGTTGGCGTATGCGATGAAGTCGCCGGTCGCGAAGCCCGCGGGTGGGACGATTTGCTGCGTGCGGCCGCCGTCGTAAAGCGCTTTCGATAGGATCGCCATGCCGGCGAGCGGGACGTTGCCGATCCGTTTGCTCATGGGGTCGGCACCCGGCAGCAGGTCTTGCGCGATCTTCAGGAGCGTCACTTCCTTGGCGATCGCGTCGGGTGTCATCGGCTGCTGCGCGCCTTTGAGGTAATAGCGCGCCGCGACTTCCGGGTTGACGCGGATGAAGACCGACGCCTCCGCGAGCGCGCGGCAGAAGCGGCGGATCGCATCGCCTTTCGTCTGCAAGGTCTGCGGGCTCGCGGTGTAGCCCGTGTTGGGAACGCTGTCTTCGATCGGGTTAAAGAAAAAGCGGTACTTCTGGTTTGCGTTCACGACATAGAGCAGCAGTTCCAAGTATGGAAACGCCGCGGCCGCGACGCGGTTGGACGTTAGCGCCTGAATGGCTTGCGAACCGCTGCCGATCGGGATGAACGAGAAGTCGCCTTTATGCAGGCCGGCGCCGAGCAGCATCGGGGTCGCGTAATCCTCGGCCGTGCTGCCGAGCGAATATTCGCCGATCAGCGCGCCCTTGAAATCTGCGAGCGTCTTGATCGGGCTGTTCTCTTCCACGCCGATCGCGTACGAATTCTTGGGCGAGCGCATGTAGAAGACTTGGAGCCGCACGCCCTTTTCGTAGCCGGTGATCAGCGGTTCGATCGCGCCCGCGCCGATGTCGCCCTTGCCGCTCGAGATCAGTTGCGCCGCGATGTTCGGATTGCCGGCGAAATTGACGGTGACGTCGAGGTTCTGCTCTTTGAAGAAGCCGGCCTGATCGGCGACGTAGGTGATGACCTCGTAAAAGGCCGTCGGCAGCGAGCCGGTGACGACCGTCAGGCTATCGGCGGCCGCGGCCGGGCGTGGCAGGCCCGTCGCGAGGACGACGGCGGCGGCACAAATGACGGCGAGACGCCGGGTGAGCGACGAGTAGGCCATGGGCGAGCCCTCCTGTGGGCGTGCCCTTTCGCTACACTAGGCGTGGGAACTGCAAAACCAACGCTTGCAATCCGGCGGCTCCGGCGACGGCCGTGCGCGGCGGCTCGTCCGGACTGAGGAAGAGGCACGCGAGCCGCTCCATCGGCGTCGCGGGGTTCGTGTCGTCGCCCGCGAGGCAGACCCAGTATTGCCCGCCGCCCGTGGCCGGGTCGGGGCCGGTGAACGTACCGCCCGCCGCGACGCGCCAACATGCCGCTTCGAGGCCGTCGGCCGCGGTCGCGATGAGTTCCTCACGTTCGGTGACGGCGGGTTGCTCTTTGATTCGGGCCGATGTTACGATCGCGCGCGGCTTCTTCGCGAACGCTTTGAGCTGGTCGCGGGCGCCCGGCATGTAGAGCGCGCCCGGATCCCAGCCGTTGCGCAGTGTCATGTACGCGACGCCGCCCGCGCCGGCGACGATCGGGCCGTACGGCGTGTAGGCGCCGGCGTATTGAATCGTGACTTCACGCACCGGCGTCTTGCCCAAGAAGCCGTCGCCTTCGACGAACACCTGGAACTGATCGGCTTGGTGGAAGTGCGGCTCGGAGACCGTGCCCGGATCTTGCTCGACGCGAAACGCGACCGGGTAGAGCGCGCCGATCTGCGGCGGCGCGGATGGATTCGCCGATGCCGTCAGGCCGAAATAGCGCACGACGCTCGACTCCAGTCCGTCGCCGGTCACGTAGCGCTTGCGCGTTGCTTCCGCACCCGCGCGCGAATTGGCGAGGATCACGGTCCGGGAGCGACGATGCGGCTGCCGAGCACGCCGATCGCGGGCGAGCGAATCTCGACGAGGTCACCGGGCTTGAGGAAGCGCTCGGGCGCGTAGACGCCGTCCTTCGAACTCTCGCTCGAATCGGCGGCCGTGCCGGCAGCCGTGCCGCCCGAGATCACGTCACCGGGATAGAACGTGAGGTCGCGCGAGAGATAGGCCAAATATTCGCCGAACGACACGACCATATCGCGCGTGTTGTAGTTCTGGCGCCGCTCGCCGTTGACCCAGGTCTCGATCTGCACGTTGCCCGGATCGATGCCCTCGCCGACGACGATGCATGGCCCCATCGAATAGCTCGTATCGAAGTTCTTGCGCATCGAGAACTGCTGCGGCGCGGGCGGTTCGATACCGTCGCGCAGGCTCCAATCGCCGAACAGCGTTACGCCCCAGACGTGGTCCATCACGTCCTCCGGGTGGACGTCGCGGCCGTGCTTGCCGATCACGATCGCGAGCTCGCCCTCGTAATCGAGGTACTTCGTGCGCGCCGGATAGCGGACGTCGTCACCGGGTCCCGCGGCGTCGCGCGTGATCTTCCAGAAGCCCCAGATCCCGCGTGCGCGCATCTCCTTCGCGATCGCGACGAGATCGGCGGAGAAGTTCGGGATGTCGCTACGTTTTTGCGCCATCGCGGCGGTGTGATCGGCGAAATTGCCGCCCGCGCAGGCGACGCGCGAGCCGCGCACGTGCGGCGCGTGCAGACGCACCGAGCGCGCATCGTGCACGATGCCGCGCCGGCCCGCGATGCGCTGCTCCGCGGCTTCGATCGCGCGCGGTCCGGCTTCGATGAACGCCCCAAGATCCGCGGCGAGATCGACGACGAGATCGTCGACGAGCGCGCCGACCCGGCGCTCCGGTCCGTACACCACGACTTTCATGCAGCCTCCTTGACGTCGATGCCGACGACGGCGTCCGCGGCGGCAAAGCCGTCGGCGGCAAGCAGCGCGGCGAGTTCGCGATTGATCCGCCGCGCGAGCGCGGGACCCTCGTAGACGAGCGCCGTGACGAACTGCACGAGCGAGGCGCCGTTGCGCAGCGCCGTGTAGACGTCGCTGCCCGAGCGAATGCCGCCCGATGCCAGCAGCGCGTAGCGTGCGGGATCGCAGCGCACGTACCAGTCGCGCACGGCTTGCAGCATGGCGGGAAAGCCGAGCGCCGGACTCGAGAGCGAGCCCTTCATCGTTTCCCAGCGCTCGCGCGGCGTGCGCAGCCCGGCGTACGGGCGCGCTGCGATCGTGTTGACGCGAAACCCGCGCACGAACGGATAGGCGTCCGTCACGCGCACGATGTCGGCGATCGTATCGGCCGGCACGCGAATCTTGATAAACACCGGCGGGAGCTGCGCGATCGGCGCGAGCGCGTCGAGCAGGCGGCGCAGGTTCTCGATCCGCGCGAACGGATGCGCGCCCGGTGCGTTCGCGCACTCCGCGCTGACCACGAGAAAGGCGGCGTGCGGGGCGAGGGCCGCGGCGCAGGCCGCGAGCTCGGGAATCACCTCATCTTCCGGTCGCACGCTGCCGGTATTCGTCTCGACGATATTCACGCCGAGCGGCACCGCCGGATGGGCGGCGGCGAGCCGCCGCGCGACGACGTCGCTGCCGTCGTTGGGCACGCCGTAGTTGATGATCAGCGCAGCGTCGTCGGGCAACCGGAACGCGCGCGGCCGGATCGGATTGCCGCTCGAGGCCCAGCGCGAGACCGATCCGATCTCGACCGAGCCGAAACCCATGCGCGTCAGCACGTCGACGGCCGACGCGCTCTTATCCCATCCGGCACCCAGACCGACGGGACTCGGAAACGCGATCCCCGCCACCGTCGTTCGCAAGCGCGGATCGTCCGGTGGTCCGAACATCTGCGCCGTCGCCGCGCGGCCGGCCGCGCTCGCCCCGAGCGCCCGGCAGGCGCCGATCGCGAGATCGTGCGCCCGTTCGGGCTCGAGGCGAAACAGCAGCGGCCGGACGAGCTGCCGGTAGGCGTTCACGCCGGCTTGTAGATCAGATCCGCGGCGTTAAAGCCGCTATCGATGAACTTGAACTTCGCCGCGAAGTCGATCGTCGGCTGAACGTCGGCCGCCAGCAGCACCGTTCCCAACACCGGCCGTTGGATCTGCGCCAGCGTCGCCGCGTCGACGTGCGTGTACTTTTCGATGATCGGCGCGCTTAGGCTCGGATTCTTGTTCGCCCAGGCGCTCGCTTCGACAATCGCTGCCGCGAAGCGCTGCACGAGATCGGGATTCGCCGCCGCCCACGCTTGCGTGGAGAAATATCCTCCACCGAGGAAGTGCTTGGCGATCGCTTCGTACGGCCAGCCCAGTTTGCGCGTCGTCGCGCGGAAGTTCGTTGCGTACGGTTCGATCAGGAAGGCCGCGTCGATGCGGCCGTCGTCCATCGCCGGACCGCAAGCGACGTAGGGCATCTCGACCCACTTGATCTTGCTCGAGTCGCCGCCGTGCGTATCGACCCAGGCGTTGGTCGAAAAATCGCCGAGGCTCTTGAGCGGCGCCGTCCCGACGATCTTCCCTTGCAGGTCGAGCATCGACTTCATCGGCGAGTTCTTCGGCACGACGATCCAGTTCGTCTGGCGCTTGGCGTCGTTCACGGCGGCCGGCGCGATCAGCGAGATCGCGAGGCCTTTGCGGTACGCCTGCTCGATCGAGATGATGTTCGTGTAGCCGACTTGGACGGTGCCCGAAACGACGGTCGACACCGCGAGCGACGATTCGTTCGCGACGTTGATCGTCACGTCCAAGCCGTGCTTCTCGAACGTCCCGTTGTCTTTGGCGTAGAACACCGCGCCCGACGGATCGGAAGCCGTGGTGAAGACGGAGAGCTTGGTGAGGCTTTGCTGCGCGCGCAGCGGCCGCGCGGCGCCGGCCGCTGCCAGCGCGGCGAGGGTGGTGATGGCGGTGCGTCGTTTCATCGTTCGGCTCCATCGGTGGGGGTGACGAAAGCATAGTCGCGTCGGGCGGCATCGGCGGTGATGTAACCACGGAGAAGATCGCGCGCCACCGCGTCGCGCGAGCGTTCTTGGGGCGGACCGTATCCGCCCCCGCCACCGGTCTCGACGACGACCACGTCGCCGGGAGCGAGGGCATAGCTTTCGGACTTGTAGACGACGTCGGGTGCGCCTTCGCCGCCTTTGTACACGCGCACGATCCCCGGCTGCGCGGGCAACCCGCCGAGAACGCCCCACGGCGGACACACGTGGCGCTCGAAATTCACCGAGAGCCGGCAGTTGCCGAGGATGCGGTAGCGCTTGCGAAAGCCGAGCCCGCCGCGATGCATGCCTGCGCCGGCCGAGTCTTCACGCAGGCAGAACTCCTCGAGCCGGTACGGATACATCGACTCTTGCAGTTCGACCGGGATGATGCGCGAGTCGCCGTGCGCCATCGTGCGGAACGGACCCGAGCCGTCGTGCTCGGCCGATGCGCCCCAGCCGCCATGACCGCTGTCGTAGCACTGGAACGGCGTGCCGTCCGCGAACGTGCCGAGCAGCCGCACCGACGAATACGAGCCGAAGTGCGCGCCGGTGACGGCTTCGGGCATCGCGCGCTCCATCGCCTTGATGAACGTGTCGACGATCGTCGGGAACGGGAAGCCGTAGTTGCCCATCGCCGCGGTCGGCGCCGCGCTGACCAGCGTGCCCGGCGGCAGGATCAGCTTGAGCGGGCGGAACGTCCCCTCGTTGGCCGGCTCGTCGGTCGCGATTAAATACTTGAACGCGATGCGCGCGGTCGTGAGGCCGCCGCCGTGATAGCCCGAATTGATCGAACTGCGGACCTGCGGCGGCATATCGGAGTAGTCGACCGTCATCTCGTCGCCCGCGACGATCACGCGCACCTTGATCGGCACGGGCGTCGTGCCCATGCCATCGTCGTCGAGTGCGGACTCGGCCTCGTAGATGCCGTCGGGGATCGCGCGGACCTTCGCCCGCGTCGCCGCTTCGCACTGATCGAGAATCTTCGCAACCGCGGCGAGGAACACGTCCGCGCCGTACTTCCGCGCGAGCGCGCGCGTTTGTTCGCGGCCCAGCAGGCAGCCCGCGAGTTGCGCTTCGATGTCGCCCATCAGTTCCGTCGGGAAGCGCGTGTTATTCTCGATGATGCGGTAGACGTCGTCGACGCGCTCGCCCTTCGACCACAGGCGAATCGAGCGCAGCTGCAGGCCTTCCATGAAGATATCGGTCGAGTCTTTGGAGATCGAGCCGATCGCGCCGCCGCCGATGTCCATCCAGTGCACGTTGACGGCGAAGTAGCCGATTCGCCGGCCATCGACCGACACCGGCGTATACATCACGGTGTTGTTGAGATGCTGACCCTGAACCGCGGCGTGGTTGCAGACGATCACGTCGCCGTCGTACAGACCGGCGGCGCCGTAGAGCGAGAGACCGTCGCGCACCGCCGCGCCGACGGAATCGGCGACGAAAATCGGCATGCCGCCGGTCGACTGCGCGATCAGCTCGCCGCGCGGCCCGGTGAACCCGACGGCGTAGTCGCGGTATTCGTAGATATACGGGCTGAACGCGGTGCGCGTCATGTTGGCGTCGATTTGATTCGCGATCGAGACGACGCCGTGCCGGATCACCTCCAGCGTGATCGGATCGACGGTCATGCCGCACCGCCGCAGTCGATGCGGATTTCGAACAAGTCGCCGATCGTAAAGCGATCGTGGGGCCAGATCACCGTCGTCGAGCCGTACTCTTCGAGTACGGCCGGACCGGTGGCGGTAAAGCCCGGCGGCAGGGCGTAGCGGTCGTACACGAGCGCATCGCACAGGCCGAGTTCGTCGCCGAAGAAGATGGGCCGGCGAGCGGGTTCCGCCGGCGGACGCTGCGCGCGCGGCAAGCGCCCGATGTCGGGCCGGTCGAGGCGCGCAAACGCGGAGAGATGCAACGCCTGAAACTCGGCGGCGATCTTCGCATCGGCATGGCCGTAGCGGCGGCGGTAATCGTCGTCGAACGCACGGCGGATCGCCGCCATATCCGCGCCCGGCGGGATCGGAACCTTGATGTTGTGACGCTGGCCGACGTAGCGCATCTCGGCGAAGCGCTCGAGGCGCACCGGCGTGTCGCCGAACTCCACCCGTAGCGCGGCGACGGCGGCGGTTTCCATCGTGCCGAACTGCGCGTCCATCGCGGCGACGGTCTCGGCCTCGAAGCGCGCGGTGAACGTCGTTGCGTCGTCGAGCCGCGCATCGGCGAGCAGCATCCCGGTCGCGGAGAACGTGCCTGGTTCGGGCGGAATGATGACGGTCGGGATCGAGAGTTCGCGCGCCAGCGCCGAGGCGTGCAGCGGCCCACCGCCGCCGTAGGCGAATAGCACGAACTCGCGCGGATCGCGGCCGTGCTCGACCGAGACGCGACGGATCGCGCCGGCCATCGTGACCGTCGCGATCGCGATGATGCCTTCGGCGAGCCGCAGCAGACCATTGTCGCCATGGTAGCCCAGCGGTTCGCCGATCTTGGCGGCGAGCGCGCGCGCCGCGGCGCTGCGGTCGAGCACGAGTTCGCCGCCCAGAAACGCTTCCGCGCCGATGCGTCCGAGCAACACGTTGGCGTCGGTGACGGTCGGGTCCGCGCCGCCGCGGCCGTAGCAGACCGGACCCGGGGTCGAGCCGGCGCTGCGCGGGCCGACGTGCAAACGCTGTTGCGGATCGAGCCACGCGATCGAGCCGCCGCCCGATCCGACTTCGACGATATCGATCACCGGCGACTTAATCGGGAAACCGCGCACGTAGCCCGCGGCGTAGTACACCGATTCGACCGAATAGCGCCCGTTCTCGACCAGCGCGCATTTGGCCGTGGTGCCGCCCATATCGAACGCGATGACGTTCTCGTAGCCGAGCGCTTCGGCGTAGACGCCGGCGCCGATGCAGCCGCCGATCGGCCCCGATTCCACCAGCGCGATCGGCTGTTTGCAGGTGCGGTCGACGGTCAGCACGCCGCCGTTCGAGCCCATCAGGTACAGCGATCCGCCGAAGCCGCGCGCTTGCAAGTCGGCTTCCAGGCGCCGCACGTAGCCGAGCACTTCCGGCCCCACGAACGCGTTCGCGGCCGCCGTCGACGTGCGCTCGTACTCGTACCACTCGCGCGTGAGTTCGACGCCGGTCGTGACGAAGACGCCCGGCAGCGCGCGCCGCAGCGTCTCGGCCGCAAGCAGTTCGTGCACCGGGTTCACGTACGCGTGTAGAAAGCAAACCGCGACGGCGTCGACGCCGCCGGCGCGCAGCGTCTCCGCGAGCCGCCCGAGTTCCGCGAGGTCGAGCGGCTGCAGCACGTTGCCGTGTGCGTCGACGCGTTCGTCGACTTCGAAGCGGCGCTCGCGCGGGATCAGCGGTTCGTCGCGCTGATAATAGAGGTCGAACGGATCGGGCCGGTTGCCGCGCGCGATCTCGAGCACGTCGCGGAAGCCCTTGGTGGTCACGAGCGCGGCGCGCGCGCCCTTGCGCTGGATCAGCGCGTTGATCACGAGCGTCGTGCCGTGGTTGACGAGCCGCACGTCGGCCGGCGAGAGGCTGACCTTGCCGAAACACTCGGCGATGCCGGTTTCGAAGCTGCCGTACGTCGTCGGGCTCTTGGTATAGAGCACGCGATTCGAATCGCGATCGAATGCAACGAGATCGGTGAACGTTCCGCCGATATCGACGGCCACGACATAGGCCAAAATGCTGCTCCGCGGTGAAAGGCACCGGACCCGGGTACGCGAAATACGATACAGCGTTGGTCTGTATTTGTCCAGGGGGGTCGACGGCATGGAGAAAATTGCTCAACCGCAGGTCTGGTGGGATCGCCTGTTCGCTCCGTCCTCGTGCCTGGCCATCGTGACGACCGTCGATCCGGAAGGCCGGGTGAACGCCGCAGCGTTCGGGACGTGCACCCGGGTCAACCACAACCCGGTCGATATCGCGTTCACGTGCCGGCCGGAGAAGGACACGACGCGCAACGTGCTGGCGACCGGCGAATTCGTCGTCAACTTGCCGCCGTTCGAACGCGGCATCCTCGAGGCGGTGCGCGTCGTCGGCCTGCCGTTTGCCGCCGGCGTCAACGAACTCGAGAAGGCCGGGCTGCACGAACTACCCGCGGAGATCGTACGTCCGCCGCGCATCGCGGAGTGCAATCGGCATTTCGAATGCCGCGTCGAGTGGACGAAGTCGTGGTCCGACCGCATCATGATCGTGGGCCGCGTCGTCGCCGCGTCGGTCGATCAGGATTGCGTCGATCCCGAGGGCTACGTGGTCTGGCAACGCGCGCGCTCGGCGCACTTCTGCGGCGCGTCGTACAACCAGTTCGTCGCGGCCTACGAAACGATGGCGGTCGCCCAGCCCTACGAGGGCCCCGAAGTCGAAGCGTACGATGCGTTCGAGCGCCAGATCTTCGCGGACTCCAAGCCGTGAGCGTGCCTGAGGTCCGGCGCGCCGGCCGGCCCCGCGACCCGCGCGTGCATGAGGCCATCTTGCGGGCGACCGCGGAACTGCTCGGCGAGGGCGGGTACGCAAAGCTCGCGATCGACGGTGTCGCCCAACGCGCGATGGTCACGCGGCAATCGATCTACCGCCGCTGGCCGAGCAAACTCGAGCTCGTCACCGAACTGCTGCACGATGTCAGCGACGCAGCGCCGCTGCCCGATACCGGCAGCCTGCGCGGCGACTTGCTCGAACTCTACCGCCTGTACGCGCGCAACCTGCGCACGCCCGGCGGCCCGATCATCCCGGGCCTCGTCGCCGAATCGATGCACGATCCCGAACTGGCAACGATCATCGACGCCTACACGAGCGAGCGCCGCGCCCGCGCGATGCAGATCTTCGAGCGTGCCGTCGAGCGCGGCGAAATGGCCGCGTCGTTCGATCCGGGCCTGCTGATCGACATGGTCTCCGGCTTCTTCTGGTACCGCAAGCTGCTCCGGCGCCGCCCGATCCGCGCCGATCAAGCCGCGCTCTTTGTCGACGCGCTGCTCGGAGGAATCGCGGCCGGCTGACCCACGAGGTGTCCCATCGGCCGTCCGACAATTGCGCCGTTGCGACTCATCGAAGGAGAAGCGATGCAGACCACAACCGCCTCCGATGTTCCGGCCCCGAATTACGGCGTACGCGCGCGGCTGGGCATCATGTTGCCGGCCTCGAACACGATCACCGAACCGACGGCGCAGGCGATTCTGCCGGCCGGCGTTTCGCTGCACGCGATGCGGCTGTGGCTGCGCCACGGACCGAACGCGCTCAAGATGCTGGACCGGCTCGAAGATGCGACGCAGCTGCTCGCCGACGCGAAAGTCGACCGGATCATCTTCCACTGCACGGCGATCACGATGTACGCGCCGGACATCCCCGACCAGATTCGCCGCCGTGTTGCCGCGGTGACGCCGATTCCGGTGGTCATCACCTCGGAGGCGATTCTCGACGCGCTGCGAGCGTTCGAGGCAACGAAAATCGTGATGGTGACGCCGTATCATCAGGACACGAATGACTTCGAGAAAGCCTTCCTCGCGCATAACGGCGTAACGGTGCTGCGCGACCGCGCGCTCGAGTGCGACAACGCGGTCGAGATGGCCGCCGTCACGCCGCAGCAGTGGGTCGACGAGGCGATCGCGATGCGCGATCCCGACGCCGACGCGTACTTCTTGAGTTGCACGAGCATTCGCGGCGTGGAAGCGATCGAGGCGATCGAACGCGCGCTGGGTAAGCCGGTCGTCACCAGCAATCAGGGGATGCTGTGGGGCGCGTTGCGCTCGGCGCAGATCGGCGATCGGATCGAAGGCTGCGGCCGCCTGCTGCGGGAGTTCTAGCGATGGTCCGGCGGTACGCGCTCTGCCTGTTGCTCGCGCTCGCGCTCGGCCCGCGCCCGGCGCTGGCCGACGATACGCTGACGATTATCGGCGCGGCACCGCCGGCCGGCTTTTACGAAGTACTCGATGACGTGGCGGACGGCGCCGGGTACTTCCGCGACGAGCACCTCGTCGTCCATAAGGAATACATCCTCAACTCCGCGACCGCCGCGCAACTCGTCGCGGGCGGTAAGGCCGACATCGTCGGCATGAGCATCGAGCCGCTCTATCGCGGCTACGACAAAGGCTTGCGTCTGCAGTGTTTCTTCGCGCGCGATCCGCAGTACGACTTCGTGATCGGCGTGCTCGCCGACAGTCCGATCCGGACGTTGGCCGATTTGAAGGGCCACGACATCGGCGAGATGTCGGCGAACAGCGGAGCGGAAGTCGCGGCGAACTCGATGCTCGCCGGCGCGGGTCTGCGCCGCTCCGATTACTCGTACGTCGTGATCGGCGGCGGTGCCGGCGCGCTCAGCGCTCTTAACAGCAAGACCGTCGCCGGCGTCGCGTTTCCGTCGACGGAGATCAATCTCGAGAGCATCGCCGGCAACGCGAAGTTTCGCATCTTCCACCACCCGATCCTCAACGATTTCGGCACCTATTGCTACGCCGCGCAGCCGGCGACGATCCAAGCAAAGGGCGACCAGTTGCGCCGCTACACGCGGGCGATGGTCAAAGCGTCGCTCGTCGCGCGCGAAAATCCGCGCGTCGCGGCCCGCTATTTTCTGCAGGGCGCCGGGATCAAGGTGACCCCCGAGGCGATCGCGGGCGAGGTCCGCGCGCTGACCGTCTCGCAGGGCGCGCTGCCGGCCGCCGACCCCTGGAACAAGGCCATCGGCTACACCTCGCTCCCGCGCATGAAGCTCTACGGCCAGTTCCTCATCGATAGCGGCCAGATCGCCAAACCCGTCCCGGCGCCGGCCATCGCCACCAACGAATTCATCGCCTTTGCCAACGATTTCAACCGGAAGGCGTTCATCGCGCGCGTGAAGGAACTGCGCTAACGGATGCGATCACGATCGTTAACGCAGCGCTCGAGCGGCTGATCGCGCTCGCCGGCTGGCGCGTCTGGGCGGCGGTGTTGCGCACGACGGATCCGCACGGCACCGCGATCGTGCGCAGCGGCCGCTTGCGCTTGAACGATCCCCCGGAGGCCGTACGCGCGGCGATCGACGCGGCGCGCGATGTGCCGGTCGCGCAGGTTCTCGATGCCGACGAACTCCCGATCGTCACGCTGCTGGGGTGCGATCGCTTTTCGCTTGTCGAGCGCCGTCTGCGCGTCGCGGTGCGGCCCGCGTTTCGTATCGACCTTGCCGACCGCGCGCCGGTGGCCCCACAAGTCGAGGAGATGCCGGAGCTCACGTTCGTGCAGGTCGCGCGCGCGCTCGCCGCCGAGCTGGAGGCCGGTTTCCGCGCCGAGCTGCTCTTGCGGCCCGACCCCGAACCGGCGGCCAGCCTGCGCGCCCGTCACGGCTCGCCGCCGGTCGAGGCGCGCCCGTTGGGCGACGGCTCGGTGCGCTTTGCGGTCGGCCATGCCGCCGCCACGCTGTATCCGGACGGCGAGCGAGCGTTGCGCCTCGTGTGCGTCGGCTCCGAGGTGCGCGACGGCCGGCAGTTCGCCGATCGCTACGCGCCGCTTACCGGCGCTCGGTACGTGTTCGTGCCCGACGAAGTCGCGCGACTGGCCGGCGATATCCGCGCGTTCCTCGCGCACCGCTGGGAGCGCTTTACGCGCCTACCGTAGCGCGCCGTTCGCGGTAGGCCGCGACCTTGGCGCGGTTGCCGCACGTCTTCATCGAGCACCAGCGTCGCGCCGCGCCGCGCGCCGACGAGAGCGTGAGCGCACCGCAGGAAGCATCCTCGCAGCTACCCAGGCGCGCGCGTTCGTGCGCGATCACCGCAATCGCATCGGCGGCGACGCTCGCGAGCGCCGCGCGAACGGGGTGCTTGGCGAGCGGCCGCGCGTCGAGCGTGCGCGGATCCAACTGCACGACGAGGCCGCCGGCCCGCGCGGCGGCGTTGATCGTCGCGACCGCCGCTGCGGGCGGGCGTTTGCCGGCGACGATCGCCGTGCCGGCGGCGAAGATCGCCTCGCGCAGCGCGATCGCGGCGCGGTGCTCGGCCGCCGTCGGCGTCGTCGCCGCCGCGAGTCCGGCCGCGGCGATCCACCGGCCGAGCGCGCCGGGCGAGGGAATGCGCTCGATCCGCGCACCCGAGCGAAAGCCGAGCGTCGCCGAGAAATTTAGGGCGAGCGATCCCAGATAGAAGCGAAAATCGGTGGCCGGCACGTTCCCAATGTAACCGTATTGACAGGTGTTGTCAAATCGGCTAGGCTGCGTGTGTAACCGTTTAGAGAGGTGTCAGGCTTGGAATCGATCGTCTCCCCGCAGCGCCGCAGCCAGATCGCGGCGGTCCTCGCCGAGCGCGGCGGCTCGGCGCCGCTCGCACGTCGCTATGCCGCCGAAAGCCGCGGCCGCTTCGGCGTAACGGAGGCGGAGCTAGCACGCAATCGTGAGGGGTACGCCGATGATCCGCTCACCGAGGCGGCGCTGCGCTTCGCCCACGCCGCGCTCATCACGCACGGGCGCCTGCAATCGCGCGATGTGCGCGCGTTGCGGCGCCGCGGCGCAAACGCAAGCGACGCGGCCGCGCTCATCGCGCTGGCAGCGCACGTCGCCGGCGAGATCATCGCCGAGAACGCGGGTCAGACGTGCTCGTCGGCCTCGGCTTGATGGACGTCGATCTGCTCGTCGCGTTCCTCGACTTCGCCGTAGACGACCATCGCGTCGCCGACCTCGCGCAGGTGCTTCGCCTTCTCGTCGGCGGTGGGTTCGTGGGCATCGGTCATGGTGATCCTCCGGGCGGCACCGCGTTCGGGCGGTAGCCATCGGTTAGTGTCCCCAAAAAAGCGAGAACGTCCCGCTCTTGCGCCGGCGTGAGGACCGGCGCCGCGCCGGGCAAGCGACCGAACGGCGCGTCGACGGTGTCGACGTTCGCCCGATCGGCCGCCGGTAGATCGTCGAAGCGCCGCAGCGCCGGATCGCGGTCGCGCCGCACGTAAAAGTCCAGCGCGTCCGCGAGCGTGTGGTAGACGCCGTTGTGAAAGAAGACGCTGCGCGTCGCGACGTTGCGCAACGTCGGCGTCGCGAACATACCGCAGTAGCGCGTTTGATCCCGCAGGTCGGTGCGCTGCGGACCGCACAGGCCGAGATCGAAATAGCGCGGATCGTGGTTCGCCGGGATCGCCGGATTGCGCGGCACGCCGAGCGCTTCGTACTGGTGGTCGGTGAACAGCGGCGGCAGCCCGTCGGCGCTCGGGCGATCGAGATGACACGCGGCGCAATTCGCGCCGTGCGGATCGTCGAACAGCCGCCGGCCGCGCTCCTCCGCTGCCGATAGGCGCGCCTTGCCTTCGAGCCAGAAATCGTACTTGCTCGTGTACGGATGAAACGAGGGGTCCTCGAATTCAAAGCGCGCGACCGCCGAGAGCGCTTCCGCTACGGCTGCGTCCGGCCGCGCGAAAACGCTTCCTCCGAACAATTGCACGAGCAGCGGCGCGTACGCCGCGCGGCGCAGCTTCCGCGCGACCGTGGCGACGCTGCCGCCATCCATTTCGAGCGGATTGAGCAGCGGCCCCAGCGCCTGGCCTTGCAGCGTGTCGGCGCGCCCGTCCCAGAACAGACCGCCCTGCGGAACCAGGTTCGTCCCGCTCCCCGCCGGCGCGGCGCCCTCGGCTTCCGGGTCGTCGGGCCCGATGCTGAACGGCGGTTGCCGCTCGAGATACATCAGCGACGGCACCGCGCGCAGCCCGTGGCGCGTGAGGGCGGGGCCGCCGGCCATCACGGCGAGGTCGCCCGGCGGCCCGTAGGCGTGCGCGGGGCTGTGGCAATCCGCGCACGACAAGCGCCCGGACGACGAGAGCGCGCGGTCGTAGAAGATGCGCCGTCCGAGTTGCGCCATGCTCGAGAGCGGCGCGGCGGGCGGCCGCACGAGCTCCGTCGCGGCCGACGCGCTGCCGATGGCGAACGCGATCAGCAGCGCGACGGCGAGCGCGCGCGTGTTACGGAACCGGCAGCCCGGTCGCGGGATCGAGATACAGCGCCGGGCGCGGGGTGGTTTGGGTGAAGTCGAACAGGCTCGCGATCGAACCGGCCGTCGCGTCGAACGACCCGCCGCCGAGGCGCTGCCCGTGCAGCCAGTTATCCTCGATGAAGCGCACGACCGAGGCCAGCGAGATCTGGTCGTGACTGACGAAATTCGCCTTCGCCCACGGTGAGATCACGAGAAACGGCAAGCGCGTGCCGGGCCCGCAGCGCCCCTGGACGGGCTTCCCGGAAATGCCCGCGAGCGCCGTGCCGGTGCCGCACGCACCCGAGCCCGAGAGCATGTCGGCGGCATCGAACGAGGGGCTCGTCACCGCGGCGAATGCGTGATCGTACCAGCCGTCCGAGTCGTCCCACGTCACGATGACCGCGGTGCTTTTCCAATCGGGCTGTTTCTCGAGGAAGTCGATCAGCGTGACGGTCGCATTCTGCTCGTCGAGCGGATCGGAGTAGCCGGCGTGGCCGTCTTGATACGCCGGCGCTTTGATGTACGACACGGCCGGATAGTTGCCGGCTTTCACCGCATCGTAGAAGTCGTTCAGGTCGTATTGATGATTGGCCGGGTCGAGCGTCGTGCCGTCCGCTTCAAGTGTCTTGCCGATCGCCGCGAGCGAACTCGGGCGCGCGTGACTTGGGTTCGACGTCGAAGCGTAGTACTCGAACCAGTTGTGGTGCGGGATGTAATCGGTGATGTCGGCGCCGACGACGGTCGAGTGCGTCGTGCGCTTGCAGCCCGTCGTGTTGTTGGCGTTCGTAAGTCCGAGGTTGAAGCCGCCCATAAAGCCGCCCCACGAAATGCCGGCCGCGGTGAGCAGATCGCCGATGTTCTTGCCGTTCATCATCGCGATGTCGTTTGGATTCGAGCAGTTGTCGAAGGTCGGGTCGACGTCGTTGATCATCGTATAGCCGCCCTGGCCGTCGTTGACGTAGTACGACGGCACGGCCGGGGTCGCGGCCTTCTTGGTCGTCGCGGCGATGATCATGCCGTTGGTCTGGCCGGCGACGACGTTCAGCGCGCCCGGCGTCGAGGGGCCGTAGGTGTCGGCGAAAGCGTTGTCGCTCATCGCGAAGTGCTGCGCGTACTGCCAGAACGCGGTGACCGTGTTGCCGTCGTAGTAACCCATCACCTGACCCGCCGTGCCGAATGCCCCGGCGCCGCCCGGCGAGCCGTTGCCGGTGTAGCGCGGAAACAGGTCGGCCTTGCCGTTATCGTAGGCCTGCTGTTCGGCGGTGTAGGCGTGGTTCTGGTCGGCCGTGCTCGCCTGCGAGCGGTCGAGGCGGAACGGCAGCGCGGCGGCGCCGCCGTTCGCCGCGCCGGCGTTGGGATTGCTCGTCAGCAGATGCGCGTTCGCCAGGTTGTTCACCGCCGGCGTGTTGCGCGCGGCCGTGAATGCGGGCTCGCCGGCCGGGTTGGCCGCCTTCGGGTAGGTCGCGAAATAATGATCGAACGAGACGTTCTCGTTGAAGATGACGACCAGATGCTTGATCGGCGTCGCGGTCCCGGCCGTCTGAGCGTCCGCCGGAACGGCCGGCGTCAGGCAGGTAAGGTAGCTGAGCATCGCGCACGCGGCGGCGATACGCTTGAAAGCGGGCAAAAAACGTCCTCCCCAAAAGGAACTGCGGCGATTCCTTGGGAGCATACGTTTCCACCCTTAAGAACAGCCTAAGAGGGAGGCCGGCTCCGATGACTGCTGCGACTCAGACCCCGCTCACCCGGCCCTTCGACGGATACAACGCGCGCCGCGGGCTGGCCGAGGACGCCGCGATGATGCGCGTCGGCCGCGGAACGCCGATGGGCGAGCTGCTGCGCCGCTACTGGCAGCCCATCGCCTACGAGCGCGAGGTCGGCGATCTGCCGCTCAAGATTCGCATCCTCGGCGAAGATTTGGTGCTCTTCCGCAACGGCCGCGGCGCGTACGGCCTCGTCGAGCAGCGCTGCAGCCATCGTGGCGCGTCGCTCGAGTACGGCGTCATATCGGAGCAGGGTCTGCGCTGCGCGTATCACGGCTTTCACTACGGGCTCGACGGCACGATCCTGGAAACCGGCGCCGGCGCCCCGCTGGCCAACGGCGGCAAGATCTGTCACGGCGCCTACCCGCTGCACGTGTTCCATCAACTGATCTTCGCCTACATGGGGCCGCCCGAAAAGAAACCGCCGTTCTGGAACCTCGATCTCTTCCACCATCCGCACATCGACGTCGAACCGGGCCCCGATCGCACCGCGATCCTCGACTGCAATTGGACGCAGATCTCGGAAAACGGCCAGGACCCCGTGCACACCGCGTTTCTGCATTCGATCACGACCGGTACGCAGCGCGGCTTCTCCGATGAGATGGGCATCATCCCGATCATGCAGTGGGTGCAGAACGAGAGCGGCATGCACTACATCGCCGCGCGCCGCAAGGGCGATCTGGTGTGGTTCCGCGTCAACGATAAGTTCGTGCCGAATTCGGGCCTAATCCCGGCCGACGACGAACGCGCGACGAAAGCCGATGTTTCGCAGCGTCCGTTTACGATGACGTGGGTCGTGCCGATCGATGACGAAAACAGCAAACGCCTCTACGTGCTCTTCAACGACCGGCGCAATCCGTTACGTGACGGGCAGCGTCAACGCGGGTTCGCGCAGGCCAACGACCGGCCGTACGAAGAGCGCCAGCGCCGGCCCGGCGACTACGAGATGATGGCGAGTCAGGGCCGCGTCACCGTGCACGCGTACGAAAATCTCACCTCGACCGACTACGGCATCATCGCGCTGCGCGAACTGCTGCGCGAGAACATGCGCGCGGTTGCGGACGGCCGCGATCCCGCCGGCATCGTCCGCGACCCGAACGCGCAGATCCGCACGCGCTCGCAGAACACCGTGCTGCGCATTCCGGCCGCCGCCACGCCCGAAGAAGATGCGGCGATGCTCAAGCGCATCGGGCGCGAGGTCGCCGACGGCGACCTGCTGCACACGTTGCCGCCGGTGTAACCGCTACCAAGTCGGGCGGGCGAGCATCCCGCCATCGACGGTCAACGTCGCGCCGCTGATCCAGCGCGCCGCATCCGAGAGTAAGAACAGCACGGCGTCCGCGACGTCGTCGGGCGTGCCGAGGCGGCCCAGCGGGCAGGCGGCCTGCCAGCGCGCGACGCCGTCGGGCCAGGCCTCCGCGAGGCCGTCGCGGTCGATCAGCCCCGGCGCGACCGCGTTGACCCGGATGCCGTGCGGCCCGAGCTCGAGCGCCGCGGCGCGCGCGTGCATCAGCACGGCGGCTTTCGATGCGGCGTAATGGCTGTGTCCGCTCGCCGGCTGCAGCCCTTCGATCGAGGCGATGTCGACCATCGCGCCGCCGCCGCCCTGCGCGATCATCGCGGCGGCGCTCGCGCGCGTGATCGCCACGACGCCCGCGACGTTGACGCGCAGCAGCTCCGCGATGTCGTCCGCCGCGAGATCGAGCAGCGGCGTTACCGGCTGCACGGCGGCGTTGTTGACCACCGCGTCGATCCGTCCGAAGGCCGTCACGACCGCCGCGCACAGCGCATCGGCGTCGCGTTCCACATCGCCGCCGACCACGCACGCGCGCGCGCCGAGTTCGCGCGCCAGCGCGACGGCCGGCGTGCCGTGCCGCGCGTAGTGGATCGCGACGCGCGCGCCCGCGGCGTGGAGCCGGCGGGCGATGCCCGCCCCGATGCCGCCGCTCGAGCCGGTGACGAGCACCGCGCGCTCGCGCAGATCGAGCAACGCCGCAATTTCCGCCGTGATCACGATGGGACCGTACCGTTTGCGCGAAGCCGCGTCCTGTGGACGACGACGTGCGCGACCTGATCGAACGCTTCCGCCTGCGTCCGCTGCCGGTCGAGGGGACGCTGTTCGCCGAAACCTACGACGGCCGGCCGGCCGGGACCGCGATGGTCGGCCTGTATTGCGTTGAGCCTCCCAGCCGCTCGCACTTCCACCGCCTGACCGCCGACGAGGTGTGGCACGCGTATCTCGGCGATCCGTTCCGCCTCGTGGTGCTGCATCCGGGCGGCGCGAGCGAGGAGATCGTGATGGGGCGCGACGTGGGCGCGGGCCAGCGCGTGCAGGCCGTGATCCCGGCGGGGAGCTGGCAGGCCGGCGAACTGCTCCCCGGCGGCCGGTACGCGCTTTTCGGCTGCACCGTCGCGCCCGGGTTCACGCCCGAGGCGTTCGAAGCGAGCACGGCCGGACCGCTGCTGGCAGGTTGGCCGGACCGCGCGGACGACATCCGGCGCCTGTGCGTGAGCGGCGGCGACTTGCGCTTGCCGGGACGCCTGCGAGATTAGTCGCTCGCCAGTTCGACGCGGCTCTTTTACACTTTGTGCGGTTGTGGGGCAGGCCGATATTCTGCGGAAACCCAAAATTGCTGACAAAATGTTGTTCTACGGAGTGAACGTCGCGTGCTCGATTCTCTGGTAAAGGTAACGCTGCCCGAAATGGGCGAGTCGGTTACCGAAGGCTCGATCGTCGAGTGGCGCAAAAAAGTCGGTCAATGGGTCGACGAGGGCGACACGCTCGTCGACGTAACGACCGATAAAGTCGACGTCGAGGTGCCCTCGACCGCCTCGGGCGTGATCTCCGCGATCCACGGCGCGGAGGGCGATACGATCGCGGTCGGTGCCGTGCTGGTCGAGATCGACACCAAGGCCGAGAAGCCGGCCGCCGATGCCGCTCCGGCCGCCGCCAAGCCCGCCGCCCCCGCTGCGGCTGCGCCCGCGGCCAAGGCCGCCACGAACGGCGGCGCCTCCGCGGGGCTGGCCTCGCACCACGCCCGCCGTCTGGCGGAGCGCTTCGCCCTCGACCTAAGCGGCGTGAAGGGCACCGGCCCCGAGGGTCTGATCCTGCGCGAGGACGTCGAGGCGGCCATGGCCGCCGGCACCCTCAAGCCGGCCGGCGCCGATGCGGGCAAGAACGGCAACGGCGCCGCGGCCCCCGCCTACCCGGCGCCCGCCGCCGAGGCCAAGATCGTCGACGTGAAGGGCTCGGCCGCCACCCTGGCCGGCTACATGGATCAGAGCATCTCGATCCCGACCGCGACCTCGTTCCGCACGATCGCCGTCGGCCGCCTCGAGACCCGCCGCGCCGAACTGAACGGCGCGCTGAAGTCCGCCAACCGCAGCGAGAAGATCTCGTTCACCCACCTGATCGCCTACGCGATCGTCCAGGCCGCCAAGGCCCAGCCGGAGATGTGCGCGTCGTTCCGCCGTGAGAACGGCAAGCCGCAGCGCGTCGAGGCCGGGATCAACCTGGGTCTGGCCGTCGATTCGCAGCGCAAAGACGGCTCGCGCACGCTCGTCGTGCCGGTCATCAAGGGCGCCGCTCGGCTGAGCTTCGCGCAGTTCCGTGCCGCCTACGAAGACCTCGTCGCCAAGGCGCGCGACGCCAAGCTGACGGTCGAAGAGCAAACCGGCGCGACGTTCACGCTGACCAATCCGGGCGGCATCGGCACGATCGCCTCGGTGCCGCGCCTGATGATCGGCCAAGGCACGATCCTCGCCGCCGGCGCGATCGCGTATCCGCCGGGCTTCGCGCACGCGCCCGATTCGACGCTGCGCTCGCTCTCGATCGAAAAAGTCATGACGATGACGTCGACCTACGACCATCGCATCATTCAGGGCGCGCAGTCCGGTGAGTTCCTCAAGCGCATCGATGAGTTCCTCAACGGCGCCGAGTCGTTCTACGAGAACGTGTTTGCCGGTTTCGGCCTGACCGCGTCGGTCACGGGCGAAGCCGTGAAGGGCAACGCCGGCGCGCAATCGTTCGCGCCGGCACGCGCGGCGAGCGTTTCGGGCGAAGTCGCCGGCATGCCGTCGGACGAGATCCTGCGCGGCATCGCCGCCGGCTCGGCGCTGGTCTCGGCGTACCGCCGGCACGGCCATCTCGCCGCCTCGCTCGATCCGTTGGGCACCCGCCCGCCGGGCGATCCGTCGCTCGATCCGGCGACATTCAACCTCACCCCGGCGATGATGAACGCGGTGCCGGCATCGGTGCTGCGGGTCAAGGTGCCCGGCAACACGCTGGCCGAGGTGCTGCCGAACCTGCGCAACGTCTACAGCGGCACGATCGCCTACGAAGTCGAGCACATCTCGAACGTGGAGCAACGCGAATGGCTGCGCGAGTACATCGAAGGCTCGATGCACCGCCGCGAACTCACGCCGCAGCGTAAGGTACAGGTGCTGCAACGTCTCACCAAGGTCGAGACGATGGAGCGCTACTTCCGCAAGCAGTTCATGTCGCAGAAGACCTTCTCGATCGAAGGTCTCGACGTGATGATCCCGATGCTCGAAGAGACGATCTCGATGCTGGCCGAAGACGGCACGCAGACGGCCGTCCTCGGCATGGCGCACCGCGGCCGCCTCTCGGCGATCGCGCACGTCGTGAACCGTCCCTACGAAGAACTGCTGGCCGAGTTCGAAGCCGGCGCGATGAAGACGGCCGAGCCCGACTTCGACGAAGCCGACGTGACCGGCGACGTGAAATATCATCACGGCGCCGAGGGCACCTACGTCACCCCGATCGGCACCAAGATCACGGTCGAGCTCGCCAATAACCCCTCGCATCTCGAGGCGGTCGACGGCGTCGTCGAAGGCATGACGCGCTGCCTGCAGACCGACCGCAGCACCAACATCCCGCAGATCGATCCGCAGATTGCGGCACCGATCCTCATCCACGGCGACGCCGCGTTTGCGGCGCAAGGCGTGGTCGCCGAAGTGCTCAACCTGCAGGCGATCGCGGGCTATGCGACCGGCGGCACGATCCACATCATCTCGAACAACCAGGTCGGCTTCACCACCGATCCGATGGAAGGCCGCTCGACGCGCTACGCCTCCGATCTCGCGAAGGGCTACGATCTGCCGATCGTGCACGTCAACGCCGACGACGTCGAAGCGTGCATCGCCGCGACGCATCTCGCGATCGACTACCGCCGCAAGTTCGGCCGCGACGTGCTGATCGACCTGATCGGCTACCGCCGCTTCGGCCACAACGAGCAGGACGAGCCCGCGTACACGCAACCGCAGATGTACGAGGCCATCAAGTCGCACCCGACCGTGCGCGAGCTGTTCGCGGCACGGCTGGTCGCGCAAGGCGTGCTCACGGCCGAGCAGGTCACGGGGCTCCAGGAAGCCGCGACGGCGCGCATCACCGAAGCACACCGTAACGTCAAGCAAGAGCAAGGCGCGAAGAAGCTGATCTCGCAGAAGTCGAAGAGCGGCACGACCGAAGTGCCGATCAAGACCGGCGTCGAGCGCAAGCAGCTGCTGCGCTGGGCCGACGCGGTCGTCGCGACGCCGCCCGAGTTCACGCCCAACAAGAAGCTCGTCGCGCAGTTCGCCAAACGCAAGTCGGCATTGCAACTCGAAGGCGAAGTCGACTGGGGCCTCGCCGAAGGCTTGGCGTTCGCCTCGCTGCTGAGCGAAGGCACGCCGATCCGCTTCACCGGGCAGGACACCGAACGCGGTACGTTCAGCCATCGCCACGCCGCGCTGCACGATGCGAACACCAACGAGAAGTACGTTCCGCTGCAGCACCTCGATACGGCGAAGGCTTCGTTCGAGATCCATAACTCGCCGCTCTCGGAGTACGCGTGTCTGGGCTTCGAATACGGGTACTCGACCGAAGCGCCCGAATCGCTCGTGCTGTGGGAAGCGCAGTTCGGCGACTTCAACAACGGCGCGCAGATCATCATCGATCAGTTCATCTCCGCCGGCGCCGCGAAGTGGGGCGAAACGACCCGCCTCACGATGCTGCTCCCGCACGGCTACGAAGGCGCCGGTCCCGAGCACTCGAGCGCGCGCTTGGAGCGCTTCCTCACGCTCTCGGCCGACGGCAACATCCGGATCGCGAACTGCTCGAATGCCGCGCAATACTTCCACTTGCTGCGCGCGCAAGCAAAGGCGCACGAGGCGTTCCCGCTCGTCGTGCTGACGCCCAAATCGCTACTGCGTAACCGCGCCGCGTACGGCACGCTCGACGAGCTGGTCGACGGGGCGTTCCGCGACGTGATCGACGATCCGCGCTATGCGGGCGTCGACCGCTCGAAGGTCGAGCGCCTGCTGCTGTGCAGCGGCAAGATCTACTACGATCTCACGTCGAGCCCGCTCTATGCGAAGGCGACCAAGACGGCGATCGTGCGGGTCGAGTTGCTCTCACCGCTGCCGGCCGACGCGATCGTCGACGTGATCGACGCCTACCCGAACCTGAAGAGCGTCACGTGGGTCCAGGAAGAGCCCAAGAACATGGGTGCGCGCGCGCACGTGCGGCGCCGCGTCGTCGACCGTTTGCCGCTGGGCATCCCCGACATGGGCTACTTCGGCCGGCCCTACCGCGCCAGCCCCTCGGAAGGCTACCCGGGCGCGCACGCCGTCGAGCAAGAGCGCATCATCCGCGAGGCGCTGCTCGAAGACTAGGCGGCGAGGGCCGAGTTGATCGCGTTGAGCAGTTTTTCGGGCGTGAAGGGCTTCGTCACGTAGCCCTTCGCCCCGATCTTCAGCAAGTTCATCACGATGTGGGCGTCGCTCGTCGCGGAGCAGACGACGATCCGCGCCTGCGCGTTGATCTGCAAGATGCCGCGGATCGCGGTCGTGCCGTCGATGCCGTCCATGTTGAGGTCCATCAACACGATGTCGGGCTTCTCGCGGAAGTACGACTGAATCGCGTCGGCGCCGTTCGAAGCCTCGATCACCTCGAACTGACTTTCGCGCAGGATGCGACTGACGATCGCCCGCATGATCGCCGTATCGTCGACCACTAGCGCACGGCGCCCGAGTCCTGCCAACGGATACTCCCCTGTCCTACGGAAGTATGCGTTCCGCGGTGGTCTTCCTGGAAATCTCCGCGAGGAGATCCTCGAACGACGTCACGGTCTTGACGATTTCGCGGTGGGCCGGGCTGATGAACCCCGATGCGAACCCGCGTTCGAATTGCGCCACGAGCGGATCGTAGAAGCCGTCCAGGTTGGCCAACACGCACGGTTTGCGCTGGAGGCCCAGTTGCACCCAGGTGACGGCCTCGCAGAATTCCTCGTAGGTCCCATAGCCCCCGGGCAGCGCGATGAATCCGTCGGAGAGCTCGGCCATCAGCGCTTTGCGCTCGTGCATCGAGCCGACGATGCGCAGGTCTTGGATCCCCTGGTGCGCCACCTCGCGCTCGTCGAGGTGTTGCGGGATGATGCCGATGACGTGTCCGCCGGCCGCGACCACGGCGTCGGCGACGGCGCCCATCAGGCCGGTCCGGCCGCCGCCGTAGACGAGCTCGTGACCCTCACGCACCAGCGCCGTGCCGAGCGCCGTTGTGTAGGCCGCCCACCGCGGATCGTTGCCCGCGGCCGAGCCGCAGAAGACGCACCAGCGCACGGCCGCTCGCTAGTCGAGGTTGCGCGTGCGGTGGCCGATGCGTTCCTTGGCCAGTTTACGCACGCCGTTGATGCCGTACTGCTGGAAGTGCTCGGTCGTGTAATGCGCGTCGAGCGCGGCTTGATCGGTCCAGACTTCGTACAGGAAGTACACGTTGGGATCGTCGATGCCGCGCGCGACGTCGAAGGTGATGCAGCCCGGCTCCGCGCGCGAGCCCTCGCGCAGCCCGCGCAGCGCGGCCTCGCCCGCGGCGACGTTCTCCGGGGCGAACGTGTAGATGACGGCGTTGATCAGCATGGACATTCGCTTAGGCGAGGGCCGCGAGGGTTCCGCCCGCGCGTTCGAGGGCGCTTGCGACCATGCGATCCTGCAGTTCGGGAACGCTCCAGCGCACGCGCGCGTCGGGCGAGAGCGTTTCGAGCGGATCGAAGTAGAGAAAGAACTTGCCGGGCTTCACACTGGGCGCGGTCCACACCGATATGCCCGATTCGCGATCGTACACTTCGTAGGAATGCGCGTCGCGTTTGCCGCCCCCACCCGGCGCGTCGAGAATGAACGTCGGCGTGTTGAAACCGGCGGTGGCGCCGCGCACGGACTTTTCGATGTCGAGCGCGGTTTGCAGCGACGTGCGCAGGTCTTCGACGCCGCTCACGAGATCGTGCATGTACACGTAGTACGGGTGGATGTTGATGTATTCCAGGCGCTTCACGAGCAGCAGCATCGTCGCGGCGTCGTCGTTCACGCCGCGCATCAGCACGGTTTGATTGCGCACGGTCACCCCGCGCTCGAACAGCACGGCGGCGGCGCGTTGGGTGATCGCCGTGATTTCGTTGGGATGGTTGAAGTGCGTGTGGATCACGACTTCTTTGCCCAGCGCCCGGCCGCGCTCGACGACGCCCACGAGCGCGTCGACCCAGGCCGGGTCGGTGAGAATTTTCATCGGCATCACGGCCAGGCCTTTGGTTGCGAAGCGCATCCGGCGGACGTGCGGGATGGCGAGCAGCGCATCGCCGATGAGGGTGATGTTCTTGGGCGAAAGCTGATAGGCGTCGCCGCCGGAGATCACGATGTCTTCGATCTCGGGGTGCGCGGCGATATACGCGAAGACCGGTAGCCATTCATCGGAGGTCTTGCCGAGCGCGAGCTTGTCGATGCCGGCGGTGTCTGGACCGATCGCATACGAGCGCGTGCAGAATCGGCAGTACACGGGACAGGTCTGCAGCGGGAGAAACAGCGCCTTGTCGGCGTAGCGATGGATCAGCCCGCGCACCGGCGAGTCTTGCTGTTCGTGCAACGAATCGAGCGTGAGGCGCGGGTGATCTTCGCGCGCGGTCGACTTGAGCGGGATGAACTGCCGGCGGATCGGATCGTCGACCGCGTTCGACCAGTCGATCGCGGCGATCAGGTACGGCGATACGCGCACCGCCATCGGCGCGTGCGCGAAACCTTCGCGCGCATCGGCGATGAACGACTCGTCGACGATACCCGCGATCGTGGCGAAGAGCTCTTCCGGCGTCTTGACCGAATTGCGGCCTTGCCAGACGTGATCGAGGAACGTTGCCTCGTCGATGTCGGCATAGCGCGGGATGGCCTGCCAAAACGCGCCGTCCCGGAGCTTGCGATGCGCGAAGGCCGCCGGCGGGGCCGGAAGCTTGGCGGGGGAGGGCGTCTCGAGCGATATCATCAGACCGAACCTTGGAACCGCCCCCCGCGCCCAACCGTTGCGGGCCGGTCCGCAGGGCTTCGGGCCCCCGGGGACAACCGTTGGGGCGATCGTGATCGCGCCTTTGCGCCACCTGAGCCTGGCCGTGCTGCTCGCCGCCGCGGCCTGCGCCCGGACGGATGCCCCGCCCCCCGCCTCCGCGGTGCCCACCGTGCGCTTCGCGATCGCCGCCGATCCGCAGACGCTCGACCCGCTCTTCGCCCATGCCGACGCCAACAGCGTCGAGCAGCAACTCGCGCGGCTGGTCTTCGAGCCGTTCATCGACGTCGACGCCTCCGGCCGGCCTGTGCCCGTGCTGCTGGCGCGCATCCCGACCGTCGCGAACGGCGATCTCTCGCCCGACGGCCGTACGATCGTGTACCGATTGCGGCGCGGGGTGCGCTGGCAGGACGGCGTGCCCGTGAGCGCCGCCGACGTGCTGTTCACCCTGCGCGCGATCGTCGATCCGCGCAACCCGATCCGCTCGCGCGAAGGCTACGACCGCATCGCGCGCGCGGAACGCGTCGACGATCTGACGGTGCGCGTGATGCTCAAGGCGCCGTGGGCGCCCGCGGTCGCCACGCTCTTCAGCTACGGCACGGCGCCGCAGTACGTGCTGCCCGCGCATCTGCTCGCGCGGGAACCGCGGCTCGATCAGGCCGCGTTCGGCGCCGCGCCGGTCGGCGATGGGCCGTTTCGCTTCGTCGCGTGGGATCGCGGCAACCGGCTTGCGTACGAGGCGAATCCCGGCTACTGGCGCGGCACGCCGCCGGTCGCACGCCTCGACGTGCGCGTGCTGCCCGACCCGGGCGCGAACTTCACCGCGCTGCAGAGCGGCACGCTCGACTGGAACCTGATCTCGCCCGTGCAGGAGCAGGCGATTCTCGGCCGGCCGGGCCTCGCGTTCCGGCACGTGCCGCTGGCGCTCGTCGCCGGCGTGGCGATCAACACCGCGCATCCGCCGCTGGACGACGCGCGCGTGCGGCGCGCGATCGCGGCATCGATCGACCGCGCGGCGATCAGCGCGAAGATCACCTTCGGGCGCTATCCGGTCGTCGATTCGGCGCAACCGCTCGGCTCGTGGGCTCGCGATCCCGCGGTTCATTTGCCGGCCTACGATCCCGCGGCGGCCGATGCGCTGCTCGATGCGGCCGGCTGGCGGCGCGGTCCCGGCGGGATGCGCGCGAAAGCCGGCGTGCCGCTGGCGCTCACGTACGTGCAGTTTCCGGAAAGCCAGACCGGCGTGCGCTCGGCGGCGTTCATCGAGCGCGAATTGCACGCGCGCGGCATCGATCTCGCGCTGAAGTCGGTGACGAACGCGAAGCTCTTTCTCCCCAAGGCCGAAGGCGGCGCGCTCGCGAGCGGGGCGTTCGATCTGGCGTACGTGCCGTGGCCGATGGGCGCCGATCCCGACGACAGCTTTCTGCTCGGCTGCGACGGCCCGGCGAACGTGATGCGCTGGTGCGATCCGCAAACCGACGCGCTCGAACAGCGCGCGCTCGTCGCCCCGGCGCAGGACGAGCGCCGCAGCCTCTACGCGCAGATCGAGCGCCGCGTCGCGGCTGCGGTCCCGATCGTCTACCTGTTCGACCCGTCGTACGTCTACGCGTACCGGACGGCCCTGCACGGCTTCGCGCCGAACGCCTTCAACCCGACCTGGAACGCCTACGCGTGGAGGCTCTAGCGTGAACGCCATCGTCGAAGCCGGCTACCCCTACGAACTCGTGGGATTGCTGTACTACGTGCTGTTTCTGATGATGGGCCGCAAGCGCTACGCCGCGAGCTACACCAACCGCTCGCGCTACCTCGCGCTCTTGGCCGCGATGGTGATGATCGGCTGCGTCCCCTTTCGCTATGCGGCCGTGCCGCTGGGCATCGAGGTGATGTTTGCGTTCGCGGTCCTCGCGCTCGCCTCGACGCTGGCCGACGCGATCAACGCCCGGCGCCGCCGATGAGCGTCGTAACCTTGCGCGACGCGACGCCCGACGACGCGATCGAGGTAACGGCGGTGCACAACGCGGCGTGGCGCACGACATATTCGGCGTTGCTGCCGGCGGAGGTCGTGGCCGAACGCACGCAAATGGTGCCGCGCCTGGAGCTCTGGCGTGCGTGGTTGGGCGATCCTTCGCGCCGCACGATCGTCGCGTTGCTCGACGGCGTCATCTGCGGCTTCTCGGCGTTTCGCCCGATGCCTGAGCGGCTTCAAGATACGGAGCCGCTCCCGGATTTCGATACGTATCTCGAAGCGCTCTATGTGTTGCAGGCCGCGCAAAAGCGCGGCATCGGTCGCGCGTTGCTGGCCGCTACGGCCCGCGCCCTCCGTGACGATGGACAGCATTCGCTTGCCCTGCACGTGCTCGCAACGAATCCGGCGCGCGACTTTTACGTGCGTCTGGGCGCCGAATGGCTGCGCGACGTTCCGTTTCTCCGTCGCGCAGGATGGGATCTTTCGGCGTACGGCTGGCGAGACGTGACGGTGCTCGAGGGAGCGCCCGGCGCGATCTAGCGGTACGTCGTCCCGTCGAGGATGAGATATCCCGGCGGGTGCGGGCCGTAATCGGTGCGGTGCGTCCAGTGGACGCCCTCGCGGCCGTCCGGGTCGTAGTAGTACTCACCGCGCACGACGGCGTACTCGCCGGTGCGGACCGGAAAGTCGCCCATCACGTCGAGGTTGGCGTCGATCTCGATGCGATCGCCGTGGCCGACATCGACGTAGATATAGCGATGCCAACCGCTACGCG
>Ga0302279_10001083_pt1 | contig 39642 bp, 35 predicted proteins | sample III_Bog_N3_3_FD_194541 | JGI IMG/M metagenome (GOLD analysis project Ga0302279, IMG submission 194541) | Peat permafrost microbial communities from Stordalen Mire near Abisko, Sweden - III_Bog_N3_3 | ecosystem: Environmental > Terrestrial > Soil > Wetlands > Peat | place: Sweden: Abisko...
GGCCGTCACGCCGTCGGGGGCGCCCCCGGCGGGTCGTCTCGTCCTCGGCCGGGTGGGACGGCGGCTGGTGGCCGCCGAGCGGGCCCAGTCGGTGATCGTCTTCGGCCCCACCCAGTCGCACAAGACGACCGGGTTCGCCGTGCCGGCCATCCTCGGGTGGACCGGCCCGGTGGTGGCGTCCAGCGTGAAGGGCGACCTGCTCGAGCACACCGCCCGGTATCGGGCCACGCTGGGCGAGGTCCACTGTTTCGATCCCACGGGGTCGACGGGCCTGCCCGCGGTGGCCTGGTCGCCCCTGCCGACGGCGCGCACGTGGCCGGGGGCACGGCGGGCGGCGGCCACCCTCACCGAGGTCGGTCGGTCCCAGGTCGGCACCATGGCCGACGGCGACTTCTGGTACGCCACAGCGTCCCGGCTCCTGGCCCCGCTGCTGTTCGCCGCGGCCACCGCCGGTCGGGACATGGCCGAGGTCGTCCACTGGGTCGAGACCGGCGAGGAGGACGAGGTCCTGGACCTGCTCCACGCCGCCGGCGTGCCCGAGGCGGTCGACGCCGCCCGGTCCGCCTTCGGCAAGGAGGAGCGACAGCGCAGCTCCATCGTGACCACGCTCGAGACACTGCTCGAGCCCTTTGCCGGGGCGGCGCCGTTCGGTGCCCCGGCGCTCGATCCGGCTGCGCTGCTCGCCGGGTCGGACACCCTGTACCTGTGCGCCCCGGCCCACGACCAACGTCGTCTGACCCCGCTGTTCGTCGGCGTCCTCCGGGCTGTCCTGGACACCGCCTACGACCGGGTGACGCGCTCGGGGCGGCCGCTCGACCCACCGCTCCTCGTGGTGCTCGACGAGGCGGCCAACATCGCGCCGGTCCCGGACCTCGACGCGCTCGCCGCCACGGCGGCCGGGCACGGGATCCAGCTGGTGACCGTGTGGCACGACCTGGCCCAGATCCAGGCGCGCTTCGGTCCCCGGGCGACGACGGTCGTCAACAACCACCGGGCCAAGCTCTTCCTGTCCGGGATCTCGGACCCGGCCACCCTCGACTACGCCAGCCAGCTGGTCGGTGACGAGGAGCGCCACCTGCCGGCCACGACGTCGGGTGGGCGCTCCGGCCCCAGCACGACCCGGTCGCCCACCCTCCGCCGCCTGGCCCCGCCCGATGCCCTGCGCCGCACGCCGACCGGTGGGGCCGTCCTCGTCTACCGCGACCTCCCACCGGCCCGACTGACCCTGCGGACCTGGTTCGACGACCCGTGGCTGGCCGCCCGGGCCCGGTGTGCCGGGGCCGGGGACGACGCCGCACGGGCGGAGGGGTCGTCGGCCCGGTAGCGTCGCGGGGATGACCTTCCGGGGGCCCTCCTTCCGTCGGCCCGCCGCGGCATGCGTGGTGGCGGCGTGCGTGGTGCTGGCGGCCACCCTGGCCGCCGTCGCCCCGGCTGCGGTGTCCGGAGCCACGACACCGACCGGCTCCGCCACCGCCACCTTCGGCCCGACGTCGACGTTCGCTCCGGCCACCGCCGCCGTCAACGGCTCGACCGACGTCTACCACTGCTTCCTGATCGATCCCCACCTGACCTCGAACCGCGAGCTGGTCTCGAGCGAGTTCCTGCCCGGGGCCCGGAAGGAGGTCCATCACGCCATCTACTTCCTGATCCCGCCGAACCTGGCCCACGAGGCCCGCGCGCTCGATGCCACCAGCCACGGCAAGGGGTGGAGCTGCTTCGGTGCCCCGCTCAATCCCAACGGCACTTTCGACAACACGACGTGGCTGGGTGGCTGGGCGCCCGGGCCCATCATCCCGCACCCGACCCCGGAGGGGACGGCGATCGCCATGCCGGCGGGCAGCCTCGTCGTCATGCAGATCCACTACAACCTGCTGGCCGGCACGTCGCCCGACCGCAGCCGGGTCCGCATCACGACCGTGCCGGCCGCGCACAGCCACCTCCAGCAGCTGCAGGCGACCAAGTTCGTCGCCCCGCCGGACCTGCCCTGCCCGTCCGGCGTGTCCGGACCTCTCTGTGACCGCCAGGCCTCCATCGCCGACCTCGTGAAGCGTACGGGCGAGCAGGCGGCCGTGCTGCTCGGCGCCATCGAGCAGGCCTGCGCGCCCTACCACGACCCGAACCATCCCCAGATGGAGGGCGATCTCGTCACCACGACGTGCGAGTGGCCGGTGGACAGGCCGATGCACATCCTGGGGGCGACACCCCACATGCACCTCCTCGGCCAGTCGGAGTCGATCACCCTGCTCCACGGCTCGACGTCGACGGTGCTCGCCTCGGTCGCCCACTACAACTTCGACGGCCAGCGGTCCTACGCCTCGCCGAAGGACACCTGGGCCGAGCCGGGCGACAAGGTGCAGGTCACCTGCACCTACGACCCCACGCTCCGCCAGGAGCTGCCGTCGCTCCGCAAGCTGCCGGCCAGGTACGTCACCTGGGGCGACGGCTCGTCGGACGAGATGTGCCTGGGCACCGTGGGCTGGGTGGCCCACTGACCACGGACGTCTGACACCGGAGCCTCAGGCCCGGGTCACTTCACCCAGTCCGCGGTCATCCCCACCACGGCCGAGCCGTCGTGGTCGCTGATCTTGTAGCTGCAGAACTCCTTCGCCCAGTGCGACGTCTGGTGGCGGAAGGAGGCCGAGTCGGTGACCATGGCGGTCAGGACGACGGCCGCCACCTCGTCGGCGGTCTGGGCCGACCCGGGGTCGGCGAACTCCGCCATGACGTGGGTCAGGTAGGCCCGCATGGCCGGCGTGTAGTCGCCTCCCTCGGCGAACAGACTGTCGACGTCGACCCCGACATTGTTGACGAACTCGGTGGACACCGGTCCCGGCTCGATGACCGACACGTGGACACCGACGGTGGCGGCCACCGGGGCCAGGCTCTCCATGAAGCCCTCCACGGCGAACTTCGCCGCGCAGTACGCCTCGTTGAAGGGCTGTCCGACCACGCCGCCGACGCTGGTCACGGTGATCACGCGGCCCCCCGAGGCGCGCAGGTGGGGCAGCGCCGCCTTCGTCGTCGCCACCACGCCGAAGAAGTTGACCTCCATGACGTCGCGCATCTCGCCCATCGACACCTGCTCGATGGTGCCCACGAAGCCGCGGCCGGCGTTGTTGACGAGGACGTCGAGGGCACCGTGGTCGGCCACCACCCCGTCGATGCAGGCGGCGACGGACGCTCCGTCGACGACGTCCAGTCGGCGGATGTCGAGGGTCACGCCCGCCGACTCGGCCGCGGCGCGCAGTGCGGTGTCCTTGCCGGTGTCGCGCAGGGTCGCCACCACGGTGAAGCCGTGCCTGGCGGCCGCGATGGCGGTCGACAGGCCGATGCCCGAGGACGTTCCGGTGACGAGGGCGACAGGAGACATGGTGAGGACCCTTTCGGTTGCGTCCCTCCAGCCTAGAGAAGCCCGCGCCGGCCGGTAGGGCCGAATTGCCGGTTGCGTGGGGGAGTCCCCGTGGGGCGGGAGGCCCTCATCCGCCGCGCAGGAGCTCCGTGGTCCGTGGGTCCGGCATCCCGTCGTAGAAGCGGCCCAGGACCCGGGTGAACCGCCCCTCGTCGGGTGCGGCCCGGGCGAAGAGGGTCATCGACGAGCGCAGCTTGCGGGCGTCCACCGGACCGAGCAGTGCCGCCGCGTCGTCGATCGGGCCCAGCAGGACGGTGTCGGTCGCCCGTCGGAGGCGCTCCCCCAGCACGGGGTGGTCGAGGAAGGCGACGGCGTCACCGAGGGACGCCAGCGCGAAGTGGGCGGCCGTCGGGCTGGAGCCGAGGCCGTGCAGCTGGGGGAAGACGAACCACATCCAGTGGGTGCGCTTGGCGCCGGCCGACAGCTCGCGCAGGGCCCGGTCGAAGGTGCCGTCCCGGTCCTGGGCGTCGAGGAACCGACGGGCGTCGAACGGGTCCCCGGGCTCAGAGGGCGGCGGCACGGCGCTGCACGGGCGCCAGCCCGTCGAGCTGGGTCCGCACCGAGTCCTCGTCCAGGGGGATGAGCAGGGCGGCCACCGCGTCGGCGCCGGCCTCGGCGTACCGGGCGGCGACGTCGGCGTCGAGCGGCTGGAAGTAGGGGCACACGGTCACCGTGATGTCGGACCGGCTGCGGCCCTGGTCGGCCAGGAAGCCGTCGAGCGTGGCCAGCGGGCCGGCCAGGTCCTCGGGCGCCCGGTTGAAGGTGTGCCACCCGTCACCGGCCCGGGCCACGCGCCGGAGGGCGGCGTCGGACTCCCCTCCGATGTGGATCGGCACACGGTGCTGGACCGGCTTCGGGAACATCTGGCACGGGGTGAGCGAGTAGAACTCCCCCTCGTAGGAGGACGTCTCGTCGCTCCACAGGGTGGCGAGGACGTCGAGGTACTCGTCGGTCCGCCGACCCCGCTGCGGCCAGGGCACGTTGACCGCCCGGAACTCCTCCTCCAGCCAGCCCACGCCGATCCCGAGGTCGACGCGCCCGCCCGACAGCCAGTCCAGGGTGGCCACGTCCTTAGCCGTGTAGACCGGGTTCCGCTGGGGCAGCAGCACCATCGCGGTCCCCAGCCGGACGGTCGAGGTGTGCGCGGCCAGGAACGACAGGGTGGTGAGGGGCTCGAGCAGGCCCGAGCCCGGGGGCGCCGGGATCCTGCCGTCGTCGGCGTAGGGATAGGACGAGGCGTACTCCTCGAACAGCACCACGTGCTCACCGACCCAGAGGCAGGAGAAGCCCCGCTCCTCGGCCTCCCGGCCGATGAAGGCCAACAGCTCCGGCGTGGAGATCGGCGTGGCGGTGGGGACCCAGAGTTCGACGCGCATGGAACAGGTTCTACCCGATCGGGCCCCGGCCGTGGCGGGGGTGGCGGGGGACCGCGTCAGGCGGTGGCCGCGGGAGCCACCAGTGGCCAGGGCCGCTCGCGCTCGGCGCGCAGCGCCAGGTCGAGCAGGACCTGCTCCTCGTGGTGGCGCCCGATGATCTGCATGCCCACGGGGGCGCCGTCGATGGTGCCCACCGGGATCGACACGGCCGGCAGCCCGGACAGGTTGGCCGGGATGGTCAGGGCCCCGTTGTTGCCGATCGCCCGGTCGAAGCCGTAGGTGGCGATGAGGTCGACGTCGCCGACCGTGGTGGGCAGCGGCCCGGCCGCACCGAACGCGATGTCCGGGTTGGTGGCCGCGAAGACGACATCGGCCTGATCGAACAGGTCGGCCACCTGCTCGTTGAGGGCCACCCGGAAGGCGTCGGCCTTGCCCGCCGAGTGCACGGTGTAGTGGTGGATGGCCAGGTTCATGCCGATCTGGATCTCCGGGGTGAGGTCGTCGTTGCAGTCCGGGTACCGGTCGCCGAGCTCCTCCACCAGGCCGACCAGGTTGGACAGGGCCCACTCGAGGCCGCCCTGCGGCAGCTGCACGACCACGTCCACCTGGCGGAGTCCGGCGTCCCGGATCAGGTCCTCGGCCGCCTCGACCACCAGGGCCGCCACGCGCGGCTCGACGACGGCCGACCCCAGGTCGACCGAGACGACGGCCCGCTTGCCGGCCAGGTCTATGCCGCCCAGTCCGGCCTCCCAGCCCGACACCGCGGGCAGGCTGAGGGTGTCCCGGGCGTCGAAGCCGTTGGTCACGTCGAACCACCGGGCCGTGTCGCGCACCGAGCGGGACAGGCAGCCCAGGGTGACGGTCAGCGGGGGCTGCAGGGTCTGCGGCCCCCGGGGGATCCGTCCGTAGGTGGCCTTCAGCCCGAACAGACCGGTGAACCCGGCCGGGATGCGGATCGATCCGCCACCGTCGCCGCCCGTGCCGATGGGCAGCAGTCCACCGGCGACCGCGGCGGCCGTCCCACCCGAGGAGCCGCCGGGGGTGCGCTCGGTGTCCCACGGGTTCCGGGTGACGCCGTGCAGCTTCGTCGACGTGCAGTTGACCCCGCCGAACTCGGATGCCGTCGTCTGCGCGGCCAGGACGGCACCGGACGCCCGGAGGCGGGCCACATGGGTCGAGTCGAAGGCCGACCGGCGTTCGGCGAATACCAACGACGCCTCACTGAACGGCCAGCCCTCGACGTGCTCGAGTTCCTTCACGCCCATCGGCACGCCGCCGAAGGGGAGCGACACGTCGGCGGCCGCGGCACCGGCCCGGGCCGCCTCGGCATCGACATGGCACACGGCATTGAGGTCGGAGGCCTCGATGGCGGCCAGCGAGCCCTCGAGAGCCTCCAGGGGGCTGAGGGTCTTCGCCCGGAAGGCGTCGACCAGCGAGCAGGCGTCCTGCAGCCACGGTTCCGTCATGCGACGAACCTACCCCTGGGGGCCGCCCGCGACGTGGTCACTCGGACTCAGCGCTCCGAGTCGAGGCCGGCCATCTGCGGGGCGCCGTAGCGGTCGCCGGCCACCGCGTCGGGCGGCACCGCCGCCTCGATGGCGGCCAGCTGTCCGGCGTCGAGTGACAGCGCCGCCGCCCGGAGCACACCGTCGAGCTGGGCCGGCGTGCGGGCCCCGATCACGGGCACGATGTCGTCGCCCCGGCTGGCGACCCAGGCGATGGCCACCTCGGCCACCGTCGCGTCGAGGTCGGCGGCCACGCGCCCGAGGGCGTCGACGAGGGCGAGGTTGGCGGCCACGTTCCCCGGGGCGAAGCGCGGGGCGTGGGCCCGGAAGTCACCCGGCGCCAGGGTACGGCCGGACGACCAGTGGCCCGACAGCAGGCCGCGCGACAGCGCGCCGTAGGCCGTGGTGGCGATGCCCAGCTCCCGGGTGGTCGGGAGGACCTTCGTCTCGAGGCTGCGGGACATGAGCGAGTACTCGAGCTGCACATCGGCCACGGGGTGGACGGCGTGCGCCCGTCGGACGGTGTCGGCCCCGACCTCGGACAGTCCGAGGTGGCGCACCCAGCCGGCCGCGATGCATTCGGCCACGGCCCCCACCGTCTCCTCGATGGGGACGTCCGGGTCGAGCCGCGCCGGTCGGTAGATGTCGACATGGTCGGTGCCGAGGCGCTGCAGGCTGTAGGCCAGGAAATTCTTGACCGCCGCCGGTCGGCCGTCGAATCCCAGGAACCCGCCGCCCGCATCGCGCAGGCCGCCGAACTTCACCGACAGGACCACCCGGTCGCGGTCCCGGCCGTGCAGGGCCTCGGCGATGAGCAGCTCGTTGTGGCCCATGCCGTAGAAGTCGCCGGTGTCGATCAGGGTGATGCCGGCGTCGAGCGCGGCATGGACGGTGGCGACGGCCTCGGCCCGGTCGGTCGGGCCGTAGGCACCGGACATCCCCATGCAGCCGAGTCCCACCGCCGACACGGGTCCGGCCACTCCCAGGGTGCGCTGTTCCACAGAGTTCCTCCTCCACTCCGTCGGCACGACGGCGCCGTCCTCCGGCAACCTACCGGTGCGCGGTCCCCGGGCGGTTTAGCGTGAGGGCATGACCACCAGTGACCACGGGGCCGACGTCACCGGCCCGCAGCCCGTGCCCGCCGTCGAACCGGACGCCGCGCGCCCGACTCCCGAGCACCCCTTCACCCTGGCCGTCGACATCGGCGGGACCGGTCTCAAGGCGTCCGTGCTCGACGCCACGGGCGCCATGGTGGCCGACCGGGTCAAGATCCCGACCCCCTACCCCCTGCCCCCCGACAAGCTGGTGTCCTCGCTCAAGAAGCTGGTGGCCCCGCTGCCCACCGCCGAGCGGGCGTCGGTGGGCTTCCCGGGAATGGTGCGGGGCGGGGTCGTCCTGTCGGCACCGCACTTCACCACGGTCAGCGGGCCGGGCAGCGACGTCGACCACCACCTGGTCAAGCAGTGGTCGCGGTTCGACCTGGCCGCCGCGCTCGCCCAGGAGTTCGGGGTGCCCACCAAGGCGGCCAACGACGCCGACATCCAGGGTGCGGCGGTGGTCCGGGGGGACGGGCTCGAACTGGTCATCACCCTCGGGACCGGGTTCGGGACCGGCCTGTTCTACAACGGTGAGCTGCTGCCGCACCTGGAGATCGCCCACCAGCCGTTCCGCAAGGGGGAGTCCTACGACGAGCAGCTCGGCGAGGCCACCCGGAAGGACATCGGCGAGACCCGTTGGAACAAGCGGGTGATGAAGGCCATCGACAACATGCGCTCCCTGACGCTGTTCGACCACCTCTACATCGGCGGGGGGAACTCGCGTCGGGTCCTCCGTCGCCACCTGCCCGACGACGTCACCGTGGTGGACAACACGGCGGGGATCCTCGGTGGGATCCGGCTGTGGGTGCCCCTCCACGGCGGAGCCCCGGAGGGCTGACCGGGTCCCGCCGCCCGCCCGCCCGCCCGACCGGCGCCGGCGGGCGGTGTCCCGACGGGTCGCCCCGTCAACCCTGCCAACGGCGCCAGCGCCGCTCGACCACCTTGAGGTCCTTCTTCCAGCCCGCGCGCGCCTCCCGCGCCCGGTCGCGCTGGGCGCCCACCAGGCGCTCGGCGGCGTCCGCCAGTTCGGGCTGCTCGTCGGCCAGCGCCTCGAGCCAGCCGATGGAGAAGACCACGTCGTGGAGCCCGCCGAGCTTGCTCTGGAGTCGCTCGGCCGCCCGGGCGGTCTTGCGGGCCGGACCCCCCTCCACCAGGGCCACGGTCTCGGCGCCGTAGCGGAGGTCCTTCAGGCGGATCCTCAGCTGGTGGAGGTGCACGTCGGACGGGTCCTTGCGGGCCGTGCGGGCCGCACCCCGCAGATCGTGCCAGGCGCGGTGGAGCATGGTCGGGAGGACCTCGGAGGCCGGCTTGGCGGCCTTCGACTTGAACGCCGGACCTTCCCACAGGACCATCATCTGCTCGGTCAGCTGGATCCGCCGCGGCCCGGCCCGCTCGGCCGCCAGCACCCGTTCGACCTCCTGGCGCTGCCAACCGATGACGGCACCGAGTCGGGCCACCTCGGTGCGGTCGAGCACCTCGGGACCGTGCTCGTCCACCAGGGTGGCCAACAGGTCGAGGTCCCGGGAGTGGCCGAGGGCGTTGCCGTACCAGGCGAGCTCGGCCCGCAGGGCGGTGCCCCAGGCCGGGTCGAGGAGGAGGCGGAACGTGCGCAGGTTGGATCGGATGCGGCGCATGGCCACCCGGCTCTGGTGGATGCGCTCGGTGCGGTCGGGGTGCCGCCCGGTGCCTTTCAGCGCCCCCCCGGCCGACTGGGCCCACAGCGGACGCGTGTCCGTCGCCAGGGAGCGCGCGTCGACCGTGGCGGTGGGGCCGGGGTCATCCGCCGGCCCGTCGTCCCGGTCGTTGAGCAGGAAGGTGCGGGCGGCCATGGCCAGGACCCGGTGGAGGACGATGCCGGCCGTCGGGTCGGGCAGGAAGTCGTCGACGGCCGGTGGGGCGTCGCCTGACGGTGCCGCGGCGGGGTCCGGTCCCCCGTCGATCTCGTCGTCGAATGGATCGGTCGTCATGGGCCTGCCTCCACGCCCAGCCTACGGGGGTGTGACACCCACGTGGGAGGGCGCCGCGGCGCGGCACCGGGGCCGCGCGCGCCCGACGTCGCCGGGCCGCGGCCCGCACCCGCCGCGGACCCGGCCGGTACCCTGTGGCCATGCGCGCCGTGACCATCGTCGACGAGGAGCTCCACTGGTCCGAGCACCCCGATCCCACGGCCGGGGCGGGGGAGGTGGTGGTGTCGGTCCGTGCCGCCGGCCTCAACGGGGCCGACATGCTGCAGCGGCGGGGCCTCTACCCGGCGCCCCCCGGGTGGCCGCAGGACATCCCGGGCATGGAGTTCTCGGGCACGGTGCTGGAGTGTGGCGACCGGGCCGTCCGCTTCGCGCCCGGCACCCGGGTGATGGGGATCTGCGGGGGCGGCGGGCAGTCCGAGCGGGTCGTGGTGCCCGAGTCGACCCTCCTCACGGTGCCCGACGGCGTGGACCTGGTGGCGGCGGGTGGTTTCCCGGAGGTCTTCTGCACGGCGCAGGACGCGTTGTTCAGCCAGGCCGACCTGTGTGAGGACGACACCGTGCTGATCTCGGGGGCGGCGGGTGGTGTCGGTACCGCCGCCGTGCAGCTCGCGGCGGTGGCCGGCGCCCGGGTGGTGGCGACGGTGCGGAACCCCGACCACCACGACCGGGTCCGGGCCCTGGGAGCCGACGAGGTGATCCTGCCGGACCAGGTGGGTGACCACGGTCCTTACGACGTGTCCCTCGAGCTGGTCGGTGCGCCCGGTGTCGAGGCCGTCCTGCCCCACCTGTCCAAAGGGGCCCGGGTCGTGGTGATCGGCGTCGGGGCCGGGGCGCGGGCCCAGGTCAACCTGTTGGCGCTGATGGGGTCCCGGGCCACCATCGGTGGCTCCACCCTGCGGGCGCGGACCGCCGAGGAGAAGGCCGAGGTGGCCTGGCTGGTCGAGAGTCGGGCCGTCCACCTGCTCGGGACCGGTGCCGTCACCGTGCCGGTGGCTGCCACGTTCCCGATGACGGAGGCCGCCGCGGCCTACGAGCGGTTCGCGGCCGGCGGCAAGCTGGGCAAGATCATCCTGGTGAACGGGTCGTGAACGACGCCGCGGACCCCTGGCCGAGGGACGCCCCGCACCGATGACCGGGCAGCTCGTGCTCCGCCACGACGCCCACGGGCTGGCGACTCTCACGCTCAACCGGCCGGAGAAGCTCAACGCCCTCACCCCGTCGATGTTCGTGGAGCTGCGCGCCCACGTCGACGCCCTGGCCGGGGACCCGTCGATCGGGTGCGTCGTGCTGCAGGGTGCCGGCCGGTCGTTCTGCGCCGGCCACGACCTCGAGGCCATCGCCACCGGCGAACGGGCACCGAGCCGCCACTTCGAGCCGGAGACGGTGGACGCCCTGGAGGCCCTGCCCCAGCCCGTCATCGGCCGGCTCCACGGACACTGCTTCACCGGGGGACTCGAGCTGGCGCTGGCCTGCGACGTGCTCGTCGCCGCGGCGTCGACGACCCTGGGCGACACCCACGGCCAGTGGGGCCTGGCCCCCGTCTGGGGCATGTCGGTCCGCCTGCCCGAGCGGGTGGGCCGGTCGACGGCCAAGCAGCTCATGTACACGAGCAGGCGGGTGGCCGCCCCCGAGGCGGCGGCCATCGGCCTCGTCGACGTCTGCACCCCCGACGACGGCCTGGACGGGGCCGTGGCCGCCCTCGCCGCCGAGGTGCTGGCCAACTCGTGGGGCACCAACCACATCGTCAAGCGGCTGATCGCCGACCGGGGCGGGCGGACGCGGGCCGAGGCCCTGGTGCACGAGCGGACCATGCCCTACGGCATGCCCGAGGACGCCGCCGAACGGATGCGCCGCGGCGGACGCTGACGTGGCCTCGTTCCTCCTCCTGTGGAGCCCGAAGGGCTGGCGGTGGGACCCGTCGGCCTACGTCGAGGTCGTCCACCGGACGGCCAACGGCGAGGGGGTCGGGGCCAGGTGGAGCACCGGGCAGCGGCGTGACGGGATCCGTGCGGGCGACCGTGGCTATCTCGTCCGGACCCGCGACGCCCGGGGGATCGTGGCCGGCGCCACGTTCGACGGCGGCATCCTCGAGGATGCCCACTGGGACGGGTCCGGTCGTCCGTGGCCCTATGCCCCGCTGATCTGGGACACCCTGGTCGACCCGCGCCAGCGACTGCGCGTCGAGGACCTGAAGCGGCGCGTCCCCGAGGTGCCCTGGGACCACCTGCGCGGCTCCGGGGTGCGGGTGCCCGAGGTCGCCGAAGGTCGGCTCGAGCGTCTGTGGAGGTCGCACGTCGACGGGCTGGAACGCTGTTCGCCCGGCGAGGTCGTCGACGACTCCCTACCGGAGGGAGCGCGGTCCACCGTGTCCGTCAACCGGTTCGAACGCGATCCCGTGGCGCGGCGGGCGTGCATCGACCGGTGGGGTGTGGACTGCTCGGTCTGCGACTTCAGCTTCGGCCGGGCCTACGGCAACCTGGGTACCGGCGTCATCGACGTCCACCACGTGACACCCGTGGCCCGGCTGGGGCCGCACTACCGCCTGGACGCCGAGCGCGACCTGCGACCGGTGTGCGCCAACTGCCACGCCATGCTCCACGCCACCTACCCCGGGCTCACCATCGGCGAGCTCCGCCGCAGGGTCCGCGCCGACGCCTGACCCGGCTCCGGGCGGACGGTCGGGTGCGCCTACCGCGAGACGACGACCGACGAGCCGTGGCCGAAGAGGCCCTGGTTGGCCGTGACCCCGACCCGCGCGCCCTCCACCTGGCGCCCCGTCGCCCGACCCCGCAGCTGCCAGACCAGCTCGCACACCTGGGCGATGGCCTGGGCCGGAATGGCCTCGCCGAAGCAGGACAGGCCACCGCTGGGGTTGACCGGGACCCGGCCGCCCAGCGTCGTGTCGCCGTCGCGGAGGAGCTTCTCCGCCTCGCCCTGCTTGCACAGGCCGATGTCCTCGTACCAGTCGAGCTCGAGCGCGGACGACAGGTCGTAAACCTCGGCCAGGTCGACGTCCTCGGGACCGATGCCGGCCTCCTCGTAGGCGGCCAGGGTCACCGACTCCTTGAACGTCGGGCCCACGGAGGATGCCGCCACCGACGAGTCGGTCGAGAAGTTGGGCATCTCGATGATGGCCTGGGGGAACCGGGGCGTGACCGTCGACACCGCGTCGATCGTCACCAGGTCCTGGCCGCCGGCGTGCTTCTTGGCGAACTCCGTGGAGCACAGCACCAGCGCGGCCCCGCCGTCGGAGGTGGCGCAGATCTCGAGCAGGCGCAGCGGATCGGCGACCATCGGGGACGCCAGGACCTCGTCGGCGGTGACCTCCTTGCGGTACCGGGCGTACGGGTTCGCCAGGCCGTGGCGGGCGTTCTTCACCTTGACCGCGGCGAAGTCGGCCTCGGTGGCCCCGAACAGCTCCATCCGGCGTCGTGCGTAGAGCGCGAAGTAGGTGGGGTTGGTGGCGCCCATGAGGTGGAAGCGCAGCCAGTCCGGGTCGTCCTTGCGGTCCCCGCCCACGGGCTTGAAGAAGCCCTTGGGGGTGGTGTCGGCCCCGATCACCAGGGCCACGTCGCACAGACCGGCCAGGATCTGGGCCCGGGCGTTGTTGATGGCCTGGGCTCCCGAGGCGCAGGCGGCGTACGACGAGGAGACGCGGGCGCCGGTCCAGCCGAGCGCCTGGGCGAAGGTGGCGCCGGCCACGAAGCCGGGGTAGCCGTTGCGGATGGTGTCGGCCCCGGCCACGAACTGGATGTCGGTCCAGTCCACGCCGGCCTCGGCCAGTGCGTCGGAGGCCGCCGCCAGGCCGTACTCGACGAAGTTGCGGCCCCACTTGCCCCAGGGGTGCATGCCGGCGCCGAGGACGGCGACCTTCTTGTCGGTTCCCATGGTCAGGCCCCCTGTCCGCTGGTGGCGTCGGCCGCGGCGACGGGCCGCCACTTCCACACCAGGTACTCGTGGTCGTCGTCCTCGTAGAGGGTGTCGAGCACGAGCTCGACCTCGACGCCCACGCTCAGGTCGTCGACGCCCACGCCGGGCACGACCTGGCCCATGACCACCATCTGCTCGGCGGCCAGCTCGACCGCGCAGATGGAGAAGGGGACGTAGGGGTCGGCGGCGACGTAGGGCTCGGGCGGCTGGTAGCCGGCGTCGGTGTAGGACCAGACCTTGCCGGTGCGGCTGAGCTCCGTCTCGGCGAACTCGGTGCCCCGGCAGTGCGGGTTGCGACAGAAGTAGGTCTCCTTGGGGAAGGCGACGTTGCCGCAGCTGGTGCACCTGGAACCGAGCAGGGCGGGTGCCCCCTCGTCCATGGTGAACCAGCCCTCGATGGCGGGCACCCGGGTCTTGGTGGTCATGGCCGGAATCCTAACGGAGCGTCAGAAACTCCGTCCGATGCCGAACCTGGTGGTGGGGACGTGCTTCGGTCTCCCGACGCCAACGTCGGGACTCGGTGCGGCAAGATCGCTCACGTGCGAATTCGGGTGCGTCCGGGGATCCTGACGGTGGTGTTCCTGGCGGCGTCGACGCTGCCCGCCTGTGGGAGCGGTGCCGCCGCGCCGGTACGGACCCCGCTACCCGGAGTCTGCGGAGACGGCGCGTGCCCGGTCTCCGTTCCGACCACGACCGTTCCGCCGGGCCCGCGCGAGCGCGCCGTGTTCACGCGGTGGTGCTCGCTGTCCAGTGGCGACACCGCCGCCCGGGTGACCGCCATCATGGGCGCACCCCATGGTGATCTGGTGACTGCGACCGCGACGGTGCTCGGTGCCACCGACATCGGCGTGCTCGGGGCCAAGGTGACCCTGTCGGAGTGGGACAGTCCGGGCGTCCAGTTCCTGGTGCGCTTCGTCGACGGCAGGGTGAACGGCCTCCAGGCGTTCGCTGCCAATCGGGGGGAGTCGCCGGTGAACGCCTACTTCTCGCTGCCGGCCGACCTACCGTGTGCCATCGACCGATAACGGTTCCGTCACTCCGGCACCCCGCCGAGGCCGCCCTTGGCGCGGGACGCCTCGATCCTGGCGGCATCCCACCCCAGCACGTCGGCGAGGACCTCCTCGGTGTGCTGGCCGACCGTCGGGGCGTGGGTCGGGACCGGCATCTGCTCGCCGATGAACTTGAGGGGGGAGCCCAGCTGCTCGGCCCCGAGCCGGTCGACGGGGTACCAGTGGAACCGGTCCTGGAACTGCGGGTCTGCGGCGATCGTCTTCGGCGAGTTGACCGGGGCCACCGGAAAGTTCCGCTCCACTCCGAAGTCGATCCACTCCGTGGACGTGCGGGTGTGGAAGATGTCGCGCAGCTCGGCGCGGAGTTCGAGGTTGCCGACGGCGTGGTCGGCGTACTTCGAGCCCGGCCACCGCTCGAACAGGTCGGTGCGGTCGACCGCCTCGCAGAAGTTCTTCCAGAGGGACTGCTCCGACGCCATGAACAGGACGTATCGGCCGTCGGCGGCCTCGTAGACCTGGTAGCGGACGCCGTGGATCATCCCGGCGGTGCCCGGATCACGGCGGGCGTAGCCGTCCGACTTGTTGCCGGTCACCTCCGACTCGGGCCGCTCGTAGGCCCTCCAGGTCTCGCTCCGGTACCAGTCCATGGCCGCGGCGGCATCGGACTGGGCGACCTCGAAGTAGGAGCCCTCACCGGTCGTCTTGGCGCGCAGCACGGCGGCCATGATGCCGAGGGCGCCGAAGAGCGGCCCGGCGTGGATGCCCATCGAGGCGTGCTCGGGCAGGTACGAGAAGCCGTCGTCGTCGACCTGCGGGGTGACGATGCCGGCCCAGGTGTCGAAGGCCACCCCGTGCGCCGGAAGGTCCTTGTAGGGCCCGGTCATGCCGTAACCGGAGATGGTGCAGAACACGATGTCCGGCTTCAGCGTCTTCAGGTCCTCGTAGCCCACGCCGCGTCGGGCGAGGACCCCGGGGCGCCCGGCCTCGACCACCACGTCACACACCCGGGCGAGCTCCTTGAAGGTGGCCACGTCCTCCTCGGTCCGGAGGTCCATGACGATGGAGCGCTTGCCCCGGTTGAGGTGCAGGTGCATGAGGGAGACGCCCTCGACGATCGGCCACGTCATGTCGCGGATGTAGTCACCCGCCTTGGGCTCGACCTTGATCACCTCGGCGCCCAGGTCGATGAGGGGCATGGTGATGGCGGCCGGGCCGAGGGCGGAGACCTCGAGGATGCGGATGCCGTGGAGGGGGGCGTCGGTGGGCATGGCCACGGATTGTATCTGACGGACCGTCAGAACCGGCCGTCCGGGCGGTCGGCCCGAGGCTCAGCGACCGCGCAGCGAGGTGGCGTCGAAGCTGACCACGGGGTCGTCGAGCGGCAGGACCATCTGGGCCCCGAGGTCGCGGTGGCCACCGGGCAACAGCCGCACGACGGTGCCGTAGGCGGTGAAGCCCACGGCGTGACGGGCGAACTCCATCGGTCCCTCGGTCACCTTGACCTCGACCACCCCCGTGCCCCCCATGCCGAGGGCCGCCGTCTGCATCCGCTCCATGGCCGCCTCCCGGGCGGCGTACATGGCCTCGGTGTAGTTGGTCAGTTCGACGTTCTGACCGGACTGCTGCATGGCCGCCCCCATCGACCGCCGGGGGGCGTAGACGAAACTGGCCCCGGCGGCGAGGCCCAGTGGCGACCAGCCGGCGGAACGCAGCAGGGTGAAGTCCCGCCCGGACAGGTCGGACACGAAGACCGGCTCGGTGCCGAGGCCGGTGGCCCCGACCGGACGGACCGCCGTCCCGACGAGGGTGACGTCGACGTGGTGACGCTCGACGGCCCACTCGACGTGGACGCCTACGACCCCGTGACCACCGGCATGCGTGCAGGCGTCGTGGAGACGACCGACGGCGGCGGCAAACGAGCGGGCGTAGGCGTCCGAGGCATGGACGATCTCTCCCTGGCCCCAGTTCCACACGCCCACCGGGACCGAGTACATCGACGCGCCGCTCACCAGTTCGACCGGCTCCCAGCCGATCGAGTGGAGGACGAGCTCTTCGTCGATGGACAGGTCCGACGTCATCCGACCGGCGGCCGGGCCGGCGGGTCGGGCCAGAGCCTCGGCCGCCGCCCGCATGTCGGCCTGGGGGTCACCGGCACCCCCCGGACTGAGCGGCTGCGGGCCGGTCACAGCAATCGCACCGTGGGTCGGGGGGCGGGCATCGGATCGAAGTCCTTGAACCGGCGGACGCGGTTGCCGCGCAGGGTGCACTCGACGGTGGAATCGCCCTCGCCGAGCTCACGCCGGCTGGTGGTCAACGACGCCCCGTGGAGCGAGTCGGGACCGAGCTGGCGCCGGATCTGCTCGGTGACGAGCTGACGGGCCGCCGTCTGCGCCTTGACGGTCTGGACGATCTCCGCACCCGGCGTCGACCCGCCGTACAGGGATCCGGCCCCCTCCGTCAGGTACTGCGTGACGCAGTTGGCCCAGACGCCGACCGAGGCGACCGCCGCGGCGATCGACACCGGTGCGTACCCGGCCTCGACCAGCTTGGCGAGGCGCTGTCCGGCCAGATACGTGGTCCAGGGATGCCCGTCGACCGGGGGAGGGCCACCGTCGACTCGGACGGCCGTGCCCTGCACCGTGAACTCCACCACACCGAGGTCGGACAGGGGCGCGGAGGTGTCGACGACACCGACCACCCCGTGGGCCCCCATGGCGGTGGCCTCGTCGAGCATGCGCCCGAGGGCACTGGTGAACCCCGACGCCCAGGCGTCCTCCACCCAGGACTGTTCGTAGTTCTGACCCCAGGACCGGTGCTCGGGCGAGATCATGCCGTGGGGACAGTTGAAGGTCTCCGAGTAGCCGCGCACCCCGCCCCACTGGTAGCCGAAGCCACCTCCCATCGCCGACGCCCCGTACCACTGCCACTGCATGACGCAGTAGCCCTGGACGAAGCCGACCGGCTCGAGGCCCATCTGGAGGCAGGCGGCGAAATCGGGGACGGTCAGCCCGGAGGTGAAGGCGCCCTCGTCGAGCCGCCGGACCGCCGCCTCGGGCAGCTGGCCCGGATCATCGGCCGGGACGGTCATCAGTTGTCGAGGGAGATGATGGTCGTCGGGGTCGGCAGGGTGACCTCGTCCGCGGTCTTGACGACGGCGGTGCCGAGCGAGAGGAACTCGATGGTGTGACTGCCCCACTGGTGGGACTTCTCCTCGAGCCGGACCCCGACGATGCCGCTGGCCCCGAGTTGGTTGGCCTCGTCCTGCATCCGCGTCATGGCCAGCTCCCGCGCCTCGTAGAGGGCCTGGGTGAAATTGGGGAGCTCGACGTTCTGGCCGGCGGAGCCGAGGGTGGCCCCCAGTCCGCGATGGGCGATGTGGTACACGCAGGTGCCCATGACCAGGCCCTGGGGGATGTGCCCGGTGTGCATCAGGGTCCAGAAGTCCTGGCCGGACAGGTCCGAGGTGAACGGCTTGCCGAGGGCGTTCCGGTGCGAGACGCCGCTCTCGGCCTTGACGGCCGTACCCACGGCGATGAATTCGGCGGCGTCCTTGCCCCACTCGTAGTAGTTGACGTCGAGTCGGACCCCCACGACGCCGTCGGCGCCGAGCTCGAGCGCCTCCTCCTCCATACGGGTCATGGCCAGTTCACGGGCGTTGTACATGGCCTCTGTGAGCTTGGTCAGCTCCTGGCTCTGGCTCCAGCGACGGGTCTGGATGCCGGTGTGGTAGATCGACGAGCCCATCACGAAGCCGACGGGGTGGAAGCCGACCTCCTTGATCAGCAGGAACTCGTTGACCGAGAGGTCCGACGTGAACAGGCCCTGTTCGAGCTCGGCCAGACGCTTCGATGCCCCTTCGGGCAGGTCCGCGGGTGGTTCCTGCGGCGTGTCACTCATCCGTTGCCTCCGATGACGATCTGCTCGAGTGCCTGGCGTACGGCCTGGCTGTGGTCGGCTTCGGCCTGCAGCGCGGTCAGCAGGCGGTTGAGCCAGGTGTCCATGTCGACCTTCTCGCTCCGGATGCGGATGCCCCCGGACGAATGGCCGATCGCGCACCGGAGGAGCGGTCCGTCGACGACGGCGTCGAACTGGTCGTCCTCCATCGTGATGGTGAGCGACCTGATCTCGTCGGACTTCCGGAACCGCCCACCGGCCCGGTCGACCCGGAGCCGGGGTCCGAGGGCGTCGGCCAACTGGTCGACCAGCACCTTGACGAGGATCCGGACATCGGAACTCTCGGCCCGCAGCTGGGCCGCGGCCAACTCCAGATCGAACGACCCACCGGTGTCTGTCACTGCCTGCACCCTACCGGTGGACCCTCGGGGTCCGTAGGGCGGGGTCCGGGCGGTCGGGATAGTGGGATCCGGGTCGGTGCCCTGGAAGGTGGGTGATCCGGGTCGGGTAGAGTGTCCCGGCTGATGTGTTGTCCCCGTCGGCCGCCCCGTGGCGGCCCCGGTGAGGAGGACACGTCGGTGACCAGCGCTCGTAGCTCAACGGATTAGAGCATCTGACTACGGATCAGAAGGTTGGGGGTTCGAATCCCTCCGAGCGCACTCGCAATTCCAGGCGTTGTCCCTGGTCAGGGGGCCTGAATCTGGAGGGAAGGCAAAGTAGGGATCCACCGGTGACCCTACTTATGACCCTATTTTTGGCCCGATGGGTGCCTGGGGCAAAGGAACGCTGCGGGAGAAGCGCCCCGGGGTGTTCGAGATCCGTGTCGCCGTGGGGGTCGACCCGGTCTCCGGTCGGACCGTCCAGCGTTCGTTCTGGTTCCACGGAGCACTGGAGGACGCCGAGGAGCGTCGTCGTGAGCTGGCCGCCCAGTTCGCCGAGTACCGGTCGATCCGGCGGGCCGCTCCGTTCCTGACCGTCGGGGAGCTGCTCGAGCGATGGGTGTGTGCCCAGCACGACTGGCGACCGTCCACCTGGGTTGGGGTCCGGTCCAACGTCAAGGCGCTGAGCGCCGACCCCATCGCCACGCGCCGGGTGGCCACGCTGCGCCCGGAGGTGGTGCGGGTGACCATGGCCCGATGGCGGGAGGCCGGGGCGGGGGTGTCGGTCGTCTCCGGGCGCTTCCGGGTGCTGCGGTCCGCCGTTGGTTGGGCCCAGGCCGAATCGATCATCGACCGGAACCCGCTGCGGGACATGCGGGGCCCTCCTCGACCGGGAACTCGCATGCACGTCCCCGAACAGGATGTCCTGGCGCTGCTCCGCCTGTCCGAGGTGTTGGTGGGAAAAGCGGAGGCTGGCCTCGACGCGTTGGTGAGTTCGCTGAAGGCCCTCCACAAGGCTGAACAGGTCCGACTGCTGGTGCGGTTGGCGGCCGACTCGGGAGCTAGGAGAGGAGAGCTGGCAGCGCTCAAGTTCTCCGACCTGGACGGCAGGGTGCTCACCATCGAACGGGGCGTCTCCGGAGAACAGATCGGTCCGACCAAGACCAAGCGGATCCGCAGGCTCACCCTCGGCCGGACCACCGTCGAACTCTGGCGGGCCAGTGAAGAGACCTGGAGTCGACGAGCAGAGGGTGTTCCCTTCGGCGAGTGGGTCTTCTCCCGGGACATCGATCACCAACGGCGCCTCACCGCCGGCGCGCTGGGCCACTGGTTCGCCGAACTGTGTACGGAGGCCGACCTCGTCGGAGTCAGTCTCCACCGGCTGCGGCACTCTGTGGCCACGTTCCTGGTCGGGCGGGGGGAGATCCTCCGGGCCCAACACCGGCTTGGCCACCGCGATCCGTCCACGACGCTGCGGAACTACGCCCATGCCCTTCCGTTGGAGGACGGCGAGGTGGCTGACGACATCGACGTCATGCTGAGCGGCGACTTGGTCCCCTCGACCGCCTCCCGCCACTCGGAGGTGGCTGCAGGAACAGCCGCCAGCTGGTTCAGCTCAGGGCCGAGCGGCTGAGGCCCTACCCGCAGTGCCGGCCGAGATGTGAACTGGCCCTCGAAACCGACATTGCGGCGGCAACTGGTGGCAAACTTTCCCGTGGCTTCATACAGCACCCTGGCCTGGCATGACTTCTTTCTCGGTACGATTGGGGCATCGGCGGCACTGACCGGACTGCTGTTCGTGGCCATCTCGATCAACCTCGAACAGATCCTGAAGTACCCGCAGCTGCCGGGTAGGGCTGCCGGAACCCTGGGTGTTCTGGTCAGCACCCTGGTCGTCTCCGGATTGGCTCTAGCACCGGGGCAGAGCATTCGTGCGCTCGGCATCGAGATCGCCACCGCCGGGGCCGTCGTGGCTGGACAATCCGTGTGGGTGTCCCACGGGAGCCAGGCGCCCGGTGATCGCCGGTCCTGGCAGTTCGAGCACCTGGCCACGTTGCTGCTCCCCAGCATCGCCTTCATTGTCGGAGGTGTGAGTCTCATCGCGGGTGGGGGAGGAGGGTTCTACTGGGTGCTGGCGGCAATCCTCATCGGATTCGTATCGGCCTCGATCAACGCGTGGGTGCTGCTGGTGGAGATCAAGCGGTAGGGGCTTCGGTAGCACGGTAGGCCGCGAGGACCCGCCGGTTAGCGACGTCGTGCGAAAGTCACGGCTCACTCGGTGGCGTGTCGGCTCGGTTGCTCGGAGCAGTGAGGCCGTCTGAACCGACCCCCGGAGGTTCCCGTAAGCCCGCGGCGTAGGTGGCGGCCGACCGGCTGACATAGTCGAGGACCTCGGGTTGCATCCTGTCGAGACCCCGGTAGTCGTACCACCGGGTGACAGCCAGACCAAGTACCAGCCACACCATTATGCCCACCCCGGTGAGGACGAAGCCCCTGGTGAGGCCGGCCGCTCCTGAGGCATTGAAGTAGAGGATGGACCGTGTGCCGTCGAGGATCTGGCGGAGAGGCTCGAAGTTGGCCGCGAATCGGAGGATCCCCGGAAGGGCCTCCAGCGGGATCGTCCCACCCGAGGAGGCCAGGGCCAGATAGACGAACACGAGCATGGCCACGAGCTGCCCCAAATTGCCAAGGGCGGCAAACAACACCAGCGTTCCCATGGCGATGACCACCGCCCCGAAGGCGAGAAACACCCACAAGAGCACGATGTGGGACGCATCCATGCCGAGGAGACCGATGGACACCAGCAACAACAGCGCGGTCAGGATGGGCGGGACCACGAGCGCCATAGCCCACTTGGCCAGGAGGGTCTGCCAGCGCGTGATGCGCACCGGCATCCGCTGCTGCCATTTCGGGCCGATCTCGTTGGTGGCGTAGCCCAGCGCCCCGTCGACCGTGGCATTGATCAGGGTTCCACCCAGGAAGCCACACATGATGGCGAGCAGCGAGATGTAGAAGGCGCTCAATCCCAATGCCGAGTGAGGAGGGAGCGGTCGGTAGGACACGGACACCACAGTCAGTGGGTTCGCCTGAAGTGCGGCCTCGCTGGGACTCGTGGCGGGCGTCAGGGGGGTGACGGTCTGGCCAACCACACGCGAGACCACCGCTAACGCTGGATCGGCCACCTCGGTGGCCAGGCTGACACCCAGGCTGCCGGCACGCACGTTGGCGAGCAGTCGGATGGTCGGAAGCGCGGCAGTGGGCCCGCCCGTGACCTTCACTCCGTAGAGAGCGAGCGTCGAGGCTGTGAGATTCCTCGGGATGACGATGGTTGCGTACGCGCCATTCGAATCCATGCGCTCCCGAGCTTCAGTCATCGTGACCGAGTCCAGCGAGAGACGGGACGACACTGCAGAGGAGTGTTCGAGTGCTGCCACGACTTGGGCCCCGATATCGACATGGCGGGCTCCGACGGCACCGCCGGCGTCCTCGTTCACTACCAATACCGGCAGACCGTGGAGATGGTCCACCGGGTCGACCACTGAACCGACGTAGATCACGGTCATCAACACGATCAGCACCGAGGTGATGGCAATGACGGTGACCCACAGAGTTCGGACCCTCAGCAACCTCGAGGCCCGCATGCCTGGCGAGGTGGGAGTTTCAGTACCGGTGCGCTCGCTCATTATCGGGTCACTCGCCCGAGTGGGCTGCTGTGGGGGCCTCTCTCAGTTCGGCCAAGCTACGTCACCCGAGAAGGTCGTCCAACCAGTTGAGAGCAGCGGTCCAGAAGACGATCGGCGCCATGCCCTCGCAGTGACCCTCGGCGCCCTCGGCTTTGGTGAACAATCGGAAGGACTTTTGACAGGTGAGCGCCTCGTACAGGACCTTGCCCTGGCCGACCGAGACGGTGTCTGTCTCGTTGTCGGTCACGAAACTCGGAGAGGTGATTGCCGAAGCCGTGTGTTCGTTGGTGTATCGGAGCAAGTCCTGGAAGTAGGCCCGGACACTGGTCAAGCCGTGGGTGACCATCCGGGGGGCCAGAAATGTCTTGAGCGCCGGGACGTCGAGCAACGCCTCGAACTGGTCGTCGGCTGACGGGTCGTCCACCCGCTTGCCGAGGTCGCCCAGTTTGGCGATCACCGCGCTCCCCATCTCCATCTGGCCGGGGTCGACGATCATGGCCGCCAGGCGGTGCTCGCCGGATGCCCCCCTGGGTCCGATGAGACCGCCAAAAGACCGACCGACGAGCACGATCCGCTCGGGGTCGACACAGGGGTGCCCGATTAGGGCATCGACCATCCCGGGGACCACCGCCTCCCAATCCGGCCGCATCGGGATCCGCTGGTCATACAGCATGGCTCCCTGGCCCGGACCGTCGATGGCAGCGAAGGCGTAGCCGCGCTCGAGGGCTGGGTAGACCGACGCATACAGCTCCTCGGCCGTACCGTCATAACCGCCGATGTGGAGGAGCGTGGGACGCCGTTGGTCCCCTCCGCTGGTGAACAGGTAGCCGGACAGGTCGCCGGTGAGCACCTCTCCAGGGCTGTCCAGGAGGGCCAGGGCGCTCTGGAACGCCTGCACGCTGGCCGCGTAGGCGGTCCGGAGCTCTGTGCCGTCGAGGTTGTCCCGATGGTAAAAGAAGGCCTGGCGGTAGTACTCGGCGGCTCTGAGCAGGGCGGAACGGGCACTGACAGGGTAGCCCGACTTGATCGCAGCTTGACCCTGCTTAACCAGCTGGTCGGCGAAGCCCGACCAGGCCCGGTGCCAACTGTCACGATCCCCTGGAGCGATCTGTCCGGCGATCTCCAGGCACTCGCCCACGTTGGCCATCCCGGAGTCGGCTTTACCGACGGTGCGCTGGAGCTGTCCGTCGAAGTCGACGTCATCAAAAAACAGTTTCACGTGAACTCCTCCAGGACCCTTACATCGGGGCGTCGATAGGCGGCATCATCAGATGTCTACACTGTAGACGTTCAAGCGGAAAAGAGTCCACTGGTGCAGCGCCAGCGCCGGACGCTCTAGTGACTTCCTGGGGTGGCCCTCCGTCGAGCCCGGAGTGCGCGCAACAGCCCGTCGAGGCCCAGTTCGAAGATCGCAGTCGAATCGTGGACCGTCGTGGTACTCGCTGCTGCGACGTGAGGAAACGCACTCGGATCGAGCGCACCCATCGACTCCACGTGCGAAGTGTCGACCGAACTGCTGTCTGGTCCCGGGCTGACTCCCACTTCGGCAATGGCATGGCCGAGCACGATGTAGGACATGCAGTCGACAGCGTCGGAGGCGGTTTGCAGATCGAAGCCATTGGCAACCAGCACCCCCAGTGCCGCCTCGATTGGTTGCCAGGCTGCTGGTGTAACCGGGGGCCGTGTGGAGACCACCGGCAGCGTGTGCGGGTGGCGGAGGAGCGTGGACCGGAAATTCCTCGCCAACTGCCCGAACCACACATCCCAGCGTCCCCCGGGTTCGGGTATCTTGATCTCGGCGAGCACCGCCTCCACGATGGCGTCCAGAAGGTCGGCCTTTCCTGCGACATGTCGGTACGCCGCCATCGGGTCGACACCCAGTTCGGTTCCAAGCCGGCGCATGGTGAGGGCATCGAGGCCGTCGGCATCGGTCACCCTGAGCGCGGTGGCGATCACCAGGCTCCGAGTGAGCCGGGGTTTTGGTGGTCGCCGTGGCCTGGTCGATGACACCGCTACAGCGTAGACAAGGTGTGGCTGTTGCCCCCGGGGAGCGGCTCAGGTTCCACTCGTCGTGTCGACCGCATACCGGCGACGACCTCGTCGCTAGTGGCAGGCTGAGACCATGGACGTCACAAGGGAGCTGGTGATCCGGGAGGCTATGTTCGATGAGCTCGACCGTCGGGTCGCTGCCTCCGGCGACGGCAACCTGTCGTGGGAGTTCACCGAGCGTTTCTCCTTCTTCGGCGAGGCAATTGCCATGCGGCAAGCCCGGGGAAAGGGAATCAACAAGCCGAGACAGCTCGACGCAGCCCTGTCCATCACCACCGCCTACCGGGGTCCGAACAGCCAACGTCCCTACGAGGACTCGATCGGGGAAGACGGCTACCCCCGATACAAGTACGAGAGCACCGACCCTGACCTCGCCACCAACCGGGCGATGAGATCGGCAATGCATGCCGGACTGCCGTTGGCCTACTTTCTGGGCGTCCGCAAGGCTGTCTATAAGCCCGTCTATCCGGTCTACGTGATTGGTGAGGATCCCAAGAATCTCGAGTTCGCCCTGTCGTTCGCCCGCCACGATGTCGGGATCGATCTGGGTGCGCTGAGTGCACCGGAGAAGGTCTACGCCGCCCGGATGACCCGACAGCGTCTCCACCAGCCGGTCTTCCGCGAGCAGGTGCTCAATGCGTACCGCTGTCAGTGCGCGGTGTGCCGACTCCGGCATCCTGAGCTGCTCGATGCCGCACACATCATCGGTGACGCGGAACAGGGTGGCGATCCGGTCGTTCCCAATGGATTGGCGCTGTGCAAGATTCACCACGCGGCCTTCGATCGGAGCTTTCTCGGCATCACTCCCGGACTCGAGGTCCAGATCAACAGCAAGTTGTTGCAGGAGGTGGACGGCCCGATGCTCAAGCACGGCCTCCAGGAGATGCACGGCTCGATCATTCAGGTTCCCCGGAGCTCGACGGCCCGTCCCGATCCTGAGCGCCTCGAGATCCGGTACGAGCAGTTCAAAGCAGCGAGCTGATTCCGGTGCCCGACAGCAACGAGTGGGCTCGACGGGTGACCACGCTCCGCCAGTGGCAACAGGCTGGGGAGCGGGCACCCCACAAGCCGATCCTGCTGCTCTACGCCATCGGCCGGTGGCAGCGGACCGGCTCATCAGCGGTGGCCTTCGTGGATGCCAAGTCCGATCTGACTCGTTTGCTGGTGGAGTTCGGTCCTCCCCGTCCTCCCAAACCGAGCTATCCGTTCCACCATCTGGAGAACGACGAGGGCCTGTGGACGGTCCGTACCGACAGTGGCATCGGAAGTCCGGGATCCGGCATCGGACAGCTCGTGAAGTCGGGCGCCATCGGGTCGCTGACCCCCGAGTTCACCGAGGCCCTGACTGATCCGCAGACCCTCGGGACGGTCGTTCGGGCCCTGCTCGACGCCAACTTCCCAGAGACCATTCAGCAGGACATCGTGGACGCGGTCGGAATCGACCTCGACGGAGCAGTGCTCGGTGCAGCCGGGGATGCAGGGTCCAAGGAGAGGAGGAGAGACCCGGCATTCCGAAAGGAGGTCCTGCTGGCCTACGAATATCGGTGTGCGGTCTGCGGGTATGACGGACAGCTCATGCGGGAGACGGTCGGCATCGAAGCTGCCCACATTCGTTGGTGGGCAGCCGAAGGGCCAGATGAGGTGGCCAACGCGCTCGCCCTCTGCTCGCTCCACCACAAGCTGCTGGATCGGGGTGTCATCGGGATCAAGGCTGACTACACCGTGAACGTCTCGCAGCACTTCATCGGCCGCAGCCCCGCCGCCGACACGCTCGTTCTCGCCCATGCCGGCAGACCGCTGGTCGTACCACAGTCCGGCCAGCCTCAGCCGGACCCGAGTCACGTCTTGTGGCACACAAAGGAGGTCTTCCGCTCACCGGAGCGGACCGCTTCGATTTCGTGAGACGAGTCCGCCCTTGGGCGAACTGCCATATCATTGGGATCGGCCGCTACTTGTCAGCCGACCGGGCGACCTCCGAGCGTGCCTTCTTCAGCGCGACTGCGACTTCATCGGGAGACTCGCTCGAATCGTAGAGACCTTGTTCGGCTGCACTGCGAGTCATCTCTGCGAGTGTCGCTCTGCGAGCATCCCGCCGCCGCTGTTTGAACGCAACAAGGTCGCTCAGAAGGACCCGACGGTGACGTGATGGTTGTTCAAAGGGGATGTCACCGCCTTCGAGAAGCTTCACCAGTGTCGGCCGGCTGATACCGAGGAAGTCGGCTGCCTCGCTGGTCGTGAGTCGCTGGCTCCTCGGGGCGACCGAGACCGCCTGGCCTTTGCTCATCGCCGTCACCACCTCGAGGAGCACCTCATAGACCTCAGGGGGAAGCGGCATCTCTTCATCGTCGACTCCCCGCAACGTCACCGAATTCATTCGATGGAGCATCCTGTCGAGGCATTTGACCTGCCCCAAGTCCTCTGGAGGCATAACAACATCGGCGAAAACCTCTGCTCGCAGTGATGTCATGGTGCCTCCCATCTCTCCGTAGATCACCGGCAGGCAATTATAGGGTCAAACGAACAAAACGAAAGATACGGATGCAACGGATTCGGTTTAGAGCCCATAGCCAGCGGCTCCACCGCCAGCTCGTACGTTGATAAGACCAGCTTGCCTTCCCATTCAGCCAACTAAAGTTTTGGCCGGAAACTTGCATTAGCCCTGGACATGGCCAAACTGGGCGACCGGACCACCTCGGCGTACGGGAATGATGGCTCGAACATGGAACGCTGGATCACCGCCGATCTCCACCTCGGCCACGCCAACATCATCATCTACTCGGGTCGGCCCTTCCGCGACGCCGACGAGATGGACGAATCCATCGTGGAGCGTTGGAACGAGGTCGTTGCGCCTACCGACCGCGTGCTCGTGCTCGGCGACGTGGCCATGGGAAAGATCGACCATACATTGGGCGTGTCAGCGCGACTACACGGCTACAAAGTTCTACTCGCCGGGAACCACGACCGGTGCGCAGTGCTCCACGGTCGCAAGGCCGTCGGATGGGACGAGCGCTACCGCCGAGAAGGTGGCTTCGCCGAGATCCATCAGGGAGCGATGCGCATCGATCTCGATGCCCGTCACCGAAAGGTTCTGGCCTGCCACTTCCCGTACAGGGGGGACTCAACCGACGTTCTGCGGTATGCGGCGGAGCGACCAGTAGACACCGGTGAATGGTTGGTCCACGGGCATGTCCACGAGAGTTGGCTGCAGTCCGGCAGGCAGATCAACGTCGGCATCGATGCCTGGGGCGGGCGCGTCGCCAACGCCGACGAAGTTGTGGCGTTGATCGAGGGCGGACCAAAGGACCTTCCACGGATCGAGTGGTCTGAGTGAGTAGCACTGCGCCCCAACACCTGGTGGCTGGGAGAGCGGGGGCCTTGGTGGGAGTCACCCTTCGTAGAAGATCGACGGATTGAGGATCTGGCTCCCCCACAGCAGATCCCGGTCAGCTTGTGCCAGGCGGGCCCGGTCAGCGGCGTCACTCCACTCGTCCCGGATCACCGCCACGACCCGATCGACGATCTCCTGGGCCTCGCCCCGGTCGAGGAGATAGAGGTGAGCGGCGTCCACAAGGAGCGCCAGCCGGGAACGCCGCTCGCCGTCGGGACCGTAGGCCATGGCCTGGCTCGCCTCACCCGTCGAACGCAGTTGGGGGCACACGTCGTAGGCGGGGGTGAGCGTCAACTGCTCGGTTCGTCCGTCCCAGAAGGCAGCGTGGTTGCGGGCGTGGTCATCGGTGTTGCCGACGCAGATGTTGAAGGCGATCCGGGAGAAGAGTTCCCGCAGCGTGGACGCCGCATCGGTGAATCGCAGACGGATCGCCTCACTCAGCCCTGTATACGTTGCATACCTGGCCCAACGTTCGTCGAGTTGCAGAATGGTCAGCGCGCTCACGGTCAGCCTGCGTTCACCCTCACTCGTGCTCCGATCGAATCGATCGACGAGGAGAACGTCAGAATCCAGGCAGTGGACGACTTCGGCGGGTGCGACGCGTAACCCGGCGCGACGGGCGAGGTCCATGGCCGCCCCCTCGGCGTTGACGACCGGGTAGGCGTCCGAGCGTTGAGCAAACTTGGCGATCAGCTTCCGGCCGTCCGGGCCGGTGAGGAGAGCCTTCGGACGTGCTCCACCCAGCGACGAACCGTGGAGAAGCGCCAGTTCGAGGTCAGTGCTCAGGGGTAGGCCGGCCTCCATCAGATCGGCGGCCGTCAGCAGCTCCTCCAAAGGAGCGTGGGTGATGCGCGGCTCGTACACCGTGGGACTGGCCTGGAAGTCGAGCGCCCCGAACCGGTCGGTTCCCGATTCGAGGAGGTAGGTCAGAAGCCCGACCTGTTCTGCCGCCTCAGCCCCCAGACGGCGGAGGATGACCCGCTGCCCCCAGCTGTCGGGACCTGAATCGGCGATGCACCCTGGAGCCCGCATGCCGTCCAGTGGATAGAGGGTCGCATCGCCGAGGGGAAGCTCGGGGAGGAAGAGTGGCACCCGCTCCGGTCGCTCGAGGTAGCTGCGGCCGTAGATGAACGTGACCACATCCCCGACAAGATCCAGGCGCCCGGCCACAACCGGTTCGCTTCTCCCGGGTAGCCACACCCAGACGAATGCCTGGTCGTGTTCAGAACTCATTTGAGGGTGGGTCGCGACGGTCGACGATCCTGCCGGGCAGCAGCGCGAGCCGGTCCTCCTGGCGGTGGAGGATGGCCGGAAGTTCGGCTGGATCAGGAGCGAACAGGCTGACGCCGACGAGGCTGGCCACCTCGAAGGCGGTGCCGATGGCGACGGTCGGGTCCCCGTGCTCCACCTTGCTGAGGGTCTTCTCAGTGATATGGGCACGGTCGGCGAGATCCCGGGCTGTCATGCGACGGCTCCGGCGCGCCGCTGCAACCTGCAGACCCAGCACCCGGACGGCGTCGAGTGTCTGGGGTAGATAGGCATGGGTACGCTTCACTCGGATCACCTCAGATCACATTATAGTACGTTTAGTATCGATAAAACGTATTATAATACTAGCTGTGATCGGCTCGGCGGACAGAAAGGGATGGACTGATTCGGCTGGCCGCCTTGCAACCAGCGATTCGCTGGGACCCCTGCCGGAGTCAGGACTCCATGGCGCTGAGGAGTGAGAACCGGAGCTCCTCTTCGTAGACGGCCACCCCTCCTTCCCGCATGGCCGGTGCCAGCGGCGGGTCCCACGGCGTGTCGGGTAGGTCCCCCTGCAAGGGCACCCGCCCGCGCCGAATCGCCGCTGCGGTCCGGTAGGCATCGGCCGTCATCAGCCAGGGGGTAGTGCCAGCTCGGTCGGCCAGCCAGGCGGTGATCGCCAGTCCGGCGCCGTCGAAGTCGGCGTGCTGCCGACAGGCCGCCCCCCCGGCTCCGAGTCGTCGGATCAGGGTGACCACGGCGACACTCGGGCGTCCCGAACTGCAGATGATCGGTGGCCCGGTCCATCCTCCCGAGGCGGCGTCACTGATAACCGAAGGGTTCTCCACCACGTAGAGGTGAACCGATCGGTCCAGGGCGTCCATCGGCCACCTCCGGAGCTGGGCCAGGGTCACCACGGCTGGCTCGCTCGCATCAGCACAGTGGCGCAGCCAGCGGGCCAGTTCCCCAGCGCCGGTGGGACGAAGGCCCAACACCGTCACTGTGGACGAGGAGGGATCGGGGACCACCCCCACCTGCTCCCACAGCTGCCGCACCGCTTCGGCGTCTCGCGGACGCTGGACCCCGACGCCGAGCGCGAGCCCGTCGAGGACCAGCCCCTCCAGCGCCCCACCCCGATCGAGAGCATGGGGATCGGAGAGCTGGTCGTCGGCGAACGATGCCAGGGAAACCGTCCCACTCACCGGTAGGGCCCGCAATACCGTCACCGCCTGCTCCAGGCGTTGACGGAAGACCCGCTCGCCGTTCTCACCCCCCCGAACCCCGGCTCGGCGGAGCTGGTCCACCCACACCAAGGCGCCTTGGCCAGGGCTCAGTAGGGGAACCCCTTCGATCTGTTCCCTACACCACGACCACAGCCGGACCCGCTGACGTCGTTGCTCCTCCCGGTCGGCCCTTCGGTTGCCGAGGGGACCGACGATCCCCTCGACCAGACTGCGCAGCTCGTCGCCATCACCCAATCCGAGCACGGCCACCAGCGTGGCCACCCGCACCACCGCTCGTCGTCCCGGCAGTCGATCTTGGCCGAGCAGGTCGGCGATGGCCCCCTGCTGCTCTTCATCCAGATCACGGACGGTGACGGCGGACACCGTGGCGCCGTCGGCGAAGCGGCGGGCCAGCTCGGCGACCAGCGGAGCCAGGCCGGCCACCTCGAGCCGGCGGGTGGCTGGATCCACTCCGGTCACGCCGCCGGTGGTTCGATCACCCGGCGTCGCCCGTCCCAGGTGAACCGGGTAGAGACCAGAGGCCCGTCGCCGTCCGGTGGGTGCAGATGGTGGATGGCGATGCCGCTCAGTGTGGCGTACTGGCACCACTCGTGATCGCTGGTGAAGACGGCGTCGAGGTCCCAGTCGGTGAACGTCCCGAAGAGCATGGCCCGGTTGGCCGCGTCCACGCCGGCGAACAGCTCGTCGAGGAGGATCAGCCGGGGGCACCCGGACGGCCGGCCCTCCTCGTCGGCGTAGTGGGCGGCGATGGAGGCCAGCATCGGGAGGTGGAGGGCGATCGACCGCTCCCCGGTGGAGAGTCGCTGCATCCGCTTGGCGGTGGCCGGCTTCCATCCCTCCCAGTCGCGGTGCGATAGCTGGAGGGTGAACCGGTGCCAGGCCCGGTAGTCGAGCGACTCGCGGAGCCGGGCCTCCCAGGGGGCGTGGTGCTCGAGCTCGGCCCGAGCCTGGTCCACCCGGGCCCGCACGAACTCCTGGAGGTCCCGCCGCTCGCTGTCGGTGACCCGGTCCTTCAATAGCAGCGAGCGCGCCGTCCGGACCGCCGTCGGCTGGTCGGGGTCGACCTCCCAGTCGAGGCGCACGGCCACCCCAGCCGCTGCCGTCCGCACCACCGACAGCTGCTCGTTGATGCCGGCCACCAGGCGGTTGGCCTGGCGGATCCGGTTGGCCAGTGACCGCCGGATGCTGCCGGCCAGGGTCTGCTCGAACAGGCGCTCCTCCTCGGCGGCCAGATCGGCCTGGCCCTCGGTCAGGTCGGCCTGGAGCTTCCGGTGGAGCGCGAGCACAGACTGGCGGAACCCGTTGACGCTGGCTCGGAGCACCCACCAGTCGTGCTCCCCGAGGTCGCGGCTCAGGTCGGCCTGGCCCGACACCGCCGACCTCGCCGCGTGGAGGGCGTCGTCGACGTGGGACGACGCCCGCTGGGTGGCCGTGCTGTCGCCACCGTCTGGGAGCTCGACCGCAACCGCCCGTGCCGCGGCCAGCACCGCGGTCACACCGTCGAGCGGGCCATGGCGCCCCATCTCCGCCTCCTCCAGGACGCCGTCGCCGGCCAGGGCCACGAAACGTAGGTGGGCCGCGTCGCGACGTTCGCCGGCCTCGATGCGGTCCTGCTCGGCCTGCTCTACGGTGGCGGTGAGGACGCCGATCTGCCGGACCAGGGAGCGCCGTAACTCCTCGAGGTCTTGTCGCTCCCGCTTCTTCGTGCGGGCCTCGTCCTGGAGCTGCTCGAGCTCGGCCAGGACCGCCTTGTGCTCGACCCCGGCCGTTGCCTCGAGGGTGGCCAGCCTGACCTTGGCATCCTGGGCCTGACGCCTCGACCGTTCGGATGTCTCCTCGGCTGCGGCGAGCAGCTCGGTGGCCTCGGCGTGGGCAGCCACACGGTCGGAGAGGCGAAGCTCGGCACCGGCCAGCTCGTGGCCCCGCCTCGCCCAGGTGTGGACCGTCCGTTCCAGATGGAGGAGCTCCTCCTCGACCCGGTCGAGGTCGTCCGGGTCGGTGGGCAGGCCGTGTCCGGCCGCCACCGAGGTCAACGACCGCAGCGCCTCGCGCACCGATCCCTCCGCCGTGCGGAGCCGGCCGGCGGAGGCTTCGACCCGGGCCTCGGCATCGACGACCCGTTGGGCCGCCACCTCCGCGGCCCGGACGGCCTGGCGGAGGGATACCGATGGGGGAACGGCGTCGAGATGGGCCTCGGCCGCCTGTCGCTCCCGGTCGAGGTCGTCCCGGGTCCGTTGGACCCGGTCGAGTTCGGTATCCACCTGGTCCAGGGCCGCGGCCACCTCGGACAGCCGTTGGAGTCGTCGGCGCTCCCGGGCGGCGGCGCCGAGCAGCATCGCTGGTCCGACCGGGGCCCGGCCCACCGCGCTGCCCAGCCGGAAGGAGCCGTCCGCCGCCATCAGCACCTCGGGGCCATCGCCGGTGGCGGCCGGACCGACGTGGGGATCCACCGGGATCGACGCCAGCACGGCAGCCACCCGATCAGAGGCCACGGCGGCGCCGGTCAGGGGCACCAGCAGGTCGGCCAGGGTCGACTCTCCGGCCTTCCCCTGCCCTCCGGGCGCCAGTTCCAGGTCGTGGGCGGAGACGTCGATCACCCCATCGGGCGACACCCACGCGTCGAGCAGCCCGGAGGCGGCCAGGGCGGCCTCCACCCCGTCGATCGCCACTGCCTCTACACCGGGCGCCAGCTCCACCAGGTGCCACAGCGGGGCCCCGGGCCGGCCGTCCCGCTCGTCCCTCCACAAAGGGGCCTCCGGGTCGGGCTTGTGCCCGGCCTCGAGGCTGGACCGCTCATCGAGCAGCGACGACTGACGGTCGACGATCTCCTGGCGCACACCCTCGAGATCCCGGACCGCGACCGCGTACCCGGTCTGGACGTCCGTCCGCAGTTCGTTGACCACCGCCTCGACCCGATCGGGTTCGAACGGCGGGAGCCCGAGGGCGTCCACCACCTCCTGGGTGTCGACGGAATGGGAGGCCCGGGCCCAGGCCGCCAGGTCAGCGTGGTAGGCCTCCGAAGCCGCTCGCTCTGCCGACCGGGCATCGGACAGGCCGGTCACCGCGTCGTCGTACACCCCCCGATCCTCTTCCAGCCGCTGCTCCTCGAACCGCCGGCGCATCACTGCCTCGCCGTGCCGGCCAACGGCTTCCCGGACCTCACCGATGTGCTGGCGACGGCCGCCGGCCCAGGCCAACCCGAAGGCCAGGCCCGCCTCGGCGTCGGCCGCGTCGGACATCTCCTGGCGGAGATGGTCGGCGCCCAGACTGCTGGCCACCTGGTGAACATCGTCGGAAGCGACGGTGAGGTTGCCGGCGGCCGCGCGGAGCTGGTCCTGCGCCTCACCGAGCTCGCCGGCCCGGGCGGCCTGAGCCTCCGTCCGCTCGGTCACGGCGCGGAGGTCCCGTTCGGCCTGCTCACGTCGCTGGCGCTCCTCGGTGCGCAGTTGAGCGAGCTCGACGCCCTTGCGGTAGGCCTTGCTGGCGTGGCGCGCCTCCACCTCGACCTCGATGTCCTCCAGCCGGTCGGTCAGCACCGCCAACTGCTGCTCGGCCGTGTGGTCGCTCCCGGTGGCCTCGGCGAGCGCCGATCCGGCTTCGCGCTCGGCCCGGGTCACCGCGTCGCGTCGTGACTCCGCCTCGCGCACCTCGTGGGCCACGCCGGCCACGACGGCCCGGGCATAGGCGCGCTGGCGTCGGGCCAGCGCCGAGACTGCGGCCACCTCGGCCTCGAGCTTCCTGAGTTCCTCTTTGCGGCGGTCGAGCCGCTCGAAGCCTTCGGCCACCGCAGCCAGCTCGTGCTCGTCGATCGGAGGCAGTGCGTCGGTGAGGACTTCGGACAGCTTGACCAGGTCCAGGTTCTGGGAGAGCTTCTCCTTCCGCAGGGCCAGGAGGGCGGTGATCACCGAGGCGTACCGGTCCTCGCTGAACCCGGGGAAGAGGACCTCACGGATGGCGTTCCGGTGGTCGGCGGCGGTGGAGTTGACCTGGCCTCGCACACCGAGGGCGGCCTTCAGGGCCTTGCCCGACAGGGGCTCTCTCGACTCGTCGAGGAGGTGCAACTCGGTGCCCACCGCCTGGGTGGTGGTGAAGAGGGTGGTCTCCACCTTGCGGGCCGAGGCCGAGGCCCGCAGGCGTGCCCCCACGGTGAACACCTCATCGTCCTCCCGGCGGAATTCGACCCAGGCGAAGCCGGTCCGCCCCGGGTCGTCGCTCCCCGCCATCACCCGCTCGTACAGACCACCCCTCGACTTGGCCGAGGAGGTCAGGCGGCTGGGCGAGGCGTCGCCGTCGAGCAGGAAGGGCAGCAACAGCTCGAGGGCCATCGACTTCCCCGAACCGTTGGGTCCGCGCAGGAGCAGCCGACCCTGGTGGAAGGTGAACGTCTCGTCCCAGTAGCGCCACAGGGCGATCAGGCCGGCCCGGGTGGGCGTCCACCGCCCGGCCGGGGTGGCCAGGGAGACCAATTCGGGTGATGCGCCCATGGTCGTCACACGTACTCCTCGAAGAGGCTGGGTGAAGCGGGGGAGGTGACCGGCTCACCGACGCGGTAGCGGGCGACGGCAGGCAGGCCCACCACCGTGCCGTCCTCGTCCCTGCGCACCAGGCCGAACGACACCAGGAGGTTCACGGCCTCCTCGGCCAGCAGGGCAGGACCATCCCCCTCGCGCTGGCCCTTGGCCCATCCGGGATGATCGGCCAGCACGTCGGCGACGGCGCGCCGCAGGGCGGTGGGGCTCAAGGTGCCGACGGTGCGGCGACCGCGGGCGTCAGGGGCAACCAGTCGGTCGATGAGGAGCAGGGCCAGCTGGTAGGCGTTGCCGACGGGAGCGGGGAACTGCAGGTCGGTGGCGACCGCCTCGGGGTCGACGGCCAGCACCCCCTCGGCCCGTTCCTCCAGCTCGAAGCCGGCCTCGACCGCCCGTTGGCGCAGCCAGGCCCGACCCGACGGGTGGAGCAGGTAGTCGTGCTCAGCCTCGCTGAGATCAGCCAGAAGCACCACCGGGTCGTCGAAGACGCGGCGGGCGATGCTGTGCCGGGTCCACCGCAGGCGCTGCTCCTCGGGGGCGGTACCCGGATCCTGGGGCGTGTCGCCGTAGCGAGGCTCGGCCAGCAGGAGGGCGATGGCGTCGACCGGGTCGGCCGTGTCCCCGACTCGGCTGGGGGCATTGGTACTGACGAGCAGGCGGTGGAGGCGGGCGGTGTCGGCGGCCAGGATGGCGTTGGCCCGCTCGTCGTTCTGGAAGGCTTCGACGGTGCCGGCGGTGGCCCGCACCACCCCCCATTCGCCCAGCACCAGCAGGGCGTCCACGAATGACGACCGATCCCCGTACCGGCTGGTGTCGAACCCGGCCTCGGACGTGAGGGCCTGGGCCAGCAGCCCGATGGTGGTCACCGGACGGCGGACCAGCTCGGCGCAGACCAGGCAGAGCAGCTGGAAACGACGCCGGTCGAACGGAGCCCGGGCGCCCCTCGGACGACGGAGGGGCCGGGTGGGGTCGGGTCGGGCCGACCGCTTGGACAGCCGGGCGAAGCCGGCGCCGATGTCGACCGTCAGCTCCCAACCGCAGCTGGTCTCGAACCAGTCGGCGAGCCACTCGTGGTGGCGAACCACCAGTCCGAAGCGGTCGGGATCGGAGCCGACATCGAGGATGGGATGGCTGAGGAGCTCCCTGATGGCCCTGGACCGTTCGGCCGCGTGCTGGCCGGCCAGCGACGCGTCAGGCACCGGCGGCCTCGACCGGTAGGCCATCGAGCTCGGTGGCGAGGACTTCCGGTCCGTCGGTCAGGGTGATGGATACGCCGAAATCGGGACTCCCGAACCGGCCGTTGTCAGTCTCGATGGCGACCAGGGTCCCATCGGTGGGCGGCCACAGGCTGATCTCCACCGAACCGTCGATGGACAGGGCCCGCCGGCTGCCGTCTTCCGTTTGCGGCGCATCGAGACCGGTGGCCAGCAGGTCGAGCAGCTCGTCGAAGGCGTCGACCGGCAACCGGCCGAACGAGGAGAGCGGGACCCGTCCCCGAGTGGTGAGCGAGGCCCGGAGGTCATCGTGGGCGGCCAGCGCCTCGGCCTGCCGGCGCTGTCGCCACGCTCGGTCGCGGCTGGGATCGTCCACCCGCGCCGCCCGTCCCCGGAAGGACAGGGAGCCGCTCGAGCGCAAGGCGGGGGCGACGTCCACCGGACCGGCCTCCGCCCATCTCGTCGACGGTGCCCGTTCCTCACCGTCAACGGGGAGGAGATGGGCGTGGCGGGCCGGCCAAAGACCGAAGGCGGCGCTGAACAGGGCCTGAGCCTCATCCTCGCCGGACGCCGTGGTGAACCATCCGGCCAGCGTGCGGAAGTCATTGGCGACCGACACCGATCGCCGCTTGTTGTCCCACCGCCGTTCGAGGACGCGGAGGAGCTCAATGATGGCGCTCCGGGCGATGTCGAGGAGCCCTTCGATCCGGGCGACGCAGGCGTCGGTCGGAGCGAACCAGGCGCGGAGCGCCTCCCAGTGTTGCTGGCGTCGCCCGATCCAGGCCGGCGCCGGATCTCCGCCGGCAACAGGGGCCAGGTTGGCCCCTCGCAGTGCCCGGTCGAACAGGGTGGCCACGCCGGCTTCGGCCAGTCGCTCGATGGCCACGGCCAGACGCTGCTGGGGCCCCTCCACTCCGTCCACGTACTCCTTCAGGTAGGACACAGTCTTGGCTTTGACGTCGCCGAACACCGAGTCGTCGGCCGCTTCCTCGCGGAGCAGGCGCTGGAGGTGCCCGTTGAACTGCCGCACACTGACCAGCAGGGACGAGTGGTGACCCTCGATCTCGGCCAGTCGGAGGTGGATCCGGGCATCGAGTGTGTCGGTGGACGGTTGATCGAGGAGGTCGGCCAGCTCACCCAGTCCGTCGCCGATGGCGTCGAGGACCGCCGGTTGCAGGCCCACCGCGTGCTTGAGGCTGTCGAGGGCGTGGAGGAGGCCACTGATCCCTGCCTCACCCTTGGGCGTCAGCGACCACTGGAGGTTCTTCCGCTCGAATTCCTCCGGGGTGGTGTACACGGCCCCGTGGTCCTGGGTGGCGTCGAGCAGGCCCCATCCGACCAGGGCGGCCAGAGCCCGTTGGAGCGAGGTGTCGTCCACCCACTCCTCCCACCCCACCGTGCGCAGGGCCCCCCGAACCTGGTCGAGGTTGAGGGCGGGGGCCACGATGGCTGCCTGGTCGAAGGCGGACATGAGGCCGATGTGCAGATCCCGTAGCTCGGTGGTGGTGAAGCGGAACAGGTCGGGATCGACTGCTCGCCACGGCCGCAGCTGGCTCATGGTGGAACGATAGGCGTCGGGTGTTACGGCCGGTTACATCCTTCGAGCAGCGGAGCAACGTGTGCCGGTTGTCATCTTCTGGCTTCGTGTTCTGGCTTCGTGCCCGCACGAACATCGTGGCGCCTCTTGGCCAGTCACCAAGACGGGCATGGTGGCACGGACACGGCCGTGTCCCTGTCCGTCGATCCCATTCACCCGGCGGCCGCGACTTCCGGTGCTATTCTGTATTCGTGGCACCACGAACAGCGAACACCCCAGGATTGCTCGAGGCGCTTGAGCAGGCTGGGATCTCCCCAGTCTGCTTCGTTGGGCAAGGTGTCGAGATCGCTGGTACGCCCTTCGCGGTCACAGAACTCAAGGCGGTTCGCGAAAGCGACGCCCGCCTCCTTGTTCTCCAACACGAGGGCGATGGAGGAGCGACAATTATCGTCGCTGACCGGATTTCAACAGCCGCGAGAGAAGAGCTGAGTCGGGCAGGCCTGGCGTGGTTCGACCGAAGGGGGCACCTCTGGGTCAGGACGCCCGGCCTCTTCGTCAATGCCGAAGTGTCCTCAGGGTCGGTGGTGCCTTCCCGAAGGGTCGTCAGCGTCTTCAGAGGAACAGGTCTCGATGTGGCCCTGGCGCTTCTCGTCAACCCGGAAGAGCCACAGGGGGTGCATGCCGTTGCCCGACAGATCGATCGCTCTCCGGGCCGGGTGTCGGAGATCCTGACCGAGCTCCGGTCCCAGGGTCTCGTCGGCACGGACAACCGGCCGTTCGTGCCCGAGTTGTTCTGGGCCGTTGCCGAGGAGTGGAAGCCCCGTTGGCATCCAATGCCCCAAGCTCCGCCGCCCGAGCCACCCGAGCGGTTCCGACTGAGCGGGACCCTCGGTGCCGTCTCCCTCGGTGTACCGGTGGCCGCCGGACCGGCGGGGGGGTGTCCCAGGCTCTATGTTGCCGACGACACCGACCTGGCCACTGTGGTGGGGGCCTACGGCGCCCGGTCCGGTTGGACGGGATCGGAGATCGCAGTGTGCCCGTCCCGGTATGGGTTCACCCTGACGTCCTCGACCAATCGGGACGGCTTCCTCGTGGCCAACGGCCTGATCATCGCCCTCGATCTCGCCCAGGACCGGGCTCGTGGGCGCGAGATTCTCGAAGGCTGGAACCCTCAGGAGACCGTCCGTGTCTGGTGAGCTCCACTTGGCGAACTCCGGGGTGGCACCGCTTGTCACCTCTCTGGCTGCCTTGGCCGAGGCGGTGCCGATCGGCGAGTTCGCCGTGATCGGCGGTCTGGCTGTTCTCGCTCGACTCCAGGGTGCTCATCGGGTGACCTATGACCTCGACACTGTCGCCACGCAGCACGGCGACGAGTTGACCGCCGTTGAGACCGTCATCAGCGTGAAGGTGTCGACGGGCTCCTCCTCGGTACGAAGATCGACTGCATCGCCGTTGGAGACGTGCCGGCGAGCGACATCGCACCGGACCTCCTGCCAGAGGGGGAGGCAGACCGCATCTTTGTTCTGGCTCATCGTTGGGCCCTCGACACTGCTGAGGACCTCACGCTCATCGCCGAAGAGGGCGGAGAGGTGGTGGCCGAGGCTCGGTGCCGAATCGCTACCCCGGCAAGCCTGGTGGCCATGAAGCTCCAGTCCGCTCCGAAGCGCCGGGCCGCGCGAGCGGAGAAGGCCGGAGGGGACTACCTCGATCTGTTCCGTCTGACCTCGCACCCCGATATGACCCGATCCATCGCCGAAGCCTTGCGCCAGGCTCCCCACGACCTCGGATCCTGGTGTCAACGGGAGATCAGACGGTGCATGGTCGATGAAGCGGACCGGACCGTAGGGACCATTGTCCGATCCGGGGTGGGAGAAGCCAACACTCCGAGTGCCGATCAGATGCGGCGCACGGGGCAGTCTCTCGGAGACTGGCTACAGGGGGAGAACTGAGTGATTCGGAGCTTGACTTGGAGGGGTAGCCGAAGGCCGGAAGGCTTTACCCAAACCTTCTGATCAAACCTTCTGACTCGGTCCTTTCAAGGGGTGCAACAGTGGTCAAACCTTCTGATTCGCCTGCCTGCACGGAACGAATTTAGCCAACGAAAAAGCCAACAATTGGGTCTCAGGGCGTAGCATCGAGTCCCAACCCATTTCACGGTCCGAAAATTACACCCCATCTGACC
>Ga0302279_10001085_pt1 | contig 39592 bp, 40 predicted proteins | sample III_Bog_N3_3_FD_194541 | JGI IMG/M metagenome (GOLD analysis project Ga0302279, IMG submission 194541) | Peat permafrost microbial communities from Stordalen Mire near Abisko, Sweden - III_Bog_N3_3 | ecosystem: Environmental > Terrestrial > Soil > Wetlands > Peat | place: Sweden: Abisko...
ATTGGCGGTCCTGCATTCCAGGTTGCATTGTTGAGATGTCAGATACCTCTAACAACGCAGCTCGAATTAGGGCCGCCGACCGTTTGCTCGCGAAATATCCAGGCTAGCTGACCGCGCGGGCGCCGCACGGCGCCCGGCGCGTCAGCTTTCGATGGCGTTGGCCAGCGCCAGCGTCGCGCCGGCCTGGTTCATCGTGTAGAAATGCAGCGACGGCGCGCCACCGGCGACGAGCCGCTCGCACAACGCCGCCATCACATCGAGGCCGAAGGCCTTGATGGATTTCGCGTCGTCGCCGAAGGACTGCAGGCGCAGGCGGATCCAGCGCGGGATCTCGCAGCCGGAGTTGTCCGCGAAACGCATCAGGCCGCTCGCGTTGGTGATGGGCATGATGCCCGGCACGATGGGGACGGTCACGCCCATCGCGCGCACCTCGTCGACGAAGCGGAAGTACGCGTCGGCGTTGAAGAACATCTGCGTGATGGCCGAATCCGCGCCGGCAGCCACCTTGGCCGCGAAGGCCTTGAGGTCGGACTCGGGCGAACGCGCCTGCGGATGCGTCTCGGGGTAGGCGGCCACCTCGATGTGGAAGTGGTCGCCCGAGTGCTTGCGGATCTGCTCGATCAGCTCCGTCGCGTAGCGGAACTCGCCGTAGCTGCCCGACCCGCTGGGCAGGTCGCCGCGCAGCGCGACCAGCCGGTCCAGGCCAGCCGCCTTGAAGCCGTCCAGCGTCTGCCCCACGCTCGCACGCGTGGCGCCGATGCAGGTGAAGTGCGGCACGCCGACTCGGCCCTCGTCGCGGATCGCCTGCACCACCTGCAGCGTGCCCGCCTGCGTGGAGCCGCCCGCGCCGTAGGTGACCGAGCAGAACTCGGGCTTGAGCGCGTACAGCTCTGCGCGCGCCGCGGCCAGCTTGGCGATGCCTTCCGGCGTCTTGGGCGGGAAGAATTCGAGGCTGATGGGAATGTTGATCATGGTTGTTCCAACGTTCGATCGGGCCGACGTGGCCGCAGGGGTCTGGCATCTGCTCAGATCGTGCCGCAACACCCCGGCCAAGCCGAGCCGGTGGCCGCGATACGAGGCAATGCCCGACCCCGTCCGCGAAGAATTCCCGGCGCTGCCGCTCGAACCTCGCAACAGAAGTTCAAGGGAGCTGCGCATCCGGCTTTGCCGGGCCGCCCGCGGTCGCCCCCCCCCCCCCGGGGGCAGGGACCGCCAGCGGCCGTGGGTCGTCAATACCTGTAGGTATCGGGCTTGTACGGCCCGGTCTTGGCCACGCCGATGTACGCCGCCTGCTCCTCGGTCAGCTCGGTCAGCTTCGCGTTGAGCTTGGACAGCTGCAGGCGCGCCACCTTCTCGTCCAGGTGCTTGGGCAGCACGTAGACCTTGCCGGCCTGGTAGGCCTCGGGGCGCGTGAACAGCTCGACCTGCGCGATCGTCTGGTTGGCGAACGAGGACGACATCACGTAGCTCGGATGGCCCGTGCCGCAGCCCAGGTTCACCAGGCGGCCCTTGGCCAGCATGATGATGCGCTTGCCGTTGGGGAAGATCACGTGGTCGACCTGCGGCTTGATCTCTTCCCACTTGCAGTGCTCGAGCGACGCGATGTCGATCTCGTTGTCGAAGTGGCCGATGTTGCAGACGATGGACTGCTCCTTCATCGCCGCCATGTGCTCGTAGGTGATGACGTTCTTGTTGCCGGTGCAGGTCACGAAGATGTCGCCGTGCGCCGCGGCGTCGTCCATCGTCACGACGCGGTAGCCTTCCATCGCGGCCTGCAGCGCGTTGATCGGGTCGATCTCGGTGACCCAGACCTGCGCCGACAGGGCGCGCAGCGCCTGCGCCGAGCCCTTGCCCACGTCGCCGTAGCCGGCCACGACGGCCACCTTGCCGGCCACCATCACGTCGGTCGCGCGCTTGATGCCGTCCACCAGCGATTCGCGGCAGCCGTACAGGTTGTCGAACTTGCTCTTGGTGACGGAGTCGTTGACGTTGATCGCGCGAAACAGCAGCGTGCCCTTGGCCGACATCTCGTTGAGGCGATGCACGCCGGTGGTCGTCTCCTCGGTCACGCCGATGATCTGGGCGCTCTTGCGCGTGTACCAGCTCGGGTCGACGGCCAGCTTGGCCTTGATCGCGGCGTACAGCTCGCGCTCTTCCTCGCTGGTCGGGTTGGCCAGCACGGAGATGTCCTTCTCGGCGCGCTGGCCCAGGTGCATCAGCAGCGTGGCGTCGCCGCCGTCGTCCAGGATCATGTTCGGGCCTTCGTTCTCGTCGCCCTTGGCGCCGAATTCGAAGATGCGATGGGTGTAGTCCCAGTAGTCCTTGAGCGTCTCGCCCTTGTAGGCGAACACGGGCGTGCCCTCGACGACCAGCGCGGCGGCCGCGTGATCCTGCGTCGAGTAGATGTTGCACGAGGCCCAGCGCACCTGCGCGCCGAGCGCCTGCAGCGTCTCGACCAGCACGGCGGTCTGGATGGTCATGTGCAGGCTGCCGGTCACGCGTGCGCCCTTGAGCGCCTGCCCGTACTCGGTGCGCATGGCCATCAGCGCGGGCATCTCGCTCTCGGCGATCAGGATTTCCTTGCGGCCCCAGGCGGCCAGGCTCAGGTCGGCGACCGCGTAGGCGTCGGTCGGAAGGGAGGTCAGTGCGGCGTTCATTCGGTGCTCCATTCGATGCTCCGCCGCGCATTGCCGAAGACGGCCGGAGTGGAAAGCACCTGTGCACCCTCACCCGACACTTCGCGGCGTGCGAAGCGGGTGAGCGCGGTTCCATGATGGGGTTCCGAGCCTGGGGTCTCGCAGCCGCCTTGAAGACGACCGGGCCTCGCAACGCTCCTCGGAATCAGACGTGATTATATCGACCGGCGGGCGCCGGTCTCAAGTCCCTGGTACCAATTCGCAGACTCCTAGTCGCCGAACGCCGTCGGCACCTGCCGCAGGGCGCCGACCATCGGCGGCAGGCGCGACACCTGGTTGACGATGTCGACGATGCCCGCGCAGCCGGTCTTGGCCTTCAGGCGCTTGACATGGCTGCGCACGGTCTCGTCGCCGATCTCGAGCTTGGCGGCGATCTCCTTGACGCGCAGGCCTTCGCACAGGCCGGCCAGCACCTGCTGCTCGCGGCGCGACAAGCCCAGCTCGCGCGCGTACGCGTCCACCGACAGCGTCTCGGCGATGCGGCTGCGCGGCAGTGCGATCAGCACCGCGTGGCCGCTGTGGTGGGCCGACAGCGCGGCCGGCAGCGGCACGATGGACAGGTCGCAGGACTTGCCTTCCGACAGTGCACCGGACGGCTTGAACGCCAGCATGCGCCGCTTGCCGCCGTCGCGCGCGCCGGCCAGCGCCTCGTCGAGCGCGCGCTGGTCGCCGGCGGAACGGCCGACCAGGCGCTTGCCGTTGAGTTGCAGCGTCTTGGCGCCGGCCAGTTCGACCCGCGCGGCATGGTTGGCGTGCACGACATGGCCGTCCGCGGCCATCAGCACCAGGCCGTAGTCGACTTCGTCGAGCACGCTGGCCAGCAGCTTCACCAGGCCGGCGCCCGGACCGTTGCGGCGCTCGGGGCCGCGGTAGGCCAGCTCGGCTTCCAGCGCGTCGAGTTCGATGCATGCGGCCGCCAGGGCCAGCGCCGACTTGGGCATGCCGGCGTTATTGGGCATTGGAACGATCATGCGTGGGTTGTCGCGCGCGCCGTGCCGCTTGGCCGCCCGGTTGAATTCGGTACCTTCCATGCATTCCTCGCAGAGTTCTGGGCTGCTTTCGGCCTGACCCCCGTATGCGCGACGCCTGTCGCGTCCCGACAAGGGTCGGCACCTGCATTTGACGTGCTTTCTACGACCTGCGCGCGCGCCTCCCGCCGCGCAACCGGCCGTCGCGCCAATTCCTGCACTACTTTCGCGGGCGCTTCAGTCGCGTGGCCGCGTCACGGCCGAGTTGCAGGAATTGCGCCATGGACGCCAACTCCTCGTCGATGCCGCGCGCCAATGCCGTGTCGCGTGCCCAGGCCTTGTCGGCGAAGCCGACGTGCACCTCCAGTCGGGCCTTGTCGACCAGCGTGGCGTTGCCCCAGCCGACCACCCGGTCGCCGTGCAGCAGCGGCAGCGCGTAGTGCCCCATCGTCCGCCTGGCCGCGGGCGTGTAGGCCTCGAACCTGTACGTCCAGCCCCACAGCAGCTCGAAGCGCCGCCGATCCCACACCACGGGGTCGAACGGCGCCAGCAGGCGTGCGCGATCCGGGTCGACGCGCCACTTGCCCGACGCCGGATCCTCGCCCGGCGTCCACAGCCAGGCGACGCCGTCGATCTTCACTTGCGGCAGGCTCGCACGCAGCTCGGCCAGCAGCGTGCGCGTCTCGCCCTTGAGCTGCGGGGCGCCGTACTGCAGCAACTGCGCCAGGTAGCCGAGCGAGGCCGACGGCAGCGGCGCGTACTTGTCGACGATGCACATCAGCAGCCGGCGCGTGCGGTCGTGGCGCGCCGCCGGCGCGTCGTCCGCCGGCGGATGGTCGACCGCCGCATAGACGCGCGTGCCGGCCTCGCGCCGCACCACCCGCAGCAGGCCGCGGTAGTGCATGCCATCGAGCAGCGCGGTGCTCGCGTTGAGCGTGTTGGTCGCGCCCCAGCTCTGCACGCGGCCGTGGTCGAACACCTCCTGCACGTCGCGCGGATGCGTGGCGCCGCGTGCGTGCACGAAGGCCAGCACCTCGGCGGCGCGGCGCTCGGTGGCGGCGTCCCACACGCGCCTGGCGGTGCGCGGGTGCATCAGCGGCAGCAGGCTGCGCGGCACGAAGCCGTAGTTGACGAGGCAGTCCTCTTCCACCTGCAGGCGCGGATAGCGGCGCTCGAGGTCGCCCGCCAGATAGCCCTTGACGCGATGGCGCAGCGTCAGGTCCTGGGCCCGCGCCGGCGCGCGGATCGGGTCGGCCTGCACGAAGCCCAGGCGATCGATCGCCTTCTGCAGCGTGGTCGGCGGAAACAGCGTGCGGGCGACGGCGTAGCGGCGCAGCGTGTCCAGCGTGATCGGCTTGGAGCGGCTCATGAGGGAATCCGGTTGAGCGCATTCTGCCGCCCGAGCTGGCTCACGCGGCGAGCCAGCTCGGGCGCGTCCGTCGATACAATCGCGGCCCATGCCCGTTGCCTTGCCGCCGTCTTCCACGCCTTCTTCCTCTCGGAGGGTGACCATGGATTTCCGGCTGCTGGCCGCGGGGCTGCTCGCGATCGTCGCGGGGCTCTGGCTGCACGCCGACCCGGCCGGCAACGAGGCGCTGTTCCATGCCGTCAACCAGCTCGGCCCGTGCGCGCCGGCCGCCTGGTCGGCGCTGAGCGTGGCCGGGCTCGCGCTGGCCGCGTGGATCTACCTCACCGCGTTCGCGCAGGACGCGCCCGAGCGCGTGGCGCAGCTGCTGTGGGGCGTGATCCTCGGCGGCCTGGTCGCCAGCTGGATCAAGCACCACCTGCCGTCGCCGCGGCCCTTCCTCGCGCTGGGCGCCGACCACCTCGTCGTGATCGGCACGCCGCTGAGCGCCGGATCGATGCCGTCTGGCCATAGCGCGATGGCCTTCGCGATGCTGGCGGTGCTGTCCAACGAGCGGCGCCGGCTCGACGAGCATGGCGCCGTCGGCGGACCGTTCGCGACCACGCTGGGCCTGTGGGTCGTCGGACTGTTCGCGCTGGCCATCGCGCTGTCGCGCCTGGCGGTGGGCGCGCACTGGCCGGCCGACACGCTGGTGGGCGCAGGCTTGGGACTGGTCTTGGGCAGCATCGCCCCGCACGCCTGGCCGGTCGGTGCGATGACGCGCTTCCTGTACCGTCGATGTGGCCGCTTGGCGATGGCGGCCGGCCTGCTCGCCTGCGCGTTCTGCATCGCCGCGACGCCGGGACTGCTGCAGGCCACGGGCCTGGACGCGCACAAGTGGGCGCGCAACCTCGAGCCGGGCTATCCGCTGGCCGCGCCGCTGCAGATCGTCCTCGCCCTGGTCGCGCTGGCCGGCGCATGGCGCTGGTGGCAGGCGAGCCTGCGTCGCGCGAGCGTGGCGTGACGCCGCGCCAGCGCCGGACAGCGCGATGACCCGCACGCGCTGGATCGCCGCTGCCAGCATCGTCGCGGGCATCGCGCTGCTGGCGGTGCTGGTCGCGTTCACGCCGTGGACATTGCTGGCCGCGCGTGTCGCCACGGTGCCCTGGCCGGGCTGGGTCGGCGCGACGCTGGGCATGAGCGCCACCTACGCGCTGCGGGCCGGCCGGCTGCGCGCGGAATGGCTGTGGAAGCTGCGCACGCTGGGGCTGGGCTATCGCGAATGCCTGCAGGTCACGCTGCTGCACAACGCGGCCATCAACATCCTGCCGATGCGCTCGGGCGAAGCGAGCTACTCGTTCCTGCTGCACCGGCGCTGGGGCGTGGGCCTGGGCGACGCCACCGCCAGCCTGCTGTGGCTGCGCCTGCAGGACATGATGGTGCTGGGCGTGCTGGGCATCGCGATCCTGGTGCCGGCGCCGCTGCCGTGGCGCATCGGTTTCGCCGCCGCCGCCATCGCCGCGGCGGCGACGCTGCTGCCCGCGCTGGTGCGCCGCTCCCACGTGCGGGCGCGCTGGGCGCGTGCGCGGGCGCACGGCGCGGCGTCCGCGCGGCGCGTGAAGGCCTGGAACCTGGTGGCCAAGGTCGCGGCCGCGTTTCGCGCGGCACGCGGCGGCGCCGCCGCCTGGGGCTATGCGATCGCCAACTGGATGCTGAAGCTGGGCGTCGTCGGCGTGCTGTTCGCATCGCTGGCCAACATCCCGCTGGGCGCCGGCTTCTGCGGCGCGCTGGGCGGCGAACTCGCCGGCGTGCTGCCGCTGCAGGCGCCGGCCGGCGTGGGCACCTACGAGGCGGGCGTCGCGCTCGGCACGCAGGCGCGCCACGCGAAGATCGCGGCCGCGCAGGCCAGCGCCACGGCCACCGCGCGGGGCCAGGGCGCAAACGCGGACAATGGCCGCCTGATCTTCGGCGCCGCCCTGGCCGTCCACGCATTGATGCTGGTGGTGGCCCTGGCCACGGCCCTCGCCTTTTCCCTGATCGTGCGTCCGTCGAGGGCCACAGAAAGCAAGACATGACCGCAAGTTCCACCGGCGCGCACTACCTGCCCTCGGCGTCGCTTCCGGCCGCCGAGGTTGGCGGTGCCCATGCCGGCGGCCCGGCCGGCGCGTTCGGTGTCGGCGGCGCCCTGGACGTCGACGGCGTGCCCTTCCACCGGCTGTCGGTGGTGGTGCCGATGTACAACGAGATCGAGAACGCGGCCCCGCTGATCGACGAGGTCGACGCCGCCCTGGCGAGCTATCCGTTCCCGTGGGAGCTGCTGGTGGTCGACGACGGCAGCCGCGACGGCACCGGGCAGGCGCTGGAAAAGCACGGCGCCGCCGTCGGCCCGCACGTCCGCGTGATCCGCCTGTGGCGCAATTTCCGCCAGACCGCCGCGATGCAGGCCGGCATCGACGCCGCGCGCGGCGACGTCATCGTCACGATGGACGGCGACCTGCAGAACGACCCGCGCGACATCCCCAAGCTGGTCGCCCGCCTGCTGCAGGGCGACCTCGACTTCGTCGCCGGCTGGCGCAAGGATCGCCAGGACGGCTTCTGGCTGCGCAAGTTCCCGTCGCGCATCGCCAACGCGCTGATCCGCAAGTCCACCGGGCTGCAGTTCAACGACCTGGGCTGCAGCCTGAAGGCGTTCCGCGGCTCGGTGCTGCGCGAGGTGCGGCTGTACGGCGAGATGCATCGCTTCATCCCGGCCTGGCTGGCGACGGTGACCTCGCCGGCGCGCATGGACGAGGTGCCGGTGAACCACCGGGCGCGCGTGGCCGGCACGTCCAAGTACGGCCTGTCGCGCACCTTCCGCGTGATCACCGACCTGCTGTCCATGCACTTCTTCCTGAACTACGGCACCCGCCCGGGGCACTTCTTCGGCGGCATCGGCCTGTTCACGGGTGGCGCCGGCGGCGTGATCCTGGCCTGGCTGGCGGGGTGCAAGTTCATCCTCGGCCAATCGATCGGCGGGCGGCCGCTGCTGACCCTCGGGTTCTTCATGGTGATCGCGGGATTGCAACTTTTGCTCACCGGCGTGCTGGCCGAGCTGCTCATCCGCATCTACTATGACGGTCGCCACGCGCAGCCCTACCATCACGGGCAGGGCACGCCGCCGTCCGACGACGCGGCGTGGCATTCCAACCGCTGAAGCACACCGACCGCTCACCGAGTTTTCCCGCACCCGCCAAGCCTCACACCCTCACCGAAACCGTTCGATGTCGGCCCTGCCACCGCCTCCGCCCTCGTCTGCGCCACCCGGTCCGGCGCCCGCGCCACCGGCGCCGCCGCCGGCCGATCCGCCGCCGCTGATGCCGTATGACGACCTGTTCGGCTCCGAGGAGCGCGCACCGGAAGCCCCGCCGAACCTGACCTTCAACGTGGCCGCCGCGCCGCCGCCGCCCGCGCCGCGTCCCGCCACGCCGTCCGGCGCCGCCAAGCCGCCCATCGACATCGACGTGCCGGGTGGGGTGGTGGTCGGCGACGAGCCGCCGGTCTGGGTGCCGCCGCGCCCGGCCGACGAGCCGCCGGACCCGATCCTGAAGTCGCCGGTCGTGCCAGTGCCGGCGCCCAAGCCGTTCACGGCGCCGCCGCCTCCTCCGCGCTCGCCCCGGTCCATGTCCGAACTGATGCAGACGGCCGGCAAGCCCAAGGACGAGGAAGAGTTTCGTCCGTCCGAACCGCAGATGTGGTCGGCGCAGGACGCCCAGGCCGGCAAGGCTCCGCCGCTGTCCAGGATGGCGCCGCCGCCCGCGGCTGCACGCGCGGCCGGGCCCGCGCAGCCGGCGCCCAAGTCGATCTCCCAGTTGATGGAGACCGTCAAGCCGCCGCCGGCACCGCCGGCACCGCAGGCGCCGCCGCCACCGCAACAGCCGCAGCTGCCGCTCACGCAGCCGCCGCCCGAACGCGCGCAGTCGTTCGAGCGGATCGCCCCGGCCCCGGTGCGCACGCCGCCGCCGTCGGCCGCCGAGCATCGCGCCTCGCGGCCAGTGCCGCTGGTGCCGCTGACACCCGACGACGAGGACGACTTCGCGCGCGCCTTCGCGTCCAACGACGACGAAGACACGCAGGTGATGCACGGCCGTCATTCGGCCTCGCCCGAGGCCGACACGGTGATCGCCGTGGCCGCGCCGATGCGGCGCGCATACGGCTCGCAGCCGTCGCTGCGCTTCCTGGCCGTGCTGATGACCGTGCTGCTGGCGCTGTGGATCGCGCGGCTGGGCGCGGCGCCGCTGTTCGACGTCGACGAAGGCGCGTTCTCCGAGGCCACGCGCGAACTCACGCTGAGCCACGACTGGGGCAGCACCACGCTCAACGGCGTCGACCGCTTCGACAAGCCCATCCTGATCTACTGGTTCCAGGCGGTCAGCCTCAAGCTGTTCGGCTTGAACGAGTTCGCCGTGCGCCTGCCGTCCGCGCTGAGCGCGTTCTTCTGGTGCCTGGCGCTGGGCCAGTTCGCGTGGCGACGCTTCGGGCCGCAGGTGGCGATCGCCGCCGCGGGCATCCTCGCCACCAGCCTCGGGCCGATGCTGATCGGCCGCGCCGCGACGGCCGACTCGCTGCTGAACCTGCTGCTGACATTGGCCACGCTGGACCTGTGGCGCCATCTCGAGAACGGCCGCGACGGCCCGCGCCGGCGCGCGTTCGCGTGGATCGGGCTGGGGCTGCTGGCCAAGGGGCCGGTCGCGCTGCTGATCCCCGCTGCCGCGGCGGGGCTCTGGCTGCTGTCCAACCGCGACCGCTCGCGCCTGCTGCGCCTGGTCGCCGATGCCAAGGCCTGGGCGTTGATGGCGGGCATCGCCGCGCCCTGGTACATCTACGCGATCTCGCGCCACGGCATGGCGTTCGTCGATGGCTTCCTGCTGCACCACAACCTGCAGCGCTTCACCGGCTCGCTGGAAGGCCACGCGGGCAGCCTGTTCTACTACCTGGAGATCCTGCCTGCCGCGATGATGCCCTGGACGCCGCTGCTGGTGCCCATGGCGATGGGCGTGCGCGCGCGCTGGAAGGAGCCGGTCGGCCGCTTCCTGCTGCTGTGGCTGGGCTTTGTCGTGGTGTTCTTCTCGCTGTCGGGCACCAAGCTGCCGCACTACGTGCTCTACGGATTCACGCCGCTGATGCTGCTGGCCGCGCAGGAACTGGTGCGCGCGAAGCTGGCGGTGCGGCTCGCGCTCTGCGCGACCATCATCGCGATCGTCGCGCTCGGCGCCGCCAGCCCGTCGCTTGCTCACTACCTGTCGACCACGACGCACGACCCGCTGTACCAGGCGCTGCTGTCCACGGCGCCGCCCGCGCCGTGGACCTGGATGTGCGTGCCGATCGGCCTGCTCGTGTTCGGGTTGGTGGTGTGGGTGCCCAACGTGCGCAACTACCTGAGCGAGGCCGACGGCGCCGTCTTCGCCGCCTTGCTGGCGGCCGGCTGGATGGTGCTGGCGGTGTTGCCGTGGTGGGGCCAGACGGTGCAGGATCCGATCCGCACGCTGGCGCGCTACGTGCCGATCGCGCAGATGAACCTGGTCGACCAGCAGCGCGTCGTCCAGTGGCGCCTGCACCAGCCCAGCTTCGCGTTCTACCTGAACCAGACGGTCGAACGCGCCGATCCGGTCAACGGCGACTGGGCGCTGACGCGCATCGACCGCGTCAAGCCCGAGGAACTGGCCAAGCTGGAGGTGGTGCAGCAGGAGCGCGGCTACGCACTCGTTCGGCCGACGCCGGCGGCGTCCGAGCCACTCTCGCGCATCGGCGCCGAGCAGAACGCCGCGGAAGCGGCCAGCGAGGCGGCGTCGGCGCAAGCGGTGGCCGTCGCCGCCGCGCGTGCAGCGGCCGCGGCGCTCGAAGCCGCGAGCGCGGCAGCGGCCGCCGCCGCGGCCAAGCTCGCGCCGCCAGCATCCGTACCCGCCCCTGCGCCCGCGCCGGTCGTCGCCCCACCTGCCAAGAAGTCCAAGTGAGCAGCGTCCCGACCGAGCGCCCGGCCCGGCGCGGCTGGCGCGCGCGCCACAAGGCCGGCTGGATCGGCCTGACGCTGGCGCTGCTGCTCGCGTGGATCTTCACCGCCTGGCCGCAGCTGGACCTGTGGGTCAGCGGGCTGTTCCACGACGCGAACGGCGGCTTCATCGGCGACCGCTTCGCGTTCGTGCGTTTCATCTATCACGGCATTCCCGTCTCGGGGAAAGTCTATGCAGGCGTCGGCGTGATCGTGATCATCGCGTCGCTGCTGTGGCGTCCGCACCCGCTCGGCGGCCGGTGGTCGCGCCGGCTCGCGGCGCTCGCGTGGGTCAGCATCCTGGGCTCGGGGCTGCTGGTCAATGCCGGGCTCAAGGAAACCTGGGGCCGCGCGCGGCCGGTGCAGGTGAGCCAGTTCGGCGGCACGCAGCACTTCTCGCCGGCGCTGGTGCCCACCGACCAATGCCGGCACAACTGCTCGTTCGTGAGCGGCCACGCGACCTCGGGCTACATCCTGATGGCGGTCGGCCTGATGGGCAGCGTGGCCACGCGCCGCCGCTGGCTGTGGATCGGCCTGGCCTGGGGCGCCATCGTCAGCCTGGCGCGCATCGCCGAAGGCGGCCATTTCCTCAGCGACACCTTGTTCGCGGGACTGGCCGTATGGGGCAGCGGATGGCTGATCCGCGAGGCGTGGTTGCGGCACGTCGCGCTGCGTTGGCGGCGGGCGCGACGGCGACGCGAAGCTGCGGCCTCTCCATGAAGAACGGCGGCTCGCGGGCCGCCGTTCTTCATCCGGGCACGCGTTCGCTCAAGGCGTCCACTCGAGCGCGATGCCCTTGAAGTCCACCGCGTTGTTGGGCATGCGGATCGACAGGTTGCTGATGTGGCGGAACGCGAAGCCGGCGCGCCAGTGGCCGTCGGCGCTGCTGACGCCCACGCCGAAGTGGTCGGAGAACTGGAAGTTGCTGCCCTTCAGGCGGTCGCCGATGTCGGACTCGCTCAGGTAGGCCGGACCGATGCCGAACTCGAGGTCGAAGCGCGTGCCTTCGGTCATCGGATGGCGCCAGTGCATCATCGGCACGAGGGCGACGTCCCAGGCGCTGTGCGAATACAGGCTGCCGGACTTGGCCTGCCAGGCGCCGGCCGAGATCACCGGCGACAGGTCCAGCGAGAAGCCTTCCAGGCTGGTGAGCTGGCACTCGTGGCGCTCGACGCCGACCGATTCATACGACAGCTCCGCATCCTTGCCGGCGGCCACGCGCCCGCCCCAGGCATCGTTGCCGCTCTGGCCGTGCGCCAGGCAGCCGAAGAACGGCGCCCCCTTGAGCGCAGCGGCCGTCCAGGTGGCGATGGTGCCGGCGATGGCGGTGTTCTTCAGCGCGCTGCCGGCGCCGGTTTCCGCATGGGCCGGCGCGGCAGCCGCCAGAGACAGGGTTGCCAGCGCCAGGATGGCAAGTCGGGGGGCGAAGGTGGTCGAGTGCATCCGCGCACTTTAGCGCGAGGCGACGATAACCCCGATAATCGCCGACCACTCGCCGGGCCGCGTCGCCCGGCACCGCCTGCCACACGCACATCGTGATGTTTCTCGTTCGCTGGATCTCGGGCTGGCCGCTGCGCCTGCTGCACGCCATCGGCGGCCTGCTGGGCTGGCTCGTGTGGCTGTGCTCGCCCACCTATCGCCGCCGCGTGCGCACGAACGCCGAGCTGGCTGGCGTGCCGCCGTCCGCATGGCGCCGCTCCATCGCGCAGGCGGGCCGCATGGTCGCCGAGACGCCCTGGCTGTGGCTGCGCGCCGAAGACGACGATCTCGCGCGCTGGGTCACCTGGCGCAACCCTGAGGCGCTGGACGCCGTCGTGGCCGCGCGCGAGCCGCTGCTGCTGCTGACGCCCCATATGGGCAGCTTCGAGATCGCGGGACGCGCCTATGCCGCGCGCCACGGCCAGGCCAAGCCCATCACCGTGTTGTACCGGCCCGCCCGCCAACGGTCGTTGCGCGAATTCCAGGAACAGGCGCGCCAGCGTCCGGCCATGCCCACGGCCCCGGCCAACCTGGCTGGCGTGCGCCAGATGCTGCGCGCGCTCAAGCGGCGCGAGACTGTCGGCCTGCTGCCCGACCAGGTGCCGCCCGAAGGCCAGGGCGTGTGGGCGCCGTTCTTCGGACAGCCGGCCTACACGATGACGCTGGCCGCGCGCCTGGCGCAACAGACCGGCGCCCATTGCATCGTGCTGCGCGGCGAGCGGCTGCCGCGCGGCGCGGGCTACGTGATCCACGTGAGCGAACTCGTGCGGCCGCTGCCCGCAGGCACCGATGCCGACGGCCAGCTGGAAGCGGCCACCATCATCAACGAGACGATGGAGCAGGCGATCCTGACCGATCCGGCACAATACATGTGGGGGTATAACCGCTACAAGGCGCCGCGCAGCGTGGAGACGGCCGACACGGCGCCACGCACCGAAGGCGCCGAATGAACGCCGTCGCGCGCGGGGTGCTGGCCCTGCTATGGCTGCTGAGCTGGCTGCCGCTGGCCGTGCAGGCGGCGATCGGCCGCGGCCTGGGCCGGCTGCTGTGGGTGCTCGCGGGCTCGCGCAAGCGCGTCGCGCTGCGCAACCTCGAGCTGACGATGCCCGACAAGAGCGTCGCCGAGCGCCGCGCCATCGCCTACGAGAACTTCCAGTGGATCGCGCGCAGCTTCCTCGAGCGCGGCCTGCTCTGGTACGCGTCGCCGCAGCGGCTGCGGCGGCTGATCCACGTGGAGGGCGACCCGGGCTTCGCCGAGCGCGAGCCCGGTGCGGTGATGTGGCTGGCGCCGCATTTCGTGGCGCTGGACGTGGCCGGCCAGGCGACGCAGCTGTTCCAGGGCCGCCCCGTCGGCTCGATCTACCAGAAGCAGAGCATTGCGGTGTTCGACAAGGCGATCCGCGCCGGCCGCGTGCGCTTTGGCAACGGCGACATCTACTCGCGCCACGAGAAGGCGCTGCCGCTGATCCGCGCCATCCGCAAGGGCGTCGCGTTCTTCAACCTGCCCGACATGGACTTCGGCCCGCAGGAAGCCGTGTTCGTGCCGTTCATGGGCACGCCAGCGGCCACCTTGCTGGCGCCGTCGAAGATGGCCAGGGCGCTCGCCATGAAGGTTCAGCCGGTGGTCGCCGAGATCCTGCCGGGCGGCCAGGGCTACCGCGTGCGCTTCCTCGATCCCTGGACGGATTTCCCCACCGACGACCCGGTGGCCGACGCGGCGCGCATGAATGAGTGGATCGCCTCGGAGGTGCGCCGCAACCCGGCGCAGTACTACTGGGTGCACAAGCGCTTCAAGACGCGCCCGCCGGGCGAGGCGAGCCTGTACTGAATCAGAGGTCGGCAACGACGTCGATCGCGACCTCGATCAGGTCCGCGACGACTTCAGCGGTGCCCAGGTTGTCGACGATGCCGCCGTCGCCAGAACCGCTGCCCCATCCGCGGCCGTCGCGCACGCGCGCGCCGAGCCCGTGCTGCGGTACCCGGTTCATCACGTATTTCCAGGCCAGTGCAGCCGCGACGCAGCCAGCGGCAACAGTCAGCACGATGTCGAGCCCGGAGGCGCGCGCCGCGCTGCCGTGCCATGCAGACAGGCCCGTCTTGGCGCCAACGCAAGCCAGCACGCCGGCGATCCCCGCCAAGGCCATCCGAAAGACAAGCCGGCCGAACGAGATCGGCGCATCGGCGTTGTTCGACTGCGCAGGCGGCCGTCTCGACCGCGCGCGCGGCGACGGATCGTCCCACGCCATCGTCAGATATCCCCGCCCTCGAGCTTGACGAACGGCCCGAAGCATTGCCGGCCATCCTCGGCGGTGCAGACGACGAAACGGTCGCCCGCCGGGTTCATCATCACGTAGCGCGTGGTGGTCTTGCCGGGCTTGGTGATCTGGCCCCAGCAGTCCTTCTTGCCGTTGTCCTTGACCAGCGTGTCGACCCATTTGTAGTAGCCGCGCGCGCTTGGCTGGTCGGATATCGTGAACGTGGACTGGGCGACCTCATCGGCGCTGGTGATGAGCGTGCGGCCGCTGCGGTCGACGCGGTAGACCTCGGCGCAGTCGTCGTCGCGGCGGGTGATCTGCCACGCGCCCAGGAACGGATGGTCGGCGCGCAGCGGCGCGGTCGGCGCGGCGGCCGGCGGCGACGCCACCGCGGCGACGGCCGCCAGCGCCAGGGCGAGCAGCAGCGGGGATTTCATGCGAAAGCCTTGTCCTCGGGCTCGGGGCGCCGACCGCGTCGGCCCCACCCGCCAAGCCCTGCGGCTGATTCTGCCTGAGCTCGCGCAGGCGCGTGATGCGACGCGCGCATGGCGCAGGCGCAAGGCGTGTGGAAGAATCGCCGCTCATCCGTGTCACCCGGAACGGCGTCCGTCCGGCGCGTTGATTGCCGCGAACCGAACTCGACATTTGCAGTCTCAACCGGACACAGGAGCCCGCCATGACCCGCCACCCCATCCTATGCGCCGCCCTTTGCGCCACGGCCTTGCTCGGCCTGGCGCCGCTGGCAGCCTCGGCGGCCGACACCACCGCCGCCGGCAAGGCGCCGACGTCGCCCGACCAGCCGCAGCCGCGCACCGGCAGCTACAAGATCGTCAAGCGCGGCGCCAACTTGATCCACGCCAAGTGCACCGAAGGCGGCACGGTGCTCGTGCCCACGCACGAAAGAGACACGGCCGCGCAACGCGACCGCGACATCCACGAGGCCTGCAAGACGGTCGACTACACCAAATGAAACGCTTCCTGCCGCTCGTCATGTGCGCCTTCGCAGCGCCGCTGCTTGCCCAGCCGGCGGCGCCGGCCGCCTCCGCCGCCGAATGGGGCACGCCGGCCAGCGCGCCGGCACCCGTGCTGGCGCCCAAGCCGCCACCCAGCGCCTTCGCGGTCGCGCGGGCGAGCACGCAGGCCACCGGCGACTACTTCCACGATTTCGGCGAGCTGATCGTGCGCGTGCGCAGCGTCAAGTGGATCGAGGAGATCTGCAGCGACACCTTTCCCGCCACCGCCGAGGCCAACCGCCATGCCTACGAGGTCTGGCTGGTCGACCACGGCTCGTTCGTCCAGGAGATGGAAGGCCAGTTCCTGATCATCGGCAAGTACTGGGGCGAAGCCTCCGACGAAGCCCGCAAGGAAGGCCTGACCGTCGACCAGCTCAAGGCCCGCGTCGACGCCAACCGCGCCGGCCTCGTCCAGGACTTCCGCGCGCGCGGCACGCGCTCGTTCCAGGCGCGCTGCGAGGCCTACCCCGAGATCCTGCTGTCGCCGCAGTTGGACCTGGAGAAATCGCAGGCCGACCTGGTGCGCTCGGTGAGGCTGGGGCCGGGGGCGCAATGAGGGCGATGCTGCGGCGGCCCGGCACGGGACTGTTCGTCACGCTCGCCTTGGCGTTGGCGCTGTCAGGCTGCGAAAAAATGGTCGCTCGAAAGAGTGTCATGATGGCCGAACGATCCGGCGCCGGGGTGCCGGCCGAGGCCGACAAGAACCTCGCCGGCCCTGTCGCCCAGCGCCCCACGCTGGCGATCACGCGCTCGGTCAACATCGAGACCGATGTCGAAGGCATCGCACACCGGTTCGCGTCCACCCGGGCCGCGTGCGAGGCCGAGGTCCAGGCCGCCTGCGTGGTGCTCGACTCGAACCTGGCCACCGGCGAATATCCGCGGGCCAGTCTCACCTTGCGTGCAGCGCCCGCGGGCATCGCGCGCATCCTCGCGAAGCTGCGCGCCGCCAATGGCGTCGTGAGCGAATCGACGAGCGCCGAAGACCTGGCGGCACCGCTGGTCGAATCCGAACGCCGTCTCGCGATGCAGCGCGAGTACCGGGATTCGCTGCTGGCGTTGCGCGCCAAGGGGGCCAACGACATCAACGCGCTCATCCGCGTGAACGAGGAGCTGGCACAGGTGCAGTCGCAACTGGAGGCCGTCGACGGCGAACGGGCCCACCTGCAGCAAAAGGTCGACACCGAAACCTTGACGGTACACATCGACACGAGCGACGGCCCCGTGGGCACCGCGCATCCGGTCGCACGCGCGCTGCGCGAATTCGGCCAGAACCTGTCCCAAGGCGTGGCCGGCGCGATCACGTTCATCGCCTACGTGATTCCCTGGGCCGTCGTGGCGCTGCCGCTGGGCTGGGCCCTGCGCTGGCTGTGGCGCCGCCGACGCGCGGCGCGCTGACGACGCGCTTTCAGCGCGAGGCGCGCGCCCGCGACTCGGCCAGACCGTCGCCTACCGCCTGCAGCAGGTCGACGACGTCGAACGGCTTGGTCAGGTAGCGGAAGAAGCCGGCTTCCAGGCCGGCCGCCGCTTCGCCCGGCATCGCGTTGGCGCTGACGGCGATCACCGGGATGCCGGCGGTGCGCGAATCGCTGCGCAGGCGCTCCTGGGCCTCGCGGCCGCTCATCTCGGGCATGGTGTTGTCCATGACGACCAGCGACGGCGCGTGCGCCAGCGCCATCTCCAGGCCCATCCGGCCGTTCGATGCGGCGAGCAGGCGCACGTTGGGCAGGGTCGCCAGCACCTGCTGCACCAGGCGCAGGCTGGCGGCGTCGTCGTCAACGCACAGGATGGTGGCATCCTCTTCGGCCAGGCCGGTGCTCAGCAGCCGCATCTGGTCGTTCGTGTTGACCGGCGCGACGAGCCAGGCGCGGTCGGCATCGTCGAAATCGAGCAGTGCGCGCACCGGCGCGGCGGCCGACTGCGGCAGGTCCACGTAGAACACGCTGCCCACGCCGAGCTCGCTGGTGACGCCGATGCGCCCGCCCATCAGCTCGACCAGCCGCTTGGTCACCACCAGGCCGATGCCGCTGCCTTCCTCGCTGCTGGTGTCCTGCCCCAGCAGGTTGAAGGCCTCGAACAGCGACGCGACCTGCAGCTCGCTCAGCCCCAACCCGGTGTCGCGCACGTTGATCCGCACGTGCTCGTCGCGCAGCTCGCAATCGACCATCACCTTGCCTTCGGGCCGGTTGTACTTGATCGCGTTGGAGACGAGGTTGAGCAGCACCCGCTTGAGCCGCATGCGGTCGGCCTGCACGAACAGCTCGCAGCGCATCGGAAAGCGCATCGCGATGTCGCGCCTGGCCGCCAGCGGATCCACCATCGCGTCGCATTCGGCCAGCAGCGGACCCAGCGCCACGCGCTCGATGTTGACGTCGACCTTGCCGGCCTCGATCTGCGCCAGGTTGAGGATCTCGTTGATCGGCGTGAGCAGGTGGCGGCCGCCGTGGGTTCGCGCGCTCGGCCGAGGCGGTGGCGAACGCGAGCTCGCAGTTGGACGTCTGCAGCTGCAGCGTGCGCTCGGCCACGCGCGCCTCCAGCTCCTCGTTGGAACGCCGGATCAAGGCTTCCGCCAGCTTCTGCTCGGTCAGGTTATGCAGCGTGCAGAACCAGCGCCCGCGCGAGGGCTGGCCCAGTTCCTGGATCGGCTCGATGACCTCGCGCACGTGGATGACCTGGCCGTCGGCGCGCACCAGGCGGTACTCGATCTCGCAGTGCGTGCCACGCCGCCCGGCGGCGATCAGCTCGCGGCGGAAGCGCTCGCGATCCTCGGGATGCACCAGCGGCAGCCAGTCGCGCGCGGTCTTGGGCATCTGCGCCTCGGTCATGCCGATCAGCCGCGGCAGCGATTCCGACCGGCTCTCGAACACGCCGCCCGGGCCGGTGATGTTGTGCGTCAGCTGCGCCATGTCCCGCGCGCGGCGCAGCGCGGCCTTGCGCTCGCGCAGCCTGGCCTCGGCCTGCATCCGTTCGGTGACGTCGTTCAGGCAGACGAAGCGGGAGCGCCGGCCCATGAAGATCATCTCGTTGGCCGTCACCTCCACGTGGATCACCGAGCCGTCCTTGCGGCGGTGGCGCCAGCAGCCGGTGACGAAGACGTCCAGCGCTTCCAGGCCCAGCGGATCGGTGGCCTCGCCCAGCTCGTCGCCGGGCTGGAAGTCGCGCAGCGTCAGGCCAGCGAACTCCTCGCGCCTGTAGCCGTACTTGAGGCAGGCCGCATTGTTCGCGTGGACGATCTCCAGCGCCTCGAGGTCGAAGATCCACAGCGGCAATGGGCATGATTCGAACAGCACGCGCTCGCGCTCCCCGAGCGCGTCGGTCGGCTCCGGGACGACGCCCGGCTTCAGGAACCAAGCGGTTTCCGCCATATCCACTTCCAGCCCCTTCTTGTTGGATCCCTTTCGGGGACACGGTGGCCGCGACCTCGAAGGCGGTCGTGCTCTGCATGGATATCGGACGGGGTTCCAGGCGCGCGAGCGCGCGACGCAGGCCCCGTTGTAGGGAACTCTGCACGCGCGCTGTGGTGGGGCCGCTATGGCTCGACGATCGAGTACGCGTCGCGCTGCGTCCGCAGCCACTCGGCCAGTTCGGCGGGATCGCCCAGCTGGCTCGGATGGAAGCCCGGCCGCAGGTAGTGCAGCAGCGGCAGGAAGCTCGCGCGCCAGACGCCGCCCGGCCCGAACAGGTAGCGCGCGGCCTGCCACCAGGTGCGCGGCTGCCACCACAGGCCGGCGTGCCACAGGTTGACGAAGGTCTGCAGGCTGGACTCGAGGAAGAATTGCACGACGACGTAGACGAACAACAGGATGCGGCGGCGCTCGCTGCCCCCCATCGCGCGGTACAGGTCGAACGCCACGGTCTTGTGCTCGCTTTCCTCGACGCAGTGCCAGCGCCACAAGAGCGCGAGGTCGGGCGGCGCGCCCGCCAGCCACTGCGGATGCGTCAGCGTGCCGGTGGCCATGACGGCCGTGAAGTGCTCGTAGGCGGCGGTGATGCACACGTGGTTGATCGGGTGCAGGTTCTTGCCGTTCTCGACACGCCATGCGATCCAGCGCTGCCAGTGGTTCTCCAGGCCCTGGCGCTCCAGCTCGGCGTTGAACTGGGCGTGCAGGAAACGATGCGTCGCTTCCTGCCCGACGAAGCCGCGCACCTCCTCCGCCCATGCGGCCTGCTGTTCGCAGGGCAGCAGCGTGACGCCCTTCTTCACGGCATCGATGAAGGCCTGCTCGCCGGCCGGAAAGGCCATCGACAGCGCATTGCAGTAGTGCGTGCGGAATGCCTGGCCGCCATTCCACAGCGCCGGAAAGCCTCGCGACAGGTCGACGCGCAGGCGGCGGATCGGCAAGCGGCGATTTGCGGGAGGCGTTTCGATCGTTTCCACGCCGACACCTTACTGCATCGGCCACGGTTGACCGGGTTTCCTCAGGTCCCGCCGTTGAGTTCGCGGTCAGCTTGGCAGGCTACAACCGCGTTGAGCTTTCACACGAACACCCCATCGGAGAACCCATGACCCCATCCCGCCTGCTTGCCGCGCTCATCGCCGCGCCGCTCGTCCTCGCCGCCACCGGTTGCGTCGTCGCTCCGCCGCCCCCGCCGCCGGCGCACCACCCGGCCTACCTGCACGCGCTGACCGACCTGCGCGACGCGCGCTGGAACCTCGAGCACCGTCCGGGCGACGCCGCCGTCAGCACGCAGGAAGACGTGGCCATCGTCGAGACCGACCGCGCCATCAACGAGGCCAGGACCGCCGCGATGGAAGACGGCAAGAACGTCGCCCAGCATCCGCCGGAGGACGCCCACATCGACCGCCGCGGCCGCCTGCACCACGCCGCCGAGCTGCTGCGCAAGGCGCGCAACGACGTCGCGCAGGGCGAGTCCAATCCGCAGACCGTGGACCTGCGCAATCGCGTGCTGGGCCACATCGACCTGGCCATCCAGGCCGCCGACCACGCGATCCACGACATCGAACAAGGCCGCTGAGATCCCGGGCCGCATGCGCACATCGCCCCACGCGGCGATAATTGCGCCATGCTGCCCTCCCCGACCCGCGTTCGCTTCACCAAGATGCAAGGCGCCGGCAACGACTTCGTCGTGCTGGACGCCACGCGCGAGCCGCTGGCGCTGGGCGCCGACCAGATGCGCCGGCTGGGCGACCGCCGCTTCGGCGTGGGCGCCGACCAGATCCTGATCGTCGAGCGGCCCACCACGCCGGACGTGGATTTCGACTATCGCATCTTCAACAACACCGGCGACGAGGTGGAACACTGCGGCAACGGCGCGCGCTGCTTCGCGCGCTATGTGCGCGAGCGCGGCATGATCGACCGCGACACCATCCGCGTGCAGACCGTCAACAACCAGCTCGAGCTGCACATCCAGGCGGACGGCCGCGTGCGCGTGGACATGAACGCGCCGCGCTTCGCCCACGCCGACCTGCCGTTCGACGCCGCCGGCCTGGCGCCGACGCGCGTGGGCGACTTCGAGACCTGGCCGCTCGATCTGGGCGACGGCCGCAGCGCCGACGTGGCCGTGCTGTCGATGGGCAATCCGCACGCGGTGCAGCGCGTCGATGACGTCGAGCGCTTCCCGGTCGCCGACATCGGTCCGCGCGTCGAGCTGCACCCGCGCTTCGCGCGCCGCGTCAATGCCGGCTTCATGGAAGTGGTCTCGCGCAGCCACATCCGCCTGCGCGTGCACGAGCGCGACGCCGGCGAGACGCTGGCCTGCGGCACCGGCGCCTGCGCCGCGGTGGTCGCCGGCATCCGCCTGGGCTGGCTCGATACAAGCGTCGACGTCGACACGCACGGCGGCAAGCTCACCATCGAATGGGCCGGCGGCCCGGACGACAGCGTGTTCCTCACCGGCCCGGCCACCACCGTCTTCGAAGGAGAGATTGAACTGTGAACAGCAACAGCGGTACCGACGGCATCACCGAGGACGACATCGCGGGCTACCTGGCCAACACGCCGGGCTTCTTCGAGCGCCACGCCGAACTGCTCGCCGCCGTGCAGTTGTCCAGCCCGCACGGCGCGCGCGCCGTGTCGCTGCAGGAACGCCAGATGGAGATGCTGCGCGAGCGCATCAAGAACCTGGAGCGCAAGATCATGGAGATGATCCGCTTCGGCCAGGACAACATGGCCATCGCCGATCGCCTGCACCGCTGGACGCGCGCGGTCACGCTGACGCACGATCCCGAGCAGCTCGCGCCGGTGCTGGTCAGCGAACTCCAGCACCAGTTCATGATCCCGCAGGCCGCCGTGCGCGTGTGGGGCGTCGCGCCGGAGCTGGCGCACCTGCCGTGTGCCGCGGAGGTCAGCGACGACGTCAAGATCTTCGCCACCAGCCTGGTCGCGCCCTACTGCGGCGCGAACTCGGGCTTCGAGGCCGCGGGTTGGTTCGAGAACGCCGAGTCCGTGCTCTCGCTGGCGCTGATCCCGCTGCGGCCGGATCGCCAGCACACGGCCTTCGGCCTGCTGGCGCTGGGCTCCCCCGACCCGACGCGCTACACGGCCGACATGGGCATCGAGTTCCTGGCGCAGGTGGGCGACATCGCCGGCGCCGCGCTGACGCGGCTGCTGGCCTGAGCCGGCCGCGATGGCGCGCTTGCCCGCACAGCAGCCGCGCGCAATGAGCAGCCCCGCGATCCAGCGCTACCTCGAGCACCTGCGGGTGGAACGCCGCGTGTCCGCGCACACGCTGACGGCCTACGGCGACGCGCTGGCGCGGCTGGAGAAACTGGCCGACGCGGCGCAGCGTCCGCTGGACGCGCTGCAGAGCGCGCACATCCAGCGTTTCGCCGCGCAGATGCATGGCGCCGGCCTGGGCGCGCGCTCGATCGCGCTGACGCTGTCGGGCTGGCGCGGCTTCTATCGCTGGTGGAGCCTGCAGGCCGATGCGGCCAATCTGTCCAGCAATCCCGTCGACGGCGTGCGCGCGCCGCGCGCCGCACGTCCGCTGCCCAAGGCGCTGGCGGTCGACGAGGCGGTCGCGCTGGCGACGTCCGAGTCGTCCATTGGCGACGACGTGGAACCCGCCTCCGAGGAGGGAGCGGCACTGGCCGCGCGCGACCACGCGATCGCCGAGCTGCTGTACGGCTGCGGCCTGCGCCTGGGCGAGCTGCTGGGGCTGGATATGGTCGCCGGCGCCGAGTCCGCCGGCTGGATCGACGCGGACGACGCCACCGCGCACGTGTTCGGCAAGGGTTCGAAGCGCCGCGCCGTGCCCGTGGGCGGCCCCGCGCTGACCGCGCTGCAGCAGTGGCTGCTGCACCGGCCGCTGCTGGCCGGCACGCCCGACTGCGGCGCGCTGTTCGTCAGCCGCCTGGGCAACCGGCTGTCGCCCAACCAGTTACGCTCGCGCCTGAAGGCGCAGGGCGACCGCGCCGGGGTCGCGACGCCCGTGCACCCTCACATGCTGCGCCACAGCTACGCCTCGCACCTGCTGCAATCGAGCGGCGACCTGCGCGGCGTGCAGGAGCTGCTGGGCCACGCGAGCATCGCGACGACGCAGGTCTACACGCGGCTCGATTTCCAGCACCTGGCCAAGGTGTACGACGCGGCGCATCCGCGGGCCAAACGCAAGTGATCCACGAACCGCGCGAGCCTTGACGAATTGCGCGATGCGTGCCGCGATGCCGGTGGAAGGCCTTGGCAAGGGTGGATCCTGCGACTGCGCGCAGGATGACAGGGCAATGGGATCGGCCGAGGCGTCATGTCATGGTCTTGGGGCCGTCGGCGCAAAACGCAGGTGGCGCGCGAAGCGACGACAGCGCGGATCTGTCATCCTGCGCGCAGTCGCAGGATCCACCACCGCCAAGGCCTCGCGCTCAGCTTGCCGTCAGTACGAGGCACCCGACGCGGTTACGGCAAGTAATTGCACTTCCACGGGCGCACCGATGACGCAAAATGCCGCGGTCATCCCATTCAGACCTGGAGCCACGATGCGTCACCTCAAGAACAGCCTCGTCACCCTCGCGCTGCTGGCCGGCGCCGCGCCGTTGGCCTGCCTGGCCGCCAGTTCGGTCGGCTCGTCCGTCTCCGACAGCCTCGAGCAATCGTCGGGCAGCGTGTCCGACTCGCTCAAGGGCTCGAGCAACTCCAGCTCGCCCGACAACAAGCAGGTCAAGGGCGACTACAAGGTGATCGACATGGCCGAAGTGACGGGCAAGCCCGGCTACGTCGATCTGCGCCTGCAGCCGCTGACCGCCAACGCGACCGCCGCGGGCGAGATCACCCTGCGGCTGCCACGCGCGGCCGCCCAGCAAGGCCGCGTCGGCAAGGATGCGATCGTCACCGCGCTGCAGCGTCCGTACGGCATCGAGTTCGCCGCCAACCAGCCGCGTGCCGGGTTCTTCCTCGTGCTCGCCGACGACGTCGCCCGCGACATGAAGATGGCGCCCATCTCGCTCTGATGCGGCGCAGGGTCGGCCTGGCCGCGATCGCGGCCGGCCTGCTGTGCTGCGCGTCCGCGCACGCGATCTCGATCGAGGTCTGCGACCGCCCGAAGGAGCCGAGCGCCGACCAGCGCGACATCATGCTGCGCTTCGGCGCGATCGTGCGCGGGGAGCTCGACGCCTCCAACCAGGACGTCGCGCTGGTCGCCCGCTCCGGGCTCGACCTGCACCGGCTGGACGTGCGCTACTCGCACGAGGGCGTGCTGCTCAAGGACAACGACGGCAAGCCGTGGTCGGTGCGCGAGCTGTACTACTCGTGCGAGGACCACAAGCCGCGCATCTTCGACGAAGGCTTCACCAGCTTCGTCATGGGCACCGACGATCCGGACACCAGCTACATCTCGCTCGTGTTCCTGCCGCCCGACCATGCCGCGCCGCTGCGCGCCACCGCCACCGACAAGCACCATGCGCTGGGCGTGCTGGGCGCCAGCTACAGCGCCAACGCCTATCCGTTCAGCACGCTGCACCAGAACTGCAACCAGTGGGCCATGGAACTGCTGGCCGACGCCTGGGGGCCGGGCGACGCCGGCAGCGACGCGGACGCCCGCACGCGCGCGCAAGCGTGGCTGCGCGCCCAGGGCTACCTGCCCACCGTGTTCACCGTCAGCGCCCATCCGATGACCTGGCTACCGGCGATCGTGCCCTGGATCGCCAACGACGACCACCCGCCGCACGAACTGGCGCACAACCGCTACAACGTCAGCATGCCGTCGTCCATCGAGACCTTCGTGCATGCCAAGGTGCCGGGCGCGGCGCGGGTCGAGCTGTGCCACGCCGGGCGGCGCGTGGTGCTGCACCGAGGCTGGGACGACATCGCCGAAGGCTGCGTGGCCGCGGCGGGCGATCAGACGTTCGAGTTGTCGGCAGACTGAGGCGCGCTAGATCTCGCGCAAGGCCGCCAGCACGTCGTAGCACGCGCCCATGTCGTGGTAGTCGACCTTGCCGGCCGGGCTCTTCTGGTCGGTGATCTTGGTGTTGTCGGCGGCCAGCACGCGATACCACGCACCGTATCGGTGGTCGACGAAATGGGCCCATGCGTAGTTCCACATCCGGTCGTACCAGTCCCAGTAGTGCGCGACCTCGGACGCCGCGGCACCGGCCTCGTCCAGCGCGGTCGCCAGCCACGCGGCGGCGGCCATGCTCTCGGCCTGCACCCAGTGGTACTTGCCGTCGTCGTACAGCGTGCCGTCGGGCTTGAAGCCGTAAACCAGGCCGCCGTGCGCGTCGTCCCAGCCCAAGCGCATCGCGGCGTCGAACAGCATCCGCGCGCGCGCGAGACGCGCGGGGGCGGGGGCGAGGCCCGCATCGGCGCACAGGCGGTCGAGCTGCAGCAGCAGCTTGGTCCATTCGGTCTGGTGGCCGGTCTGGAAACCCCAGGGACGGAAGATGTTGCTGCGGTCGTCGCGGCTGTAGTCGGGGTCGATGGACCAGTCCTCGCGGAAGTGTTCCCAGACCAGCGACGCGCAAGCCGGGATCACCTCGGGCAGCGCGGCCGACTTCGCGGCCAGCCTCGCGCTGACCGACTCGGACAGCGCGATCGCGCGGTCCAGGTACTTGCGATCCCGCGTCGCCCGGAATGCGGCCATCGTCGCCTCGCAGGCGTGCATGTTGGCGTTCTGGCCGCGGTAGGGGCCGACGACCCAATCGGGCGTGGCCTCGTCGGCGTACAGCGCGTGCTCGGCGCGCCAGAAGCGTCGTTCCATCAGTTGCCAGCAGCGCTCGAGTCCGTCGGCCGCATCGGCGTGACCGGCCATCAACGCGTGGGCGTGCGCCAGCAGCACGAAGGCCAGGCCGTAGCAGTGGTTGGTGCCGTCGGCGACGGACGCGCGGCCATCATGCCAATCGAGTACCCAGGCAAAGCCACCCTGCGGCTGCGCGTGCGCCGTGTCGACGAACGCCAGCGCGTGGCGCGCGATGGCTCGCCACGAGTCGTTGCCGAAGTGGCGCGCGCCCATCGCGTGCGTGAACACGTAGCGCGTGCTGCTGACGAGGTGGCGCGTGCGAGGGTCATAGACGCGGCCGTCGTCCTTGAAGAACTGGAACAGGCCGCCTGTCTGGTCGACGCAGCGGCCTTCGTAGAACGACATGGTGTCGGCGATGTGCGCGCGCAGGAACGCGGGCGAGCGGAAATCGGGCAGCGGGGCGGCGGGCAGCATGGGCGTGATGATAGGTGGCCGCGCCAACGCCGGGGCGGTGCGCGGCAAGGAGCACGTCGTGACTTGGTTCCGCGTGAACTGCGCCTCATTTTCCAGCCACACGAATGAGCCGGACGGCTGCGCGGCCGTTAACCTGTGGGTCATGGGCATCGCACAAGCTGGCATCGCGTTTCGCACCCCCGATTCCGTCGAGGATCCGGGCGCGTTCATGAGCGCCCTGTTCAACGAGCAGGCCACCGAGATCCCGCTGCCGGTGTCCACGCGCTTTGACATCCGCAACCATTCCGACGTGATGGTGCAGACCTTCGGCGAGGTCTGCTTCATCAGCAACGACGACCTCGCGTGGCCGTTGATCCGCAACAGCGCGCGCGACGCGACGCAACTGCACACCGCCCTGGGCGCGCCCGAATTGCTCGTGGCCTTCTGCCACTACGACAGCGGCGGCAGCCACGGCTACGCCATCTTCGAGCACGGACGGCGCGTGCGCACCCGGCTGCAGACGCGCGGGCTGCCCGACGTCCCCGCGCTGGAGGAGAGCGGCGCGCCGCTGTCGTTCGAGCAGCGCTGGCTGGGCGCGCGCCACTACATGGAAGCCGAGGCTACCGCGACGGCCGGCAGCGGCCGCATGTACTTCCTGGGCGAGCGCGAGGTGGTGGTGCCCGCCAGCGACCTCACTGGCCGCATGCTGCAGGACGGCCTCGAAGCGCTGTTCGGCGTCTGCCCGTGGGAGACCCTGCTGACGCCCACCTACCGCTTCTTTCGCATCGGCCCCGAGCGCGAGCGCGCGGACGAACCGGCGATCTCGCGGGCGCGCGCGATCCCGGCGATCAAGAAGCCCTGGTGGCAGTTTCTTTGAAGCCCTGACTGGGCGAATCGGGCTTTGCCTGCGCGAGAATCACGCGCATGAAATACCTTCACACCATGGTCCGCGTGACGGACGTCGAGGCCTCGCTGCGCTTCTATCGCGATGCCCTGGGGCTCGAAGTCCTCTCGCGCAGGGACAACGAGGCCGGCAGGTTCACGCTGATCTTCCTGGCCGCGCCCGGCGACGGCGACGCCCAGGTCGAGCTCACCTACAACTGGCCGGGCGCGGACGGCGCCGCCGAGACCTACACCGGCGGCCGCAACTTCGGCCACCTGGCCTACGAGGTGCCCGACATCTACGCCGCCTGCCAACGGCTGATGGATCACGGCGTGACCATCAACCGCCCGCCGCGCGACGGCCGCATGGCCTTCGTCCGCTCGCCCGACCAGATCTCGATCGAGCTGCTGCAGGCCGGTTCGGCGCTGCCTGCGGCGGAGCCGTGGGCCAGCATGCCGAACGTCGGGGCGTGGTGATTGCAGGCCATGCCCCTCGGGGCGACGGTCAGGCGAACGACTTGTACAACTCGGCTTCCAGCGCCAGGCACTCCCTGAACGCCGGTCGCCGCGACAACCGCACCCAGTAGGCGCCGAGCGGGCCGGGGCCGGCGATGTCGATCCCGGCGCGCGAACCCAGCATCAGCACCCAGCCCAGATAGGCGTCGGCGACGCTGAAGTCATCGCCGGCAAGGTAGTGATGACGGCCCAGGTGATCGGCGGCGATGGCCAGCTTGCCGGCGAGGTTCTGCTTGGCCCACGCCTTGACCTCGGCAGGCGTGTCTTTCTGGAACATCGGGTAGAGGCAGTGCTTGTGAAGTTCCGTCGCGACGAAATTCAGCCACTCAAGAGTGCGCTGTCCGGCGAGCGTCGAGCGTGGCTGCAGATACCCGAGCCCAGGGGCCATGTCGGCGAGCACTTGCAGGATGACGCCCAGCTCGGTCAGGACGTGGCCATCGTCGAAACGCAGGACGGGCACCTGGTTCTTCGCAGAAATGTCCCCAAGGCTCTGACCCCGCACGTCCTGCTTTCGAACGAGCGAAACCGGAACGAGCTCGATCGGCAGTGCAGCCTCGCGGATCACGATGTGGCCCGCCAGGGAGCAGGCCAGCGGCGAGTAGTAGTACTCCATGGCTAGGCGGCCGGCTTCAAGGCGTGGATGCGTTGCGTGCCCGTCGCCTCGAAGTGGCGAACCACCGCTTGCGCTTGCGGCGACGCATCGTCCGGCGTGCCGTTGCCCAATGGCGGCGCGGGGTAGTACTCGATGCCCAGCTGCAAGGTCCTGGCGAGGTCCTCGCCGCCGATCAGGCCCGCCAGGAACAGGCCTGCATCGATGCTGGCCGACACGCCCGCCCCGGTGACGACCTTCCCGTCGCGATGGAAGCGCGCCCGGCTCACCTTGGCCCCATACGCGGCCACCTTGTCGCGCACGGCCCAGTTCGTCGTGACCTCGAGGCCGTCGATGACGCCAGCCTTGCCCAGCCATTCGACACCGTTGCAGATGCCCACGGTCCACGTCGTATGCGCGTGCAGCCGCGCGATCGTCGAGATCAATGCCTCGTCGGCCAGGCCCGGCCCCACGCCTGGACCGCCCGGCACGTAGAGGATGTCGGTCTTGTCGACATCGGCGAATGTCCGCCAGGCATGCAAGGCGAGGCGGCGCGTGTCGGCCCAGACCAGGCCTGTCTCGCGGGCGGCGAATTCGACCTGCATGCCCGGGATGTTGGCCAGCACCTCGTAGCCGCCGACGATGTCCAGTGCCGTGAAGCCGTCGCTCAAAAGTATCGTGAGTTTCATGCTTGCTCCATCTTCATGCTGGTTGCGACCAGGCACATGATCGATACATCCGGCACTTGCCGGCAGTGGCCATATCGACTAATTTGTGGTCGATTCAGCCAACATCGACAAGTTCAGGTCCAACGCATGCACAACGTGGCCGTCCTGACATATCCCGACAGCATGGGTACCGAGGCGTTCGCCGTCGCCGACGTCCTGCTGATGGGCAACCATCTGGCGGCCGCGCTGGATCCAGGCAGGAAGCCGGCGTTCGCGATCCGCATGGTGGCCGCGCGACGCGAGTCGTTCGCGCTCGCGGGCGGCTTCCGGGTCGACGCGGCGTGCGGCGGTCCGCTGCCCGAACTGCTGGTGGTGCCCGGCCTGGAAGTGACGGGCTTGGGCCAGTGGGACGAGAGGCTGGCGTCGCTGCAGCCCGAACTGCAGCTGATCCGGAGATGGCACGCGCGAGACGTCGCGATGTCAGCCGTGTGCCTCGGCGGCTTCCTGCTGGCGGAAGCGGGCGTGGTGGGTGCGCGGCGGATGACGACGTCCTGGGCCTTCGAACGCGAGTTCCGCATGCGCTATCCGGACATCGACGTGGACAGCGGCGCCGTGGTCTGCGAGGACAAGGGGCTGCTGACCGCCGGCGCCTTCAGCAGCGCCCTCGACCTGGCCCTGCACCTGATCGAACGACACCACGGCGAGCGCGTGGCCAGGGCCAGCGCCAACATGGCGCTCGCGCGGCGCGGGCGCAGCAGCCAGCAGCCCTACGTCGACCTCTCGCTGGTGCCGCAGGACAGGCTGTCGTTCGCGGCGCAAGTGAACCGATGGCTGGCGTCGCAGCTCGGCAAGCCGTACGACCTGCAGCGCCTCGCATCCAGCCTGCACGTGAGCTCGCGCACCTTGCTGCGACGCTACAAGGCGGAGACGGGCCTCACGCCGCTGGCGTGGCTGCAGCAGGCACGCATCGGCAAGGCCAGGCGCCTGCTCGAGGTCAGCGCGATGAGCCTGGGCGAAGTCGTCGAAAAAGTCGGGTACCAGGACGTCGCGACCTTCTCGCGCCTGTTCCTGCGGCTGGTCGGCGAGAGTCCGGCTCGCTACCGCCGGCAGCATGCGGCACCGCGCAAGGCGGCGCCATGACTTCGGACGAGTTCGCTCAATACAGCGCCGCCGTCGCCTGCAACGGCAAGCTGCGCGACGAGCCGCCGACAAACAGCGTGTAGGCGCCCGACGCCCAGGTCCACGCGTCCTTGCTCTCGTCGAACGACGCCAGCGTCAACGGTTCGATGTCCACGGTCACCACTTGTTTTTGTCCGGGATTCAGGGCGACGCGCTTGAAGCCGCAAAGGCGACGGAAGTGCTCGCCGCTCGTCGCGGGCAACGAGACGTAGACCTGCGCGACTTCAGTACCCCGGCGTTTGCCCGTGTTGGCGAGCGTGAACGAGACCGTGTGGCGGGACGCATCGACATGCAGGTCGCGGTACTCGAAGGTGGTGTACGACAAGCCGTAGCCGAACGGATACAACGGTTCCTTGCCCTCCGAGTCGAACCACTTGTAGCCGATGCGCGCTCCTTCGCTGTAGGTGGCCGGGAAGGTGGCGCGCCCGGCGTGATCGAACATCCATCCGCTGGTATCGCCGGGGTTGGTGTCCAGCCCGAAGACGCGGGCGTGGGGCAAGTCGGTCTCGCGCCGGGCAAAGGTGACGGGCAGCTTGGCCGAGGGCGTCGCCGTCCCGAACAGCAGGTTGGCGATGGCCTGGCCGCCGCCGATGCCCGGATACCAGGCCTCCATGATGCCGGCCACGTGATCGACCCAGGGCATGGTGACGGGATTGCCGGTGAGCAGCACCACCACGGTGTGCTTGTTGGCAGCCGCCACCGCGGCGATGAGCTCGTTCTGCTTGCCCGGCAGCGCGAGCGACGCCGCGTCGCCGCCCTCGCTCATGTACTGGTCGGCAAACACGATGGCGATGTTCGCCGCCTTGGCGGCCTTGACGGCCGCCGCGATGTCGGCGCCGGACTCGAACTGCACGGCCGCGTGGGCCGCATGTTCGCGGATGTAGCGCAAGGGTGACGAGGGGAAGTACACGCCATGCCCCCATTGCGTCGGGGCGTCGGGATCGACGGCATTGCCGCCAGGCGCGTCGACCTGTGCCGAGCCCCCGCCGGACATCACGCCCACGTCGGCATGACCCCCGATCACCGCGATGGACGACACCCGGGCCGCGTCCAGCGGCAGGACGCCGTCGTTCTTCAGCAGCACGATGCTCTCTTCGGCGATGTGCTGCGCGTCCTCCAGTCCCTTGAACGGGTCCACCACGTGGCGCGGCGTCGGCGGCTGGTCGATGACGCCGGCGGCGAACATCGAGCGCAGCACGCGATGCACCATGTCGTCCAGACGCCGCTGGGGCACTCGGCCGGCGCTGACCGAATCCTTGAGCGGCTTGCCGAGGAACTCCTCGCCGGGCATCTGCACGTCCAGGCCGGCCAGGACGGCCTTGTCGGTGCTGTGCGTGCCGTCCCAGTCGGAGACCACGAAGCCCGGAAATTTCCACGCGCCCTTGAGCACCTGGTTCAGCAGCCAGTCGTTCTCGCAGGACCAGTCCCCGTTCACCTTGTTGTAGCTGCACATGACCGACGCGGGCTGGCCGATGCGAATGCCGATCTCGAAGGCCAGCAGGTCGCTTTCGCGGGCCGCCTTGCGGGTGATCCTGGCGTCGACCACGTTCCGTCCGGTCTCCTGGTCGTTCAAGGCATAGTGCTTGATGTCGGCCATCAGGTGGTTGTCCTGGATGCCGCGGATCAGGTTGCCCACCATCGAGCCAGCCAGCAGCGGATCTTCGCCGGCATATTCGAACAGGCGGCCGTTGCGCGGATCGCGGGCGAGATTGACGCCCCCGCCGATGGATTGGTTGTAGCCCTGCGCGCGCAGTTCGCGGCCGATCACGTCGCCGTACAGGTGCCCGGCGTCCGCATCCCAGGAGGATGCCGCGCCCAGCACCGAGGGCAGCAGCGTGGCGTAGCGGCTTTGCTCGGCAGCCATGCGCACGCCCACGGCCGAGTCCGCCTGCTGCACCGAGGGAATACCCAGGCGCGGTATGCCCAGGATCTCGCCGGCGCCGCCGTTGTTGTCCGCCGGCACGGGCTCGCCCCGTTTCAAAGGCCCCCAGCCGATGCCGTGCACCAGCTGGATCTTCTCGTCCAGCGTCAGCTCCGCCAGTACCAGATCGGCGCGTTGATCCGCCGACAGCGCCGTGTTCATCCAGGGCCGCGGCGGCTCAGCCGGCGTGGCGGCGCCGGCGCACTGCACGAGGAACAGGGCGGCCACGCCGATGGATGCGCGCATGAACATGTTGTTGACCTTCTATGTCTCGGGGAAGGACGGATTCGACACGGGCGTCGAAAACGGCTGAGGGTACGGATGTTAACGGCGGCCCGAAGTCCCCGAGGCTGTGTTTGACCCTTAGCTCCGAAACGCGTGCCCGGGCCGCGGGCGCGTCAAGGACAATGCCCTGATGAAAGTCATCAAGCTGCGCGAAGGCAAGGAACGCTCGTTGTTGCGGAGACACCCGTGGGTGTTCCAGGGCAGCATCGAGAAAGGCAAGGGCGACAGCGGCGAGACCGTGCGCGTGGAGAGCCACGACGGCGCGTTCCTGGCGTGGGGCGCCTACAGCCCCGAGTCGCAGATCCGCGTGCGTGCCTGGAGCTTCCAGGCCTCGGAGCGCATCGACGCCGCGTTCTTCGAGCGCCGCCTCGAGACCGCGCTGGCGCTGCGCGCCCGCATGGCCGTCGGCAGCGACGGCGTGCGGCTGGTGCACGGCGAGGCCGACGGCCTGCCGGGGCTGGTGGTCGACCAATATGGCGACGTCCTCTCGGTGCAGTTCCTCGCCTCGGGGGTCGAGCGCTGGAAGACGACGATCGCCGACCTGCTGCTGCGCCTGACGGGCTGCACGCGCCTGTACGAGCGCAGCGACGCCAGCGTGCGTGCGCTCGAGGGCCTGCCGTCGGTGCGCGCATGGCTGCGCGGCGGCTCGGACAATCCGGCCGACACGCAGGTGACGATCCACGAGAACGGCTGGAAGCTGACGGTGGACGTGGCCGAAGGCCACAAGACCGGCTACTACCTCGACCAGCGCGAGAACCGCGCGCGCTTCGCGCAACTCGTCAGGCAGTACCGCTGCAAGTCGGTGCTCAACTGCTTCAGCTACACCGGCGGGTTCTCGGTGGCCGCGCTTGCCGGCGGCGCGACGCGGGTGATCAGCGTCGACTCGTCGGCGCCCGCGCTCGAACGCGCGACCGAGCACGTCAGGCTCAACGGCTTCGACGCGCGCCACCACGAGGCGCGCGACGCCGACGTCAACGCGCTGCTGCGCGAGCTGCTCAAAGGCGACGAGCGCTTCGACGCCATCGTGCTCGACCCGCCCAAGTTCGCGCCCACCGCGGCGCACGCCGACAAGGCCTCGCGCGCCTACAAGGACATCAACCGCCTCGCGCTCAAGCTGCTCAAGCCCGGCGGCCTGCTGCTGACATTCTCATGCTCGGGCGGCATCAGCGCGGACCTGTTCCACAAGATCGTCGCCGGCGCGGCCATGGATGCCGAGGTCGACGGCGCGCTGCTGGAGCGCCTCGAAGGCGCGCCCGATCATCCGACGACGCTGTTCTTTCCCGAGGGCGAATACCTCAAGGGGTTGGCGATCCTGAAGTCGGCGGACTAACCGCCCTTTCGAGCCGCGGCCAACAGCTTCGGTATCTCGCCCTTGCACGCCGTGAGGTTGCGTGCGTATTCCTCGGGGCTGTCGAACAGGCGCTGCTGCTCCTGCAGCTTGGCCAGTTGCTGCTTGGCGTAGTGCAGCACGTCCGCGGGCGTGGCCGTGTCGGACCACGGATAGACGAGCTCGCGGAACTGGCGCGCCATCTCGCGGTAGATGCGCACGTGCGTGTACTCGTGGCGCAGCACGTGCGCATGCGCGCAGGTGCCCGGCGCCAGGTCGCGGATGACGCGCAACATGGGGTGCACGAAGCGCAGCGACACCGTCAAGCCGCGGCACGTCTTCTCGGGCACCACCGAGATCGCGTTCTCCACCGTGACCAGGCCCAGCGCCGTCGCGCCCTCGCCGGCCGGCGCGCCTTGCTGGACGAGGAAGCCGGAGGTCTTGTCGAACTCCTGCGGCGGATCGGGGAACCAGTCGGCGGCAAAGCGTACCGCGCGGTCGCATGGCGGCAATGCCGCACCCTCGCTCGCGTGTGCGGTGGCGCTGGCAACGAGCAGCAGGACGGTGGCGAGCAGGCGCATGCTTGGGTTCCGGCATGAGCGCGGCGCGCTCCCTGGCGGAATATCGGCGCCGCGCCGACTCAGCTTGAATGCGTGCCGCCCAGCGCGACGCGCGGCTCGAACTTCGCGCGCCGGACGCAGAAATAGGTCTTCACGTTGCGCACGTTGGCGTCCTGCGTGAACAGGCGCTGCACCAGCGCGCCCCAGGCGGTCATGTCGGGCACCCAGGCCACCAGCACGAAGTCCGGTCCGGGCGAGACGCGGTAGCACTGCTGCACCGCGTCCTCGGCCAGCGCGCGCGTCTCGAAGGCCTGCAGCAGTTCGGCGCCCTGGCGGTCGAGCGAGATCTCCGTGATGGCGGTCAGCCCCTCGTCGAAGAAGCGTGGCGCCAGCAGGGCGACCTGGCGTTCGATGACGCCCGATTCGGTCAGCCGGCGTACTCGACGCAGCGCCGTGGCGGCCGATACCCCGGCGGCCTCGGCCAACGCCTGGTTCGTGCGGGTGGCGTCGGCCTGGAGCAGATCGAGCAGGCGGCGATCGATGTCGTCGAGTTCGTCCGCCCCTAATTCGACGTTGCTGGATATTTCATTCATTGGCAAATTGTGCACTATTCCACCATCGATCTGGTGAATTGCAATTTTCTTTCCTTTATAAAGCAAATTTGCAACCATAAAATCCAGATTGACTCCTAGGATCGCGTCCATCGCACAATCGCAGCGCTTTCCAGGAGACTTCTCATGTGTGGCATCGTCGCCGGCGTCAGTACCCGCAACATCGTTCCCATCCTCGTGGAGGGCCTGAAGCGGCTCGAGTACCGCGGCTATGACTCCTGCGGCGTCGCCGTGCACCAGGACAACGTGCTGCGCCGCACCCGCAGCACCGCGCGCGTGGCCGAATTGCAGGAGCAGATCACCGCCGACCACGTGCAGTCGGGCACCGGCATCGCGCACACGCGCTGGGCCACGCACGGCGCGCCGGCCGTGCACAACGCGCATCCGCACTTCTCCGGCCCGCTCGGCCCGGAGGCCGCCACCAGCCCCGCGGACACCGCGCGCGGCGCGCGCATCGCGCTCGTGCACAACGGCATCATCGAGAACCACGACGAACTGCGCGAGGAGCTCAAGGCCAAGGGCTTCCACTTCGAGAGCCAGACCGACACCGAGGTCATCGCCCACCTGGTCAACCACCTGTACGACGGCGACCTGTTCGACACCGTGCAGCGCGCCATCACGCGCCTGAAGGGCGCCTACGCGATCGCCGTGTTCTGCCGCGACGAGCCGCACCGCGTGATCGGCGCACGCGCCGGCTCGCCGCTGGTGCTGGGCATCGGTGACGGCGAGAACTTCCTGGCCTCCGACGCGATGGCGCTGGCCGGCGTCACCGACCAGATCGTCTACCTGGAAGAAGGCGACGTCGTCGACGTGCAGCTGGGCAAGCACTGGATCAACGGCCTGCAGGAAGACGGCTCGCTCAAGACCGTGCTGCGCGAGGTGCGCACCGTGCACGCCCATACCGGCGCCGCCGAACTGGGCCCGTACCGGCACTACATGCAAAAGGAGATCTTCGAGCAGCCGCGCGCGATCGGCGATACCCTGGACGGCATCAACGGCATCAGCCCCGAACTGTTCGGCGACGGCGCGTACAGCGCGCTCAAGGACATCGACCAGGTGCTGATCCTGGCCTGCGGCACCAGCTACTACGCCGGCAGCGTGGCGCGCTACTGGCTCGAGAGCATCGCCAAGATTCCCACCAGCATCGAGGTGGCCAGCGAATACCGCTACCGCGACAGTGTTCCCAACCCGCGCACGCTGGTCGTGACCATCAGCCAGAGCGGCGAGACGGCCGACACCATTTCCGCGCTGAAGCACGCCCGCTCGCTGGGCATGACCAACACGCTGACCATCTGCAACGTGCAGACCAGCGCGATGGTGCGCGAGTGCAAGTTCAACTTCATCACGCGCGCCGGCGCGGAGATCGGCGTCGCGTCGACCAAGGCGTTCACCACGCAGCTGGTCGGCCTGTTCGTGCTGACGCTCGCGCTCGCGCAGGTGCGCGGCCACCTGGACGACGAGACCGAAGCGATGCACCTGAAGGCGCTGCGCCACCTGCCGTCCGCCGTGCAGGCCGTGCTGGCCCTCGAGCCGCAGATCATGGCCTGGAGCGACGACTTCGCCACCAAGGAAAACGCCCTCTTCCTCGGCCGCGGCCTGCACTACCCGATCGCCCTCGAAGGCGCGCTCAAGCTCAAGGAAATCAGCTACATCCACGCCGAGGCCTACCCCGCCGGCGAACTCAAGCACGGCCCGCTGGCACTCGTCACGTCATCGATGCCTGTCGTCACCGTCGCCCCCAACGACACGCTGCTGGAAAAGCTCAAGAGCAACATGCAGGAAGTCCGCGCCCGCGGCGGCGAACTCTTCGTCTTCGCCGACGCCGACTCGCGCATCGAGAGCGACACCGGCCTGCACGTGATCCGCATGCCCGAACACTACGGCGTCCTCTCGCCGATCCTGCACGTGGTGACACTGCAACTGCTGGCGTATCACACCGCGTGCGCGCGCGGGACCGACGTCGACAAGCCGCGGAATTTGGCCAAGAGTGTGACTGTGGAGTGAGGGGGCGGCGGTTGGCCCCGCTGTTCCGTGCCAATAAAGTCTGAGACAGCGCATTAATGTCTGAGACAGCGCATTAAAGGCTGAGACACGCCCCCTGCGACCTCAGTCTCCTCGCGCAAGTCTTTGATCCACATGACAAACGGGCGAGGCGGACACCGCGTGGGAGGCGCAGTCCTGCCTTTCCAGCCATCTTGACCCGAGATTCATTTCATGCGTAAGAGCCGGTGCTCCGTGACGGCAAGGCCCGCGACAGCGCACGAAGCCTGCGACGTCGATCAACCTCGGCGCCGCTTTCAGGTGGGGCCCGCCAGTCGGGAGGGGCTCGGCCCCTCAGGGGCTGGGGCGCCGCCCCAGTACAAGCTTTAGACTGCAACCGGCCGCTTTTCGACTAGGCTAGCCATGATGAACAAGTCGCGTACCCTTGAACAGCTTGAGGCCGACGTCTGGTCAAGCCCACCGGAGGACGGATCGCCCATGGTGACCCGGTGTCATGCGCTTCGGAAGGTTTCTCTCGAGAAGCTGTCTGCCGGCGACTGCAGGGTCCTCTTGACCCAGGGAATCGGCACTCGGTACATCCTGCCCATCGCATTAGACTATGTCGAGACAGACCCGCTCATCGAGGGAGACTACTACCCTGGTGATCTGTTGCTCGCGCTGCTGCGGGAACCGTCGGATTCTTGGTCGCGAGACAAGGATGGATTGGGTAGGCTGCACTCACTTGCAAGGCGCATCGACGACGCGCTTACCTCAGACGCCGACCCGCAAGGGGCAGACAAGCGACTAAGCAAGGACATCCGAGCGGCTCTGGCTGCTCATGGTGCCTGACCCGATGGACTGACGCGCCGAGAAGCGAACCATCGTGACTGAAAGCTTCAGGGTAGGCCAAGCTACCTCTCGGCAGGAGACAGCCATGCTTCCAGATCGATATTGGACGAGATGAATCAGTTCTTGTGGACTCCCGGCGACGGCGTCGATCCGTCTGCGCTCGAACGGCTTCGCGCTCACTTCAACAAGCCTGTCAAGCCGATGGGCGAAGCCTGGTTCATGGGCACAGAACGGGAGATGTATCCCGAGTTGCTGGGAGACCTCAGTGAGGTAGCCACCGAAGACTTGCAGAAGCCCCTTGGCGAAATTGCGAGCGGCACAAGTTCGTTCGGTCGGATGGATGAGTGGAACTCCTGGTTTCACTATCTGCTGGGGCAGGTCTTGCCTCGAAGTCACGAGGCGCACGTAACTTACTTGCTGGAATCGCTGGCAACGGCCTTTATGGCGCTGTACCCAAATGGAGTCCATCGAGAGCCGTACAAGGGATTTCGTGATGACGCGCTTTCCACGCTGGGACGCGCCATCATGGACGCCGAATGCTGGGACGGAGCGGACATCGCGATCGGCAAGGTGTTGCGCCGTTCGAACAACAACCCGGCACAGGTCTGGATTTGGTGGGATGCGAGTGGCGACTTCACCGCGTCCATGTTCTTCTGCATGAAGTATCTGGACGAGCCCGCAATCGAGCCCTGGCTGCGATCGGTGTTCGACATCCCTTCGCCGCACTGGCGCGCCCAGGTCATGGTTTGGTTCGTCGGTGCATACGACATGATGACCGGCGCGGCGCGATGGCCTTCAGAGTTTTCGATGGAGGCTCGCCCCTACATCGGTTGGGAATGGTCGCACTGTCTCCGGTGGGAACTGACGACCACCGACGACAGCGGTGCGCCGCCAGCGGCAGCTTTCATCGCGGAAGGCGTTCGGGCCACCGTGCTTCGAATACTGAGGAACTACTTCACCGAGGACAGGTTTCTAGAATGGCTCGGTTGCATTTCCTCTGTTTCCTACCTAGCGGAAGAACTGGCTGAGATTCCTTCTACCTTCGAGGCGCTCTATTTGGACACGGCGTCAAACTGAGTCGCCGCTGCGGCAATCTCCCAGCAACCGTCGGTCGTGAACTGGGGGTTCGGGAGGTACGATTGGCACGTCACCAAAGATTCCCTCAATGCAAACTCAAACTGAGCCGTCGATGCGCTGGCGTGGCCAACGAAGGTTCTGGGATCCAATCGAGGGTCGGTACTTTCGATACCGTCGACCGGAGCTCATGCGCGCCATTTGTACTCGCTGCAAGTCCGCCCTCACGTTCTTTGCAAAGGAAGTTCCCTCGCATAAGTTCGACGAGACCTCAGGCGGCTGGGAAGTTCTGCGAGGCGCAATCTCCGGCGCCATAGAGGGGCGTGGCGGGTGCGGGCGGTGCGGGCACATCGTCAACGTCCTGCAATGGCCTGAAGACTGCTACTTCAAGGTCACAGTGCCAGAGGGCCTGGTATGGGCATGGAACGAAACCTACCTGCCGATCTTGCTGGCCAGAGTCGCCGGAGACAAGGTTGCCGTGCGTCAATTGGCTATGAAAGATCGATGGCTGGACTACTTTGTCGCTCGGATCCCGAAGTTCGCGCTCCTCACAAAGAATCGGGAGCGGATTGTCGTTGGCATGAGCAGGCTACTCGCTGCCGCTCCGCCATCCTGAGCTCTGGCCCCGGTAGTGGGCATCGGCCAACAGCAGGCGTCGCCGGTGACAGCTTTTGAGTCTCTTGAATGCGTATTTCAGCGATCGTGGACGCCCATTTCAGGCTGATCGTGGACGGCAAATCAGCGCCGTCGGAGACGCGCCGGGGAGGCGCGCAAGTACTGGGTTGAATGTAT
>Ga0302279_10001091_pt1 | contig 39513 bp, 41 predicted proteins | sample III_Bog_N3_3_FD_194541 | JGI IMG/M metagenome (GOLD analysis project Ga0302279, IMG submission 194541) | Peat permafrost microbial communities from Stordalen Mire near Abisko, Sweden - III_Bog_N3_3 | ecosystem: Environmental > Terrestrial > Soil > Wetlands > Peat | place: Sweden: Abisko...
GGTTCGGCGCGCGCGGCGCCCTCTCCAACCTCCGGGACGTGCTCTTCGTGTTCACGCCCCACTACACCAAGCTCTCCTGGGTCGGCGAGACGGTCCCCGGCATGGTGTACTGGGGCTTCACCGAGTGGCTCTGCAACTACACGAGCGTGGCCACGGTGGGGGTGCTCCTCTGCCTCGCGTATCCCCGCGCGCCGCGGGAGCGCTTCGGGGTCGGCGTGGTGGGCGCGGTCATCGCGGTGCACGTCGCCGGCGTGATCATGCAGGGCAAGTTCTTCCCCTATCACTACGGCGCCACCTGGCCGCTCACCGCGCTCCTGGCGGCGCTCGGCTTCCACCGCCTCTGGGAGCGGCTCGCCCCGCGCGGGCCGCTGGGCGTGGTCGGCTTCTTCGTCGCCATCGTCCTCGTCGCGCTGGGCCGCACCGCGACCAAGGATCTGGACAAGAGCTTCCTCCAGCGCTGCGGCGAGCGGGTCGCCGTCTTCACGCACTCGCCGCGCGATCAGGGCGCCGTCGATCGCCTCGCCTCGGTGGCCGACGTCAACGCCGCGGCCAACCGCGAGGTGGCCACCTTCCTCCGCGACCGGGTGCCCGCCTCGCGGCGCGTCTTCGTCTGGGGCTTCGAGCCGGTGATCTACGATCTCGCCGACCGCTCGCCCGCCACGCGCTACCTCTACGACGTCCCCCAGCGCGTCGCGTGGGCCCGGGATCGGGAGCGGCAGATCCTCATGGACGACCTGGTGGTCGGCCACCCGGCCGCCATCGTGGTCGAGCGCCACGACGTGTTCCCGATGGTCACCGGCGACGCCATCGACTCGGCGGACACGCTGCGGAGCTTCCCCGCGCTCAGCGAGCTCATCGCCACGCGCTACTCGCTGAGCGTGACGATCGAGGACTTCGACGTCTATCTGGAGCGACCCTGACGGGTCTCGCGCCGAGGCCTCTGGCACGCCCTGTGTAACCGGCGTGGGCCGAGCCTCCACGTGCGCATCGCCCTCCTCTCCACGCCGTTCATCCGCGTCCCGCCCGCCGGCTACGGGGGCACCGAGCTCTTCTGCTCGGAGCTGGCCGAGGAGCTCCACGCGCGCGGCCACCGGGTCACCCTGTTCACCACCGGCGACTCGGCGAGCTCGTGCGAGCGGCGCTGGCTCTACCCGCGCCCGGCGTGGCCGCCGAGCGCGTATGACGACATCAACCACGTCGCCTGGGCCTTCTCCGAGATCGCCCGCGGCGACTTCGACGTCGTCCACCTCAACAGCGCGGTGGGCCTCCCCCTCGGCCGCCAGCTCAAAGCGCCGGTGGTCTACACGATTCATCACCACCGCATCGAGGCCATGTCCCGCCTCTACGCCAGGCATGCGCGCGCGACCTATGTCGCCATCAGCGGCCGCCAGCTCGAGCTGGAGATCCCGTTCGAGGACGCCGCGGTGATCCACCACGGTCTCGCCGCCGAGCGCTACCCGTCGAGCCGCCGCGACCAGGGCTACCTGCTCCACCTCGGCCGCTACGCCCCGGAGAAGGGGACGCACCTCGCCATCGACGCCGCGCGGATGGCCGGGCTCCCGCTGCTGCTGGCCGGGCGCGTCCACGAGCAGGACGCCGCCTACTTCGCCGCCGAGGTCGCGCCGCGGCTGGGCCGGCCCGGCGTCGAGGAGCTGGGCGAGGCCGGGCACGCGCGCAAGGTGGCGCTGCTGCGCGGCGCGCGCGCGGTGCTGCTGCCGCTCCAGTGGGAGGAGCCCTTCGGGCTGGTCGCCGTCGAGGCGATGCTCTGCGGCACCCCGGTGCTCGGCTTCCCGCGCGGCTCGTTCCCCGAGATCGTCGAGGAGGGGCTCACCGGCTTCCTCGCGCCCGCGGACGATCTGGAGGCGCTCGCCAGGCTCGCGGCCGGCCTCGCCCGCTTCGATCGCGTCGCGTGTGCGCGGCGCGCCCGCGAGCGCTTCTCCATCGGGCGAATGACGGGCGCCTACGAGGCGCTCTACGCCCGCGTCGCCGGCCGCCGGGCGCCGCCGCGCACCTCGGTCACGGCACCTGCTCCATCGGCTCGAAGTGCATCGGGAAGGTGAACACCGTCGCGCCGCTGCCCGGGGGGCGCTTGAAGGTGAGCTTCTTGAAGCCGTCCTTCACGCAGGTGTCGACCCTGGCGCTCTTGGTGGTGCTGTCCACCACCTCGATGGCGTTCACGGCGCCGGTGGGGCTGACCGTGGCCTTGATGGTCACCGCGGCGCGCCAGCTCTTGCTGGCTCCGGCGCCGAGGCTCTGGCAGCGGTAGAAGACGTCGGCGTTCTGGTTCACCAGCGCGAGGATCTCGGCCTGGGTGATCCCGCTGACGATGGGGGCGTCCGTGGCGACGGCGCGGCCGATCCCCCCGGGGGCGCCCGAGGAACCAGCCTCCTTCTTCTCCGCCGGCAACACCGGCGGGGGCGGAGGGGGAGGCGGAGGCGGAGACAGAGCCGGGGAGTCATCCTTGGCGGCGCTGACCGCACCGGTGCTCGGCGCCGTCGAGCTCGGCGGAGTGGCGGCCGCAGGAGGAGGCGCCTCGGCGCAGCCGAGGGCGAGCGAGAGCGGGAGGACCAGGACCAGCGCGGTTCGGCGGAGCATGGCCAGAGGAGATGCCAGGCGAGAGCGCCTTGTCCACGGCAAAGTCGCGTTGATGGTGGTCACGGCGCGGCCTCGGCGAGCAGCTCGGTGTTGCGCACGCCCTCTTCCCCGTTGACCTCGGGATCGCGACCCTCCTCGATGGCGCGGACGAAATCCGCGACCTCGGCCTCGAAGGGATCCTGGACGGCGAACGGCACCTCGGCGCCGCGCAGCCGCACCCTGCCCGCGCCGTGACGGCCCAGGGTGCCCTCGCAGGTGGCGCTCCCCGCCGTGCCGAAGATCTCGACCATGGGGGTCGAGTCGAAGAGCACGCTCACCACGATCTCCGCGGTGGCTCCGGAGGCGAAGCGCATCGCCAGCACCGCCGTCTCGTCGTGAGGGCCGCGGAAGGCGTGGCGGGAGACGACAGCGCGCAGCTCGGTGACCTCGCCGCAGGAGGGCGAGAGCATCCAGCGCGCCAGGTCGACGCAGTGGGGGCCGGTGGCGGCGAGCGCCCACCAGCGGCCGACGTCGTTGCGGGCGCGCCAGTTGGAGGCGTCGGGGGCCCGGTAAGTCCACTGCACCCGGGCGTGGCGCAGCTCCCCCAGGGCGCCCTCGCGCGCCTGCGCGGCGACGATGCGGTGGCCCGCGTGCCAGCGCAGGTGGAAGGCGACCCCGAGCCGGACGCCGGCGGCGCGAGCGGCGGCGGTCATGGCGCGCGCCTCGTCGGGGCTGGTGGCCATGGGCTTCTCGCAGAGCACGTGCTTGCCCGCCTTCGCGGCGAGGATGGCCTGCGAGGCGTGGAGCCGGTCGGGCGAGGCGATGATGACCGCGTCGAGGCGCGGATCGGCGAGGAACGCCTCGATGTCCGTGCTCACCGGCGAGGGCGCGCGGGCGCCGTGGCGCGCGGCGAAGGCGTGCCCTCGCTCGGCGTCGCGGCTGAGCACGCTCCAGAGCTGGGCGCCGCGCGCCTTGCCCACCGCCGGCGCGAGCGCCACCTCGGCGATGCCGCCCGTCCCGATGATCCCGATGCGTACCGTCATGTGAGGGCCATTCCATCACGTCGAGGGGGTGTCCAGAACCCCCTTTCCGGGGGCGGGGCCGACTACGTGGAACGGTAGTTGGGCGCCTCTTCGGTGATGATCACGTCGTGCACGTGGCTCTCCCGGAGCCCCTGGGAGGTGATGCGCACGAAGCGCCCGTTCTGCCGCAGCTCGGCGATGGTCGCGGTCCCCGTGTAGCCCATGCCCGAGCGCAGGCCGCCCACGAGCTGGTAGAGGATGCTGGAGAGCGAGCCGCGGTAGGGCACCCGCCCCTCGATGCCCTCGGGCACCAGCTTCTCGTCGGCGGCGCCGCCCTGGCCGTAGCGGTCCTTGGACCCCCGCTTCATGGCGCCGAGCGAGCCCATGCCGCGGTACACCTTGTAGCTGCGGCCCTGGTAGAGCACGAGGTCGCCCGGCGCCTCGTCGGTGCCGGCGAAGAGCGAGCCGATCATCACGGCCGAGGCGCCCGCGGCGATGGCCTTGGTGACCTCGCCGGAGTACTTGATGCCACCGTCGGCGATGATGGGCACGTCGTGGAGCTCCGCGGCGCGCGCGCAGTCGGAGATGGCGGTGATCTGCGGCACGCCCACGCCGGCGACCACCCGGGTGGTGCAGATGCTGCCCGGGCCGATGCCCACCTTGACCGCGTCGGCGCCGGCGTCGATGAGGGCCAGGGTGGCGTCGGCGGTGGCCACGTTGCCAGCGATGACGTCCATGTTCGGGTAGCGCTTCTTCACCGCGCGGACCGTGTCGATGACGCCCTTGGAGTGGCCGTGGGCGGTGTCGACCACGATGACGTCGACGCCGGCGGCGCACAGCGCGTCGGTGCGCTCGGCGCTGTCCGCCCCCGGGCCGATGGCGGCCCCGACGCGCAGCCGGCCGGACTCGTCCTTGTTGGCCTCGGGGTTGCGGTCGGTCTGGAGCAGGTCCTTGATGGTGATCAGCCCGACCAGCTTGCCGTTCTCGACGACGAGGAGCTTCTCGATGCGGTGCTGGTGGAGCAGCTCCTTGGCGCGGTCGTTGGAGACGCCGGGCGGCACGGTGACCAGCTCCCGGGTCATCAGCATGTGCACCGGCTGGTCGAGGTTCTTCTCGAAGCGGATGTCGCGGGCAGTGAGGATGCCCACCAGCTTCTCGCCCTCGACCACCGGCACGCCGCTGATGTCGTGCTCGCGCATCACCGCCAGCGTCTCGCGCAGCGACTGGTCGGGCCGGACGGTGATCGGCGAGCCGATCATCCCGCTCTCGGCGCGCTTGACGCGCTCGACCTCCCGCGCCTGGGCGACCGGGGTGAGGTTCTTGTGGAGGATGCCGATGCCGCCGGCGCGCGCCATGACGATGGCGGAGCGGCCCTCGGTCACCGAGTCCATGGCGGCGCTGAGGAGGGGGATGTTGAGGAGGATCCGTCGCGTCAACCGGGTGCGGACGTCGACCTGGCCGGGGAGGATCTCGCTGTACGCCGGGACCAGGAGGACGTCATCGAAGGTCAGGCATTCGCGGAGCTTGTCGTCGAGCATGGGGGACCTCGGGGCTCGCGGTGTAGCGCAGCCTCGCTCGGGAGGCTATGACCCGGGCCAGGAGGGAGGCTCGGCCGCGCGCGCGGACTCGGGCCCCGGCTCTCGCTCCAGCGCCGCGCGCGCCTCGGGGCTGCCCTCCCGGGGGAGAAAGAGGCGGATCCGCGCCCCGCCGAGCGGCCCGTGGCCCGCTTCGATCGAGCCCCCGTGGTCCACGACGATCTTCTTCACGATGCTGAGCCCGAGGCCGGTCCCGTCGCGCTTGGTGGTCACGTAGGGATCGAAGAGCACGGGCGCCATCTCCGCTGCGATGCCCGGGCCGTCGTCGTCGATGGTGACCGCGTAGCCCCCCTCCTCCGCGCGCGCCGCCACCCGCACGTGCCCCCGCTGGCCCGAGCGCCCCGGGGCGCCGTCCCGGATCGCCTGCGCTGCGTTGCGGATCACGTTGGTCAGCGCCCGGTGCAGCATCTCCTCATCCAGGACGGCGGGCAGCGGGCCGTCGGGCACGTCGAACGCGACCTCGACGCCGGCGAAGAGCGCGCGCTCGTCCTCGTCCCCGTCGGCGGCCGCGAAGTGGGCCGCCTGCTCGCGGAGGAAGCTGCCCAGGTCGCCGGGGCGCAGCGCGGCGCGCGGCAGGCGGGCGAACCCGGCGAACTCGCCGACCAGGCGGCGCAGCGAGCCCACCTCCTCCTCGACCACCTCGTACGTGGTCTGGAGGACGTGCCGGAACCCGGCATCGTCGCCGCGGTAGCGCCGGTGGCACTCCTCGACTGCGAGCTGGATGGGCGTGAGCGGGTTCTTGATCTCGTGGGCCAGGCGGCGCGCCACCTTCTGCCACTCGCTCATGTGGCGGAGGAACTCGACGCGGGCCCGGCTCCGCGCCAGCTCCTCGAGCATGCGGTCGAAGGCGCGGCCGAGGTCGGCCACTTCGTCGTCGCCCTCGAGCCCGACCCGCACCGAGAGATCGCCCTCGGCCACCGGGCGCGTCGCCGCGGCGAGCCGAGCGACCCCTCGGGTCACCGGGCGCACCACCAGCGCGCCCGCCGCCACGGCCAGCACCACCGTGCCGCAGAGGAGCGCGAGGAAGACGCTGGTGTAGGTCTGATCGAGGTACTCCTCGCGGTGGCTCCGCTCGATCTGGTGATAGGCCTGGGTGAACGCTTGGGCGCTCGCGAGCTCGTCCAGGCGGGCGCGCGGGGCGGCGAAGGTGGCGATGAGCGCGAGCGGCTCCTCGGGCCGGTCCGCGAGGCAGCCCGCGGGCTCGCCGGCCGGGTCGTCGCCGGCGCCGAGGGTGCGCCGCACCGCCAGGGTGCGCTCGGTCCCGGGGTCCACGGGCTCCGCGCGGACGCGGTGACCGAGGTCGACGCCGGCGCAGGTCTCGACGCGGAGCTCGACGAGGGTCGGGTGCGCGGCGAAGGCGCGGGCGAGCTCGGCGTCGAGGGCGCGCCCGTCCCGCGCGAGGGCCGCGGCGCGCAGCGGGCCCGCGGCGGCGATGGCCTCGGCCTCGGCGCGCATCCCCTGCTTGAGGGCGCGGGCGAGATCGGCGTAGACCCCGAGCGCCCGATCCAGGTGCGCGCCGAACTCCGGCTGGAACGCGGTCGCGGAGACCCGCGCGAGGAGGGCGCGCGCCGTCAAGGTGCCCGCCACCAGGGGCAGGAGCGCCGTGACGAAGATGGCGAGCGCCACCCGCCGCGCGGTCGTGCCCAGGATCCGCCTCGGAGCCGCCCGCGGTTGGTCGCTCATCGCCGGCCCATCGTATACTCGCGCCATGTCCACGTCCGAGACCGCCGCGCGACCGCACTCGGCCGACTACTTCGGCGACACGCGCGACCACTGGTGGAACGCCGATTTCCTCGCGCTGATGGCGCAGCGCTGGCAGCTCGGCGCCGTCCACTTCGCGCTCGACGTCGGCGCCGGCGTGGGCCACTGGGGCCGCCTCGTCCTCCCCCACCTCGCTCCCCAGGCGCGCATGATCGGCGTCGATCGCGAGGCGACCTGGATCCGCGAGGCGCACCAGCGCGCCGAGCGCGCCGGGCTGGCCGACCGGCTCAGCTACCGCCTGGGCGACGCCGATCACCTCCCGTTCCACGACGGCGTCTTCGATCTGGTCACCTGCCAGACCGTGCTCATCCACATGCGTGACGCGCGCGTCACGTTGCGAGAGATGATCCGCGTGCTCAAGCCGGGGGGCCTCGTCGCCGTGGTGGAGCCCAGCAACCTCTCCAACGTGATGGTGCTGGGGAGCACGCTCTTCCACGCGGCGCCGGAGCGGATCCTCGATCTCGTCCGCCTCCACGTCGTCTGCCAGCGCGGCAAGGAGCAGCTCGGCGAGGGCCACAACTCCATCGGCAACCTGCTGCCGGGGTGGTTCGCCGAGGCCGGCCTCGAGGGCGTGGCCACCTACGTCGGCGACAAGGCCAGCCCGCTGGTGCCGCCCTATCTGGGCCCCGCGCAGGAGGCGCTCCGCGACGAGCAGGTCGCCTTCGCCGAGCGCGGGCTCTACGCCTGGGACCTGCGCGACACGCGGCGCTTCTTCCTCGCCGGGGGCGGGAGCGAGGGCGATTTCGACCGGCTCTGGAGCGTCGCGGGCCGCGCCTCCCGCGAGGTGGCGGAGGCTCTGAGGGCAGGGAAGGAGCACACCGCGGGCGGCGCGATGCAGTACCTGGTGTCGGGGCGGAAGGCTCGGTAGCCCGAGTCGTGGATGAGGAGGAGGGGGGGCGAGGGAGCTGGGGAAGCGGGTGAGGGAGACGCGAGCGTTCCCTTGCGGTCAGGGGCAGATGTCCCCTCGGCAGCACTGGATACCTCGGAGCATGCGGTGGTCACGCCGCTGGGTGAGGAGCCACCGGGTCGGCACGATTTCGAGCGCCCCGATCTTCTGCGAGGTCCGCTACCTGAACGAGGTGCCTGCGCTCCTGCTTCTCGGTCAGGATGCTGTCCACCGCCGCGTCGTCCTCGATCACCAGGACCGAATCGTCGAGCTCCTCCGCCGGGTCCGGGGGCATCGGGAGCAGGGGCGCGGCAGCGGCCATGACGGCAGCTTCCTCGTCGGGGTGGAGGGTGTCAAGGCGGCGAGCGGTGCGCGCCTCGTGGAAGCGCGCGGCGCCGCGAACCTCCGCGACTCGCCGGGGCGCAGGCTGTCATGGTCCCGTCGCGCTTCAACCTGCGCACCCGGACCCGAGGTTCTTCTTGTCGTTTCAGGGGGAGCGTCCCATGCCGTGAACGATCACCGCCGGTGCTTCGCGAGGACCCGAGGTATCGAAGGCTGTTCGTTCGGCACTCTGGATGCCTTGCGTGCCGCGGCGCTTCTTCTCTTCCCGCGCGAGGCTACGAGCCCAGACACCCGACCGACCCCTCGGACGTTGCCCGATCGCGTCGCCTCTGCCCTCTACGGATCATGCAACGGACTCGGTTCGGCGCGGTTGACCAAGTGAGGGGCGGCGACGTACGTTCAGACCCGCGTGGCCCAAATCGCAGCGAATACGCGTCACGCCCTCGCCCGGCGGAGGTCGCTGGGGCGCGAGGAGCTTCCGACGCGTGGGAGGAAGGCGCGACGCGCGGGAGGAACCTCCCAGGCGGAGGATGAGCTTCCCAAGCGGGGGATGAGTCTCCCAAGCTGAGGATGAGTCTCCCGAGGCGACGATGAGCTTCCCAGGCGGAGGATGAGTCTCCCAAGCCGACGATGAGTCTCCCAAGCCGACGATGAGTCTCCCAAGCCGACGATGAGTCTCCCAAGCGGGGGATGAGTCTCCCAAGCGGAGGATGAGTCTCCCGATGCGACGATGAGCCTCCCAAGCCGACGATGAGTCTCCCGAGCCGACGATGAGTCTCCCGAGCCGACGATGAGTCTCCCGAGCCGACGATGAATCTCCCAAGCCGAGGATGAATCTCCCAAGCCGAGGATGAGCCTCCCAAGCGGAGGATGAGTCTCCCGAGCCGACGATGAGTCTCCCGAGCCGACGATGAGTCTCCCAAGCCGACGATGAGCCTCGCGGGGTGGCGCGGCCCTTCACTCCACGGTGACGGTCTTCGCCAGGTTGCGCGGCTGGTCCACGTCGTTGCCCTTGAGGTTGGCGACGTAGTACGCGATGAGCTGGAGCGGCAGCACCGTCAGCAGCGGCAGCACGTCGTCCGCCACCTTCGGCAGCCAGACGAAGTGCTGGGCGAGCTCCATCACCGCCTCGTCGCCCTTGGTGGCGATGGCGATGACCTGGCCCTCGCGGGCGCGCACCTCCTGCATGTTGGAGAGCGTCTTCTCGTAGTGGGCGTCCTGGGGGGCGATCACCACCACCGGCAGGTTCTCGTCGATGAGGGCGATGGGGCCGTGCTTCATCTCGCCGGCGGCGTAGCCCTCGGCGTGGGCGTAGGAGATCTCCTTGAGCTTGAGGGCGCCCTCGAGGGCGATGGGGAAGCCCAGGCCGCGGCCGAGGAACAGCACGTCCGGAGACTTGGTGAGCTTCTTGGCGATGACGTGCATGTAGTCGGCGTCGCCGAGCACCTCGCGCATGTGGCTGGGCGTCTCCCAGAGGGCCTGGAGCAGCTCCTGCGCCTTCTCCTGGGGGAGCGCGTCGCGGCGGCGGCCGAGGTAGACCGCGAGCAGCAGCAGCGCGGCGAGCTGGGCCGTGAAGCACTTGGTGGAGGCGACGCCGATCTCGGGGCCGGCGTGGGTGTAGAGGGAGCCGTCGGAGAGGCGCGGGATGGCGCTGTCGACGACGTTGCAGATGGAGAGGATCTTGGCGCCCGCGGCCTTGGCGGCCTTGACCGCGAAGAGGGTGTCGATGGTCTCGCCGGATTGGCTGATCGCGACCACCAGATCGTCGGGGAAGAAGATGGGATCGCGGTAACGCACCTCGCTGGCCAGCTCCGACACGGCGGGGACGCGGGCGATCTTCTCGATCCAGTAGCGGCCCGCCATGGCGGCGTGGTTGCTGGTGCCGCAGGCGACGAAGTAGACGCGCTTGAGCGAGCGGGCGAACTCGGGCGTGACGCCGATCTCGGTCGCGTACACGTCGCCCCCGGTGAGGTCGACGCGGCCGCGCAGGGTGGCCTCGATGACGTCCGGCTGCTCGTGGATCTCCTTGAGCATGAAGTGCTTGTAGCCGCTCTTCTCCGCCTGGACGGGGCTCCAGTCGATCTGCTTGACGCGCCGCTCGACCTTCTCGCCGGCGACGGTCTCGATGCGGTAGCCGCGGGCCTTGAGCTCGACGAGGTCGCCGTCCTCGAGGAAGATCATCTTGCGGGTGTGGGAGAGCAGCGCGGGGATGTCGCTGCCGCAGAGCATCTCGTCCTCGCCCACGCCGATGACCAGCGGCGAGCCGTTGCGCGCGACCACGATGGCGTCGGGCTCGTGGCGGGAGAGCACGGCGATGCCGTAGGCCCCGACGACGCGGCGGAGGGCGCCGCGGGTGGCCTCGAAGAGGTTCTTGGCGCCCTGGGTCAGCTCGCGGTGGATGAGGTGCGCGAGGATCTCGGTGTCGGTGTCGGAGAGGAACTTGACGCCCTGCCCCTCGAGCTCCTGCCGCACCGCGACGTGGTTCTCGATGATGCCGTTGTGAACGACGGCGATCGGGCCGGCGGAGTGGGGGTGGGCGTTGACCTCGCTGGGCCGCCCGTGCGTGGCCCAGCGGGTGTGGCCGATGCCCGTCGAGCCCAGGAGGGTGCGCTTCTCGAGGGCCTCGCTGAGCTTCGCCAGCTTGCCCTGGGTGCGGACGATCTCGATGCTCTTGCCGTCGTGGATGGCGATGCCCGCCGAGTCGTACCCGCGGTACTCGAGCTTGCGCAGGCCCTCCACGATGATGGGGGCCGCGCTCTTCGAACCTACGTATCCGACGATGCCGCACATGGGGAGCCTCGAAGCGGTGAAGGGAGGTGAGGGTGAAGGTATAGCGCCTCGTACCCATGCGCGAACGTTTTGCAGGGGACGGACCGGTCATCGCGACCGGTCATGCGGCTCACGTTGCGTCGCGCTGGGCTTCCGCAAGGTCACGTTGACGGCTGGACCACCGGGCGGCGCGTCAGGCGCACCCAGGAGGCGGCGAGGACCGCGGCTCCGAGCGCGATCGCCGAGGCCGCGGCGAAGACCACGCCGCCGCCGGCGCGCCGATAGAGCCCGCCCCACGCCAGGTTGCCGGCGACGGCGCCGGCCGCGACCGCGGCGGAGAACAGCCCCTGCGCGGTGGCGAGCGCGTGGCCGGGGGCGCGCCCCTTGATGTACGAGACCGACGCCACCCACCACAGCCCGAACGAGAGCGCGTGCAGCGGTTGCAACGCGAGGAGGACCGGCAGCGACCGCACCGAGGCGAGGAGCGCCCAGCGGGCCGCGGCGCCGGCCACGGCGAACGCCAGGAGCGGAGGCGCCGAGAAGCGCGTGACGATGCGCTCGGCGAAGACCATCAGCGCGACCTCGAAGCCGACCCCCGCCGCCCAGAGCACGCCCGCGGCCGGCCCCGGCGCGCCGAGATCGTGCAGGTGGAGCGTGAAGCACAGGTCGTAGCTGGCGTGGGCCAGCTGGGAGAGCGCCGAGACGGCGAGGAACAGGGTGAAATCGGGGGCGGACAGCAGGGCGCGGGCCTCGGCGGCGGCGGGCAGGCCCGGCTGAGCCGGCCGGCCGGGGAGCGTGAGCGCCGCGAGGAAGGCGACGAGCAGCAGGCCCGCGACCGTCGCCGGGAGCGAGGCGGGGGCGCGCAGGTCGACGGTGCGACCCGCGAGGAGCACGGCCGCGAGGAAGCCCACCGAGCCCCAGAGGCGGAGCGCGCCGTAGGTGGTCCCGGCGCCGCGCGCCCGCTCGAGGGCGACCACGTCGGCGAGCATCACCATCGGCGAACGGAAGATGCCGAAGAGGAGGACCAGCGCGAAGAGCGCCCCGTACGAGAGCCCGAAGGCCGCAGCGCCGACGGCCAGCGCGCCCATGGACAGGCACGCGCCCAGGCTCGCGACGCGGAGCAGCGAGCCGCGGAGGCCGAGCGCGTCGGCGAGGAGCCCGACGGCCGGGGGCCCCAGCACGCCCATGGCGGGGATCAAGCCGGTGACGAGGCCCATCGACAGGCCCTCGACGCCCCGCGCCATGAGCCAGCTCGGGAAATAGGGGGCGTGGGCGCCGAGGGCCGCGAAGCTGGCGAGGTAGTAGAGCCGCAGGGTGAGGAGCCGGTCGTCGGTCTTCAGCTCGGCAGCCCCATCGGCCCATCCTGCGGTGATCCTCGACGGGCGGGAATCAGGATCGCTCGCCGAGCATCTTCTCGAGCGTCCCATGTCCTCCCGAACGCGCGCGCCGCTCCACCTCGTGGCCTTCCTCTTCACCCTCGCGGCGTGCAGCGCTCCGCCCCCCCTGCCGGCGCCCCTGCCGAGCGCGGCGCCCACCGCGACCGTCGTCGCGGACGCTCCGGTGGACGCCGAGCTGGAGACCTGTCGCGCCCGGGTCGCCGCCGTCGAGGCCCTCGCGGCGCAGCCGGGCGCGCCCGCGCTCGACGCCGCGCGCCCCGAGTTCCTCGGCCGCGTCCGGGGCGAACCGATGGTCTTCGTCCGGGAGCCCCGGCCGGCGCCGGACGATGCCCTCTCGCCCGCGTGGCTCGCCTCGCGCCGCGCCTTCGAGCGGGGCCGGCCGGGAGCGCGGGTCGTCTCGCTGCGCGCGCGCCACCGGCACGATCCCGCCGCGCTGCGCGCCCTCGCCCTGCGCGAGGGCTACGCCTATGCCCCCGATCCGCTCGACGCGCTCGCCCTGGTGACGGAGCTCTCGCTCGCCGATCTGTTCGCGGAGCCGTCGATCTGGATCCAGCGCGGCGCCGACACCCGCCGCCTGGAGCGGACGGCGAAGCGGAGCGAGATCACCTACCGCTACGTGGACGGCCCCCTGGCGGGGCGCGGCGCCGATCTCCTCTTCGGCGATCGCGTCGCCGTCGCCGAGGGGGAGCTCGCCACCCCGCTCCACCGCGACCTCCGCAGCCTCGCCGACGTCGTGGGCTTCGACCGGGCGACCCTGGTCCGCCGCACCGACGAGGCACTGCTGGCGGAGCTTCGCTTCGGACAGCATCGGGTCCTCGGCGTCCTCGAGGCCCGCGGGGCGGCGCTCACGCTCGGCTGCCTGGCGGCAGACGGCGAGGCGCGCGCCGCCATCGAGGCGGAGCGGGCCTCGGCGGGGGCCCGACGGCGGGCGCTCCTGGCCATGCACGAGGTGGTGAGCGAGGCGCTGGCGGAGTCCCTCCGCTTCGATCGGCCCGAGGGGGAGAAGACCGCCGAGCACGACGGCGAGATGCGGCCGGTGTGGCTGAGCGCGTACCTCCAGGGGCGGGCCAGCTTCGAGTACCTGGGCGTGAGCTATCCGGTCTTCGACGCCGCGGGCAAGGCCTGGCCGCCGGAGGTGTGCGTCGACTTCGTGCTCGACAGCTTCGAGCGCGCCTCGGGCACCTGGTTCGCGCCCCGCGGCGAGCACCTCCAGCGGGTGCGCGGGCGCCTCGACTTCGACGAGGAGGGCATCCCCAACCGCCGCGGGGTGATGGCCTTCGGCGCGTTCGCCGCCGCGCGCCCGCAGCTCTTCGAGACCCGGCGCTTCGCGGGCGCCGAGCGCATCCCCTTCGGCGAGCGGTCGCGGTTCTTCGGCTTCCTCGCCGACCACGCCGACGAGGTCCGGCCGGGCGACGTGATCGCCATCCACGGCATGAAGCGCGACAACCACATTCACCAGCACGCCATCCTTGTGGAGTGGGCGGACCCCATCACCGGCTTCCCCTCGGGGCTGGCCGATCAGATGAAGCGGCCGCGCCGGCGCACCTGGGAGGGCATCATGGCGGAGGCGCCGCTGCGCAGCCTCTACTACCGCGCCCGCCCGCTCGACGCGATCTTCAGCAGGCTCGATCCGGGGGCGACGGGGGCGCCCGGAGCCGTGGCGCCGAGCTCTGCCTCCAGACCCCCGGGCTCGGGGTAGCGCCTGCCGCGCCGCGCGTCCCGCGGAGAGGTTGCGCGCACCCTTGGAACCTCGCGCCCGATGGTCGAGCATGGCCGGGCCATGCCCGACGCCGACGCTCCCGCCCTGCCCCTCACCACGCCTTCGTCACCGGTGCGCCGGCTCTTTCTCTTCCGCTGCGTGGAGCTGGGCTGGAGCGTCGCCTGCGCGCTGGCGATGCTCGCGCTCCCCCTGTTCCAGGTCCGCGCGAGCTCCTTCGCCGGACTCGACGCGGGCCTCGAGCTGGTGTCGACCGTCTTCGCCGCGGTCCAGGTGGGTCTGCTGGCCGGCCTCCGGCGCGAGGCAGGCGCGCACCCAGCGGCGAGGCTCCTCCGCGCGTCGTTCGCGCTGGCCCTGGTCGATCTCGCGGTCTCCGCGGTGATCTCCCTGGCCAGCCTCCGCGGCGCGGACGCGTGGAGCGCTCTCGGCCTCGGCCGGGCCCTGCCCACGGCGTTCCTCCTGCTCCTCTCGCCCACCTTCGACGTCGTCTTCTGGCTAGCGCTGGAGCGACTCCACGGGCGCGTCTCGCCGGCACTGCGCGGGGCGTTCGTCGCGCTGCGCCTGCTCGCTCTGGGGATGAGCTCTCTGTTCCTGCTGCTGCCCTTCGAGACCTATCGCTCGGTGCTCCTCACCGGGCCCTTCGCCTTCGCCTACCCGTGGCTGCGCCTCGCCCTGTCGGTCGCCTGGAACGGGACGGTGCTGGTGCTCCTCGACCGCCTCCGGCGGAGCGGGCTGGCCACGCCCGAGCACCCTGAGCTCGCCCGCGGATCGGACGCCCGGAGCGATCTGCTCATGGGGGCTCTCTGGCTCGGGGGAGGCCTGCTGGTCACCCTCGGCACCTACAGCGCCGCCGCCGCGGGGGGAGGGGGCCGGTACCTGGTCACGACCGGCGCGATCGCCTACGGCGGGGTGCGCCTCCTGCGCGGGCTCTCTCGCCTGGGCAAGAGCTGAAAAAGGGCGGCGACCGACGCGCGCATCCATCGCCGCCCTGGTCGGGGAACGCTCTCGGGCGTTCCCCAGGATGGTCGGGGAACGCTCTCGGGCATTCCCCAGGTTGACGGCGGGCTACAGCGACAGCGCGCCGGTGCGGATCAGGTAGGCGAACTTCGCCCGCTGCTCCGCGCGCAGCATCGCGTGGATGCGCCCGAGCGCCTTCACCAGCGCGTCGCGCAGCCGCTCCGCGCTCTTGACGCGCTCTGCGGCGACCGCGACCGCGCGGGCCTCGTCGAAGGCCTCGGCGGCGATGACGTCGGCGAAGCCGGAGACCGTGCGGCGATGATCGACCGCGGCCTGGGCGCGCTCGGTCTTGAGCTCGCTCAGGACGTGGGCCAGCTCGGCGACCTGCTTCTCGTCGAGTTCGAGCCGGTGGGCGAGAAACCGCAGCGGCCGGCGTACCCCGAAGCTCCCTCCCCCGTAGTCGGAGTCGAACGCGTCTCCTCCTGCGAACGCCTCACCGGCTGCTTCGGCCCACGGGCCGCAGCCGCCCCGCGCCTCGTGACCCGGGCCCCCGCCGCCGTGCCCGGGCCCCCCCTCGTGACCGACACCGCAGTGCCCGTGCGCGTGGTGCCCCGACTGCTTCCACTTCCACCATGCCATCATTCCAGGGTGCATGTTCTCTCCACTGCCGGGGCCTTCGCTCCCGGCGGGCTCGGTGATCCGGGCGCTGGCCCGGAGCGCGGGCACAGGCCTCGCGCCGGGCTCAGGATGCGACCGGGAAGGGGGGTGTCAACGGCACCGCTCGGAGCGTGTGGGTGGCTTAACGCTTCTTCACGCGCGCCCGAGTAGGTCGGGGTGGGAGCTCACCGGGGCTCCGTGGCGCTCGAGACGGCGCCGCTGCGCCGAGCTATTGCTATGGCATCCCCCATGTCGAGCTCGAACAAGGTGCCGCTCGTGGCCGCGCCCTTCGGCCTGCCACTCGCCACCCAGGTCACGGCGCTGCTGGCGGACGGCGGCAGCGTGCTCGATGGCTGGTGCTCGCACTGGATGGCCAGGAAGGGGGAGCGCTTCGTCTACGAGCTCCTGAAGAGCGCGCGGCGCGAGGTGTTCGGCACGCCGGACCGCGACGCCTTCGTTGTGTGGCTCGCGGCCCAGAGCCCGCGGACGCTCGACGCCTTCGTGCGCCCGACCTGCGGCGACACCATCGAGATCATCACGTCGGAGCTGCTGGCCCGATGCGTGGCGGCGAGGACGGGCGTCGACGATCCGACCCCCTACGGCCGGGAGCTCGCCGAGAAGGTGGTCGGCGCGCTCGACCGCGGTGTGCGCGTCGCTTACGACCACCGCGACTACTGCGGCATGGGGCTCGCCAAGGTGACGGACGGGTACGTGTACGGCGCCTGCTACGAGGGGTATCCCGACCCCGAGCCGACCCAGGTCTTCGCCACCCGCGAGGTCTTCGTCGCCTGGCTGGCGGCCCAGAGCGACGATCTCCTCGCCGGACGCGAGGAGGAGAGTCCGTTCTACCGGCGCAATCAGCGGGTGACGCGCGCGCGACTCCTCCAGGCGATCGGCGACGGCGGCTAATCTAGGGCGCGAGGCTGCGCATCGGATCAGAAACGGACCGTCTCCCACTCGGCGACGCAATCCTCGAGCGGCTCGAGCCGGGTTCCATCCATCGCTCCGAGCCAGACGTCGAATCCATCGAGGTCCGGGCGCACGACGCCGAGGACGCCGCCCGCCCCCAGAAACCGGTGGTGGCTCGAGCCCCACGGAGCGATCGGGAGCGGGACGACGCGGCGCGTGAGACGTGCCAGCGAGCGCGCGTCGAGCCCCTGCTGAGCCGCGCCGAAAGGCGCGCCGAGCACCGCTTCGAAGACGAGCAGCGACAGGAGGAACTCCGACAGTGTTTCGCTCTCCTTGCGCCAGCCGCCCAGGCCCCCGCTCTCCTTGATGAACACGGGCGGGTCATCGTGGGCCGGCTCGGTCGCCCACCGATAGACCCCTTGGTTCTCGACGTAGAACACCACCTTGCCGTCCTCGCCCTCCAGGCGACTGGCCGGCACGAGGTGGTTCTGGGCGCATGGGTTGCGGCTCCCGATCGTGCCGTGGAGCGCCCGCAGCGGCGGCGGCGCGAGCGCGGGCGATGCGATCGACGGTGCCGGCGCGTAGCCGAACCAACGCTCCAGGAAGACGCTCATCGCCGCCACGCGCTCCGGGGTGGTGCTGGGAGACGACAGCGCCGCGATGGCTGCTTCGGGGGCGGGGGATAGCGGCGCGTTCGCGGCCTGGACGATCTCGCGCCACAGGGGCTCGGCGAGGGGAGGCGTGAGATCGAACGCGACCTTGAAACCGTCCCGGCCGGGCCTTCCGCGGCGAGCCAGGGTCGCCGCGCCGAGGTACGTGGCGACGAGCCCTTTGCGAAAGAACACCTGCGCGGGCTCCCCCCGGAGACGCGGGGGGACGTCGCGCGCCCAGCGGAGCTCGTGCGGCGAAGGCATCACGCCGCCGCCCTTCCCGCGCAGCGAAACGAGGATCCCGAAGGTCCCGTCGGGCAAGAGGAAGGGCCCGTCGAGCGCATCCGGGACGAGGCCGAGGCGCTCGTAGGCGTAGTCCGCGAAGGGCTCGAGCTGCATCGGAGCCAGCGGTTACCACGCCTCGCGGTCGCCGACGATCAGAGCTGGAAGCCGAGCACCGGCTGGAGGAACAGGTCGAGGGCGCCCGCCGGGAACGGCTCGCCGCCGGTGAGGCTGAGGTGCCCAACGACGATGATGTTGAACGGCGTCGTGTACGTCTTGGCCAGGGTGGAGAAGAGCGCGGTGCCCGCGGGGCTGAGCTGGAGATCGCAGGCGTTCGCGGCGCTCGTGGCGGGACCGGCGGTGCAGTCGGGCGCGGCGGAGGGAGCGGCCCCCGCGGGGATGCTGGCGATGGTGCCGAGCTGCTCGACGCCGGGGTCGGTGGCGGTCGTCGCGGTCGAGCTGCCCACGTAGAGGTCGAGCGGCGGCGTCGCCACGTTGAGCTTCTGCGAGGGGCCCGCCCAGTAGCCCACCCGGTTGATGGTCACCAGGTTGACGACCGGGGAGCTGGTCACGGCCGTCGGGAAGCTCGCCTCCTGTGAGAGGTTGATCGTCTGGTGCACCGTGATGTCGTAGTGCAAGACGCAGTGCTGCTTGCCCGCCGTGGGCGCCGCGTCACAGGTGATCTGGGCGCTCGGCGGGAGCTGCCCGGGGATCGCGGAGCAGGCCGTCGCGCTCGCGGTGCAGTCGACCTCGGGGAAGGTGCCCGTCGGCCCGGCGAAGGCCTGCGAGAGGTTCTGGGACACCTCCTGCGGGGCCATGTCGTAGGTGACCTCCTGGCTGCTGAGCAGGCTGCACGAGGGGCCGGCGACGAGGGTGAGGGAAGCAACGGCGAGGCAAAGGGAACGGGTCTTCATGGCGTCGAGTGTAGCCAAACCCTCGTGCCTGCGCCCGGACGCTCGGTGCGGGGTCGTCGGCGACGTATCGCGCCGGTCATCCTGGGGAACGCCCGAGAGCGTTCCCCGACCGGTCGTCGCCGGCGCTCACTCGCGCTGCAGCGCCGTCACGGGATCGAGCCGCGCGGCCCGGCGGGCGGGGAAGAAGCCGAAGACGATGCCGATGGCCGAGCTCACGCCCATCGCCAGCATCAAGGAGCCCGGGTCCACCCTCATCGACCAGCCGAGCGCGGCCGACAGCCCGAAGATCACGGCGTAGCCGAGAGCCGCGCCGATGAGCCCGCCGGTGAGCGCGAGCACCACGGCCTCCATGAGGAACTGCACCATGATGTCGGCCTCGCGCGCGCCGATGGCCATGCGGATGCCGATCTCGCGCGTGCGCTCGGTCACCGAGACCAGCATGATGTTCATCACCCCGATGCCGCCGACGACCAGCGAGACGGCGGCGATGGCCACCAGGAGCGCCGAGAGCGCGCCGAAGATGCCCTCCTGGAGGGTCTGCAGCTCGGCCTGGGAGCGCACCATGAAGTCGTTGTCGTCGCCGTCGTTGAGGTGGTGGCGCTGGCGGAGGATGTCGGTCGCCTGCTTCTGCGCCCGGCCGGTGGTCTCGGCGCTGGTGGCGCTGAGCATCAGGCCGTGGACGTCGATGGGGCGCGCCTGGATCACGTGGGTGCGCAGGGTGGTGATGGGCATCAGCACGATCTCGTCCTGATCCTCGCCGAAGGGGGAGTTGCCCTTCTCCTCGAGGAGGCCGAGGACCCGGTAGGTGTACCGGCCGATGCGGAGCATCCGGCCGATGGGGTCGAGCGTGCCGTAGAGCTCGCGCGCGGTGGTCTGGCCGATCACGCAGACCTTCTCGTTGACGGCCTCGGCCTCGGGGGTCCACGCCTCGCCCTTGACCACCTTGAGGTTGCGCACGGTGAAGTAGCTGAGGCGCGAGCCGATGACGCTGGTCTTGGCGTTCTGCCCCTCGTACACCGCCTGGGCGCTGGCGCGCATGAAGGGCGCGCACATGTAGATGCTGGTCGCCTCGCGCGGGAGGGCGTCGCAGTCGAGCTCGTTGAGGTGGGAGCCGGCGGAGTTGTCCTTGGCCCCGGAGCGGCGCGCCGAGGTGGGGAAGACCATCAGGGCGTTGGCCCCCAGGCTCGACACCGAGCTGGAGACCGAGGCGCGCGCGCCCTGGCCGAGCGCGATCATGGTCACCACCGCGCAGATGCCGATGGTGATCCCGATGACGGTGAGCCCGGCGCGCAGCTTGTTGCGCCGGACCATGCGCATGGCGATGAGGAGCGAGGCCCAGAAGCGCAGCAGCATGTCACTCGTTCCGCAGCGCGGTGATGGGATCGAGCAGCGCCGCGCGCCGCGCCGGGAGGAAGCCGAAGGTCACCCCGATGAGCACGCTGGTGGTGACCGCGGCGACGACCGCCGGGACGGGCAGCGCCATGGTCAGGTCGAGCGCCTTGGAGAGCCCGGCGATCACCAGGCTGCCGAAGAGGATGCCCACGATGCCCCCGATCAGGCAGAGCGTGACGGCCTCGACCAGGAACTGCACCAGGATGTCGGTGGCCTGCGCGCCGATGGCCATGCGGATGCCGATCTCGCGGGTGCGCTCGGTGACGCTGACCAGCATGATGTTCATCACGCCGACGCCGCCGACGAGGAGCGCCACGCCGGCGATGGCCGAGAGCAGCAGGGTGAGGGTGTCGAAGATCGTCTCCAGGGTGCGCCGCAGCTCCAGCGGGCTGCGCACCACGAAGTCGGGCTCGGCCTCCGGGAGGATGTGGTGGCGCTGCTTGAGGATCGACATGGTCTGCGCGACCGCGCGCTCCGAGGTGAGCTCGCTGGTGGCGGAGGCGATCAGGCTGCCCACGCGGCCCGGCGGCATCGGCGAGACGCGCGCTCGGTGGCTGCCGATGGGCATGAGGAGGCGGTCGTCCTGATCCTCGCCGAAGGGGGAGTTGCCCTTCTTGGTCAGCACCCCGACGACGCGGTAGGCGTAGCGGCCGATGCGCACGTACTGCCCGACGCCGTCCTGGTTGCCGAAGAGCGCCTCCCGCACCGCCTCGCCGAGGACGACGACCTTGGCCTTGAGCTGCTCGTCGGACTCGCTCCACATCTCCCCCCGGGCGATGGTGAAGGCGCGCGCCTCCAGGTAGCCGCGGGTGGTGCCCATCGCCTGGGTCGGCCAGTTGCGATCGGCGACGACCACCTGGACGCCGGCGGCGCTGAAGGGGACCACCGTGGCGATGCTGGACGCCTCCTTGAGCAGGGCGTCGGCGTCGCCCTCGGTGAGGCGGCCCTGGGAGCTGGCGCGCACGCCCGACTGCTGCGTCGCCTGCGGCCAGATGTAGATGACGGTGGCGCCCAGGGAGGCGAAGCGACGGGTGACGGCGTCGCGGGTGCTGGTGCCGAGCGCGACGACGATGACCACCGCGGCCACGCCGATGAGGATGCCGAGGATGGTGAGGGCCGCGCGGAGCTTGGAGCGGGCGATGGCCCGGAACGCGATCCTGATCGCCGCGAGGATCCCCCTCACCGGGTCACTCCTCGACCGGCGGCAGCTCGGCGATGGCGGCGTGGGCGTCGTGGGGGACGTCGTTCACGAGGTCGCTGCGGACGCGGCCGTCGCGCATGGTGATGACGCGCTTGGCGCAGGCGGCGATGTCGGGCTCGTGGGTGACCAGGCAGATGGTGATCCCCTGGGTCCGGTTGAGCTCCTGGAGCAGGGCGAGCACCTCCAGGCTGGTGCGGGTGTCCAGGTTGCCGGTGGGCTCGTCGGCGAGGAGCAGCGGCGGCTCGGTGACCAGCGCCCGGGCGATGGCGACGCGCTGCTGCTGGCCCCCGGAGAGCTGGTTGGGGGTGTGGTGGAGGCGGTCGCCGAGGTTGACCGAGGTGAGGGCCTTGTGGGCGCGCTTGTGGCGCTCGGCCGCGCCGACGCCGCGGTAGACCAGGGGCAGCTCGACGTTCTCGAGCGCGGTGGTGCGGGGCAGCAGGTTGAAGCCCTGGAAGACGAAGCCGATGAGCCGGTTGCGCACCACCGCCCGGGCGTCGTTGCTGCGCTCGGTGACGTCGATGCCGTCGAGGATGTAGCGGCCGCGGGTGGGGCGATCGAGGCAGCCGATGATGTTCATCATCGTGCTCTTGCCCGAGCCGCTCTGCCCGACGATGGCGACGAACTCGCCGCGGGGGATCTCCAGGTCGACGCTGCGCAGCGCGTGGACCGTGACCGCCTCGGTGATGTAGTCCTTGCCCACCGACTGCAGGGACATGAGCACGTCCGCAGGGGTGGCCCGGGGGGCGGGGGAGGAGAGGGGGCTCGCTGTCGCCATGGCTAGAAGGGACCCTTCTTCTTGTTGGGGTCGTCGTTCTCGTCGACCACCAGCTTGGCCCCGCCGAGGTCGGCCTTGAGCTCGGTGTTGATGCCGTCGGTGATGCCGATGTCGACCTCTTTCATCTCCGACTTCTCGGCGCCCAGCGTCTCGTTGGTGACGACGTAGAGGCGGCCCTTGTGGGCGGCCAGGGCGGGGAGCGGCTCCTGCGCGACCTTCTTGCCGTCCTTGTCGACGGAGGGCGCCGGCTTGAAGCGGAGCGCGGCGTTGGGCACCCGGGTGACCGCCTTGGACTCGGCGGTGCGGATGTTGACGGTCGCGGTCATGCCCGGGCGCAGCTTGATCTCCGGGTTGTCGACGTCGACGACCGCCGAGTAGGTGACCACGCCGGAGACGCTGTTGGGGCTGTAGCGGACCTGGCTCACCAGGCCGTTGAACTTCTCCCCGGGGAAGGCGTCGACGCGCACCTCGGCGCTCATGCCCTCCTTGAGCTTGCCCACGTCCGCCTCGTCGATGTCGGCGAGGACGCGCATCTTCCGCAGATCCTGGGCGATCACGAAGAGCACCGGGGCCTGGAAGCTGGCCGCCACCGTCTGGCCGGGGTCGATGGCGCGGTTGATCACGACGCCGTCGATGGGCGAGAAGATCCGGGTGTAGGCGAGCTGGGTCGTGGAGGTCTTGAGCCCGGCGTAGTTCTGCGAGACGGCGGCCTTGGCGGAGACGAGATCGGCGATGGCGCCGTCGTAGGTGCCCTGCGCCGTCTCCAGGTCCTGCTGCGAGCCGATCCCCTCGGCGACGAGCTTCTTGGCGCGGTCGAGGTGCTGCTTCGCCGTGATGAGCGCGGCGTCGGCGTGGGTGACCGTGGCCGCGGCCTGGGCCAGCGCCGCGCGGTTCTGGTCGATGGCGGCGTCGAACAGGGTGGGATCGATGACGGCGAGCACGTCGCCCGCCTTGACCTTGCTGTTGAAGTCGACGAACACCTTGTCGACGCGGCCCGAGACCTGGGCGCCGACCTGGACCTGGAGCAGCGGCTGCACCTGCCCGGTCGACTGGATGGTCTCGACCACGTCCCCCGTGGACACGACCGCGGTCACGTACCGCGGGGGCGGCTTGGGCGCGGTCTTGATCCGCCACAGCGCCACGCCCCCGACCAGGACCGCCAGGCTCGCCACCACGCCGAGCCGGCGCAGCCACTTGCGGCCGTCCACCCGGGAGAGGTCCCGCTCCAGCGCGCCGCGTTCCCCCTTCGGGCTGGCCTTCGAGCTAGGAGGACTGGCCCCCGAGCTGGACGGATGAACCGAGCCTCCGGCAGGGATCGCCCGAGAAATCGGGGCCTGCTGGGCAGGCCCGTCCATGGATGCGCTCGGCTCGGCCATTCGGGTCTCTGCTCATAGCACGCGCGCGTGTCCGCTGCGGGCAGCTTGAAACCCCCGGGGGCCCGTGGCAAAGCGGGGCCAGTCATGGAAAGCCCTGCGATCGCTCCGGATACCGTCGTGACCCTCTCGTATGTCCTCTTCGACGAGCGCGGCGAGGCCGTCGACCGCGTCGGCGAGGGGACCGAGCCCCTCAGCTACGTCCACGGCTACGCCCAGCTCGTCCCCGGGCTGGAGCGGCAGATCGTCGGCCTCACGGCCGGCGCCAAGGGCACCTTCACCGTCGACGCCGAGGAGGCGTTCGGCGACCGCGAGGACGACGCCATCTTCGAGGTCGACAAAAGCGACTTCCCCGACGCGGGGGAGGTGGTCGCCGGCGACGAGTTCATGGCCGAGGGCCCCGACGGCGAGCCCATCGCCATGCGCGTCGTCGAGGTGCGCCCCGACGCCTTCGTCGTCGACACCAACCACCCCCTCGCCGGCCAGCGCGTCCGCTTCGAGGTCGTCGTGACCTCGGTCCGCGCCGCCACCGAGGAGGAGATCGCCGCCGCCCAGGCCGAGCTGGAGCAGGCGATCGCCGACGAGGACGCGTGCGGCTGCGGCCACGAGCACGGCGACGATCACGATCACGATCATCCCCACGATCACAGCGACGTGGAGCTGATCCAGCTCGGCAAGAAGAGCTGAGGGAGACGAACCGAACATGAAACCGGAAAAGAAGCAGGCGGCCTGGATGTACGATCTCCGGGTGCGCGAGCGGCTCCTCGGCAGCGGGCAGCTCGATCCCAAGGTCGTCGAGCGCTACCTCGCCGAGCTCCCCGATCTCGAGGGCTACGCCGAGGGCATCCCCTTCGAGCAGCCGGCCCTGGCCGGTCACGTCGAGCCGCACACCGGCGCCCGCCCCCAGGTCCCCGTTCGCTCCTCGGACGGTTCAACGTGAAAGCCAAGCCGGTCGGAGAGCCTCCCGCCCAGGACCTGCCGACGCTGGACTTCTCCACGTTCGTGCTGGGCTTCATCGGGACGGCGTACGTCCACCTGGGCGACGCCCCCACCCCCGAGGGGCCCGCCGAGCGCAACCTGCTCATGGCGCGCCAGGACATCGATCTCCTCGGCCTGCTGCAGGAGAAGACCAAGGGCAACCTGACCGGCGACGAGGAGCGCCTGCTCGAGCAGGCCCTCTGCGACCTCAGGATGCGCTACGTCGAGGTCTCGAGGGGAACGTGACGTGAGCGAGACGCGGGGTCACGATGGGGGCCCCAGACCCCGCGTCTCGTCGCTCGTCGCGGCGACGTGGATCGCCCTGTCCCTGGCGGGCTGCCACGACAAGGTGGCGCCCGTCGCCTCCGGCGCCGCGCCGAGCGCGACGAGCACGCCCGAGCCGCCGCCCAGCCCCGCCTCCCGCCTCCCCCCGTCGCTGGTCAGCAGCGACGGCATGCCGGTCTCGTTCGCGCCGCTGGCGCGCCGGGCCGATCCCGCCGTGGCCACCGTCAAGGCGCGGGTCGAGCGCGAGACCGCCTCGGGCCGTCGCCGGGTGGTCTCCGAGGGCCTGGGCACCGCCTTCGTCTACGATCCCGACGGGCTCCTGCTCACCAACAACCACGTCATCGAGGACGCCAGCGACGTGCAGGTGATCTTCTTCGACGGGCGCGAGCTCTCGGCCAAGGTGGTCGGCCGCGACAAGCACACCGACGTGGCCGTGCTCCGCATCGACGAGCACGCGCTGCCGTCGCTGCCCCTCGGCGACTCCGACGAGATCGAGGTCGGCGACTGGGTCGTCGCCATCGGCAACCCGTTCGGCCTCTCCCACACCGTCTCGGCGGGCATCCTCTCGGCCAAGGGGCGCACCCGCGAGGACGTCAAGGGCCTCGATCCGAGCGGCTACTTCAATTTCCTCCAGACCGACGCCAGCATCAACCCCGGCAACTCCGGCGGTCCGCTGCTCAACCTGCGCGGCCAGGTGGTGGGGATCAACGCGGCGGTGCGGGCCAACGCCAACAGCATCGGCTTCGCCATCCCCATCAACATGGTCAAGCAGCTCCTCCCCATGCTGCTCCGCGACGGGAAGATCCAGCGCAGCGCCATCGGCGTGCGGGTCGACGCCGTCAACAGGGTCGAGGCAGGGCGGCTGAAGCGGCCCGACCGCAAGGGCGCGTGGGTCAAATTCGTGGTCCCCGGTGGCCCCGCCGAGCGCGCTGGCATCGCCCCCGACGACGTGATCGTCGCCTTCGACGGCAAGCCCATCTCCGATCCCAACGAGCTGCGCTGGCTGGCCAGCATCGCCGGGGTGAGCAAGAGCGCGAGCGTCCGCATCGCCCGCGGCGAGCGCGTCTTCGATCTCCGGGTCACCCTGGGCGAGCTCGCGGAGGACCCAGGAGAGGACGCCGAAGACCGCTGAGGGTCGCTCCGAGGGGTGCGCAGCCGGCTCCGGTCGGCGAAGCGCCGCGCTCGTCCCCCCGGATCCTCCTCGGAACCCCGAATCCGCTGAAGTAAGCTACCCGTCGTGACGACCTTGCCCTCACCCCCCGAAGCGCCGCGCTCGGAGCTCGGCGATCCCGCCGACGCGGGGGCGATGCGCGGTCATGGCGCTCCCGGGGCGAAGGATCTCGAGGACGTTCCCCCCGACGACCCCGGAACCCCCGCCCCGAGAGGGGCGTTCGGCCGCCCGGTGAATAGGTCCTCCGGGGACGCGTCCAATCGCGAGGCAAGGCAACGCGAGGCGGAAGAGGATCGTGAGCTCATCAACCTGGCAAGAAAGGGCGACAAGACGGCGTTCCGCCGGCTCGTCGAGCGGCACCAGCGCCGCGCCTTCGCGATCGCCATGGGCCTGGTCCGCGACGAGAACGACGCGCGCGAGCTGGTCCAGGAGGCCTTCCTCCGCGTTCACCGCGGGCTCGGGGCGTTCCAGGGCGGCTCTTCGTTCTTCACCTGGCTCTACCGGATCATCACCAACCTGGCGATCGATCTCAAGCGCAAGCCCGGCCAGCGCGACGTCGAGCTCGACGAGAACCACGGGGCCGAGCCGAGCGGGGACTTCGCGCTGGTGTCGCGCATCGACGGCGCCGACCCGCTCGACGTCATGCGCCGGCGGGAGATCGCGGCCCGCATCCAGAGCGCCCTCGCGGCCCTGCCGGCCATTCACCGGAGCGTCATCCTGATGCGCGAGGTCGAGGGAATGTCCTACGAAGAGATGGCCCAGGCGGCAGGCGTGTCCAAGGGCACGATCATGAGCCGCCTCTTCCACGCGCGGCAGAAGCTGCAGCGCGCCCTGGCCGATTGCTACGCGGAAGACGGCCGGAAGGTGCAGCGCGCGACCGAGGAGCCGGAGGAGGAGGTCTCATGACGATTCGTGGAGCAAGTGACACCTCCCCGCCGACGGACCTCGAGCTGATGCTCTATCACGACGGGGAGCTCGGCGAAGCGCGGCTCGTCGCCGTGCAAGCCTGGCTCGAGCGCCAGCCGGAGGGCGCCGGCGCCCGCAACACGCTGATGGCGCTGGGCCTGGTCTCGGACCTGATCCGCGCCCGCTCCGACGAGGCTCTTGCCGGCGACGAGGGCGGCCTCGGAGCGTCGGGCGCCTTCGACGTCGCGGACGCGGTCATGGAGCGGATCGCGGCGGAGCCGGTCCTCGCCACCCCGGCGCCCGAGAGCGCTCCCCGACCCGCCCTTGGAGCCGCCCCCAGAGCCGCGGCCAACGACAACGCGCGCAGCTTCTACGTGATCGCCTCCGCGGTGGTCGCCGCGGCCGCCGCCGTGCTGCTCTGGGCCCGCGTGCCCGCCCCCGCCCACCACAGCGAGGTCGCCCAGGTCACGGCGGCTCGGTCGGGCGGCGCGGCCACCGCCGAGCCCGGCATCGATCACGGCGTCGAGGTCGCCGCCGTCAATTTCGGGGCGCGCATGGGCGCCGTCTTCTACGTCCCCGATGGGAATTCCGAGTCGAGCACGACCACCGTGGTGTGGCTCTCCGACGACTCCGCTGGAGAAAACCAATGACGCATCCGCTCGTTGCCATCGTGGCCGCCGCCGGGATCAGCCTCGCCATGGACGCGCCTGCCAGCGCGACGCTCGCCGGGTGGGCCACTCCGATCGACCCGGGCTCCAGCGCCGCGCCGGCTCAGTCGCCCGGTCCGTCACCGGGGCCCGCGCTCGCGCCGGCGGCGATCTCGTCCGAGGTGATGATCCTTCACGCCACCAACGACAACTCCGGCATCGACCCCAGGATCGGCAACATCCCCGCGCTGAGCAAGCCCCCCTTCTCGTCGTACAACAGCTACAAGCTGCTCGACCGGACGGCCACGCCCCTCAAGAAGGGCGAGGCGGCGCCGCTCAAGCTGCCGACCGGACGCGAGCTGCGCCTCGTCTACAAGGATGTGATCCAGGCGCAGAAGCAGGGCGACCCGCCGCGCTACGTCATCACCGCGAGCATCGAGGCGGCCAACGGCAACTCGTTCCTCCCGCTCGTGGAGGTGAACGCCAAGCCGGGCGAGGTCTTCTGGGTCGGCGGCCAGGAGTACAAGGGCGGCAGCCTGTTCATCGGGATCAAGGTCAGCCCGTAGCCATCCTGGGGAACGCTGAGAGCGTTCCCCGATGGGCCAACCTGGGGGCTCGAGACTGCTCGCTGGCAGCGTCCGTCGCGGACCGCTCTCGGGGTCCGCAGGATGAGCCGCGTCCGTCGCGGAACGCTCTCGGGCGTTCCGCAGGATGGAAAAAACGAGCCGCGTACCGCGCCGGAAGGGGGGGCTAACCGGCGCGCGCGCGGCTCGGGGCTGAGAGTGTCAGCTGCGGCGTCGTTGTCGAGCCGAAAGTGATCCTTTTGTGCGCGCGTGCGGGGTGCCCGTGCGCTTTCTGCTCATTCCCGGCTCCGGTGTCCGTCGCAGACGCGCGCTCAGAAGTGGGCGCGGCGCGCGACGAGGGTCGAAGCGATCGACGCGGCGAGCGCCAGCGCCGCGGAGGCCGCCCAGGCCACGGCGGCGCTCCTCCGCAGATCGCGCGCGCCCGGTGCGCCACGCTCGAGCTGCATCCGGATGGCGAGCGCGCTCACGGCGAGGAGCATCGCCGCGAACGCCGCGTTTTGCTTGCGCTCGAAGAGCCAGCCGAGCTCCAGCGAGTCGAGGAAGAGTCGCTGCCGCAGCCGGGCGCGATACGGATCGTGGAGCGCGAGCCCGAGCCCTCCGGCGGTGAGGATGAGCGCGACCGCCGCGGCGCCGAGCAGGCGCACCGCCCGGCGTGTCTCCGCAGGGCGCGCACCGAGCCACGCCGTCGCCACCAGCGCGGCCGTTGCCGCCCAGGCGACGACCGCGTGGAGCCGCTCGATCGATCGCAGCGTCGCGGGGCTCACGGCCTCAGCGCCCCCTGCGCCACGATCGCCGCCACCGCGACCACCAGCGACGCGAAGAGCCCGCGAGCGGCGGTCGCCGGCGAGCGCACCGCCAGCGCGTACCCGCCGAACCCGGCCGCGCCGCCGAGGTAGAGCGCGATCGCGGCGCGCCACACGAAGGGGCTCCGATCGGCCCAGATGAGCATGGCGGGGTTGGGCTCGGGGAAGAGCGCGCGCTCCAGCACGCGCACCGACGCGTAGGCGATCACCGAGGTCGCCGCCCCCGCGGCGATGCCCATCAGCCAGGGGGAGCCGAGGGCTCGGGGGCGCCCGTCGTCGCGCTTCACAGGCCCAGGCTCTCCAGGTAGCTCGCGTCCGCCCGCTCCACCGAGAGGAACGCCGCCGCCAGCACGCCGGCGACGCACGCCGCCGCCCAGACCGCGCGCGCCGTCGAGGCGCGCGCGTTCACCGCGAGCGGGACCGCCCGCGCGACCACGCCCAGCGCCAGCACGAGGGCGCCGAACCAGAGGAACGGCCGCGCGTCGCCCTCGCCGTGGAGGCGCACCAGGATCGCCGCTGCGCTCCCGAGGTAGAGCGAGAAGGCGACGGCCATCGGCCGCACCACCAGCCCAGGCACATCGCGGAGATCGCGGGCCTTCGCGGCGAGGCGCGCCAGCGAGGCGACGCCGATCGCCCCGAGGGCGCCGAGCACTCCCAGGGCGAGGGTGCGCAGCCCCTCACGCTTGGCCGCGCGCCGCACCGTCCGGGTGAGCACCGGCGACAGGTCCGGCTGGCGCTCCACGTCCGCCAGGGCCTCGCGGATCTCGCCGCGCTGGCGCCGCAGCGTCCACAGCTCGGACAGCGCCAGCGCGCGGGTCAGCCGGTCACCGGAGGCATCGCCGGCGGCGGCCGTGAGGGCAGCGAGCGCGCGCGCCGGGTCCCCGAGCCGGTGCCACCACGCCTCCGCGACCACGAGCCGCGCCTCGGCGCGGACCCGGCCGTCGGGGAAGGCCTCGAGATCGCGCGCGAGCGCCTCGATCGTGTCGCGGTCGGCGGCCTTGCGAGGATCGCGGCGCACCGCCTCCAGCTCCGCCAGCGGGCCGAAGGCGCCCTCGGCGTGCCCCGCCAGATCGTCGGCGCGGGCGCGAGCGACGCCGGCGCAGGGCGCGCTCGCGTCGGTGGCGATCGCCGCCTGGTAGGCGGACAGCGCCTCCTCGAAGCGCAGATCCTTTGCGGCCTGCTCGGCCCGAGCGCAGCTCGCCTCCGCGGCGGCGCGCGCGCTGGCCCCGGGGGTGGGCTCTGCGGCGTCGGCCGAGCGGGCGCCGCCCAGCGCGCACGCCACGAGGAGGAGCGTGACTGCTCCCCGCGAACCCGCCGTCTGCATCAATGGCCGCCGGCCGGTCGCTTGAGCGGCAGCTCCGCGAACTCGATCGGCTGCCTCATGCCCCCATCGGCACCGAACGGGCAGTGCCTGCACCTGGAGTTGCAGCAGTAGCCACGCTTCCGGTGGTAGGCGGCGGTGAACACGAACTTGCCCGCGTCCATGTAGTAGTCGACGCCCTCGACCAGCCGCGCAGGTTTCCCGGGTTGCATGAAGGTCTCGCCGCGGGGACGGTGCCGCCGGGGCTCGGTGGTTATAGGGTACCACCGAATGCGTCGCCTTCACGAGCTTCCGCTCCTCGTCACCGTGCTCGCCGCCTTGCCGGCGTGCGACGGGTGCCATGGCTCCAAGCCTTACACGCCCTACACGCTCTCGGACCCGCCTGCGGCCTCGATGGACGCCTCGACCGCCGCGGGCGAGGCAGGGGACGCGGGAGCCCCCGGCGATGGAGGTCCCGGGTTCGTGGCCGTCGCGGCCGTGGCAGCTCCGGGCGACGGCAAGAGCTGGCCGCTCCAGAGTGGCGCGGCGCAGCCGCCGGCGGGGCACGCGTTCGCCGAGGGCCTGGTGCTCGATGCCGATGGCGACGACAAGCCCGACCTGATCGCCTGGGCACGCGCGCCCGACGGTCTGCGCGGGGAGGTGTGGTTTGCCCCTGGCAAGAGCCCCGAGGCTGGCCGCACCCTCGCTGCTCTCCCCGGCGACCTCGCTGCGCCGGGGTGCAACCCCAGCGCCTCGCTGACCCGCATCGGCGCCGCCATGGTGGTCTTCGATTTCGACCCGCGCTGCGGCGCCCGCGCCCGCGATCGCGCGGCCCACTGGATCGCCGTGTTCCGGCTGGTCGCCGGGGCTCCTCCGGAGCTGGGCCTCGAGCTGCGTCTCGGCGCCCCTGCCGACGGCGAGTCGCTCGCGGTCACGCTCGACGGCCGCGATCGTGACGGCGACGGCCGCGGCGACCTCACCGCCACTCTCTCCCTGGGCGGCGCCCCCCGCCCGCTGGTCGCTGCCGGCAACGCGGCCGCGACGCTCGCGTTCTTCGACCGCCCGGCGGGCCTCTCGCGCGATCCCACCGAGCCCGACGCGTCGCTCAAGGCCCTCGCGGCCGGGCTCGTGGCCGACGGCCGCAAGAAGACCACCGCCTCCCGGGTCGCCGCCGCTGCCGGCGCGGCCCGCCGCCTCTGGGCGCTGCTGTGCGAGGAGGCGGGCAAGCCCGTCGTCACCACCTCGGCCGGTCCGGTGCGCTGCGGCGACGTCCACCTGGCCGACGACGCGGCCATCGCCGAGGCCGAGGCCGCGGTGAACCTCGGCGATCCCCTCGGCGCCGTCGCGGCGCTGAGCCGGCTGGAGGGCCGGCGCCGCGATCTCGACGCCTTCGTGGGCAAGTCGATCCCCTCGATCGAAGGCAAGCTGGTCCACGCCACGGCGGTCGCCCCCGACGTCCAGCCGTCGCCGTCCTTCGGCCCGATCGCCTTCAACAACGGCGGCGACCTCCTGGTGCGCGCCCGCGACCGGGTGGTCCGCGTCGACCGGACCTCGTGGGAGGAGGCGCCCATCGACGCCGCCCTGAAGTGGCCCACCCGCCTCGCCTGGCCCGTGGAGGCTCCGGCGTGGACGCTCGTCTCGGTCGAGGAGCGCTGCGACGCGCCCACCCTGGTGGCGCGCTTCTCGGTCGCCGGCGAGACCCTCGACGTCCCTCTCCCGATCCTGACCCCGTCCCGGTGCATCCCGTCCCCGCGCGTCCCGGTCGACATGCTCGGCGGCTCGGCGCAGGGCCTGCTGCTCTCGATCCACGGCGACCTGCTCGCCCTCCCGCGCGACGCCCAGCCGCGCCCGGTGCTCGCCGACACGCTGGCGCTGGCGCCGGGATCCTCGGTCGAGCTCGGCGCGGCGCGCTCCCCGGACGGCAAGGCGATCGCCCTGGCCACCTCGCGTGGGGTGCTGGTGGCGACCCTCAAGGGCCAGGGGCGGGCCGCGACCGCCAAGCTGTGGACCTCTCCGGCGCTCGACAGCCCCACCGCGTGCGTGCCGAACAACGCCGCCGACCGGATCGCCTGCGCGGTGAAGGGGGCGGTGGCGATCTACGACGCCCGGTAGCGCCCCCTGCGCTCCCCGTCGCGGAGCCCGGCGACTGGTACTAGGATGCGCCGCCATGACGGACGACATCTCCGAGCTCACGGCGCGGTACACCTACGGCACCTGGCGGGCGCAGCGCGGGTGGAAGCCCATCCACGTCACCAGGGCGGAGGGCTGTTACTTCTGGGACGCGTCCGGGAAGCGCTACTTCGACTTCTCGTCCCAGCTCATCTGCTCCAACCTCGGCCACCAGAACCAGGCCGTCATCGACGCCATCTGCGCCCAGGCGCGGGAGCTGGCGTTCATCAGCCCGTCGCACACCTGCGACATCCGCGCCAAGCTCGCGGTCAAGCTGCTCGAGGTGATGCCGGCGGGCCTCGACAAGTTCTTCTTCGCCACCTCCGGCACCGAGGCCAACGAGGCGGCCATCAAGATCGCCCGCCTCTACACCGGCAAGCACAAGATCATCGCCCGCTACACCTCGTACCACGGCTCCACCGCGGGCGCGGTCGCGGCCACCGGCGACCTGCGCCGCTGGTTCATCGAGCCCACCGGCAAGATCCCCGGCGTCATCTTCGGGCCCGAGGTCAACTGCTACCGCTGCCCCCTCGGCCACACCTACCCGACGTGCAACGTCGCCTGCGCCGACTACCTCGCCTACATGATCGACCACGACGAGAACGTCGCGGCGATCATGATCGAGCCCATCGTCGGCACCAACGGCGTGCTGGTGCCGCCCCCCGAGTACCTCCCCCGCCTCGCCGCGCTCGCCAAGAAGCGGGGCGTGCTCCTCATCGCCGACGAGGTGATGACCGGCTGGGGCCGCACCGGCAAGTGGTTCGCGGTCGAGCACTGGGGCGTGACCCCGGACATCCTCACCACCGCCAAGGGCGTCACCAATGCGGCCGTCCCGCTGGGCGTCGTGGCCACCAGCCGGGCCATCGCCGATCACTTCGAGGACAACTACTTCGCCCACGGCCACACCTACGAGGCGCACCCGATCACCCTCGCGCCCGCCATCGCCGCCATCGACGAGTACCGCCGCCTCGACCTGATGAACCGCTCGACCAAGATGGGCGAGATCCTCGGCGCCAAGCTGCGCAAGCTCGCCGAGAAGCACCCCTCCATCGGGGACGTGCGCGGGCTCGGCCTCTTCTGGTGCGTGGATCTCGTCAAGAACCGCGCCACCAAGGAGCCGCTCAACACCCCGCAGGAGAAGGCGGCCCGCAAGCCGCTCGTCGTCGACGCCGTCGCCGCCGAGATGACCAAGCGCGGCGTCACCGTGCTCTCCTGGGTCAGCCACCTGGTGATCGCGCCCCCGCTCATCGTCACCGAGGAGCAGATGGACGAGGGGCTGGCGGCGCTCGATGCGGCGCTGGACATCGCCGACGCTCACGTCGAGGGGTAGTCACCCTGGGGAACGCTCGCGCGTTCCCCGACGAGTCACCCCGTCGAAATCCTGCCGCGTCTTGCGCGCGGCAGGGCGTGGTTAGCTTCTCGGGCGATGAACACGCAGCCCCTCGCCCCTGCCGTTCCCGCCGCGATGCCCTCGCAGGACGACCGCCTGCTCGCGGCGTTCGCCCACCTCTCGTTCCTCACGGGCTTCTGGCTGATCGCGCCGATCGCGATCTATTTCCTCAAGCGCAAGGAGTCGCGCTTCGTCGCTTTCCAGGCGCTGCAGGCCGTCTTCGTCCAGCTCTTCTGGTGCGTGATGATGACGTGCAGCGTCTTCGTCGTCACCGTCCTGACCATGGGCGCCAGCCTGAGCAGCCACCACGAGCTGTCACCGCTGTTCGCCCTCCTGCCCACCCTTGGCATGCTGGGCGGGGGCCTCGGCCTCCTGGGCCTGCACGGGCTCGCCGCGTACCGGGCCTGGTGCGGGCGCGACTGGTCGATCCCCGTCGCCGGAGGCATGGCCCGCGCCGTCCAGGCCGCCGACGAGGGTGCCGTCCGGGCGTGAACCTCAGCCCCGACCCAATCACCGTGCACGATTCTGCAACGGCAGTCCGCACCGCGAAGCGTCAGCGAGCGGAGGCCATCGATGGCACCAAGCCTCGGTGCCCTCCCGAGCCTCCGCTCCCGCACGGTCGCGGTGCGGGTGGCAATGCCCGCACTGTCCGAGAATCTCGCTCGGTGACTTAGTCCGCGGTCCCGACCGGGGGCGCCGCCAGGCGTCGCCCCCGCACCATCTCGATCACCATGGGCAGCACGCTCAGCCCGACGATCGCCAGGATGACGATCTCGAAGTTGTTCTTCACGATCCGGATGTTGCCGAACGCGTAGCCCGCGAGGGTGAGCAAGAGGACCCAGGCCGCCGCGCCGGCGACGTTGTAGGTGAGAAAGCGCCGGTACTTCATCGCGCCGATGCCGGCGACGAACGGCGCGAAGGTGCGCACGATGGGCATGAAGCGGGCGAGGATGATGGTCTTGCCGCCGTGCCGCTCGTAGAACGCCTCGGTGCGCAGCAGGTGCTTCTTGTTGAAGAAGATCGAGCCCTCGCTCCGGAACGCCTTGGGCCCGATCGTGTGGCCGATGGAGTAGTTGACCGCGTCACCGAGGACGGCGGCGGCGAAGAGCAGCGCCATCACCAGCGGCAGCGAGAGCGGCGAGCCCTCGGTCGCGGCGAGCGCGCCCACCGCGAAGAGCAGCGAGTCGCCGGGGAGGAAGGGCGTCACCACCAGACCCGTCTCGCAGAACACGACGAGGAAGAGGATCCCGTACACGCCCCCGCCGAGGCTCGTGGCCCAGTCGTTGAGGTGCTTGTCGAGGTGAAGGAAGATGTCGACGAGGTGCTTCAGGTCCATGGGGGCAGCGCCTGCCTAGCGCAGCTCGCCCGGCGTGTCGAATGTTCGGCACCGGGGCCGCCGGCGTGACCGGGGCGCCCTTCGACGTCGCGAACGGCACGATCACCCCGGGGCACCCCCTCGGAGCGGAGCGCGGCTACCAGCTCTGCATCCGCTCGATGAAGCTGTAAGGGTAGCCCCAGTCCGGCTTCGACGCCGCGTCCAGCTCCTTGACGTCCTCCGGCGAGAGCTTGACCTCGAGCGCCTTCAGGTTGTCCTCGAGCTGGGCGACGGTGCGGGCGCCCACGATGATCGAGCTCACCTCGGGGCGGGCGAGCAGCCAGCCGAGCGCCACCGAGGCGTGGGTGGCCTCGCGCCGCGCGGCCACCTTGCCGAGCACGTCGATGAGGTTCCACATCCGGTCGTTGTCGTAGGCCTGGTAGCTCTCCTTCCAGCTCTCCAGCCGGGAGCCCGCGGGCGCCGCCTGCCCCTTGCGGTACTTGCCGCTGAGGAAGCCGCGCGCCAGGGGCGACCACACCAGCACCCCCAGGCCGAAGGCCCGGCACGCCGGCACCACCTCGCGCTCGGCGTCGCGCACCGCGAGCGACCACTGGAGCTGCACCGACTCGTAGCGGTGGGTGCTCCGGCGGTCGGCGGTCCACAGCGACTCCACCAGCCGGTAGCCGGTGTAGTTGGAGCAGCCGAAGTAGCGGATCTTGCCCTGGGTCACCAGGTCGTCGAGGGCGCGCAGCGTCTCCTCCACGGGCACCGAGGTGTCCTGCATGTGCACCTGGTAGAGATCGATGACGTCGGTGCCGAGCCGGCGCAGCGACGCCTCGCAGGCGGCGAGGATGTGCTTGCGCGACAGCCCCATGTCGTGGGGCCCGGGCGGCGGCGAGCCGAACCCCAGGGGGAAGCGGCACTTGGTCGCCAGCAGCACCCGGTCGCGCTTGCCGCGGATCCACTCGCCGGTGAGCTCCTCGCTGCGCCCCTCGCTGTAGACGTTGGCGGTGTCGATGAGGTTGATCCCGGCGTCGACCGCGGCGTCGAAGACGCGCCGCGCCTCCTCGTCGGGCGAGGTGACGCCCTTCATGAAGCTGGTCGACTCGCCGAAGGTCATCGCGCCCAGGCTCAGCGCGCTCACGCGCAGGCCGCTCTTTCCCAGGTTGCGCAGTTCCATCCGGAGTGCGTAGGCAGGGTCCCCGGCTCCGTCAAGCGCGGCGGTCTCAGCGGCCGTAGCGCTCGAGGTACCCGCGCAGCCGCAGCTTCCGGCGCGTGCTCTCCGAGCTCATGTACCGCACGGTGCCGAAGATGGGGCGCTCGGGGCCCCAGGCGCGGTCGTAGCGGCCGAACGTCCAGAGGATCCCCGAGTACGAGTTGGGATCGCGCCCGTCGAGCGCGTACTTGTTGTTGAGCTCGATGAGCACCGCGAGCGCCTCCTCCGGCGAGCGCGACCACTCGAGCACCTTCTTCCCCCAGAGCATGCGCAGGTAGTTGTGCATGCGCCCCTCGCGCACCAGCTGGCGCTGGGCGGCGTTCCAGATCTCGTCGTGCGTCTCCGCCGCCGAAAGCGCCGCGAGCGGGTAGACGACCGGCCGGCGATCCGGCGCGTGCTTCTCCAGCGTGGCGAGGGCCCACGAGGGCAGCGAGGTCAGCCGGTCGTGGTCCTCGCGGTGCGCGCACATGTTGAAGCCGAGCTCGCGCCAGGTCACCAGCTGGTCGAGGAAAGCCTCGGCCGCCCGGCCCGCGTTCCACCAGCCCTCGCGCCGACCGTTCGCCTTGGGGGCGAGCTTGGCCTCGGACCACCCGGCGTGGCGGGTCACCCGCGCGAAGACGTCGTGCGCCGAGAGGTGACCGAAGTGCAGGTAGGGCGAGAGCCCGCTGCCCGCGTCGGCGTCGGGGTCGTCGCGCTCGTCGGGGTAGCGGTCGAGGCGGGTGGCGACGAAGCGATGGAGCGCCGCCTCCGCCGCCGCCGCGCCCCCACGGAGGAAGGAGACGGTCACCCCGTGATCGATGGGCAGCGCGGCGAGCTCGCTCGCACCGCCGCCCAGCAGCGCGGCGCTCGCCCGCGGCCAGCGCGCGGTGATCGCGGCGGGCAGCGCGCGCAGGGCGGGCAGGTCCACCTTCGCCAGCGGATCGGCGAGGGGCCGCTCGCCCAGGTGATCCCGCAGACACTTCTGCAGGTGCAGGCGAAACGAGGCCGCCGTGGTGAAGACGCGGTCGGTGGCGCGCATGGGATAGAGGCCGTTGCCGTCCACGGCCTCCATCGCCACCGGGCACCTCGCCGCGGCTGCGGCAATCATGCGCGGGAGGAAGAACGCGGGGTAGTCGTCGGTGACCACCACGGCCGCGTGCGCGGCGAGGGCCGCGAGCAGACCCTTGCCCGCGCCGGGCGTCGGCTCGACGTAGGGGCAGTAGTGGACGGGGGTCGCGGCGAAGCGCCGTTCGTTGTCCGCCATACCGTCGATCACGAAGCGGTGGAGCCGGTCGCTCGCCCACGCGTAGCCGGCGCGGAGCGGCTCCAGCACCACCAGCGGCAGTCCTCGCGCAGCGGCGTGGGCGAGCGCCCGCTGCAGCGCGAAGCTGTGGTGCGTGCGGCGCGCCGCGATCATCCAGTAGAGGACGAACGATCCGGCCGGATCGAGAGGGGCTCCGTTGCAGGAGCGCACACGGAGCGCGGGGACGTCGAGCACGGGCGTACGTCTAGGGCCGGCGATCGATCCGTCCATGGTCACCGGTGACGAAAGCGGTCACCGTCGCGACCAGGGCACCTCGCCGTATAGCCCGACGCGAATGTGCTCGGTAAAAATGTTGCACGCCCGGGTTGCACAGCTCCGCCCTCGCTGTGCTAGGGTCGCTCCGTTTCCAGGAGGCTTGACGCATGAAGATGAATTGGTTTTTCCAGACGGGTGTTGCCGCGGTTTCTCTGATCGGTCTCGTGGCCTGTAGCAGCACGACCAGCACGGGCACGGGCGGCACGGGCGGCGGCGCCGGCGGTAGCACGGAGGCCACGGGCGGCACGGGCGGCACGGGCGGCACGAGCCCCTACACCGGCACGAACACCTGCGCCGACTACATCACCGGCGCCAACTGGTCGCTCACCCTCACGATGGCCGACTTCAAGGACGAGGCCGGGTACAACGCGTGGGACGCGCTCAACACCTGCGGCTGCGTCAACACGACCGGCTCGACCCCCGCCGGTTGCTTGAACGTGTGCTCGCAGCCCCAGAACACCACGACGACCAACAACTTCTGCAACGGCGTCGCCGCTCTGCCGTCGTGCACGACGTGCCTCACGACGACGTCCTGCAGCGCCGAGTACACGGCCTGCCAGGCCAACTGAGCCCGGTGCCAGGTCGCGCTGGGGCGTAGCCTCGGCGCTTCCGGCCGCTCGATCCGCGGCGCGCTTCGCAAGGGGCGCGCCGTGTCTCTTTTGTGCTTCGTGATACCCTCCCGCCGCCATGCTCGCCCCCCGGACCCCAGGAGCTCCCGTCCGCCTCGCCCTCGGCTGCATGAACTTCGGCAAGCGCACGCCCGCGGCCGAAGCCGAGCGCATCGTCCGGCGCGCCCTCGAGCGCGGGATCACCTTCTTCGACACCGCCAACGCCTACGGTGAGTCCGAGCGCATCCTCGGCCAGGCCCTGCGCGGCCGTCGCGACGGCTGCACGGTCGCCACCAAGGTCGGCGCGGCTCGCCCCGGCTCCCGGGCAGCTACACCAATTGCGTGAGCTGAGAAATCTTTTTCGAAGAGAGAGGGCGCCCGAGGAGAGCGCCCTGCCGGCCAGCCTTCACTTGCCCGGGTAGGGGCGGTCACGATGGACGTCGTTGCGCGGGGGCGGCGGGTCCGGAGGTCGGACGGCACAGCGTCCCTGATAGCCATCTGTCCTCTTGCCCCCGGTCGCGTCTCGTCGCAGCGCTTGCGAGCGCTCGGCCGGTGGGCTTTTGTCATCGCAACTAGAGCGGTTCGCGTTTGGGTCTGGTACGGACCGCGCACTGCGGGCTGCGTGGTGGCGGGTCGCGACCGCGACGCTTGCGGGGCGTGCGACCCCGAGGTGTACGCCCCCGCGGCGCACGGCTCCGAGGCGCACCCCTGCGCTGCGGTCGGGGACGAGGGGGATCGTCAAGGTAGCCGTCATGCCGGAACCAACCTTCGGCGTCTTTCGGCGTCACTTGGTGGAGGGCACTGCCCATGGCATCGAACACGCCCACCACGGTCCGCTGCCCAGCCGCGCGGAGGGCCCCCTTGATCTTGCTGCCGCACTCTTCCACGGGCGAGAAGTCTGGCGAGTAAGGCGGCAGCGGATGGTACTCGGCGCCGGTCGCCTCGATGGCCGTGCGGATCTCGGGGTACAGATGCGCCTTGAGTCGATCTGCGAGCACGACGTCGCCGGGCCGTAGCAGTGGAGCCAGATACTCCCGCGCGTACGCCTCGAAGCGAGGACGATTCATGGCGCCCTCGAAGACCACCGGCGCCACCACCCCCTCCAGGTCCAGCCCGAGCACCAGCGTGAGATTCGGGCCCGTGTTCTCCGGCGCCTTGCCGTAGGCCCGCTGCCCGCTGGGGGCGTAGCCGTAGAGCCGGGTCATGCCCAGGTTGGCGCCGAACTCGTCGACGAAGATCAGGCGGCGCGGGTCTGCTGTCCCCGCCCAATCTTGAAAGTCCGCGCGGGCCTGTTGAACGTCCGGGCGGTCCTGCTCGCTGGCACCCAGCGTCCTTTTTTTCTAGGGCGGCAAACCGGGCTTGGCGACGGCCGGTCGCGGCCCCAGAGCCGCCCCATGGCTCGACGAACCC
>Ga0302279_10001092_pt1 | contig 39498 bp, 30 predicted proteins | sample III_Bog_N3_3_FD_194541 | JGI IMG/M metagenome (GOLD analysis project Ga0302279, IMG submission 194541) | Peat permafrost microbial communities from Stordalen Mire near Abisko, Sweden - III_Bog_N3_3 | ecosystem: Environmental > Terrestrial > Soil > Wetlands > Peat | place: Sweden: Abisko...
GAGGAGATCCTTGCGCTTCTCGTCGAACGTAACCTCGGCGACTTCGCGCGTCTCCGTGCGAAGCCGCGTCATCGCGGTCCGCAGATCTCCCGAGAGCAGGAGGCCCGCTCGGCTCGCGGTGAGCTCCACGCAGCGAGTCCAGGCGTTGAGATCGACGCGCCCACCACGCGCGTCGAGGCGGTTGACGGCGACGGCGAGCGCGTCGCGCTCGTCGTCGCTCAGCCGGGCAGCGAGGCTCGCGCTGAGGGCGGAGACCGCCGGCGCGGCGGCAGCGGGAATGGGCACACCCGGAAGGACCACGCGCACGCCGGCGAGCAAGAGGACCCGAAGCTCCGGGAGCGTCGGGAAGTGGAGCAGCACGTTGTAATCGGGCCGGTAGTAGGTCAGGTGCCGGCCGGCAAGGAACGCGAGGTCCTTCGTCGACAGCCCGCGCAGGACCGCAGGCCCGATGACGGTCGATGGCTGGCGCGCTGGAACCGCGGCGATGTCTCCGTATACCGTGTCGAGCACGTAGAGATCCGGGCACTGAACGGCGAGCACCCGGGCCGCCCAGTGAAAGCTTCGAACGATGGAGGCCGTGCTGCCGTCGTCGAGCCGACGGGCAGGATCGAGCGCCGTGAGCTTCTTCTTTGCGCGCCGGTCCTCCACGCAGATCGCTGCGGCCGCACGCCCGATGGCGCCGAAGAGCGCCTCGACGACCGGGTCCCCACCCGGCGCCTGGAGCATCTGCCAGCCGGCATCGTCGAGCGTCGAGCGGACACGCAGGCCCTCGGGCCTCTGTTGCTCGAGGACGTCCTCGTGCTCCTGCTCGAGAGCGCCGAGCTCCTCCAGCGCGAGCGTCTCGAGGTAAGCTCGGTCCGCATTCCCGTCGCGGGTGTGAAGCGCGAAGAGCCGGGCGTGGACGGAGGGGTCGAGCGGCGCCTCGAGCACCATCTGCTCGAGGGCGGCGAGGTCCTCCTCGCCGCGCGAGGTGGGCACCTCCGGCTCGACGCCGGCGACATCGACGTCGTTGGCGTCGGGCTCGTGCTCGACACGCACGGTGAGCGGATCGGCCGAGCCCTCGTCGACGGGCAGGGCGCGCGGCGTCAACGCTTCGGTCGTCGGATCGACGACGACGTCCGCCTCGCCCGCTTCCTCTTCGTCCGCCTCGGGAACGAGAGAGTCCTCCACCGACCGCGCCCGGATGGCCTCGAGCTTGGTGTTCGCGTCTCGCGCCCGCTCGGCCTCGCCGAGCTCTTCGAACCGCAGGACGAGCGCCGCCACGGTGGCCTCGAGTCGCTCGTGCTCACCCCTCGACGTGCGCAGCTCGACCAGCATGTCGAGCGCCTCGTCGTGGGTAGGGTCGTCCTCGAGCGCGCCCTCGAGAAAGTGCACGGCGCGGTCCGTGTCCCCGAGGTGCTGGATGGCGATCTGGGCCTGCGCGACCAGGCGAGCCGCCCGCTCCGTGGCCGAGGGGGCGAGATCGCCGAGCGCGCCCGTCACCTCGAGGAGCTTCGGCCAGCGCGAGAGCACGCGGTACGCCCTGCGGAGCGCTTCCAGCACGTCGTCGTTCTTGGGGTCGAGCGCGCGTGCCCTCTCGAGCTCCGTGACGGCGCCCGCCATGTCGCCGAGCTTCCCGAGCATCCGGGCGATGGAGAAGAGCTCGTCCACCTGCTCCGACGCGCCTTCGAGCAGCGCGAGCCGCTCATGCGAGAGCTCCACCGCCCGCGTCCACTCCTCACCGTCGGTGGCCAGGGCAATCAGCGCATCGAGGGTCGTCCGGTTGGAGGGGCAGAGATCCCGCGCCCGCACGTACGCGCGGTTCGCCTTCAGCGCGTTGCCTCGAGCGAGCTCCACCTCGCCGATTCGCGCGTAGAGGGGGCCCTGCATGGCCTCGCTCGGGGCCACGAGGATCGCCGCCTTGTACCCCGCGAGCGCGTGCTCCCACTGCTTTCGCTCGCGTGCGCCGTCGGCGAGGGCCGCCAGCGGCTCGAACAGCGGCTTCTCGAGGCTCGCCGGCGAGAGCCGGAACTCCACGCGGCCCCGTACGAGCGCAAAGCCCTGCGCCGCCGCCGCGCTCTCGGGCTGCGCGCGCACGCGCTCGACGACCTCGGAGAGCCTTACTCCGTGCTCTTCCCCGGCCGCCAGATCCTCGGCCATCCGCAAGGCGATGCGCGTGAAGGCCAAGGGGTCGCGGTCCGACGAGCGCGCGCCGACGGCAAGGAGGGCGCCGTAGCCGGGGGCCGAAGCCTCGATCGCCGACCGGAGCTCGGTCACGTGCTCGGCCGACCGCAGGGCATCCGCAGGCCCGTCGTGCGTGAGCTCCGCGAAGTAGAGCACGCTGGCGGGCGTTCGCGCGGCGACGGCACCGCAGAGAACCGCGAGCGGAACGGCCTGATCGGGCCCGACGCGGACGGAGCCGTCTGCCGCGAGCTGTCCCGAGACGTGGAGCAGCACGGTGTCCGTGGGCTCGACTCCCGCCAGGACGCGTTCGAGCTGGGCCGCATCCGGCTCGTCCCCCAGCGCCACGACGTCGAACCCGAGGCGCGCGAGCGAATCGCGCAGCCACAGGATCCTTTCGCCGCGTACGGCGGGGGGGGTCGCTTCCGAGGCGCGGGGATCGACGAGTACAGCAAGCCGCATGGCTGGCCAGGGTAGTCGGCGCCCCACCCGTCGGCACTCCAAACTAGGCCAAAAAGAGCAGCGTTCGGGCAGGGTTGGAAAATTGCGAGCCACACGCCTGCACAAATGCGCCGCCACGGGCAAACGGGCTCTTTTCGAGCCTCCCGCCGCGTTCCGGCAGCGTGTGTAAGCGCGGGCCCGCAGGCGCCGTTCTATCCACGTGATCTCGGCCTTCTCGATCCCCTGGTCGACTATGCTCGGCGCCGTGGCCGACGACGACGCCCTCGAACGCGCGCGCGAGCGCGAACGAAGGCTCGTCGAGCGCGCGCAGACGGGCGATCGGATCGCTGTCGGGGAGCTGCTGACGCAATACGGGCCCGCCCTCTACCGGACGGTCCTCCTGCCCCGCCTCGGCTCCGAGGCGGCCGCCAAGGATGCGCTCTCGGAGACGTACGCCAAGGTCGTCGAGCGCATCGGACAGTTTCAATGGCAGAGCGTCGGCTTCTACCCCTGGCTGCGCGTCGTCGCCCTCCGCGTTGCGCTCGACCACCTGCGCGCCCGCAAGCGGCTCGTCCTCTGGGACGCCGAGGACGTCGAGCGGGAGGTCGACGAGGCGTCCACCGCGACGCCGCTCGATCAGCGGCTCGAGGAGCGGCGCGACGCGGAGGCTGCGCGCGCGAAGGTGTCCGCAGCGCTCGATCGCATTCACCCGCGCTACGCCCGTGCGATCCGCCTGAGGGTGCTCGAGGAGCGACCCCGGGAGGAGGTAGCTCAGCTACTCTCGGTTACGCCAGCGACGTTCGACGTGCTACTTCATCGCGCCATCGCAGCTCTGAAGAAAGGACTTCTCCCGGTGGAAGGCGCCGCGGCAACGACTTCTGCGAGCTCTCCCCACTCCCCCGGCCCGCGCGCAGGGCGAACCAAGACAGACTTGACGGAGGTCGGTGATGACGACGCCTAAGCCACCGCCCGCCGTATCGCTCGCCCCGCTGGACCCGGACGCCCCCGCTTCCGAGGAGGAGCTCGGCCAGGCCGGGGCACTGCGCGACGCACTGGCAGACCCAACCGTCGCGAACGAGGATGCGGAGCTGCTCCGGACACTCTCGCTGATGGAGTCGCCACGCCCGCTCGGGGCCGAAGAGCACCGGGCCATCCTCGCGCGCGCCCTTGCGCCGAGGCACGCCGTGCGCCCGCCGGCTCGCCAGGGAGCGCGCTTGATTCGCGTCGCCTTCGGCGCGGGCGCGGCGATGCTTGCGGTGGCGGCGGCAATCCTGCTGCTCGTCGAGCCCGGCGACCTGGCACCGCCGAGCGACCAGACGGCGCTCGCAGGCCCTCCTCTCGCCCGCGTTCGCTCGACGCAGTCCTTGTTCCGCGAGCCATTCGCGCGGCAGGGGGGCGAGAGCGCCAGGGTCGACCGCATCGCCATGGCCCGCGCGAGCGATCTCCGCGACAACGAGTTCCGTCGATGGGGGGTCCGATGACGCGCCGTCTCGGAGCGCTGATCGTGTGCGCGTGCGCGCTGCTGGGCGGCTGCGGGAGAGCGATCTCCGCGCGTGCCCAGGAGGATGGCGGCCCCGTCATCGACACGGACGTGATGGCCTACCTGTCCGAGGCGCGGGCCCTCCACCACGAGGCCAACCTGAAGGAGGACGCGAACGATCTGCCCGGCGCGCTCGTCGCGCTCGGACAGCTGGTGCATGCTCGCAAGCCGCACGAAGGCGCCGCGGTTCCCGAGGTGGAAGAGGTGCTGGCGGACACGTACGCGCGCATGGCCGAGCTGCGGCTGCGCACCAAGGACGTGACGGGGGCCGAGTCGGACGCCCGCGCCGGCCTGGAGCACGCGCCCGATTCCACGTACTTCCGCGGACACTTGCTCGAGGTGAGCGGCGAGGTCGAAGAGACGCGCGCCGCGGCTCTGGCGGACGCAGGCTTACGCGACCAGGCTGCGGCCGCTCGGGCCAAGGCGCTCAAGCTCTTGAACCAGGCGGTGACCGTGCAAGACGAGGTCGTGGGCAGGTCTCTCGGTGGTCAGACGGGTGCCACGGGCGAAGGAGGGGCTCGGCAATGACACCCGCACGTGGACACCGACGGTGGTGGACGGTGGCCGGCCTCGGCATCGGCATCGCCCTCGTCCAGGGCTGTGCGGCGCAGCAGAGCGTCGCAGGCCCAGCCAAGGGCGGGGCCACCGAAGCGCCCCAGGCCGCGCCTCCCCCGGCGGGCACCGACCGGACCGACCGGGAGGAGAACGACGGCGAAGGCCCAAAGGCAGCCCTGGGGCGGGCCAAGGGCGACTTCGACCGCGCCGAACGAGAGCTCCTGACCGCGGCCGGCGACTGCGGGACCGCGTGCAGGGCCCTCGCCTCGATGGAGCGAGCGACCGCGCACCTCTGCCAGCTGGCTAGCTCGGACGAGGATCGGTCCCGCTGCGACGAGGCGAAGACGAAGGTGCTGTCGGCACGCGAGCGCGTGCGGTCGACGTGCGGCGAGTGCCCGGGCGGGCCGAGCCTGGACCGGAACGCTCCGATTCCGTCGCAGCGACAATGAGCGTGGGCGCGGCCGCGAAGCCTCGCCACGGCGCGCCGACTGCCGGTTGGACCCGCACGCAGCGCATCAAGAACGCCATTCTCTACGCCCTCGCACGCGGGACGATCTCCGTCCTCCAGCGGCTTCCCGCCACTACCCTCCGCGCAGCCGGCAGGGCCGTCGGGAGGCTTGCCTACGTCGCGTTCGGACCCGCGCGGCGCACGGCGCTCGCCAACGTCGCTCGGGCTCTCCACACCCTGCCTCCCGCTGCACGGACGGCGATTGTCCGGCGGTGTTACACGCGACTCGGCGAGCACCTGGGCGACACGCTGGCTCTGCTCGGAGGCGCGCCCTTCGCGCCCCTCGCGCTCGACGCTGCGGCCCGCACCGTCCTGGAGGAGGCGCTCGGCGAGGGCATGGGCGTAGTCTTCGTGTCGGCGCACCTCGGTCCGTGGGAGCGCGTCGCCGGCTCGCTCGTGGCTGCCGGGTTTCCGCTGACCACGGTGGCGCGCGAGGCCTACGATCCGCGCCTAACGCGTGTGTACGATGCGCTCAGGTCGCGGCTCGGCGTGGGCGTCGTCTACCGCGGAGCACCGGGCGCCGCTGCGCGATTGCTGCGCGCGCTGAAGCGCGGGCAGCTGCTGGGGATGCCGATGGATCTCCGTTCGCGGGTCCCGAGCGTGGATGCTCCGTTCCTCGGGCATGCGGCCGCCACAGCGGTGGGGCCCGCGCGCATTGCGCTCCGTACCGGGGCACCCGTCGTCATCGGCACCGTCGCTGCCGGTCCGCTGGTCATCACGGCCACACGCATTCCGACCAGCGACCTCGCGCCGACGCCGGAGGGAGAGATCGAGCTGACGACCCGCATGAACCTCGAGCTCTCGTCGCGCATCTTGGCCCTCCCCGAGGAGTGGGTGTGGATGCATGCCCGCTGGCGCGATGAGTCACCTTCGGGTGAGGCGCGAAGCACCCGATACTGACAGCAGCACGAGAGGCCGATACACTCGAGCGGGCTCGGTACTTACACCGGCGTGCGAGGAGATGATCGTTGGCGGGTAGCGGAGAACGGATTCCCAGGCTGGTGACGCGCGCCGCCGCCGACATGCGGTCTCTTCCGCTGACGGCGATGGATGGGTTCGTGCTCTCGCGGGTGGACGGCAAGCTCACGCAGCGAGAGCTCGCCGCGCGCACCGGGCTGCACGACGACCAGGTCGCCGCCTCGCTCGACAAGCTGTTGGGCCTGAACGTCGTGGCGTTCGGCCCAGCCCCCCCCGTCTCGGCTCCGGTCTCTTCGCCGTCTTCACCCGGTTCGCAGGGCGCGCCGGGCGCTGCGGCGCCGCAGCCGGGTCAGGTGCCCGCCGCCCCCGAGTCGGCTCCCGCCGCGGCGACGATCCGCTACACGGTGCCGGACGACGCGCCGGAGCTGCTCGAGCCCGCCGATCTCGACATCGAGGTGAAGAAGCGAATCCTGGGGATCTACCCGAGGCTCGCCGATCTCGACTTCTACCAGCTGCTCGGCATCGAGCGGTCCGCCGACAAGAAGGCTGTCAAGCGCGCCTACTTCGAGCTCGCAGGGGTCTTCCACCCGGATAAGTACTTCCGTAAGGACCTCGGGAGCTTCAAGGTCAAGATGGAGTCCATCTTCGGCCGCGTCACCCAGGCCTTCGACGCGCTCAGCAGCAAGACGGCACGCGTCGAGTACGACGAGTACCTGGCGGACTTCGATCGGACGCGCGGTCTGGACACGATGCTCCAGCAAGCGCTCCAGGACATGGCGGACGCCGAGGCGAATCCGACCCAGGCAAGGCCTTCGGCGCCGGCCCCGGCCCCCGCGCCCGTCGTGCCCGAGCCCCTCCGCGCATCGCATCCGCCCGCGGCCGTTCAGCAAACGATGCCGCCCGTCGCAAGCTCCGGCCCCGCCCCTACGCCCGCGCAGGTGGCAGCCATGGACCGCGCGCGCCGCGATGCGCTCGCCGCACGCTTGCGGGGGGGTCGTGTCCCAAGCGTCATTCCACGTCCCCCGACGCCGGTCGCGGTGACGCCGGCTCCAAGGTCCGATCCCGCCGAGGCGTTCAAGCGTCACCACGAAGAGCGCGTCGTCGCTGCCAAGCGCCAGCAGGTCGACAAGTACATGGCCCTCGCGCGCGAGTCGGAGCGCAAGAACGACATCGTCTCCGCAGCCCATGCCTACAAGGTAGTCCTGACCCTGACGGACGACGCCACCATCCGGGCCCAGGCCGAGGCCGCCATCGCCCAGGCGGAGATCGCCCTGTGCGACACGTACTTGCGCCAGGCCCAGTACGAGGAGCGCTCCGAGAGCTGGGCTGAAGCGGCGCGCTCCTGGGCGCGGGCGGCAAAGGGACGTCCAAAGGACGCTCGGGCCCACGAACGGGCTGCCAACGCCCTGATGCGCGCCAGCGGAGACCTCCACCTTGCCTCGACCCTCGCCCAGCAGGCGATCGCGCTCGATCCGGCGAACGCGAATTACAGGGTGACGCTCGCAAACGTGTATCTTGCTGCAGGACTCACGAAGAATGCCCGGCGGGAGCTAGAAGCAGCCCAGCAGCTTGCTCCGGACGATGGTACGATTCAATCGCTGCTGAAGCGCGTAACCAAAGCCGGATGAATCAGCATCCAGCCGCAAGCCGAGCAATCGGCGTTGAGGCTGCACCGACAAGGACGGGAGAAACCGCGTGGAGAAGGTGATCGGCATCGACCTTGGAACGACGAATTCCTGCGTGGCCATCGTGGAGGGGGGAACCCCGACGGTCATCCCCAACAGAGGCGGGTACAAGACGACACCGTCAATGGTTGCCGTGACGGAGGCGGGCAAGAGGCTCGTCGGTCACATTGCGAAACGGCAGGCCATCACGAATGCCGAGTACACCGTCAGCGCCGCGAAGCGCCTGATCGGGCGCAAGTGGAACTCACCACAGGTGAAAAACGCAGTCTCGACGTCGAGCTACAAGATCGTCGAGGGGCCGCACGCAGACGTGCGCATCGTGCTCCGGGACAAGGAGTACAGCGTCCCCGAGATCAGCGCGATGGTCCTCCAGGAGATGAAGGTCATCGCCGAGGATTACCTCGGTGAGCCGGTGACCAAGGCGGTCGTCACGGTGCCGGCGTACTTCAACGACAACCAGCGCCAGGCCACCAAGGACGCGGGCGAGATCGCGGGGCTGGACGTCATCCGCATCATCAACGAGCCGACGGCAGCCGCCCTCTCGTACGGCTTCGGGCGAAACCTCGAGCAGGTCGTCGCGGTATACGACTTCGGCGGTGGCACGTTCGACATCTCGATCCTCGAGATCGGCGCCCACGGCGTCTTCAAGGTCATCGCTACGGCCGGCGATACGTTCCTGGGCGGCGAGGACGTCGACGCCCGGATCATCGACTGGCTCGTGCAGGGCTTCAAGACCGAGCACAACATCGACCTCCGCCAGGACCGCATGGCGCTCCAGCGTCTCAAGGACGCGGCCGAGAAAGCCAAGTGCGAGCTGTCCTCCGTGAAAGAGACGGAGATCAACCTTCCGTTCATCATCTCGAGCGGCCGCAACGAAGCGCTGCACCTCCAGAGGACGATCAGCCGCGAGGCGCTCGAGGAGCTCAGCGAGGATCTCATCGAGCGAACGATCGACATCTGCAAGCAGACGCTGGCGGACGCCAAGCTCGAGAAGGACGAGATCGAAGAGGTCGTGCTCGTCGGCGGCATGACGCGCATGCCGAGGATCCAGGCTGCCGTGGCCGCCTTCTTCGAGCGCGAGCCGTGCAAGGGCGTCCACCCGGACGAGGTCGTCGCGCTCGGCGCCGGCATCCAGGGCGCCGCCCTCGTGGACGACAAGCAGCAGATGATCCTCCTCGACGTGACGCCGCACGCGCTGGGCATCATGACGTTCGGGAGCTACTTCGAGGAGCTCATCCCGCAGAACACGACGGTCCCGACCCACCGCACCAAGATCTTCACGACGAGCCGGGACAACCAGACGGCCGTGAAGATCCTCGTCATGCAGGGCGAGTCGCAGCGAGCGGAAGAGAACGAGATGCTCGGGGAGTTCATCCTGACGGGCCTCCGGCGCGCGCCGAAGGGCCAGGTAGAGATCGAGGTCACCTTCGAGATCAACGCCGACGGCATCGTCAGCGTGCGCGCGAAGGACCTGGAGACCAGCCTCGAGCAGTCGATCCAGGTCACGGCGACGAGCGGCCTCACCCCCGAAGAGATCAAGGACATGATCGAGAGCGCCAAGGACCACGCGGTCGAGCGCCGCGGGTCCGAGGAGTTCGAGGCGGCCAAGCAGGAGGCCGAGAAGATCATGGGCGACATCGAGCGGCTCTTTCCGCAAGTCGAGCAGATCGTCGCCTCGAGCGACTTCGGGCGCGACGCGATCGAGAAGGCTCGCGCCGTCCTCGCGAAGACGCGCCAGGCCATCCAGCGCCAGGACCTCGCCGCAGTGAAAGAGCAGATCGACGGCCTGACGAGGACCCAGCGCATGTTCAAGGGGGTCGTTGCCAAGACCCAGTGAGGTCGTGACGTGATGATGACGTGATTGGGGGCCGCCCTCGGCGACAGTTGAGGCGAGTAGGAGCGAACAGCTCGTGGTCGACGGGAAGAAAGAACAGCCAGAATCACCCGTGCTCGAGCTCGACGCCGGATGGGACGACTGGGGAGACGAGCCGGCGAAAGGCTCCGAGCCCGTCGTGAACGAGCGTCCGACCCTCGCTCCGACCTTCGATCTCGAGGCCTTCGCGCGGGAGAAGTCGAGCCTCGGACTGCCGGAGAAGGGGGCGCCGCCATCGGGGGCGCCCCTCCCTCCGCCACCGCCGATGACGGCGTCGCCGCTCCGAGCACCGCCGCTCCCCACGATCCCGCCCACGGAGCCGCATAGCAGCCACCCCTTCAGTCGCCAGCCCTTCAGCCAGCGCAAGACGCCCCCGCAGGGCTCCGCGACGCCGGGGGGCTTCCTGGCCCCGAGGGCCGCGCCGGTCGTCCAAGTCGAGCCGGCCCCTGTAGCCGGCGTGCCCGAGTCTCACTCGAGGTCGGAGCGACCGACGACGGTCCGGATCGACCAGGAGACGCTCCTCGCGCTCGCCAACAAAGTCGCCGGGGCCTACGCACCTCTGGAGGAGCCGTCGTCGCCCCCTGCCGCCCAGGAGCCAGCGCCCGTCGCCGTAGCGAGCCCCCAAGCGCCGCCGCGGGCTCCCCTGCCCTCACCTCCCCACGAGGAGGATCCATTTGCGGCTCTCGCGGAGGAGATGCGCGCCGAGGAGGCGCCCGCGCCACCCCGACCCGCGCAGCGCCCGCCCACCCTCCGGACTCCGCCGCCCGCACGGCCGCCCACGTCGCCGTTTGCCCGCAGCCGTACGCCGCCGCCCCGGGCACTCACGCCCGTCCCGCGTACCCTCACGCCAGCCCCGCGCGCGCTCACGCCCTTTCCTCGCACGCTCACGCCCGTACCCCAGACGCTCACGCCGGTGCCCGGCCATACCCTCACGCCGAGGCCCCCGCCGCCGAACCTCGGGCAGGGTGGCCATCCCACGCCCGTGGGAACCGCCGCCGCCGGCCTCGAGCCGGTCCGCGACGACCTCCAGCCGGAGGCCCCTGAGCTCGCCCCCGAACCGCCCGCTGACGACCCCTTCTCCGAGATGCGCGATCGCTTCGCCCTCGGCGACTACTCCGGCGCGCTCGTCATGGCGGAGTCCTTGCTCGACGAGAACCCGTCTCACCCCGAGGCGCTCGAGTACGCCGAGAGCTGCCGCACGATGCTCACCAAGATGTACACCGCGCGCATCGGGCCGCTCGACCGGGTACCGCTCGTGGAGGTGAAACGCGATCAGCTGCGCTGGTTGTCGATCGATCACCGCGCGGGGTTCGTCCTCTCGCTGGTGGACGGAGTGTCGAGCCTCGAGATGATCCTGGACGTGAGTGGAATGCGGGAGCTCGACGCGCTTCGCATCCTCTACGAGCTCGTACAGCAGCGGATCATCTCGTTCCAGTGAGCTGGGTCCGGGCCGCCTCCGTCGTGGCCACACCCCGCAGCCGAGGGCAGCGTGAGATGGGCACGCGTGCCTGCGTCTACCTGCGTCTAACCGGGCAAATGCTCGCGAACCGCGGCGAGGTGTGCGACAGATTTCTCAAAGCGCAAGGCGAAAGTTGGCGAGCCTCCGAAATGCAAAAAGGCGCGTTGCGCAGCCCTCCGCGCGACGCTACACCGTAAAAACGGATGGACGCACAACAGCCCGAATCCAAGCGCCTTCGACGCGACGTGGAGTGGGCACTTCGCCGAGCGCTCGATCCGACGGACGTGCTGCCGCTCTTGCACCGGCTGGCGCGAACCGCACCGGAAGGGACTGACGAGAGCGTCTTCGCGCATCGCCAGCTTGCCGAGCTCTTGGTCGAGCGTCACCCGTGGCGCGCCACGCTTCACGCACGCCGCGCGCTGGCGGCCCGCCCCGACGACGACCGCGCGTGTGCCGTGCTCGCCCTCTGCCAGACGATGCTGGGCAATTACCGCTACGCGGTCTCGGCCTACCACCGCGCGCTCATGTGTGCGCCGAAGAACCCCTGGTACGCGCACAACCTCGGCCACCTGCTGGATGTCGCGCTGAGCCGGCCGCACGACGCGATCTTCTGGTTGCGTACGGCGCACGCAGGCGCTGGGCAGAGCGCAGAGATCGCGTCGTCGTTTGCGCATGCCCTGGCGCGCGCCGGCGAGCTCGGCGAAGCCAAGCGGGTGCTCGCCCGGGCGATGAAGCGCGGCGCGTCCCGTGAGCAGGTTGCCTTGTGGAAGTGGCTCGAGAAGGGCGCGCCGGCGGAGGAAGACTCCCCGCGCCCCCGTCCGTCGCCCATGGCGACTGCGCCGGACCAGGCCGCGCCCTTTCCGTTGCGAGTGCCGACCTCCTCCGACGGAGCACGCGCGGAGGCGGGCAGCACCGTGAGGTCACCCGCGCGAGGCACCGGCCGGACCAAAGCGAATGCGAAGCTCCGCACCGAGAGCTCGGCGTCGAAGCGCGTCGCCAGGCCCTCGTGTGGGCAGGGAGCGTCGGCGCGCTCGCAGGCTCTCGTGGGAAAGCCTCTCGAGCGGGAGCTCGAGGGTGCCCTCGTCCGAGGGCTCGCGAGCCTTCCCTTGGACGCAAAGCAGCGGACCCGCGCACGGGAGCTCGCCCGGGACGCCGCAGAGCAGGCTGGGTTGGAGCCTTCGCAGCTACCCGCCTTTGCAGCGGCCATCGCCTACGCCATCGTGTACGTGGACCACGTTCCGCTGACGCAGGCGGAGGTCGCAGCGTGCTTTCGGGTGAGCGCTGCGAGCGTCCGGGGTCGATTCAAGCACCTGCGCGTGCTCCTCGAGCTGCTCCCGGGCGACGTCCGGTACGCGACCCCCCGCCGCTGACCCGCAGGCCTGCGCCGGGCGGCGCGATTGCGGAGGGGTGGTGCTTTCGCGTGCATCCCGGGCGCGAACTGCGCTAGCGAGGAGTCATGCGGAAGGCACTCTTCGTAGTCTTGGGGCTTCTCGTGCCGGTGACCGCCGGCGCCCAGCCGCAGCCGGCCGCGCCAGAACCGTCGGCCGGCCCCTCCATCACCCTCCCGCCCCCTCCCGCCGTGAGCGACCCGATGCTCGCCCCGGTCCCCCCGCCCAAGAGCGTCATCACGTCGTGGGAGCAGGTGCTCGCCGACCTGCGCGCGCGATCGACGGATCTGAGGCAGGCTGTCGACCAGGTGCTCGTCGCCGAGGCGGCGACACGTATCGCGCTCGCCGCTTACCTTCCGCACCTCGACGGCGCGGCGGGCAACGGGTCGGCCGGCGCGTACACCCACCAGCTTCTGACCAACAGCGTGCAGAACCCCAACATCCCGGGCCTTCCTCCGACGACGACCATCCCCGCGCCGAACGTCTTCAGCGGCAGCATGACGCTTTCGCAGGTCCTCATCGACGTGCCCATGTGGGACCAGATCAGCATCAACGAGCTCGGGGAAGACGCGGCGCACCTCTCGGTCGAGGCCGAGAAGCGTGTCCTCGCGCTCAGCGTCGCCAACCAGATCGTCGCGGTCGTCACGGCGGAGCGATCGGCGGAGATCAACCGCGTCGGGCTCCGCGTGGCGCTCGAGCAGGTCGAGATCGCGTCACGCAAGCGCGCACTGGGCGCGGCGACGGGGCTGGACGTCGTGCGCGCGCAGCAGAACGCCGCCAACGCGCGCGCCTCCCTCGTCACGGGCGACGAGTCCTTGCGCGAGTCCCGGGAAGCGCTCGGCCTCGCGCTCGGCCGCCCCGAGGAGGTGGGCGTCGGTCACGACGTGAACATCAACGGCCTCGCGGACGGCACGCTCAGCTCCTGCCGCGTCGTCAACAACGTCGACCAGCGGTCGGACATCGCGCAGGCGCGCGTGAACCTCGAGGTCGCGAAGCGAAACCTTCGAAACGAGTGGTACCAGTTCATCCCGACCGTGGGCGTGCAGACCACGCTCTCGGGCACGTCGATACCGAACACCGGCTACCCCAACCCGACGTGGAGCATCTCGGGGGTCCTCCAGATCCCGATCTTCGACGGCGGCGTGCGCTACGGGACGATCTACAACCTCCGAGCGCAGGAGGACATCGCCGCCCAGCAGCTCGAAGCCCTGCGCCGCCAGGCGGTCATCCAGGTGCAGCAGGCCCAGCGCCAGCTCCTCGTCGCGGAGGAGTCCTACCGCGTCGCCAAGGAGCAGCGCGACCTCGCGGCCCAGAACGACCAGATGACCCAGACCGCCTACATGACGGGCCAGGGGACGAGCCTCGAGCTCGTGACAGCCTCCGAGGCGCATCGCCAGGCCGAGCTGAACCTGGCGCTGCAAGAGTTCGGCGTGGTGAAGGCGCGCATCCTGGCGGTGCTCGCACTGGCCACCTGCCCCTGGTGAGGAGACGGGCGTTTCCTCGGCCGCAGGGGGAGCTGTTCTAGGAGCCGCTCGGGGCTGCGCCGTCCCAGCCGCTCGAGAGGGCCAGCTGGCTCAGGGTCACGTTGTAGTCCCACAGGGCGAGGAGGTGGTTGACGCGGGCGTTCACGTACGCGCGCAGCGGCTCGGTCAGCGCGCGCTCGTCCTGCGTGCCGAGATCGATCGCGTCCTCGACGGTTGCGACCCATTGCTTGGCCTTGTGCTCGGCGCGGTCCCACGCCTCCTCGCGGCCCTTGGCCTCGACGACGGCCGCGTAGTCCCGCTCCACCTCGACTCCGAGGCCCCCCAGCGCAAGGCGCTCGAGGGCACGAGTCTCGGATAGCTGCGCCTCGGCCTGCGCCACGCGGGCCATCGTCGGGAGCACGTCCATCGTCCACCGCACGCCGAGGCCGAAGCCCACGTAGAAGTGGTTGAACGTATCGAGGAACCACGCGTTGTTCTGGGCGACCGCGTTGGAGGCCGACGTGTAGTCGGCGCCGAGCGTGAGGCCGATGTCCGGGAAGAACTTGGCGCGCGCGAGGCTCAGCTGCGCCCTGCGCGCCTCGACCCCCGCGCGGGCCATGTTCACCTCGGGGCGGAACAGGCGGGCGGCGCTGAGGTAGCGCACAACGGGGCCCACCGGCACGTCAGGCCGCTTGAGCGGCTCGTCGGGCACGTCGAAGTTTCGTTGCACGCCGGTGAAGAAGCGCAAGGTGGAGATCGCGAAGACCTCCGCCTTCACGGCCTCGCCGCCCCGCGCGACGAGCTCCTCCCTGTAGATCTGGAGGCGAAGGAGATCGGCGTCCCCGACGCTCGTGTCCCCCTTCGCGATCTTCTCCTCGATCCCCTTGATGGCCTTGTCGATCTTGTCGAGGACCTCGTTCGAGACGTACTTCGCGTCGCGCGCGAACATGATGCCGAAGTAGGCCCTTCGCACATCCATCCGCGTCTGCTGCCGGCTCTTCTCGAGGTCCCACTCGCTCACGCGGACGCCGGCCTCTGCGGCCTCGCGCCCCGACTCGATCTTTCCGAACGTGTAGAGAGGTACCGTGCCGTTGATGTCGAAGTGCACGAGGGGCTGCGAGTTCAGAAAGCTGAAGTTGCGCGCCGAGAGCGCCGACTGGGTGTAGAGGCCCGTGCCGCCGATGGGCGGAAGCAGGGTCGTGCCGAAGTTCGACGTCCAGTTGAAGAAGGGTACCCACTTCGCTTCTTCGAGCTGGCCGTGCGCGTACTCGAGCCGCGCCCGCGCCGCCCAGAGCGCGGGGTGGTTCCGCTCGGTCAGCGCCAGACACTCCGGCAGCGTGTATGCGTGGGCCGCGATGGTGGCCACGGCCGTGGGGGCGTAGGTGCCGTAACCGCTCGTGGGGGGCGTCGCGTCGACGGGCTTGTCAGCCTTGTCGTCCTTCTCGAGATCGAGGCCCTGCGCGCGAGCCGCGGACGGCGCGGCGAGAGTCGCCACGAAAAGCGCTAGGAAGACTGCCCACCGCATGCGCGGCGACACTACCAGCGGAGGGAGGGAAGGCCAACCTCAGGCCTTGGAGCCGTCCCCGGGCACCTGAGGCGCGCTCGAAGGCGTGTAGATGAAGCCCTCCTGCTGAAAGACGCAGATCCGGTTCATGCCGTCGCGCTTGGCGCGGTCGAGGGCGGCTTCGGTGGCGCGGATGAGCGCATCCTTGGCGCGAACGTCACGGCTCGGGTAGAGCGCGATCCCCATCGAGAGCGTGACCTTGACGTCCGCGCGCCTCGTGCCTCCACCGGCCGCTCCCGAGGGCTGCGGCGCGGACGCGCCGGGCTGCCCGAGCGAGCCGCCCCACGATCGCGCCAGGACCTCCCGCCATACGCGCTCCGCCATCGCTACGGAGCCGGCAAAGTGGGTCGTCGGCAAGAGGACCATGAACTCGTCCCCGCCGTAGCGGACGACGATGTCGGCCTCGCGCACCGTCCGCCGGATCACCTCCGCCGTGCCTTTCAAGATGAGGTCCCCGAGCATCCGTCCACCCGCGTCGTTGTGGAGGCGAAGCCGATCGACGTCCATCAGGCAACACGCGAGCGGCTCGTGGTTGCGCTCGGCCCGCTTGAACTCCTCGCTGAGGCGGGAGTGGAGGTAGCGCTGGTTGTAGAGACCCGTCAGATCGTCGTGGACGGCGACGCGCTCGAGCCGCGCGCGGGCCGTCTGCATCTCCTCGTAGAGGCGCCGGATGCGGAGCATCGCCTGCACGCGTGCGAGCAGCTCGGCCTCCTCGAACGGCTTGCAAACGTAGTCGTCCGCGCCCGTCTTCAGGCCCTCGACGCGGCTGGCCGGGTCGGACTTCGCCGTGACCAGGAGGACCGGGATGAACCCCTGGGTCGTCAGGCCCTTGATGAGCCGGCACGCCTCGAGGCCCCCCATGCGCGGCATGACGACGTCGAGAAGGACGACGTCGACACCTCCCTTCCCGACGCGGTCGTAGGCCTCCTGGCCGTCGCCCATCGTCTCCACGTCGTAGCCGCTCGTGCGCAGGACCGAGGCCAAGAGCTCGCGCGCCGCGCGGTCGTCGTCCGCGACCACGATGAGAGGGCGCTTCGGAGGGCGGGAATCACTGCGCGGTGCGTCCGAGGAGGCCAAGCCGCCAGTCTACTCGACCTTGGCCCGGGCCAGCACTTTGCGGGCCAGCGTCGCCAGCCCGAGCGTGCCGAACGCGTCGGTCTCGATCAGGTCGAAGGCCTCGTACTCGCCGTCCGTCTCCCGCGGCGCGGGCGCCGCGCGCGTGAGCGGGATCCGCGCTCCTCTCCCCTTCTCTAGCGACCCCCCGAGCACCTCGATCTCGAGTCTCCGGTGCGACAGAACGTGCGTGACGTCACCGAGCCGCTCGAGCGGCCCGAGCCTCCTGCCGACGAGGGCCTCGAAGCGACCCCGCGCGTCGCCCCCATCGTCTGCGTCCAGCAAAGGAGGCTCCCAGAGACCGCCGAAGAGCCCCTCGGCGCGGCGCCTGCCCAGGAGCACCTTGCCTCCCGAAGTCGCGACGAGCGCGAGCCGGCGCACGAGCTTCGGCTTCGCCTTCGGCGCGAGGAGCGGCAGGAGGCTCTCCTTGCCCTGCGCCCTGGCGTCGCAGTCCGTCCGCACCGGGCAGAAGAGACAGCGCGGGTTCTTCGGGAGGCACGTCGTCGCGCCGAGCTCCATGAGCGCCTGGTTCCAGCTGCCCGCCGCTCCGCCACCGGGCACGAGCGCCTCCGCCAGGCTCCACACGCGCGCCAGACCGGCGGTGCCACGCACGTCGTCCTCGATGGCGAAGATGCGCGCGAGCACGCGGGCGACGTTGCCGTCGACGAGCGCCGCCGCGCGGCCGAACGCAATGCTCGCGATGGCGCCTGCGGTGTAGCGCCCGATCCCCTTGATGGCCTGAAGCCCTTCGGCCGTGTCGGGGAACTGGCCGCGGTGCGCGGTCGCGACCTCACGCGCTCCCTCGTGGAGCATGCGCGCCCTCCTGTAGTAGCCGAGCCCGCTCCACAGCGCGAGCACGCCGTCGAGCGGCGCCTCCGCGAGCGCCTCCACCGTGGGGTACGCCGCGAGGAAGCGCGTCCAGTACGGAATGACCGTCTGGACGCGCGTCTGCTGGAGCATGACCTCGCTCAGCCAGATGGCGTATGGATCCCGCGTCTTGCGCCATGGCAAGTCACGTTGCTCGCGCTCGTACCAGCCGAGAAGTGCGGCATGGAGCGCCGGCATCCGCCGTGCCACGTCGAGCGCCGCACCAGATTGCGCCACGCCTCCGGCGTGTACATGTTGCCCTGCGTCGCGGCTCTGGCGGCGTTCGACGGATGACCTAGGCGACTTGGGAGCTTTCACGATGGCGAGTTCGAGCGGGTTGAGCAAACCGGGCACGGCAGCGGTTCTGTCCTTACTCGTGCCGGGCGTCGGGCAGTTTTACAACGGCAAGTTCTGGCGCGGGATCTTCTGGCTGCTAGTGACGCCGGGTCTCTGGATCGGCTCGGGCGGGACACTCGGATGGATCTGCCACCTCGTGTCGGCCTACACCGCCTACAGCTGGGCGGAGAAGCACCCGAGCTAGGGCTCGAAGCTGATCCGAAGGTAGGCGTGCGGCTTGGTGCCGGGCGCCGCGTTCGTCCCTTCGAAGACGCCAGCGGCGCCGAGGCCCGAACCCGACGAGAACGCACGCAGGGAGAGCGTGGCCGACTGCCCCGCGAAGAAGGGCTTGCGGTAGGCGACCTCCAAGGTCCTTCCGAGCACCTTCGTATCCCTCCCCAGGTCGTGGAAGCGGCGCAGCGCAGCCTCCTCGAAGACGCGCGGGTACACGAGCGAATTGACGTGGTGGTTCGGGTCCGTGTGAAAGAGACCGAAGGCGAGCGGCGCGGCGTCCGCCCGGGGGGCGGGCTCGAGCCACGAAGCGCCCGCCGGCAGGCCGAGCAGGTCCTCGCGGGGAGGCTGCCGGTACTGCGTCGTGGGCTGCGGTAGGCCGGGGATCTCGGTCACACGACGCTGCTCGGGCGAGGGGTGGAGGCGCGTGAGCACGTGCTCGCCGAACATCCGGCCGGCGATGACCCGCTCCGCGGGGCGTCCGTCCTCCGGCTCGCGCTCCCAGGCGATCTCCGTCCACATGTTGAGGAAGATGCGTGCGACGCCGCCCTGGAGATCGGGCTCGTACGCGAGCTCGTAGGCGCCATCGGCGGTGAGCGGGTAGCTCGCGTCGAGCGCTGCCGCCGTTCCCACGAGGACCAGGCGCGTGAAGATCGGACGCACGCCGCTCGCCTGCAGCGACGCGAGCATCGGGTTCTTCGAGAGTAGCGGACGCCACACCGCGGCGCCGATCGAGGCGACGATCGGCTCGAAGAGGATGCGCCCGTCCTGGGCGAGGTCCTCGAACCGGAGGCGGTAGGTGCCCCGGCCACGCTGCTCGGGTGGGACGACGGGGAAGGGAGGATGCACGACCACAGGTGTAGGGCGTAGCGGTCGCCCCGAAAAGAGCGTCGTCCCGTCCTTCGCTCTTTCTTCGCTCAAGGTTGGCGAGCTCGCGCCGTCCTCCTTCTCGAGCCCGCGCGCTGGTCGTGCGGGCGACGCTGACCGGCGAACAAGAGGAGGTCCTCGTGAAGCTCTCGAAGAGCCCCGCGCGTGCGGCGATCCACGCCATGCTCGCCTGCGCCAGCGCCGCCGTCGTGATGGTGGGAGCGCGGGACGCAAGGGCGTACGTACTGAAGACGACGACGAGCGGAGCGCTCGTGCACTGGTCGGACTCGCACGTCGACCTGCTCGTCGATCCTGCGCTGGCTCGCGGCGTCGCGGGCGCCAGCGCGGCGATGGCCCGCGCGGCGACGGGCTGGCAGGACGCGGTCGGATCGGGCGCCCCCACGGTCGGCGTCTCCACGGGCGACGGCAGCGAGCAGCCTGGCTACGACGGGCGCAACGTCGTCTTCTACCTCGCGGGCTTCGAGCCGGCCGGCTCGGCCCTGGCTGTGACACTCGTGACCAGCGCCGTGGCGACGGGAGAGATCCTGGACGCCGACGTCGTCGTGAACGCGAGCTACGACTTCCAGGTCCTGCCCGCGGACGCGAAGAACGCGACGGGCGCGTTCGTCTCCACCGAAGGAGGTTCGGTGGCGTCGATGAGCCAGGTCTTCGACCTGGTGCACGTCCTCGCCCACGAGACCGGCCACGTGCTCGGGATGGCCGACTCGAAGGTGACCACCGCGCTCATGTACATCTACTCGCACCCGGATGACGCCTCGGTGCGCACGCCGACGGACGACGACGTCCTCGGCGTCTCGACCCTCTACGCGGAGGCGGCGAGCGAATCGCATGGCTGCGTGCAGGCGAGCCACGCGCGACCGGGGGCGGCCGCGGCGGCGCTTGCGCTCGTCGTCCTCGCGGTCGGCCTCGCGCTGCGTCGCGGGCGGGGCCGTCGCGGAGCCATGGCGGCGACCGCGGCAGCCGTGCTCCTCGCTGCGGCCGTCCTGCCCGCCCGATCGGCCAGCGCGGGACCGCCCGCGCGCCAGACGGGCCACGCGCGCGTCACCCGGGCCGAGAGCTTCGCCGACCGGGGGATCTTCAGGACCAGGCTGACCCTCGCCGTGACCGATTGCGGGAGGGCAACGTGCCCGGACGCCGCCGAGGTCCTCGTATGGGGAGGGACCGTGGGGGACGTCGAGCAGCAGGTGGGCGAGGCGCGCGTGCCGGCCAAGGACGAGACCATCGAGGTGGTCTTGTTCTGACGGCGAAGCCCAGGCAGGCTAGGCTTCGCGATCATGCCAACCGGTTCGACGTACTCGATGGCATGGCGGTCGCGCGACGAGCCGGGCCTTCGCGTCGCCGAGCCTACGCTCGACGAGGTGTGCGTCCACGCGGGGGCGCTCGCGGGGTACTACAACGAGCCCACCAACCGCGCCCTGCTGACGAACGAGCAAGACTTCGACGCGCGAGACGTGGTCGATCAGTTCAAGGGCATGTGGGCCGCGGGGGACAGGCCGTTCTTGCTCTACGTGGGCGAGAGCCTCGTCGGGGACTGCGATCTGCGCCACGTGGAGGACGACCGCGCCGAGTTCGCGATCCTCGTCGGGCCGCGCGCGACGCAGGCCAAGGGCCTCGGCACGCGCTTCAGCAAGATGGTCCACCTGCTCGCGTTCGGACCGCTCCGGATGAGCCGTGTGTACGCAGCGGTCCGACCGGAGAACGCCGGGTCGCTCCGGATGTTCGAGAAGCTCGGCTACGAGGTCGACCAAACGCCAGAAGCCCGCCGCTACGCCGAGGCTCCGGACGACGTATGCGTGTCGATCGGGGCAGAGACGTTTCGCCGACTCCACGAGGCAACGGCCGCGGTCGTGGAGATCGCCGTCAGGGCGTGACGCACCCCGTCGAGGGGTGTTCGATCAGAACGGATCCTTCGCGACTGCGTCTCCCACGCGGGCCACGAACGCCTGCTTCAGCTCCACCAGCGTCACCGCCGGCTTGAGCTTCGCCACCTCGACCGCCGCGAGCGGCCGGTTGGGGTGACCCCAGATCTCCACGACGGGGGCGTCGTAGTGGCCGGGGCGCTGGGGCGCTTGCCCGTCCGCAAGGGCCAGCGCGCTCGCCGACACGACCGGGAGGACCACTCCAACGCACACCACGCCGAACCCAAAGAGCTTCATCCGTGTCTCCTCAATGGCAGGACGGCGGCTCCCTTGCGGGAGGTCGTCCGACACCTCATTGTGACCTGGGCTCGCCGGCAGCGCCAGGCGCGGCAGTGGCGGCACGAAACCAGTCTCTCCGGATGCTCGCCAGGGGAGCGTTGTCGTCAAAGGTCACGCTGCGCTCGTCGTCGGCGGCGGCGACCACGCCAAGCCCCTTCCAGATCGCCTCGAGGTCGACCGGGGCGGGGGCGTTCGCCATGCGATCATAGACCTCCCGGAGCACGGGGACGCCCGTGGCGAAGTCGCCAACCTCGATCACCTTGTCGATGGGCCAGGCGACCGCGATGCCGCCGCTCGCGGCGTCGATGGCGCGAAGGGCGTCGCGCAGGGTCTTCTTGTCGCCGGTACGTTCGCGGATCTCGAGGTCCGCGACGAGGCAGAAGAGAGCGCCGCCCCAGTAGGTGCGCCCCCACGTTCGCGTGTGGTCGAGCCCCCGGTCGCCGCGGGCGGGCTCGCCTTGCGGCATGCCATGGACCCACTCGGCCCAGACCCGGGGCGCCCCGAGCAGACCGGCGCCGGCGCGAGCCACGGGCTCGACGTACGTGGCGAGGCCCTCCTCGAGCCAGTGGTGAGGACCGACGAGATCGGGCAGCGCGGTGTGCACCATCTCGTGGACGAGCACCCAGTCGGTCGCGAAGTCCTGGGCGGTCGCGTCCGCGCCCACGTCGATCGCGATGGCGGCGCCGGCGATGCCCATCGTCGTCCCGAACCCAACCCCGTCCCCGCCGCTCGACGGACGGGCCAGGACGAGGAGCCTCCTCACGGGAAAGTGCCCGTAGTAGCCAAGGACCGTCTTCGCGGACGTCTCGGCCCAGGCCACGACGTCGGCCTCGTTGCGGAGCGCGCCTGGGAGGATCCCGAGCTCTACCTGGCCGTCCAGGATCTCGTGCACGCGGAGGGCGCCGAACGCCGCGTAGGGAAGATCGAAGCGATCCCCGGTGCGACCCTCGTAGGTGTCCTTCGCTCCGGGGACCGGGAACACGCCCGTGACGAAGGCGTCGCCCGGCGCAACGGTGACGTGGAAGCGGAACCAGGTCCCCTGCTTGCCCTGCTCCTCGCCGGCCCACTCGCGCACGGGGCGGAGGAGCCAGCTCGAAGGCGACGACGCGAACGCCTGCGGAGACGGGGGCGCGGACGCCGGACGCGGCACGGGCGGTGTGGCGCGGGCGACGCGCACGTCGTCTACCTCGCGGGCCGCGGCGGCCAGGGCGACGCGGTAGCGAATGTGGCAGCCTGCCGCGCAAGACGGCACGAACCAGGAGCCGCCGCGCGAGGGCGCCGCCGTCCAACCCGAGGCGTTCGCCCACTCGACGTCGCGGACGAACGGCTCAGCCCCCTCCTGCACGGAGAGCTCCGGGTCCGTCCCCGGTGCGAAGGACGCGCGCACCGACAGCTCGGCGCCTCCGGGGCTCGCGACGATCTCGTACGTCCACGCGGGCGCATCCGCAGGGGGCGGACGACCGGGCGAGGCCGCGGGCGCGGCGACGTTCCCGTGCCGCCCGCAGCCACCCAGGCCTAGAACGAGGCCGAGGCCGAGCATCCGCGAACGCCGCGCGCGCCTCGCATTCACGCGCCCGACGGTAGCACGCGCGCCGGCGTACCTGTCACGCCGAGACGCGGGTACAGTCGTCCCGTGAAGCTCGGGCGCGCGGTCTGGATGGCTCTGGCGATCGGCGTCCTCGGATGCGGGCAGATGCTCGACAACAAGCCCTGCTTTCCGTCCGAGACCATCGAGGACGTTCCGTGGCTCTCGCACCGCGACCTCGGCTGGGAGATCGACGCGATGGCGAGCATCGCGAGCGCGCCGAAGACGGAGGACGCGCCGTCGGAGACGTTCACGCGCGCCGAGCGCGATCTCAAGACCGAGTTCTACGTCGACGCCGCGAAGGGCCTGCTCGCCGTGGCGCGCGGGGACTCCCACGACGGCCGGCGCATTCGCCAGACCGCGGAGTACCACCTCGCCATCACCATCTTCCGGCTCAAGTACTACACGGAGGCGCGGCGGCTCTTCGGCATCATCGCGGCGCAGGCGGACCACCCGTACCGGGACGACGCGCACGAGTGGGGCCACCGCAAGGTCTGCGGCGGCTGAGGGCGCTGCGAGCGAGGCTCGAGACACGCCTCTCACGCGCTCCTCGACCGAAAAGACACGCTTCTCGAGCCTCGCGCTCCGACGCAAACGACATCGATCTCGAGCCAGACGACGCCCGGCGAGACGCGGAGCGCCTTCCTCTAGAGCGCGCCCGACTGGCTCGCGATGGCTGCAGCCGCCAGCCCGCCTACGACGAGCACGATGAACAACGCGACGACCCACGCAGCGCGACGGCGGCCCCGGCCATTGAGGGCGTCGGGGATCGAAAAGTCCGCCCCGAGCGACTCGTACGAGGGCTGCGCGTACTGCGGCGGAGGAGCAACGGGCACAAGCTCGGCGGCCGGCAGCTCCGTGTACGGCGGCGGGGCCGCGGGAGGGGCGGAGGGCGCGGTGTACGGGAAGAACGCGGACGGCACGCGCGGGGCGGGCATCGGCGCCGACGGAACGAGCACGGGTTCCGCGGGGCGCTGCAGCGCGCCGCGCGTCTCGGCGATCTCGCGGGCGAGGTCGCGAAGCTGTCCCTCGAGCTCCGCCTGGACCGCACGCATCGGCGCGAGCGCCTCGAGCACCTCCGTGCTCACGAGCACGCGCAGCGCGTCCTGCATGGCGGGCGTGATCGTGAGGCCCGACGCCGACGCCGCCGCCACCATCGACGCGACGGGGGGAGCCACCGGCGTCGTCGCCGAGTCCCGCCGGAGCGGCGTCACGACGGGGGGCTTGGGGGCGATGGCCGGCGACCGCGGCGCGATCCCCGCGGACGTCGACGGGGGTCTGGGTGTCCGGGCCGCGGCTGGCAGCGGCGGGGGCGGCCTCGAAGATTGCGTTTCTGTCCCTCGAACCCCGCTCACCGGCGCCTCGGACTGGCTCAGGGGCGCTGCTGCCTCTCGCTCCGTCGTCATGCGCGCACCTTGAACCAGAAGCGCGGGCCCTGCCACTGGATCAAGCCAAATTTACGGGTGGTTCATCGATGACTCAGGCCCGTCGGAGGCCCGTCGCGTTCGACAGCAAGGCCTCCCGCACGGCCGAAGCGCGCTCGCGCGCCACGGGCACGCGCACGCCGCGCGTGCCGTCTCCGATCGTGGGGCCGATGAAGAGGCGGGTCTCGTTGCCGTCGCGCTCGAGCTCCTTGATGTAGCTCGTGTTCACGAGCCACCGCCTGTGCACGCGGCTGAAGGCGCGACCGAAGGAGGCCTCGATGGCGGTCAACGAGAGATCCAGGTCGAAGACCCCGTGCTCGGTGTGGACGCACGTCAGCCGGTCGGCCGCCTCGAAGGCCCAGATCTCGTGGGGCTCGAGGAAGACGAGGCTCCGCTTGCGCCGGGCGACGATGCGCAGGGCGCCGGTCGACGCGGGCACCGCCGCGCGACGGCGCTCGTGCAGGCGCCGCAGCGACTGCGCGACGCGCTCGTCCGTGAACGGCTTGAGCAGGTAGTCGAGCACGCCGAGCTCGTAGGCCTCGATGGCGTGCTGGTCGAATGCGGTCGCGAGGACGAACATCGGGGCGTGGGCGTCGTCCACCATCGAGCGGACGAGGTCGAGGCCGGTGGCCGCCTCCTCGCCGCCGAGCAGCTGCACGTCGACGAACACCGCCTCGATGCCCGCGCCCGCCGGACCGCCGCGGAGCGCCTCGCGCGCCTCCTCCACGCCGGCGACGGCACCCACGACCTCCGCGAGGCCCGAGGCCTCGAGTAGCTCGACCAGGTAGTTGCGCGCGGGCCACTCGTCCTCGACGACGAGCGTGCGCAGCGGGGCGTTGGCGTGACTGTTCATGACAGCACCGGCACGAGCGGAACGCCTGCCCTGGGCAGCTCGACGATGGAGCGCGTTCCCTGGGACGTCGACTCGAGGCGGAGTCGCGCGTCCTTACACCGCAGCTCGAGCCGCCGGCGAACCGCGTGGAGCCCGAAGGCCCCCGCGCGGATCTCCGCGTCCGACATTCCCGGGCCGTTGTCCTCGATGACGCACTGGACCATTCCGTCCACCCTCTTCACGCGCACGATCACTTCTCCACCCCCACGTCGGCGCAACGCGCCGTGCTTGACCGCGTTCTCGACGAGAGGCTGCAGCAGCAGCCGCGGCACGCGGACGCCGCCGACGTCCGGCGCGATGTCCCACTCGAAGCGCAGTGCGTCGAGGTGCCGGGCCTGCAGGATGGCCGCGTACCGCTGGAGCCACGCGATCTGATCGTCCAGCGACTGCAGCTCGTCGTCGTCGTGCAGGGCGTCGCGGAGGAGGTCACCCAGGCAAGCGAGGAGACGCCGGGCCTCGCGCGGCTCCTCGGTCACGAGGCCGGCGATGGCGTTCAGGGTGTTCAGCAGGAAGTGCGGCTCGAGGTGCGAGCGAAGTCGCGCGAGCTCGGCGGCGCTCCGGAGCTGCTCGGCCTCGAGTGCGCGGACCCGGGCGTCCTCCACGGCAAAGGGATAGACGAAGCCGAGCGCCCAGAGGCCGAAGTAGAGCTGGGCGTAGGTGAACGCCCAGAGCGCGCCGCGCAGCGCCGTGGGCGCGGTGTGCTCGCGCACGACGGGGATGTATTGAGAGATGAACCAGAACGCGAGCCCGAACGAGGTGCCGAGCGCGCCGGCGACGCATACCCCGACGGCGAGGGTACGGAGCGAGCTCAACCGCGTGCGGATCGCCCAGGCGAACGAGGTCGACAGCCCCCACATGATGGCGGGCATCTCGAGCGAAAGGAACGCCAGGTGGGTGAGCACCCGAATGCGCTCGTGGCCCGCCAGGTACTGGGCCAACGCCTGGAGGAGCAGGACGACGACGACGACGGCAATACCGAGCAACGTCCGGCTCCGGGGTCGCTCTCCCATGGCCGCCAGGGGGGGCACGGTCTTCACGCGTGCTCCGGCTCCCTCCGGGGAAGCGGTGGGGTGACCGGCGCCCCGGCCTCGAGGCGAAAGGACGGCGGAGCTCAGCGATGCCTCGTCCGCTGCAAGTGTACCCATGACGGTATCTATAACGCGGGCCCACACGGTGTGGGGCGCTGGTAGTCGGGAAAGGAGGCCCGTTCGTCCGGAAGGCACTGCTCGGAACGTCGGTCGCCGGCGGGGTCGTTTGGCAGGGCGGGCGCTTGCAGAGAGCGCTGCGGGTCATGCCGCCCCAGCAGGAGCACGGTGAAGCACAGGGTCGCCCCACGCCTACATGCATGCCTTGAATTACGGCACACCCACCGGTGGGCGCCCTTCGTACGCACTAACCGATTGCCCGTCGGATGGAGTAGATCGGGGGGCTGACGCGGCCACTAGGATGGTTCACGGATCATCCAAACCGACGACGATGACCCCGCTATCCTTCCTTCTACTCCTCCCCTTGCACGCCAGCGCCCCGGCGACGGCCCCGGCCGCTGCTGCAGCGGCCGCCGGCTCGTCGCCGAGCCCGGCCACGATCCCCGCAACGACGGAAGCCCGTCCCATTCTCTCGCTCGACGCGGCCGAGCAGAACGCCCTGCGCAATCAGCCGCTCCTGCGCGAGGCGCGGGCGGCCACGGACGCCTCGGTGGGACGGATCGAGCAGTCCCGGTCGGGCTACCTACCGCAGGTCACCGGGACGGCCACGGTCGAGCAGGCGACCAACAACCTCCAGTTCCGTCCCGGGGTCACGGTCAACTCCGGCGCGACGCCGGTGACAGGCACGTTGAACGGCACCCCCTTCACCGCCACGATCCCCTCGTCGCCGATTCCGGGTGTCAGCTGGAACCCGTCCAGCAACTACTGGCAGTTCAACGTGACGGCGACGCAGCTCATCTACGACTTCGGCCAGACGCGGGAGAAGTGGCGCGCGTCCGAGAAGGCGACCGACTCGCTGACCGCGACGGAGCGTACGACGCAGCACACGATCCTCCTCAACGTGCGGACGGCATACTTCACGGCCCGCGCCGACAAGGCGCTCGTCAAGGTCGCGTTCGACACGCTGAGCAACCAGCAGAAGCACATGGCGCAGGTTGTGGGCTTCGTCGGGGCGGGCACCAACCCGGAGATCGACCTGGCGACGGCGCGCACGGCGGTGGCGAACGCGCGCGTCGCGCTCATCACCGCGCAGAACAACTACGACACCGCGCGAGCGCAGCTGAACCTCGCGATCGGCGTCAACGCGAGCACCAACTACGACGTGGCGGACGAGGGGCTCAAGCCCGTCGACGGGGAGGACCAGTCGCCCGAGGTCCTCTTCCCGACGGCCATCAAGAACCGCCCCGAGCTCCGGAGCCTGACGCTCCAGCGTGAGTCGCTCGAGCTCACGGTCAAGTCGCTGAAGGGCCAGTACGGCCCGTCCATCGCAGCGGTGGCCAACCTGAGCGAGGTTGGGCTCGTGGGCTCGGGCGACAGCATCCGCCCCAACTGGTACGTCGGCGGGTCCCTGACGTGGCCCTTCATCTCGGGCGGCCTGACGCAGGGGCAGGTCCACGAGGCGCAGGCAAACGTCCACAACGAGCAGGCCCAGATCGAGGCGGAGCAGCTCCAGGTTCACCTCGACATCGAGCAGGCGCTCCTGGCCGTGCGGGCCGCGAAGGCGAGCATCGACGCGGCCGAGGAGGCCGTGACGAACGCTCGCCTTCAGCTCAAGCTTGCCGAGGGCCGCTACGCCCAGGGAGTCGGGAGCATCATTGAGCTCGACGACGCGCAGGTGGCGATGACGAGCGCGGCTGCGCAGGCCGTGCAGGCCGATTACAACCTCGCAACTGCAAGAGCGCAGCTGCTGACCGCGCTTGGACGACCATGAGAGCGACTACCTTCGACCGAACCCCTAGCGAGGCTTCAACATGAGCATGGACGCGCCCCGTCAACCCGCGACCACGGCTCCCGCTCTTCCGGGAGGGACGAGCACGGGAGGAGGCGGCGTCGGCCGCTGGATCTTGCTGGGCGCCTTCGTGCTCGCGGCCGCCCTCGGGGTCGTCTGGTACCTGAAGACGGCCAAGGCCGCAGCCGCCGCAGCCGCCGCGCAGGCAGCGGACGCGCAGGCCCGCCCGGTCCCCGTGGTGGTCGCCCCCGTCGTCCAGAAGGACGTGCCGATCTACCTGGAGGGCCTCGGGTACGCGACCCCGCTCAACACGACCACGGTGAAGACCCAGGTCGACGGACGCATGGACCAGGTCTTCTTCAAGGAGGGCCAGAAGGTCAAGAAGGGGGACCTCCTCGCCCTCATCGACCCGCGACCGTTCCAGATCCAGCTCCTCAACGCGCAGGCCGCGCTCGCGCGTGACCAGGCCCAGCTGAAGAACGCCAAGCTGAACCGCGACCGCTACCTGACCCTGCGGGGCGAGCACCTCATCGCCGAGCAGCAGTACACCGACCAGCAGGCGATGGTCGACCAGAACGATGCCACGGTGAAGACGGACGAGGCTGCCGTCGCCACCGCCAAGCTGAACATCGACTACGCCCACATCACCTCGCCCATCGACGGAGTCACCGGGGTTCGCCTGGTCGACCCAGGGAACATCGTTCACGCGGCTGACGTGGGCGGCATCGTCATCCTCACCCAGCTCGATCCGATGGCCGTCCTCTTCACGTTGCCCGAGGACGATCTACCTCGCATCTCCAAGCAGATGGCGGGCGGCGTCATCCCGATCGACGCCTTCAACCGAGACGGCACGCAGAAGCTCGCGTCCGGCAAGCTCGCCCTCGTCGACAACGAGATCAACCAGACGACCGCCACGATCCGACTGAAGGCGCTCTTCCCGAACCCCGACAACGCCCTATGGCCAAACGCGTTCGTCAAGGCGCGGATGCTGCTGACGACTCAGACGAACGCGATCGTCATCCCCGGAGCGGGGCTGAACCGAGGTCCTCAGGGGACGTACTGCTACGTCGTCGGGGCGGACAACGTCATCTCCCTTCGCAACGTCGAGGTCGACACGACGCAGGGTGAGTTCACGCTCATCAAGAGCGGCCTCGCTGTCGGCGAACAGGTCGTCATCGACGGGCAGAGCCAGATCCGTCCGGGTAGCAAGGTGACGCCTCGATCGCAGGACAACCCGCAGCAGAAGGCCTCGCCTGCAACGGCGAGCGTGCCCTCGAGCAGCGGGGCGGCGCCTTCCACCGCGGGCCGCGCGCCGTGAGTATTTCCGAGCCGTTCATCCGGCGGCCGGTCGCGACGACGCTGCTGATGATCGGGCTCCTCCTGGCGGGGCTCGTCGGGTTCCGGCAGCTCCCGGTGTCGGCCCTTCCCGAGGTCGACTACCCCACGATTGTCATCTCGACGTTCCTGCCCGGCGCGAGCGCCGAGACGATGGCATCCGCGGTGACGACGCCGCTCGAGCGGCAGCTCGGTCAGATGCCGTCGCTCTCGCAGATGACGAGCGTGTCGAGCTTCGGGAGCTCGCAGATCACCGTTCAGTTCACGCTCGACCGCAACATCGACGCTGCCGAGCAGGACGTCCAGGCCGCCATGAACGCGGCATCGAGCCTCCTGCCGGCGACCTTGCCCACGCCGCCGACCTACAGCAAGAGCAACCCGGCCGACACGCCCATCCTCACGATCAGCGTCGCGTCGACCACCCTTCCGCTGAGCGAGGTCGACGACTTCGCGGACTCCATTCTCGGCCAGAAGATCTCCCAGGTATCGGGCGTTGGACTCGTCACGCTGAACGGAGGTCAGAAGCCCGCCATTCGCGTCCAGGTCGACCCGCAAGCGCTCGCCGGCGCCAACCTCAGCCTCGAAGACGTGCGGGCGGTCCTCGTCAACGCGAACGTGAACCAGCCCAAGGGCAACCTCGACGGACCGCGTCGGGACTTCACGATCGCGACAGACGATCAGCTCTTCAAGGCGGAGTCGTACAAGACTCTCATCATAGCCTACGTGAACGGCTCGCCCGTGCGCCTGCGGGACGTCGCCACCGCAGAGGACGGCGTCGAGAACGCGCAGCTCGCCGGCTGGGCAAACGACAAGCGCGCCATCATCCTGAACGTCCAGCGCCAGCCGGGCGCGAACATCATCGGCGTCGCCGACCGCGTGAAGGCCTTACTCCCCGCGCTGCAGGCCGCGCTTCCTCAGGGCATCGAGGTCAAGGTGCTGGCCGACAGGACGGAGACCGTACGCGCCTCGGTCGAGGACGTCGAGTTCACGCTCGTCCTGACGATCGGGCTGGTCGTCATGGTCATCTTCATGTTCCTCCGGAACCTGCGGGCGACCCTCATCCCGAGCATCGCCGTCCCGCTGTCGCTCATCGGCACGTTCGGCGTCATGTACCTCATCGGCTACAGCCTCAACAACCTGTCGCTCATGGCGCTCACGATCTCGACGGGCTTCGTCGTCGACGATGCCATCGTCATGATCGAGAACATCGCCCGCTTCATCGAGCACGGAGACAGGCCCTTCCAGGCGGCGTTGAAGGGCGCCAAGCAGATCGGCTTCACGATCATCTCGCTCACGGTGTCGCTCGTGGCCGTGCTCATTCCGCTCCTGTTCATGGGCGGCATCATCGGGCGCTTGTTCCGCGAGTTCGCCGTCACGCTGGCCATCGCCATCGGCGTCTCCGCCGTCCTCTCGCTGACGTTGACGCCGATGATGTGCGCCCACCTGCTCCGGCCCGAACCGAAGCCGGAGGAGCGCAGCTGGGTCTACCGCCTCTCGGAGCGCGGCTTCGACGGGATGCTGGCGATGTACGACACGGGGCTCAAGTTCGTGCTGAGGCACCAGCCGCTTACGCTCCTCGTCACGATCGGGACGCTCGCGCTCACGATTTACCTCGCCATCATCATCCCCAAGGGCTTCTTCCCCGAGCAGGACACGGGCGCCATCCTCGGCGTATCCCAGGCTTCCGCCGAGGTGTCGTTCCCTCGCATGATGGAGCTGCAGCGGAAACTCGCCGACGAGGTCCTGAAGGATCCCGCCATCGACACCGTCTCCTCGTTCATCGGGTCGGACGGAACGAACCCCACCACCAACAGCGGCCGCCTCTCCATCACGCTAAAGCCGCTCGCGGAGCGCAAGGCGAGTGCCCACGAGATCATCGAGCGCCTCCAGCCCAAGCTCGCCACGATCACCGGGATCGAGGTCTATCTGCAGCCGGTACAGGACCTCCAGATCGACAGCCGACTGTCGCGCACCCAATACCAGTTCACGCTCGAGGACGCCGACGGAAAGGAGCTCGGCGTGTGGGCGCCGAAGATGCTCGACAAGCTCCGCACGTTGCCCGAGCTCAAGGATGTCGCCAGCGACCAGCAGACCGGAGGGCTGCAGATGTCGCTCACCATCGACCGCGACACCGCCTCCCGGCTCGGCATCTCGCCGCAGATGATCGACGACACGCTCTACGACGCCTTTGGCCAGCGGCAGGTCTCGACGATCTTCACGCAGCTGAACCTCTACCGCGTCATCCTCGAGGTGAAGCCCGAGTTCATGCAGAACCCGAAGGCGCTCGACATGCTCTACGTGAGGGCGCCCACAGGGGACCAGGTGCCGCTCAGCCAGTTCGTACACATGGCGCAGACGCAGACCCCGCTCGCGATCAACCACCAGGGGCAGTTCCCGTCGGTCACGCTCTCCTTCAACCTCGGAAAGGACGCGTCGCTGGGACACGCCGTCGACGCGATTCAGCGGGCGGGCGTGGACATCGGCCTCCCGCAGTCAGTCCACGCTGCCTTTCAAGGCGCGGCGCAGGCCTTCGGGGAGTCGCTCGCGAGCGAGCCCATCCTGATCCTCGCCGCGCTCATAACCATCTACATCGTGCTGGGCGTCCTCTACGAGAGCTACATCCACCCGATCACGATCCTCTCGACGCTCCCCTCGGCCGGCGTCGGCGCGCTCCTCGCGCTGATGCTCACGGGCGGCGAGTTCGGCATCATCGCGCTCATCGGCATCATCTTGCTGATGGGCATCGTGAAGAAGAACGCGATCATGATGATCGACTTCGCGCTCGAGGCCGAGCGGGACGAACACCTGTCGCCCCAGGAGTCGATCTACAAGGCGTGCCTTCTCCGCTTCCGTCCGATCATGATGACGACGATGGCGGCCCTCCTGGGTGGAGTGCCTCTCGCCCTCGGCTCCGGCACCGGCTCCGAGCTACGGAGGCCGCTCGGGGTGAGCATCGTCGGCGGTCTGCTCATCTCGCAGGTGCTGACCCTCTACACCACCCCCGTCGTCTACCTCTACATGGGCAAGCTCGGCGTCTGGCTCCGGGGCAACAAGGCTCCGGAGGAAGATCCGATGCCCGAGGCGGCAGAGTAAGTGAGCATCTCCGAGCCGTTCATCCGTCGGCCCATCGCGACCTCGCTGCTCGCGATTGCCATCCTGCTCGCGGGTATGGCGGCGTACACCCTCCTCCCCGTCTCTCCCCTTCCCCGGGTCGATTTTCCGACGATCCAGATCACGGGGTCCTTCCCGGGCGCGAGCCCGGAGACGATGGCGTCCTCCGTAGCCACGCCCCTCGAACGCAGGTTCGGGCGGATCGCGGGTGTCTCGGAGATCACCTCGGCCAGCTCCCTCGGGACGACCAGCATCACGCTGCAGTTCGACCTCAACCGTGACGTCGACGCCGCCGCGAGGGACGTCCAGGCAGCCATCGCCGCAGCGGGGGGGGAGCTGCCTCCGAACCTGCCCTTCCGGCCGACATACAGAAAGGTCAACCCGGCCGACTCCCCAATCATGATCCTCGCGCTCACGTCCGACATGCTGCCGCTGTCGGAGGTGTTCGACGCCGCCAACACGATCCTCGCGCAGAAGATCAGCCAGGTGAAGGGTGTCGGGCAAGTCACGGTCGGCGGCGGTGTGCAGCCCGCTATCCGGGTGGACGCTGATCCGGTCGCCCTGGCCGGCGTCGGTCTCAGCCTCGAGGACGTGCGCGCGACCCTGAGCTCACAGACGGTGGACAACCCGAAGGGCACCTTCACCGGCCCCATGAAGGGAGAGGCTCTCGCCACAAACGACCAACTCTTCCTGGCGAAGGACTACAAGCCGCTCATCGTCGCCTACAGGAACGGCTCGCCCATCCGCCTCGAGGACGTCGCCAACGTCACCGACGACGTCGAGAACAACCGCATGGCGGCGTGGATCACCGGGACGCGGGCGGCGCTCATCATCGTCCGGCGCCAGCCGGGGGCGAACATCATCGACACGGTCGAGCGGGTGAAGGCGCTCCTGCCGACGCTGTCGAGCTCGATCCCGGCCGGCATCAAGCTCGACCTCGGGCTCGACCGGACGAAGAGCATCCGGGCGTCCGTGAGCGACGTGGAGCAGTCGCTCGCGCTGAGCGTCGTGCTCGTCATCCTGGTCGTCTTCGTCTTCCTGCGGAGCGGTTGGGCCACCACCGTGCCGAGCGTCGCCGTACCCCTGTCGCTCGTGGGCACGTTCGGGGCCATGTACCTGCTGGGCTACAGCCTCGACAACCTGTCGCTGATGGCCCTCACGATCTCGACCGGCTTCGTGGTCGACGACGCCATCGTCGTCACCGAGAACGTCTCCCGGTTCATCGAGCTCGGCGAGACGCCGATGGTGGCGGCGATCAAGGGGGCCAAGCAGATCGGGTTCACCATCGTATCTATCACCTGCTCCCTCCTGGCCGTCTTCATCCCGATCCTCCTCATGGGCGGCATCGTCGGTCGCCTATTTCGGGAGTTCGCGGTCACCCTGTGCGTGGCGATCGGCATCTCGGCCCTCGTGTCGCTCACGCTGACACCCATGATGTGCTCGCGGCTCCTTCGCCCGCACCAGGCGGCGCACGGCCGCCTCTACAACATGTCGGAGCGCGTCTTCGAAGGCATGGTCGGCCTCTACGATACCGGCCTGAAGTGGGTGCTCCGCCACACGCTGATCATGGGCCTCCTCACGGTGCTCACCGTCGCCCTCACGGTGGTCCTCTACGTCATCGTTCCAAAGGGTCTCTTTCCCCAGCAGGACACCGGGCTCATCATGGGGTTCACTGAGGGACCGCAGGACGTCTCGTTTCCTTCGATGAAGGCGCGGCAGGAAGCAATCAACGCCGTCGTGATGACGGACCCCGACGTCGGCCACTTCTTGTCTTTCATGGGCGTGGGCGGCCCCGGAGGCGGAGGAAATACGGGCACCGTCTTCATCGACCTCAAGCCGCTGCCCGAACGCAAGGTCACCGCCGACCAGATCATCGCGCGACTCAGGCCGAAGCTCGCGAAGGTCGAAGGGATCGCGCTCTATCTGCAGTCCATGCAGGACGTGCGGGTCGGCGGGCGGCTGACCCGCACCCAGTACCAGTACACGCTCCAGTCAGCCGATCTGAAGACGCTCACGTCGTGGGCACCCAGGGTGCTCACGCGCCTCCAGGCGATGCCCGAGATCAAGGACGTCGCGACCGACCAGCAGACGGCCGGCCTCGAGCTCGATCTCGAGATCGACCGCGACACGGCGTCACGGCTAGGCATCACGCCTTCGGCCATCGACAACACGCTCTACGACGCGTTCGGCCAGCGGCAGGTTGCGACGAACTACACCCAGCTCAACGAGTACCGCGTCATCCTCGAGGTGAAGCCGGAGTATTACGAGAACCCCGACGCGCTGAAATCGATATACGTGCGAACGCCTGCAGGAACCCAGGTGCCCCTCAGCGCCATCACCAAGGGCACGCCCAATTACACGGCGCTCTCCGTCAACCATCAGGGGCAATTCCCCTCGATCACCATCTCGTTCAACCTCGCGCCCGGGGTCTCGCTGGGTCAAGCGGTCGACGCTATTCACAAGGTCGAGCGCGACATCCATCTTCCCCAGTCGGTCTACGCCGCCTTCAGCGGCACCGCGCAGGCGTTCAAGGACTCGCTCGCGAGCGAGCCCATGCTCGTGGCCTTCGCGCTGTTCACGATCTACATCGTGCTCGGCATCCTCTACGAGAGCTACGTCCACCCCATCACGATCCTCTCGACGTTGCCGTCCGCGGGCGTGGGCGCGCTCCTGGCGCTCATCTTCACGAGGACGGAGTTCTCGGTCATCGCGCTCATCGGCATCATCCTCCTCATGGGGATCGTGAAGAAGAACGCGATCATGATGATCGACTTCGCGATCGAGGCCGAGCGCGACGAAGGGCTCAGCCCGAAGGACGCGATCCACAAGGCGTGCCTCCTCCGCTTCCGACCCATCATGATGACGACGCTGGCCGCGCTGCTAGGCAGCATTCCGCTGGCCATCGGCACGGGCACGGGCGCCGAGCTGCGGCGACCGCTGGGTATCACCATCGTGGGCGGGCTCATCTTCTCGCAGATGCTGACCCTCTTCACGACCCCCGTGATCTACCTCGCGCTCGATCAGTTCGCGTCGAAGAAGAAGAAGATTGGGCCGCTCGCGGACGACGAGGGGCGCCCGCTCGCACCAGCGCACGTCTGACGGCGGTGAGCGGCCGGTCCACCGCGGCCCACACGTGCGCAGGATACGCGCCCCGAATCGCCTTGCGGGCTGCCGAGAGGGCCCGTACGAGTGGATGATGGTCACTCTTGGACGTGGATCGCTGGTCGTAGGCTTCGCGGTCGTCGCCATGCTCCTCGGGGGCTGCGGAAGTGGGTCGTCGTCCGGTGGCGGTGAGCACGACAGCGGGTCGCCGATCGACTCCACCGCCCCACCCGGGGACTCGGCGACCGACTCCACGATCACTCCGGAGGACTCGAGCACGCCGGCCGACTCCGAGACGCCGGCCGACTCGACCGCGGCCGAATCGGGGCCCGAAGACTCGAGCATCGCCGACACCGGCGTGGCGGATTCAAACGTACCCGACACCGGCGCCGACTCCGGCATCGCCGACACCGGCGCGGCGGTGGACTCCGGCATCGCCGACACCGGCACGGCGGACTCCAGCGTGGCGGAGACCAGCACGATGGACTCCGGCGTCGCGGACACCGGCACCTTGGATACCGGCGTCGCCGACACCGGCGCCGCTGACACCGGCGTCGTTGACGCCGGCATCGCGGACGCGGGCACGGACGTTGCCCCTCCTTCCACGTACACCGTCGGCGGCACCGTCACCGGGCTCAGCGGCAGCGATACGCTCGCGCTGAGCGAGAACGGCGGCAACACCGTCTTCCTCTCCCAGAACGGCCCCTTCGTGTTCTCGGGGAGCCTCGCCACCGGCGCCACGTACGCCGTCACGATCGTAGGCAACCCGACGACGCCCATATCGGAGACGTGCACCGTGCAGAACGGCAGCGGAACGATCGCCGCGGCAAACGTCACGGGCGTGCAGGTGAGCTGCACGATCAACGGCTACCCGGTCGGCGGCAACGTCTACGGGCTGACCGCCGGGACCTCCGTGACCCTGCAGGACAACGGCGTCGATACCCTCACGGTCGCCGGCGGCGCAGGCTCTCCCCAGACATTCCAGTTCGCGAGACCCGTCGCCAACAACGCGACCTACAACGTGACCGTCCTCACGCAGCCTTCCGGCCAGCTCTGCTACGTCCCGAACCCGACAGGAACGGTCGCCGGCGGCGGCGTGACGAGCATCATCGTCAAGTGCCGCACTGGCCTCGTCGCCTACTACCCCTTCGACGAGGGCTCGGGGACGACGATCCTCGACGTCACCGGCAACGGAAACAACGGGCTCCACAACGCGACCTACGTGCCCGGCGTCAGCGCGACGGCGCTGGAGTTCAACGGGAGCAACTCGGCCAAGGTCATCGGGAACGCGGCGTTCACCTGGGGCGCGAGCAACGCGGACTACACGGTGGACTACTGGGTCTGGATCACGACCATCCAGGCGAACTGGGTCTCCCCCTTCCACAAGAGCGACACGACCGGAGGCGACGACGGCTTGGTCTACGAGCGCTCGCCCGCGCAGTTTTTCTACCCGGCGGCGACCACTCTCTACACGTGCATGTCGATTGTCAGCAACGAGAACGAGTATCCCCCGCCCACGAGCTCCTTCTCCCTCGGAGTCTGGACCCACTTCGCGACCGTCCACAGCGGCAGCGCCAACACGCAGACCGTCTACGTGAACGGCATCCAGGCGATACCGACCGAGGCCCTGCCCAGCGCGTCGACGGGTGGCACCGGAGTGCTGTACCTCGGCAACGACGGCTTCTACGACGGGCTGATTGGCATGATCGACGAGGTTCGCATCTACAACGTTGCGCTGTCCGCCGCTCAGGTGCAGGCGGACATGCAACAGGACTCGCTGTAGCCACGGGGCTTGTTTTCGGCCCCCGCCTACGCCGGGTGATAATCTAGGGCTTCGTCCCGGCTCACTCCGCAGGAGACTTCCATGACTTCGTCGTCGCGCCTCCAGGTCCCGCTTGCCATAGCCGCCGTCGTCGCACTCCAGGGTTGTGCCCTCACGACGACGAGCCTCGCCCAGCCATTCGACAAGATGGAACAGGCGCCGATCACCGTCTTTCGGCTCCAGGACTACGAGGCCCCGGCGCCGGCGGTCGGCGCCCCGGCCCTCCCCTTCCAGGTCCCTCCGCAACTCATGCAGTGGGCGCAGCAGGGCGCGTCGATGCTGCCGCCGGGCCTCCTGCCGCCGGGCCTCATTCCCGGCCAGGCGCCCCCCGCCGCGGACGCGAACGTCCAGCGTTTCCACGGCTTCCCGATCCTGGGCTCCGTGGCGCTGACCGATCCCAGGCAGCGCCAAGAGGTGCTCGACATCCTCGGTCACGGGAACAACTTTCAGCCCGTCCACGACAACTGCATGTATGCGGAGTTCGGCTTCTCCATCGCCCAGGTGAACGCCCCTCCCGCGGACGTCCTCGTGTCGCTGCCATGCGTGCAGGTGCAGGCGCAGGGCTTCGCCTGGCCCTACGCGAACACGGGGATCCCCGCGGACACGGCGCGCCGGATCGCCGCCGTGGTGCAGAGGGCCTTCGGCGGAGGCTGAAGCGGCGGCGTCCTTTTGGCGAACTCGAGCGGCGAGCGTTCTCGACCTCCCGGCCCGTCGCGCCTACGCTCGACGGGTCAGTGAAGCGGAGCTTGCATCGTGCCCGACCGGCCTCTCGTCGCCTATGAGCCCAACCCCGCCCTCGCGTGGCTGTACCACCGCTTCTTCGAGCACATCGAGGTCGACGAAGCGTGGGCGGCGGACGTTCGCGAGGCCGACAAGCGCGGCACCGTCGTCTACGTCCTTCGCAACCTCTCGTTCGTCGACTTCTTTGCCCTCGACTACCTGACCAAGCGCCTGCGGCTGCCGCAGGTGCGCTTCGCCAACGACCTCGGTCTCTGGGTCCTCGAGCCGATGGGGCGTGGATGGCTGCACGCGGTGGCGACGCGGAGCGAGGCTTCGGACGCCGAGGATCTGCGGCGCGCCGTCTCGATGGGCCAGTCGGCTGCGCTCTTCTTGAAGCGGCCCGCCAACTTCCTCGCGCCGAAGGCCAAGCACGTCGGCGTGCTCTCGGCGCTCCGGATGGAGCCCGCGCGGCGGAAGGGCAAGAGCGAAGGCGACGCCTTCATCCGGACCCTGTTCGAGGTTCAGCGCACGACCGACCGACCAATCCTGCTCGTGCCGCAGGTCTTCGTATGGTCGCAGCGGCCTGACGATGCGACCCGCTCGTCGTTCGACTTCGTCCTCGGCCCCCGCGAGTGGCCTGGCAAGATCAGGACGATCGCGCAGTTTCTCATGAACTACCGTCACGTCACGCTCCGGGCTGGCGAGCCCATCAGCGTCCGCGACTTTCTCGAGCGCGAGTCTCCTCAGTCGCCCGGGGCCGCCAAGCCTTCCGGCAACGGCGCACCGACGGCCCCGCCTACCTCCGACGAGGTGCTCGTCCGCCGGATGACGTACACGCTGCTCCGCCGCCTTGAACGCGAGCGACGGAGCGTCGTCGGGCCGACGAAGAAGCCCGCCGACCGGATGCGCGAGGAGGTCGTGCGATCGCCCAAGCTCCAGAAGGTGATCAGCGAGATGGCGGGCGAAGGTGCCGCCGAGCGGCGCGTCCTCACGTGGCGCGCGCTCGCGATGGTGCGGGAGATGGAGGCTGCTCCCGACATCGGCGCGATCGCCGCGCTCGACAAGATCGTCGACCCGCTGCTGGCGCGCCTCTACTCGGATGTCGACGTCGACGTCGAGGGGCTCGCCCGGCTCCGCGAGGCCGCGAAGGAAGGATCGCTCGTCCTCCTCCCGAGCCACAAGTCCCACATGGACTACGTGTTCCTGGCGTACCTCTTCTACCGGCACCACCTGCCGATCCCGATCGTCGCCGCGGGGGACAACCTCTCCTTCTTTCCCCTCGGCCCCGTCTTCCGCCGAGCGGGCGCCTTCTTCATCCGGAGGAGTTTCGGGGGCGACCGGCTCTACGGCGCCGTCGTCGACGCGTACATGCGGCGCCTCAACAAG
>Ga0302279_10001094_pt1 | contig 39444 bp, 32 predicted proteins | sample III_Bog_N3_3_FD_194541 | JGI IMG/M metagenome (GOLD analysis project Ga0302279, IMG submission 194541) | Peat permafrost microbial communities from Stordalen Mire near Abisko, Sweden - III_Bog_N3_3 | ecosystem: Environmental > Terrestrial > Soil > Wetlands > Peat | place: Sweden: Abisko...
CTCGGCATTGGCGACGCGGCCGCGCCGGTAGCGATTGTAGATCGCGATCTCGACCCGCCCCGCCGCCAGCCATTCCTCGACCTGGCCGCTGTAGCCCTCGAGCGCGCGCAGCCTGATGCCGGGGACGCTGGCGCGCAATTCGCCGGCGATCGCCGCGATCAGGCCGCGCGAGGCCACCGGCACCACCCCGAGCGTGACCTCGCCGTGCGGCTCGGCGCGCTCGCCTCGGGCTGCCTCCGCCCAGGCATCGGCGTCAGCGACCAGCGCGCGGGCGCGCGGCAGCATGCGCTCGCCGAGTTCGGTCAGCACCACGCCGCGCCCGGTGCGGTGGAACAGCCGGCCCTGGATGCTGCGTTCCAGCGCCGCCAGTTGCCGGCTCAGTGCGGACTGCGCCACGCCGGCGATCGCCGCGGTCCGCGCGTAGCTGCCATTGGCGGCGACCTCGACGAAGGTTTTGAGCTGCTTGATGTCCATGATTTCCGGATATGCCATAATCGTAATTCTGAATTCCCGGAAGTGATAATACCGCATAACGGCAAGCGGGGATAGGATCGCCGGATGAACAGCTCATCCGACAGGCTTGCTCCGACCGGTCCGCTCGCGGGCCTGCGCGTGCTCGACATCTCCACCGTGGTCGCCGGCCCGTTCGCCTCCACCATGCTTGCCGATCTCGGCGCCGACGTGCTCAAGGCGGAAATGCCGGGCGAGGGCGACGCGCTGCGACGACTCGCGCCGCACAAGGACGGCGTGCCGCTTTGGTGGAAGGTCACCAACCGCAACAAGCAGGGCATCACGCTCGACCTGCGCAAGCCGGACGGCAAGGCGCTGCTTGGCCGCCTGGTCGCCGACCGTGACGTGCTGGTGGAGAATTTCCGCACCGGCACGCTCGACGAATGGGGCATCACGCGCGACTGGCTGCAGGGCATCAATCCAAGGCTCACCATCCTGCGCGTCACCGGCTTTGGCCAGACCGGGCCCTATCGCAGCAAGCCGGGCTTTGCCCGGGTGTTCGAGGCGATGAGCGGCTTTACCCGGATGTGCGGCGAGGAGGGCGGCACGCCGCTGCATCTCGGCTATCCCATTTCGGATGCGATCGGCGGCCTGTTCGGCGCCATCGGTGTGCTCGCCGAACTGGTCCGGCTGAACAACGATCCGGCGGCGCGCGGCCAGGAGATCGATTGCGCGGTGACCGAAGCCATGATGCGCACGCTGGACTTCATCGCCATCGAATATGACCAGCTCGGTACCGTGCGGACCCAGAGCGGCAACCGCAGCCAATACGCCGCGCCCGGCAACATCTACGCGACCTCCGACGGCAAGTGGGCCTCGATCGCCGCGTCGACCCAGAGCATCTTCGAGCGGTTCTGCAAAGCGCTCGGGCTGCTGCCGCTGCTCGCCGATCCGCGCTTCGTCGACAATCCGTCGCGGGTGAAAAACTGGCGGGCGATCGACGAAATCGTCAGCGAGGCGATCTCGCAACTGACGCTGGAAGAACTCGGCGCCCGCCTGCTCGCGCACCAGGTCGGCTTCTCGCCGATCTATGACGCTGCCGATATTTTCGCCGATCCGCATTTCATCGCGCGCGAGGCGATCGTCACCGTCGCCGACGAGGAACTCGGCGACGTTCGCATGCAATGCGTGGTGCCCAGGTTTTCGGAAACGCCGGTGTCGGTGCGCCGCGCCGGCCCGTCGCTCGGCCAGCACAATGATGAGATTTATGGCGCGCTCGGACTTTCGCAGCAGGAGATTGCGCGGCTGCGCGCGGCCCGGACGATTTGAACAACCGCGTCCGCGACGAGGCGCGCTGCGCTTCGCGGACAGGACGCGCAAAAACCGGAGGCAAGGGGATGCGGCTTCTATTGGCTGCGGTGGCGGCGCTGGTACTGGGCCTGACCGGCGCGCGCAGCGCCGAGATCACCCGCATCCTGGTTGGATTTCCGCCGGGGCAGGCCACCGACATGGTGGCGCGCCTCGTGGCGGCGCGGCTGGCCCCCATGCTGGGCGAAACCGTGATCGTGGAAAACCGCCCCGGCCAGGGCGGCAGCATCGCGCTCGCCTCGCTGTCGCAGGCACCCGCGGACGGCCACGCCATGGTGCTGGCGCCGCTGGCCTCGCTGGTGGTCAACCCGCATATCTACAAATCCACCGGCTACGATACCTTGAAGGATTTTGCGCCGGTGGCGTTGGTTGCCGATCTGCCGCTGGTTTTGGTTGTCAATCCGTCGTTGCCCATCAAGACTGTGCAGGAGCTGATCGCCTATGCCGGGGCCAATCCGGACAAGCTCACCCATCCCTCCTCGGGCAACGGCACGCTGTCGCATCTGGGCATGGAAGTGTTCAAGCAGCGTGCCGGCATCACCATCCTGCACGTGCCCTATCGCGGCAGCGTGCCGGCGATGACCGATCTGATCGGCGGCATCGTCAATGTCGCGATGGACACCGTCGCCGTCACCGAGCCGTTCATCCGCAACGGCCAGATGCGCCTGATTGCCAGCGCCTATGGCAAGCGCGTGGCGGCATTCCCGGATACGCCGACGGTGGCCGAGCAGGGCTTTCCGGAAGTCGACCTCTCGGCCTGGCTCGGCATCGTCGTCGCCGCAGCGACGCCGAAGGACCGCGTCGACCGGCTCGGCGCGGCGATCAACCAGATCACGCAGTCGCCTGAGATCGTCGAGAAGTTTACCAGCCTCGGCGCGATCCCGCGCGCGCTCGGTCCGGCCGGGTTCGGCGCCTATCTCGCGAGCGAGGATTCACGCTGGTCGAAGGTGGTGAAAGTGTCCGGCGTGAAGATCGAGTAGCGCGGGAAAAAATCCCGTCGTCCCCTCAATGCACCGCGGCGTACATGATCTTTTCTTCGGTGGCTTCCAGCGCCGAAAATTCCTCGACCACCTTGCCCTGCCGCGACACCAGGATGCGGTCGGACAGCGCCATGATCTCGGGCAGATAGGACGAAATCACCACCACGGCCTTGCCTTCATCGGCCAGCCGCTGGATCAGCTCGTGGATTTCGACGATGGCGCCGACGTCGACGCCTCGGGTCGGCTCGTCGAAGATGATCAGCTCGGGGTCCTGCACCAGCGATTTGGCGATCACCACTTTCTGCTGATTGCCGCCGGAGAGCTCCACCACCCTGATGTCGCTGCCGGTGGCGCGGACCTTCAATTTCTCGACCCAGGTCTTGCCGACCTTGTCGGCCTCGCGGCCGGACAGGAAGAAACGGCCGCCCGGCATCTTGGCCAAAAGCCCGAGATAGATGTTGCGGGCCACCGACATGGTTTCGAAAAAGCCCTCGACCTTGCGGTCCTCGGTGACATAGGCGATGCCAGCGCGCACCGCCGGCGCCGGAACGCGGTAGCGCACCGGCCTGCCGTTGAGGATCACTTCGCCACCATGGAAGAAATCCCGCTTCAGCACGCCCGCGACCACCTTGAAGGTTTCGGTGCGGCCGGCGCCGACCAGGCCGAACACGCCGGTGATCTGGCCGGCGAATACCGACAGCGAATTGTTGCGCACCATCGGCGCCATCTTCAGGTTCTGAACGGTCAGCACCCGTTCGCCGGCCGGCCGCACGCTGTTCTTGCGGATGCCGTAGAGCGTGTTCGACAGATCCCGGCCGACCATTGCCTGCACGATCCGCGCGCGGTCGAATTTGGCGGCGTCGTCGGTCACCACATGCCTGCCGTCGCGCAGGATCGTGATCCGGTCGGCGAGGATCAGGGCCTCCTCGAGCGCGTGCGAGATGAACACGATCGACACGCCCCGGCGCTTGAGGTCGCGCACCAGGTCGAAGAAATATTTCTTCTCTTCCGGCGTCAGCGTCGCAGTCGGCTCGTCGAAGATGATGACCTTGGCCTCGTGCAGCACCGCGCGGGCGATCTCGACCATCTGCTTCTTGGCGGCGCCGAGCAGCCCGACGGTGGCGGTCGGGGTGACGTCGAAGTTGAGCGACTGCAGGAATTGCTGGGCCGCGATGTAGATGCCGCGCAGCCGGTTGTAGAATTTCTCCTGTCCCAAAAACAGGTTCTGCGCCACCGTCATGGTTGGCACCAGGCTGTTCTCCTGAAACACCATGGCGATGCCGAGATGGCGGGCTTCCAGCGGTGTCCGCGGCGTGGCCGCGACGCCGTTCACTTCCATCGTGCCCGAGGTCAACGCGACGACGCCGGCCATCACTTTTGTCAATGTCGATTTGCCGGCGCCGTTCTCGCCGACCAGCGCGTGGATCTCGCCGCGCCGCAGCTCGAAATCGACGTTCTCGATCGCGGGCACGCCGGCATAGAGTTTGGTGGCGTTGCGTAGCGCCAGGATAATGTCGTCGCTCATGCGCGCAGCTCCTGCTCGATGCCGGCGAGCGGCAGGCGCAACAGCCGGCCCGGTCCCTTGGCGACAGCGAACAGCGCGCCGTCCATTTCGACCGCCACGACCGCGCCGTGGTTGACGCCGTCGACCCGGCTGTGCAGGCCGTAGAGCGGCACCCCGCCGGCGCTGAGCCGGATCACCAGGCCGTAGGAGCGCGGCGGCGCCCACGGCTTGACCACGCCCATGGTCTTGATGTGGGCGCCCTGCATCGGTTCGAGAAACGACTGGCCGGATCGCAGTTTCGGCGCGATCCAGTATTCCGGATCGATCTCCGCCATCATGCGGCGCCGATAGCCATTCTCGCGCAGCACGAATTCGACGAGCTGGGTGCGCGCCGCGAAGGCCGTCAGCCAGAAGCCGCCCGAGGCAGCGCTGGAAAGCCGCGACGGATAGACCGGCAGATGGTCGATCACGGTGCGCTGGTGTCCCTCGGGGTCCACCGCGATCACGCGATGCCGCCAGCTTTCGCTGACAAAAATTTCGTCGCCCGCGGCACAGGCTCCGAACGCGTAAGCGAGCCCCGATGCGATGGTGCGAACTTTTCCGCTGGCGGGGTCGAGCACCAGCACGCGCCCGCTCCGGCCGCGCTCCATCAGGTCGTGCACCCATTGCCGGTAAGGCCGCGCGGAGGAGCCGTCGGTGGCGATCAGCGTGCCGTCCGGCGTGCAGGACAGCGCGTTGATCGCGTTCATCGCGGGATCAGTGAACGTCACCGCGGCCGAGGCGGCGGACGGCGTCGCGAACAGGCGCACCTCGCGTCCGTCGAGCGCGACCGCGAGGCCGCCGTCCGGCAGGCAGCACAATGCGGTGATGGGCGCCTCGAAGCGCCGAAGTTCCGACGTCTCGGCGCCGTCGAAGCGCCGGATGACGGCGCCATCGGCGAGGTAGAGCGTATGGCCGTCGGTGGCGAGATCCTCGGGCGAATCGAACTGTCCCAGCGTCTGGGCTTTTTCAAGCATCTGGTTCGGCTTCAGGGCGCCGTCGAAGGACGGCACCGTGATGGTCGCCTCGCCGCGTCCGAGCAGGCGGTCGGTGAAGCTCCGGAGTGCGGCGATCACTTGCTCCTCCCCCAGCGCCGGTCGTACTGCACGAAATCGGGGTCGGCGCCGGCGAGCTTGTAGCGGCCGATCCGGTTGTTGGCGATGCCGCCGAGATAGAGATAGCCGCGATGCTCGCGCATCGAGGTGATCATGGGATGGTTGACGCCGCGCAGGTCCCACAGCGAGTCCAGCACCTCGCCGCGCTCGTTGAACTTGATGACGCATCCGGTGTTGATGTTCGGGAACAGCCATTCGTCGATCGGCACCCGCTTGCCCATCCGCTTGCGGAAGCCCGGCATCTTCCAGGCCAGATCGAGCGCGGGGCTGCGCATGCCGACCATGGCGAGCCAGTAATTGCCGTCGGAGGCCAGGTTGATGTTATCGGGGTAGCCGGGCAGGTTGTCGATCACGGTCTCGACCGTTCCCGATTTCGGACCGTCGAACCAGTAGCGCTTGATCGAGCAGCCGAACGTTTCGGCGATCAGGATCGACTTTCCGTCGCCGGCGATGCAGATGCCGTTGGGAAATTTCAGGCCCCGCAGCACGGTGCGGGTGGTGCCGGTGTTCGGATCATAGCAGATGATGCGGCCGTTGCCGCGCGCTTCCAGCCCGTCGACCGGCCATTCGTCCATCTCGTAGCGCACGGTGGCTTCCGAGAAGAAAATGCGGCCGTCGTCGGCGATGTCGAGATCGTCGGCGAGCCGCAGCCGGCTGTCGTCGTTGACCGAATACAGGCTGCGGTTGGTTTCGTCGGTGACCTTCTCGACCTTGCGCTCCGGGGTGATGCGATAGAGCCCCATGCCGCCGATGCAGACATAGAGATTGTCCTTGCGGTCGAACGCCATGCCGAGCGGCTGGCCGCCGATATGGGCGAACACCTCCATCTCCTGGTAGTCCGGCGCCTTGAATCGCATGATGTCGCCGTGGCGCGACCCCGCATAGAGATTGTCGTTGCGATCGAGGATGACGTCTTCCGGCGCCTCGATGCGGCCGAGCCCGATCAGGGTGACGTCGCGCAACTTGTCGTTCTGCGCGAACGGCCCGCTGCCGGGCGCGGTCGAAGCCGCCGGCGCCAGCGCGTGATAGGTCGGGCTGACATAGACCTTCGAGATGATGCGGGTGCGGTTCTTCAGCCAGCGGATGTCGATGGTGGCGGCGACCAGCAGCACGCCGGCCAGCACCATGCGGTTGACGCCGCCCGAGACCGACAGCGTGGTCAGGCCGTTGATGACGAACAGCACGATCAGCGTGCCGACCAGCGCCTTGGCCACCGAGCCCTTGCCGCCGCCGAGGCTGATGCCGCCGAGCACGGCCGCCGTCAGCACCGTGACTTCCAGCCCGACGCCGACGTCGCCGCCGACGGTGCCCAGCCGTGCGGCGAAGAACAGCGCGCCGACCGAGGTCAAGACGCCGCTGGCGGTATAGCACAGCGCGATGGTGCGACGGACCGGAATGCCGGAATTGTAGGCCGAGCGGCGCGAGCCGCCGATCGCGGTGACATGCCAGCCCGGCCGCAGCCGGGTCAGGAACACGTGCCCGAAGATGGCGACGACGATATAGACCAGCACCACGCTGGGGACGCCGGCGAGCCCGCCGCCGCCGATGAAATTCCAGGCGGTGGTGTCGGGGAAGGCGGCGGCGATCTTGTTGGAATAGTCGAACAGCAGCAGGTCATAGGCGGAGCGATAGATGATCAGCGTGATCAGCGTGGTGATGAAGGCGCGTAGCCGCAGATAGCCGATCAACAGGCCGTTGACGGCGCCGAGCGCCGCGCCGCAGATCAGCGTGGCGACGATCACCGCCGGCACCGGCCAGTCCAGCACGTTGAGGCAGAACAGCGCGCAGAAATCGCACAGCGCGAACATCGACCCGACCGAAAGGTCGATGCCGCCGACGATGACGACCAGCGCCATGCCGAGCACGATGAAACCGATCTCGCCGGCCTGCCGTCCGGTATCGGCGAGGCCGTTGGCGGACAGGAATCCGGGGATCGACCGCGACAGCAGGATGGTGATGATGAGCAGGACGATGACCGGGATCGCGGTCTCGGTCCAGCGCTTGGAGAGGATTTCGCCGAGCAGGTGGTCCGGCCAGTAACGGTATCGCAAACGAAGCAGTGCGTCTTGCATCGGTGGCCTGGAGCGGGAGGAATGTGACCGGGAACGGGTCTGCGGCTTTGTCGTGGGCCGGGCGGCGGCAGGAACGACCGGCCGCCCGGCGATGGTCGAAGGAAGCGCCTACTTCTTGAGGTCGCTGAGATTCCAGCAGGCGGTGTCGCTGCCGGCATTGTCCTTGGTGATCGGGATCAGCGTCGTATACATCGAACCCTTCACCGATCCCGGCTTGACGCCAGAGGAGACCAGCCACTTGATCATGCCGGCCATCTGCTCGGCCTGGGTCGGGACGTCGTAGCTGAGGTCGAGGTCGAGCGCGCCCGACTTCACCAGTTCGCAGGCGCCGCGGCGTTCGCCGCCGCCGGAGGTCGCGACGTACACCTTGCCGGTGAGGCCGGCTTCCTTCACCGCCGCCGCGGTGCCGATATCCATGCCGTCCCAGAAGCCGACGATGCCGCAGAGGTCGGGATTCTGCTTCAGCACGGTCTGGGTGATCGCCTTGGCCTTGGCGGCGTCCCAATCGGCGGCCTGGCTGGAGACCACCTTGACGTCCGGGTTCTTGGCCAGCACGTTCTCGACGCCCTTGAGCGTGTAGGCGCTCGCCGCGGCCGACAGCGCGCCCTGGACGACCGCGATCTTGTTGGACTTGCCCTTGCAGAAATTGACCACGGCCTCGGTGTCGCGTTCACCGATCTCGATCCAGTTGGCGCCGACGAAGGCCGACGAGCGATAGTTCGAACCCATGTTGATCTGGATGACGTAGATGCCTTCGTTCTCGGCGCGCTGCAGCAGCTTGGCGTAGGTCTGCACGTCGGGATTGTGGATCACCATCGCCGCCGGCTTTTCGGAGATCAGCGTGGTCACCGCCTGCGCGCCGGCGTTGGTGCTCCAGTTCGGATCGCGCACGATCACCTTGACGCCGTAGGGCTCGAGTTCCTTCTTGAGGCCGGCGAACCAGCCCTCGGTGAGGTCGAAATTCATCGCCACCGGCACGTAGGCGACGGTCTTGCCGGCGAGAGATTCCTTGAAGGCGCCCTGAAACGGCTCGTCGAGGCCCTTCTGCGCCAGCGCCGGCGTCGCCGCCGCGGCGACAAGGCCTAGTCCGCAAAGCATGGTCTTCAGTGCAGTGGTTCCGGATATGCTCATGTCGTCCTCCCGTTGATTGCGATGTTTCGCTTGGTGTTCGTGATTTGCCTGCCGTGCCCTAGATGTCGCCTTGCTGCGCCGTTTCCTCGTTGCGCGGGTTGAGGAAGGAATCCGCGATGACCGCGACCAGCAGCACCACGCCCTTGATCAGGTTCTGTCCGGAATAGGAGACGTCCATGATCGTCATGCCGTTGAGCATGGTGCCGATCAGCAGCGTTCCGATCACGACATTGAGGACGCCGCCGCGCCCGCCGGACAAGCCGATGCCGCCGAGTACGACCACCAGGATCACGTCGTAGATCAGCGTCGAATTGAAGATGCGCGTCGGCATGCTGTTGACCGAGGCGGCCAGGATCAGGCCGGCGAAACAGCCGATCATCGCCGCCGCCACATATTGCAGCACGATGACGGGGCGGGTAGGAATGCCGGTGACGCGCGCGCTGTTGGGATTGTCGCCGATCGCGTAGATATAGGCGCCCAGCCGGGTCCGCCGCAGGAAGAAGGCGACCACGATACAACACAGCGCGAACATCACGATCGGCATCGGGATGCCCGCCAGATTGCCCTGGCCGAGACGCTCGAAACCGTCGAGCCCCGGGCTCCACTGCACCACGTCGAGCTTGAACAGCGCCGCCTGGCCGAGGCCGGCGAGAAAAAGTCCCGACGCCAGCGTCGTGAACAGCGACGGCACCTCGGCATAGGCGATCAGCCATCCATTGACGAGGCCGAACACCGCCGTCAAAGCGAAGGCCGCGGCGAGCGAACTCGGCAGCGAATGGCCGTCCTGCACCATCTGCAACACCAGCCCCGGCGGCACCGCGAGTGCGGCGATCAGCGAGATGTCGATGCCGCGCCCGATCACGACGATCGCCATCGCCAGGCCGAGGATGCCGAGCACCGCCACGTTCTGCAGCAGCGTCAGCATATTCGCGGTTGTGAGAAACCCGGGAAGCACAACCGCGAACACGGCGAACAACGCCGCGAACACCGCAAATACGATGCCTTGCTGGCCGAGGCTCCTGATTCCCATCCCGACGTCTCTTATTTGTTCTTCGTTCTTGTCGCGGATGTTCGCGCGCTTTGATTGCAATTGCAAGCGACCACGGCGATCACGCGTCGATGACACGATCGTCACATGGCGGTTGCCGCCGCACGAATATTCCGCGCAAAGAAAAGCCGAGACCGCGATGTCGATCGCTGCGGAAATTCCGGGCAGCAGGTGCGAATGAGCGGTCCGTTGCGAGCGGCTGGCAGCGGTTTGCGCGCTCCCGGTTCCGCCGTTCGACCCTTGTCGACCCTTGCGCTGGGGCGCCGGCGGCGGCACATTGGCGTTGCGGCCGGTTTGCCGCCAAAAGCGATAATTCCGGGGAACGCGCATGGCCGCCACGCGGATCGATTGCGATATCCATCCCGCCGTGGGCGGGACGCGCACCACGCTGCTGCCCTATCTTGACGATCACTGGAAGGAACAGGTGGTGAGCCGGGCGATCGATGGCCTCGATCTCACCAGCTATCCGCCCGACATGCCGTTGTCGGGCCGCGCCGACTGGCGGCCGGCCAAGGGCAAGCCCGGCAGCGATCTTTCCATGGTGCAGCGCGGGGCGTTCGACCAGCTCGGCGCCAGCCACGCCATCTGCAACGTGCTGTACGGCGCGCAGGCGGTGTACGATCCCTACATGGCGTCCGCCTTCTGCAAGGCGATCAACGACTGGATCGCGGCCGAATGGCTTTCGCGGGATTCCCGGCTGCGTGCTTCCATCGTGGTGCCGCTGCAGGCGCCGGACCTCGCGATCGAGGAAATCGAGCGGAGAGCGGGCGACCACCGCTTTGTCTCCGTGCTGGTGCTGGCGCAGGGCGAGAGCCTGCTCGGACGGCGGCATTACTGGCCGGTCTGGCAGGCGGCCGAAAAGCACAAACTGCCGATAGCGATCCATGCCGGCAGCCAGTATCGCCAGGCGCCGAGTTCGGTCGGCTGGCCGTCCTACCGCTACGAATATTATCTGGCGGAAGCGCAGGCGTTCCAGGCCCAGATCCTGAGCCTGATCTACGAAGGCGTATTCGTAAAATATCCGGGCCTGAAAGTGGTGCTGATGGAATCCGGCGTGAGCTGGCTGCCGGCCTTCATGTGGCGCGCCAACAAGACCTGGCGCGGGGTGCGGGTCGAGGTGCCCTGGGTCGACCGCGAGCCGGCGGCGATCATCCGCGACCACATCCGCTTCACCATGCAGCCGTTCGACGCGCCGCCGGAAGCCAAAGGCGTCGCCGACATCATCGACATGATCGATTCCGACCGGATGTTCCTGTTCGCGTCGGATTACCCGCACTGGCAGTTCGACGGCGACGACGCCATCCCGCCGCATCTGCCGAAGGAACTCGTATCGCGCATGTGTGAAGACAATCCGCTCGAAACCTTTCCGCGGCTGAAACTTGCCGCCTAGGAGGATCGCATGAGTGACGTCATCGACCGCCCCGCACTGGCAGAGGAAATCTCGGCAAAAAGCCGGCTGCGCATCATCGATTGCGACGTGCATCCGAGCCTGCATTCGCGCGCCGACCTCTATCCCTTCCTTTCAAAACGCTGGCAGGAGCACCTGAAGACCTACGGCGATCATCTGCGCACGCCCTATATCGGCACCACGCCCTATCCGCGCTCCTCGCCGCTGATCGCCCGCCGCGACGCCTGGCCGCCGACCGGCGGGCCGCCCGGCTCCGATCTCGCCTTCATGCGCAAGCAGCACCTCGATCCGCTCGACATCGAGTTCGGCATCCTGCAGGTGCTCGATCTCTTCATCTTCTCGCAGCAAAATCTCGATTTCGGCGCCGCGATCCAGCGCGCCGTCAACGAGTGGCAGCTCGCCAACTGGTGCAGCCGCGAGCCGCGGCTGAAAGCCTCGATCCTGGTCGGGCAGGACGACACCGAAGCCGCGATCGCCGAGATCCAGCGCTGCGCCAAACTCGGCCAGTATGTCCAGATCAACGTCTCGCCGCGCGCCAACGAGCCGCTCGGCCGCCACCGCTACTGGCCGATCTATGCGCGCTGCGAGGAACTCGGCCTGCCGCTCGGCATCCATGTCGGCGGCTATGGCGGCCATGCGCCATCAGGCGGCGGCTGGCCGTCCTATTACGCCGAAGAGCACCAGTCGAACGCCGGCACCATGGCGGCGACCCTGACCAGTTTCGTCATCGAAGGCGTGCCCGAGCGTTTCCCGAAACTCAAGATCGTGTTCATCGAGGGCGGCTTCGGCTGGATCTCATCCACGATGTGGCGGATGGACCAGCATTTTGAACGGTTCCGCAGCGAGGTGCCGCATCTGAAGCGCCGGCCGTCGGAATATGTCAAAGAGCATTTCTGGTTCACCACGCAGCCGATCGACGAGCCCGACGAGGCCAGGCATTTGCGCTCGCTGATCGAATGGGTCGGGATCGACCGGCTGCTGTTCTCGTCGGATTACCCGCACTGGGATTTCGACGATCCGCGCTTCGCCTTCAAGACGCCGCTGACGGAGGCCGAACGGGCGAAGATATTCAACGGCAACGCCCGCGCGCTCTACAAGCTGTGACCGCAAGAACAGTGCAATGACCCGCCACATCGTCGCCCGCACATCCGAGATCCCGCCCGGCGGCAACAAGGTGGTCGGCATCGACGGCCGCGACATCGTCGTGTTCCACGTCAACGGCGAATATTTCGCGCTGCTGAACCGCTGCCCGCACGAAGGCGCACCGCTCGACAAGGCCGCCTGCGTGGCGCGGCTGACCTCGCCCGAGCCCGGGGTCTACCAGCGTTCCCGGGTCGGCGAACTGCTGCGCTGTCCCTGGCACGGCTGGGAATTCGACATGCGCAACGGCCAGTCCTGGTTCGACCCGAAGCGGGTCAAGGTGCGCACCTATCCGGTCGTGATCGAGGACGGCGAAACGCTGGCCAAGGGGCCCTACGTGGCCGAGACGTTCCCGGTGCATGTCGAGGACAGCTATGTCGTGATCGAGATCGGCAAATGAGGGCGGTGGCCGCGTCCCGCGGCCGTCCCGGGATCGCCTGATGCGCGCCGCCTCAAGGAAAATCGGGGACGATTTTTACTTCTGCTCTTAAAAAACATCCGATGCCGGTGCTATAAGGCGGCTCCGGTGGTCAGGACAGGTGGAAGCGGATGTCGAAGCAAGCGATGCGCGAAGAGGCCGAGCGCCTGATCCGCGAAACCATGGAACGCAAGAACCTCGTTATCAAACAGGGCAATACCCGCATCGAGGCGGTGTGCGGCAAATGCGGCACGCCCAACCGCGTCTCGGCCGAAAAGGGCGCCACCCGGGTCAAATTCGCCTGCAAGCAGTGCGGCCACAAGCAAGAGACGCTGTGAGAGCTGCGTCTGCATGATTGGGGTTCGTCACTGCCAGGCGCCCCGGAATGACGGCAATTGCTGCCGTTCGAGGGCTTGAGATGCCTTGGGATCGGCGCCCGACGGGCAAATCAGTCCGCCTGCTGTTTTCCTGTCCAGCCCCTTTTGCAAAAATATTCTGATTTTCCGAATACCCAAATCACCTTATAAGCTGCTCCGTCCCGCCCCACCCAGAGGGGCGTTGCGCAACGTCACGAACGCGGAGCGGGATGCGGTGGACGCCGACAGTGCACCTGACGAGAGCACCTGAAGCGGACGGCAAAGCCGTGTGGTCCTGATGCCCCGATGCTGGCATCAAGTTCCTGAGAAGCAAGCTTCTCAGGGGCGACGGTGGCAAGAAAGCCCGGTCACCGGGGAGATCACGTTATAAGCCGTAAACCATTGCGCGGGGAAGGCCGGAGTGATTCCGGTTGAACCTGTGGTCCTACCCCCGTGCTTTTTTTGCACGGGACCCATGGGTGCAATCGGCACCCGGCTTTCCCCGCGCCCTCTGAATCGAGAGGGCGGAACGAGCAGGCCCAGCCTCGCGCGAAACAAGCCGCGAGAATGCGTAACTGTATCCATCCGTCATTCCGGGGCGATGCGAAGCATCGAACTACGATGTGCCGTTGCACATCGGAGGATCTCGAGATTCCGGGCTCGCTCGTTTCACTCGCGCCCCGGAATGACGGATGAAGCGCCTATCGACCCTTCACGAACGCGGCGAACGCCTCGGCATAGTCCGGGTGCCAGCGCGACAGCGGCGGGCGGTTGTCGACGATGTCGGAGGCCGCCCAGAGAATCCGCCGCTCGTCGAGTTGTCGTGTCACGTCGTTGTCGGGGCAGAGGATATAGAAATCACCGGCTTCGACCTTCTCGATCATGAAATCGACGGTCTGCTCGGGTGTCCAGGCCGCCGCCGGCTTTTCGCTGCGGCCCTTGGCGGTAAGGCCGGTGAAGACAAAGCCGGGGATGAAGAGATGCGCGCTGATCCTGCTGCCCGCCGTGTTGCGCAATTCGTGCTGCAGCGCTTCCGTAAACGCCTTCACACCGGCCTTCGAGACGTTGTAGGCGGGATCGCCCGGCGGGGTGGTGATGCCCTGCTTGGAGCCGGTGTTGATGATGAGGCCTTCTCGTCCGCGCGCGATCATGCCCGGCGCAAAAACCTGCGAGCCGTGAATCACGCCCCACAGGTTGACGGAAAGAATGCGCCGCCAGTCCTGCAGTGGTCCGAACATCTGGCTGCCCGGCTGGATGCCGGCATTGTTCATCAGGAGATCGGTGCCGCCGAACCGTTGTCGCACCGCGCTTTCCAGTTCCGTCACATCCTCGATGCGGCTGACGTCGACCGCCCGGGCCATGACAGCGGCGGCGCCGTCGGGCGCGATCGACGCCAGTTCGGCTTTCGCCGCCTCGAGCCGGTCGCCGCCGAGATCGGCGATGCAGACCTTCATGCCGAGCCGCGCGAATTTCTTCGCGGCGGCAAGGCCGAGGCCGGAGGCGCCCCCGGTGACGACGGCGACATGGTTGGGAGACATCGCGGGATGAGGCTTTGCAGAAGAGAGCCTGGCGGAATCGGGCTTTGCAGCATGTGGCACGGAAAGTACTCCCGGCGTTCAGGGGTTGTTCGATATTCGAAGTATGCCGTGGCGGATCGTCTGCCATGCTGGAAACGGCATGGCAGCTCTTCGTGGTCCGGGATCGTCCGGGATGAAACCTTTTGCAGACGCTCCGAACCGGCTACACCATAAGGCGTAACAATCACGCGCAATCATCATTTCGGGGCTGACATGAAATTTCCTTCGTTGTTTTCGCCGCTGCAGGTCGGTCCCTACCGGCTGCAACATCGCGTCGTGATGGCGCCCTTGACCCGGATGCGGGCGGAGCGCTCGTCACTGGCGCCGCGGCCGCTGAATTCGGAATATTATGCGCAGCGCGCTACGCCGGGCGGCCTGATCATCGCCGAAGCCTCTCCGGTGATGGCCACCGGTTTCGGCAGCCCCAACGTGCCCGGCATCTATTCGGAAGCGCAGATCAAGGGCTGGCGGGCCGTCGTCGACGCGGTTCATGCCAAGGGCGGCCTGATCTTCCTTCAGCTCTGGCATGTCGGGCGGGTCTCGCATTCCTCGTTCCAGCCCGGCGGGGTGCTGCCGGTGGCGCCGTCGGCGGTGCCGATTTCGGCCGAGCTGAAGACCATGACGGCGGACGGCAAGGGTGCGGCTTACGAGACGCCGCGCGCGCTGGAAACCGACGAGATCGCCGGCATCGTCGATGCCTTCCGGCAGGCTGCGGCCAACGCGCTGAAGGCCGGCTTCGACGGCGTCGAGATCCACGGCGCCAACGGCTATCTGGTCGAGCAGTTCCTGCAGTCGAAGACCAATCTGCGCACCGACCAGTATGGCGGCTCGATCGAAAACCGCGCGCGGTTTTTGCTGGAGATCACGCAGGCGGTGATCGGGGTGTGGGGCGCCAACCGGGTCGGGGTGCGGCTGTCGCCCTACGGCATCGCCAACGACTCCGGCGAAGCCGATCCGATGCCGCTCTACACTCATGTCGTGCAATCGCTCAATCCGCTCGGCCTGGCCTATCTGCATTTCATCGAGCCGCGCTCCAGCGGCGCCGGCCGCGCCGAGGTCAATCACCAGAACGTGCCGTCGGCGATGGTGCTGTTCCGTCCGCTTGTGCGCGGGGTGCTGATCACTGCCGGCGGTTTCACCGGCGAGACCGCGGAGGCGGCGATATCGGCCGGCCATGCCGACGCGATCGCGTTCGGGCGCATCTTCATTTCCAATCCCGATCTGCCGCATCGCCTGCGGGAGGGTTTTGCGCTGACGCCCTACAACCGCGCCACCTTCTACGGCGGCGAGGAGAAGGGCTATACCGATTATCCGGTCTATGGCGCGCTGGAGAAGGTGTGAGGACGCAGCCGTCATTCCGGGGCGATGCGAAGCATCGAACCCGGAATCTCGAGATTCCGGGTCTGGTGCTAACGCACCATCCCGGAATGACGGCGCGTGGATTGCTTCGTCGCTTTCGCTTCTCGCAATGACGATGGAGACGGATGCAATGGCAAAAGCAGCGAAAGCGGTCGGGATTGCCCAGGGTCAATGCCTCTGTGGCAGCGTCCGTTTCGAGATCGACGTGCCCGCGCGCTGGGCCTGGCACGATCATTCGGCGGCCTCGCGCCGTGCGCATGGCGCGGCCTATGCGACCTATGTCGGCAGCTGGCGCAAGCGCTTCCGCATCACCAGCGGCAAGGCCGCCATCGCGCGTTACGAGGACGGCGCGACAAAAACCGTGCGCAGCTTCTGCGCGCAATGCGGCACGCCGTTGATCTACGAACGCGCCCGTTCGCCGCACATGGTCAACATCCCGCGCGCGCTGTTCTCGGGCCGCACCGGCCGCCAGCCGCTCTATCACGTCGCGATAGAACAGCTGCAGGAGTGGGCCTATACCGGCGAGGCCCTGGTGCCGCTGAAGGGTTTTCCCGGCGTGGTCTGGCAGCGCTCCAAAAAGAAGAGGCGCGGTGCCGGCGACGATCCCTTCGAGCTCAGTCGTGAAGATGCATGAAGGCCTGATCGAGCTGTTGGGCCGCCGCCGTCAGTCTTGCGCGCGTGGTGTCGAGCCAGGCCCGATCGGCGGCCAGGCGCTGCTTGGCGCCGGCCAGCATCCGCGCCACCTCGGCGGGCTGCGGGCCGCCCAGTCCCTTGCTCGCGGCCACCATGTTCTCCGCGGTCAGCGAGCGGCGGAATTGCTCCTCCGTCAGCGGCAGCTTTGCCTCGACCTTGGCAGAAGCGGCCACCTCCGCATAGATCCGTTGCGCCTCGGCATAGGGGATCTGGCCGGCGCGCAAGTGGTGGCCGCGGCCGTAATTCACCAGCTCGGACGCGAAATGGTGGCCGATCCGGAACGGCACGTCGGCCTCGCGCTGCAGCGTGTCGGCAAGCTCCGTGGTGGTGGAATAGTCGCTGTTGACCTCGTCCAGCGCCCGCTCGGCCCTGAAGCGCATGGTGCGGACCACGGCGTCGGCATGGGTGAACAGCGCCGCCATGTCCCGCAGCATGACGTTGGGGTATTCCTTCGGATTGCCGAAATCCTTGTAGTCGCTCATCCCGGGCTCGACGTTATGTGCGATCACGGCAAACGTTGCGGCCTCGCCGATCAGAGTGCTGGCTTCGGCGCGCAGCCGCACCAGTCCGCTCGGATTACGCTTTTGCGGCATGATGCTGCTGATGCCGGTCTCGTCGCCCTCGGCGAGCAGGATCCACGGCTCGGTCTGCGCGTATTGCGCGGTGACGTCCGCGATCAGCGCGCCCAGTGTCAGCGCGCCGGAGGTCGCCAGCCCGGCGATCTCGGCGCCGCCGTCGATCGGGGATATCTGGTTGGCGTCCAGCGAATTCTCGACCGGCGCATCGAAGCCGAGCAGCTCCGAAAGCCGCGGCCGGTCGACCGGAAAGCTCGACGTTCCCAGCGCCGCCGCGCCCAAAGGCGACAGATTGAGGCGGGCATAGGCTTCGCGCATGCGGGTCGCCTCGCGTTCGAACGCTGCGGCATAGCCCGACAGATAATGGCCGAGCGTGATGGGCTGCGCCTGCACGCCCCAGGTATAGGCGGGAATGATCGCATCGGGCGCCTGTGCGGCCAGCGCCAGCAGCGCCCCGCGCATGTCGTCGAGTTTGTCGAACGCGGCGAGAAAATCGTCGCGCATGATCAGGCGCTGGGTGGTCGAGCCGATATCCTGCCGGCTTCGCCCGGAATGCAGCCTGGAGATATCGGGGCCGCCGACCGCCATCAGGTCCTGTTCCACCTTCAGGTAATCGCCCGATCGCACCACGCCCGGCGCGTCGGCTGCGGCGTCGACGCGATTGATGGCTTCGAGGATCTTCGCGCCCAGCGGCTTCGGGACGATGCCGCGTTCGACGATCATGACCGCGGAGGCCTTGTTGATCTGGCTCATCCAGAAGAACCGGTCGCGGGGGGTGGCGGAACCGGGGTCGGCATGGCCGATCAGCAATACAATGCCTGCAGTCCACAGAAAGCGAGCGCGCGCCAAGAGGAGCCTCCCCGTTGCTTGTCCCTTCGCCGCGGTACGGCGTCGGCGATTGCCGGTGAGACTAGGAGTCCACCGGCAAGCAATGCAATAGCGCGCCGCGTCCGTCCGCGCAGGGCAGCCATGAGCGGGCTTCCTTGATCTTGTCGTCCGCGATCCGCCATGATGGCAAAACCCCGTAAGGCCTATGGCCGCGGGAAGGGGAGGATTTTTATGAATCGCATCACCGGGCGCTCGGCGTTCCTCGCATTGCTCAAGGACGAGGGCATCACCCATCTGTTCGGCAATCCCGGCACCACCGAGTTGCCGATCATGCATGCGCTGAAGGATCACCCCGATCTCACCTATGTGATGGCGATGCAGGAAAGCCTGGTGGTCGCCATCGCCGACGGTTACAGCCGCGCCTCGGGCCGCCTCGTCGCCTGCAACGTCCATGTCGCGCCCGGGCTCGGCAACGCGATGGGCTCGCTCTACAACGCCAGCTTTACGGGCACGCCGATGATCCTGACCGCGGGCCAGCAGGAACAGGGCCATGGCCTGACCGAGCCGCTGCTTTATGGGCCGCTGGTCCGGATGGCCGAGCCCCTCGTAAAGTGGGCGGTCGAGGTGACGCGTCTGGAAGACCTGCCGCGGATCGTGCGGCGCGCCGCCAAGATCGCGACCACGCCGCCGACCGGGCCGGTGTTCATCTCGCTGCCCGGCGACATCCTCAATGCCGAAGCCGGCATCGAACTCGGCCGCTCGACCCGGGTCGATACCCGCGTCAAACCGTCCGACGAAGCGCTGCAGGCGCTGGTGGCGCGGATGCTGAAAGCCGAGCGGCCGGTCATCATCGCCGGCGACGAGATCGTCAAGAGCGATGCGCTGCAGGAGGCAGCACAGCTTGCGGAAACCCTGGGCTGTCCCGCCTATCAGCAATCGGCGCCCTATGGCGCGCATTTTCTTTCCGAGAACCCGTGCTTCATGGGCGCGCTGTCGCGTTCGCAGGTGCAGGTGCGCGAGGTGCTGTCACCCTACGATCTCTTGATTGTGCTCGGCGCCGATCCCTTGCGGATGTCGGTGCACAGCGAGGTCGATCCGCTGCCGGACGGCCTGCCGATCCTGCAGATAGGCCTGGTCGACTGGGACCTCGCCAAGAACTACGGCGCCGAGATCGCGCTGAAGGCCGATGTCAGGGAAACCCTGCGTGTGCTGGTGCCGGCGCTGAAGGCCGCCGGCGGCGCCGCGCTGGAGATCCTCGCCAAACAGGGGGTCGCGGCGCTGGCGGCGAAGAACTGGAGCGCGCGGCGCCCGGGCCTGATCGCGCAGATTTCCAAGGCAGGCGACCGGTCGCCGATCGATCCGGACTATCTGGCGCTGCAGGTGGTGGAGGCGATGCCCGACAACGCCATCCTGGTCGACGAGGGACTGACCTCGTCGCGACAGATGCTGGCGCTGCGCCCGCACCGCGACCGCTACGGCTATCATGCGCTGGCATCGGGCGGCATCGGCTGGGGCCTGCCGGCCTCCGTCGGTGTCAGCCTGGCGAATCCGGACCGGCCGGTGGTGTGCTACTCCGGCGACGGCAGCGCGATGTATTCGATCCAGGCGCTGTGGACGGCGGCGCATCACCAGCTGCCGTTGACGGTGGTGATCGTCAACAATGGCGGGTATCGCATCATCAAGCAGAGGCTGCTCGCGTTCCACGGCGACGATCACTACGTCGGCATGGATTTCATCGATCCACCGGTAGATTTTGCCGGCGTGGCCAGATCGCTCGGGCTGGAGGCGATGCGGATCACGGAAGCGAAGGATTTGAAATCCGCGCTGTCGTCGGCGTTCCGGCGTCCCGGAGCAAAGCTGATCGAGGTGATGGTGGATGGGACGGTGTAACACCCGTCATTGCGAGCCAACGGGTCGGCGCAGAGCGCCGCCCGATGATAAATTCCGCGAAGCAATCCATATGTAAAGGAAGCAAGATGGATTGCTTCGTCGCTAACGCTCCTCGCAATGACGATCTACTCTGCCGCTCTGGCGGTGACGTGCGGCCGATATTGCACGGCCGGATGCGGTGCTGCGAGCCGGGCACGGCCGTCGCCGAACAGTTTTTCGCGCAACGTTCCCGGCCGGTAGGCTTGCTTGTAGCGTCCGCGCCGCACCAGCTCGGGGACCAGCATCTCGGTGATGTCCTCGAAGTCGCCGGGCGAAACCGCAAACGGCACGTTGAGGCCGTCGACGTCGGTCGCGTCGAACCACGCCTCGATCGCGTCGGCGACCTGTTCGGGCGAGCCGACCACGACGGGACCGATGCCGCCGATGCCGACATGCTGGGCGACCTCGCGCACGGTCCATACCCGGTCCGGGTCCGCGCGGGTGATGTTGTCCATCGCCGAGCGGCCGGCGTCGTTCTCGACATGGCGCACCTGCTGGTCGAGATCGTAGGTGGAGAAATCGACGCCGGTCCAGCCGGACATCAGGGTCAGCGCGCCCTCCGGATTGATGTGGCTGCGATAGTCGGCGTATTTGGCCTTGGCCTCGGCTTCGGTGCGGCCGAGGATGATGGTGAACATGCTGAACATCAGGATCTCGGCGGGGTTGCGTCCGGCCTTGGCGGCGAGGTCGCGAATCGCGGCGACGCGCGGCGCGATGATCTTGGCGGACGGCCCCGACATGAACACGCATTCGGCATGCTCGGCGGCAAACTGCCGGCCGCGCGGCGAGGTGCCGGCCTGATAGAGCACCGGCGTGCGTTGCGGCGACGGCTCGCACAGATGGATGGCGTCGACGCGGTAATTGTCGCCCTCATGCTGCACGCGATGCACCTTGGCGGGATCCGTGAAGATGCCGCGCGCGCGATCGCGCAACGCCGCGTCGTCTTCCCAGCTGCCTTCCCAGAGCTTGTAGACCACCTCCATATATTCGTCGGCGACGTCATAGCGGTCGTCATGGGCGGTCTGCCTGGCCTTGCCGGCGCCCTTGGCGGCGCTGTCGAGATAGCCGGTCACCACGTTCCAGCCGATCCTTCCCTCGGTGAGATGGTCGAGCGTCGACATCCTCCGCGCAAATTGATAGGGCGGCTCGTAGGACAGGTTGGAGGTCACCCCGAAGCCGAGATTTTTCGTCACCGCGGCCATTGCCGAGATCAACAGCATCGGATCGTTCGCGGGCGTCTGCGCGGCGTTGCGCAACGCCGCGTCGGGGCTGCCGCCGAAGACGTCGTAGACGCCGAGCACATCAGCCAGAAACAGCCCGTCGAAGCGCCCGCGTTCCAGCGTCTGGGCCAGATCGATCCAGTAGGGCAGGCGGTTATATTCGGCCGTACGGTCGCGCGGATGCGTCCACAGCCCCGGCGATTGATGCGCGACGCAGTTCATGGCGAAGGCGTTGAGCCGGATTTCTTTTTTCATGGACGAAGGGCCTCGCGCCGACAGGCTTCCCCGAACCGTCCCCGGTCTGGCGCCGGGCTGTTCGTGGAAATTGTTGCATTCACCGTTGTTCTAGCAAAGCAAATTGCCGGTGTCGTGCCCCTTCCGGCCGTCGTCGTATCCCGATACGTTGGCTCAACCTGACGAGCTTTGCGACCGCGAAAGGAAGACATGACCAGAACCGACGCCATCGCCCGGGTGCGCCAATCGCTGCATTCGGGCGAGTTCCTCCGAGAGCTCGACCGCAGGGTCGCCTATCCCACGGAAAGCCAGAGCCCCGGGCGGGACAAGGAGCTTCGCGCCTATCTCGAAAACGAACTGCAGCCGGTATTTACGCAACTCGGTTTCTCGAGCGGGCTGATCGAATCGCCGACCGGCAAGGCGCCCTATCTGCTCGCCGACTACCGCGAGAACGCCTCGGCGCCGACCGTCCTGATGTACGGCCATGGCGACGTCGTCGACGGCATGGCCGGCGAATGGCGGGATAATCTCGATCCCTGGCACACGACGACGGTCGGCAACCGCGTCTACGGCCGCGGCACCGCCGACAACAAGGGCCAGCACAGCATCAATCTGTCGGCGCTTGCCGCCGTGCGCGCGGCGCGCGGCGGACGGCTCGGCTTCAACGCCAAATTCATCGTCGAAATGGGTGAGGAGATCGGCTCGCCCGATCTGCGTCAGGTCTGCGAATCCCATCGCGAGGAACTCAAGGCCGATCTGTTTCTGGCCTCCGACGGGCCCCGGCTCGCCGCCGATCGCCCGACGATTTTCCTCGGCTGTCGCGGCGGCATCCGGATCCTTCTCGATGTGAATTTGCGCGACGGCGGCAACCATTCCGGCAATTGGGGCGGAGTGCTTGCCAATCCCGCCACCATCCTGGCCAGCGCGATCGCCTCCCTTGTCGACGGCCATGGCCGGCTGTTGCTGGAGGAATTGAAGCCGCCCCGCCTCTCCAACCAGATCCGCGCGGCGCTCGCCGACGTGAAGATCGAGCCGACGGCCGATGAGCCGGCGCTGTCGGAGAATTGGGGCGAGGAGGGTCTGTCGGACGCCGAGCGGCTCTATGCGTGGAATACGCTGGAAGTGCTGGCGATGTCGTCGGGCAATATCGAAAAGGCCGCCAACGCGATTCCGGGTCGGGCGCAGGCCATGCTGCAATTGCGCTTCGTGGTTGGCACCAGGGTCGAGAAGGTGGTCGACGTGATCAGGGCGCACCTGCAGGCCAAGGGTTTCCCAACGATCGAGGTGCGGGCGACGCAAAGCTTTGCCGCCTCGCGCACCGATTTCGACAGCCCCTGGATCACCTGGGCGGCGCAGTCGATCCGGCAGACCACCGGAACAGCGCCCGCGGTGCTGCCGAATTTCGGCGGCTCGCTGCCGAACGACGTGTTTTCCGACGCCCTGGGCCTGCCCACGATCTGGGTGCCACACTCCTATCCGGGCTGCTCGCAGCACGCGCCCAATGAACACATCCTGCTCTCGGTCACCGAGGAAGCGCTCGGCATCATGGCCGGGCTGTTCTGGGATCTGGGCGAGATACCGCACCCGCTGTAAGGAGGCGACCACGATCGACCGAAGGGAATTGGCAATGACCGCATCGGCGCCGGCTGAGCTGCCCCTGACAAGGGCCGCAGGACGGCCGAAAGTCACATTCTATTCCGGCCCGATTTATGCAAGCATTGCCGAAGTCATCCAAACCAGGAGCTGGACGAATGAAACATTTGCCTATCATCGGCCTTGCGCTCGCCGCCGCATTGTGTGCCGGGCAGGCCAGCGCCGAGGAACTCACGGGGACCTTGAAGAACACCAAGGAAACCGGCGCGATCACCCTCGGTTTTCGCGATTCGTCGATTCCTTTCTCCTATCTGGACGATAGCCAGAAGCCGATCGGCTTCGCGATGGACATCTGCTACAAGATCGTCGATGCCGTGAAGAAGGAGCTCAAGCTCGACAAGCTCGAGGTCAAGCTCAACCCGGTGACCTCGTCGACCCGCATTCCCCTGCTGGCCAACGGCACCATCGACCTCGAATGCGGTTCGACCACCAACAATGCCGACCGGCAGAAGCAGATTTCCTTCACCAACACCCACTTTCTGACCGCGAGCCGCTTCGTCTCGAAGAAATCCAACAAGCTCGACAAGATCGACGATCTCAAGGGCAAGTCGGTGGTCTCGACCTCGGGCACCACCAACATCAAGCAGCTCACCGAAGCCAACGCCGCCCGCAACCTCGGCATCAACATCATTCCGGCCAAGGACCATGCCGAGGCGTTCCTGATGGTGGAGACCGATCGCGCGGTGGCGTTCGTGATGGACGATATCCTGCTCGCCAGCCTGGTCGCCGGCTCGAAGGATCCCGCCGCCTATGCCATCTCCTCGGATGCGTTTTCCAAGCCCGAACCCTACGGCATCATGCTGCGCAAGGACGACCCGGCCTTCAAGAAGGTGGTCGATGGTGCCACCGCCGCGCTCTACACCAGCGGCGAAGGCGTGACGCTCTATGACAAATGGTTCATGCAGAAGATCCCGCCGAAGGGGCTGAACCTCAACACGCCGATCGGTCCGGAGCTGAAGCACGAATTCGCCAAGCCTTCGGACTCGCCGGATCCCGATTCCTACAAGGCGATGTGAGAAATCCCGGTTCGTGCGATGGCCCGGTCATTGTATGAACCTTCGCATCTCGGGCCGGAAGCCACGCTCTGTTCCGGCCCGATTTATGCATGCATTACCTTGGTCGTCCAGGTAGGAGAGTACGAATGAAATCCCCGCGTTTGATGGGCCTTGCGCTCGCCGCCGCGGTCTGCGCCGGGCAGGTCGACGCCGAAGAGCTCACGGGGACGCTGAGGAAAATCAAGGAGACCGGGGTAATCACCATCGGCTACCGCGACTCGTCGATCCCGTTTTCCTATCTGGACGACAACCAGAAGCCGATCGGCTTCGCGATCGACATCTGCTACAGGATCGTCGACGCGGTGAAGCAGGAGCTCAAGCTCGACAAGCTCGAGGTCGAGTTCAATCCGGTGACGTCGTCGGCCCGCATTCCCCTGCTCGCCAATGGCACCATCGACCTCGAATGCGGCTCGACCACCAACAACGCCGACCGCCTGAAACAGGTTTCCTTCACCAACACCCACTTTCTGACCGCGACCCGCTTTGTCTCGAAGAAGTCCAGCAACCTCAAGTCGATCGACGATCTCAAGGGCAAATCGGTCGCCTCGACCTCCGGCACCACCAACATCAGGCAGCTCACCGAAGCCAACGCCGCCCGCAGCCTCGGCATCAACATCATCCCGGCCAAGGAACATGCCGAATCCTTCCTGATGGTCGAGACCGATCGTGCGGTGGCGGCGGTTCTGGACGATATCCTGCTCGCCAGCTTCGTCGCCGGATCGAAGGATCCGGACGCCTACGTCATCTCCGGGGATGCGTTCTCCAGGCCCGAGCCCTATGGCATCATGCTGCGCAGGGACGATCCCGCCTTCAAGAAGGTTGCAGACGCCGCCACCGCCGCGCTCTTCCAGAGCGCCGACGGCCAGAAGCTCTACGACAAATGGTTCATGCAGAAGATCCCGCCCAAGGGCTTGAACCTCAACACGCCGATCGGTTCGGAGTTGAAGCATGAGTTTGCAAAACCTTCCGATTCCCCCGATCCGGATTCCTATAAAGCGATGTGAGGTTTCCCGGCTTCCGTGATGGCGTGGCCATTGCGCGAGCCTGGATTGGCGGCTTGGCTCTGGCGCACGGAAGGCTTCGTGAATTATCACTGGAACTGGCGCATTTTCTGGGAGCCGGCCCCGAACGGGACCGGCACCTATCTCGACATGCTGCTGTCCGGGCTGGTCCTGACCATCGAGACCGCGCTCTGTGCCTGGATCATTGCGCTGGTGACCGGATCGATCGTCGGCGTTTTGCGCACGCTGCCGTCGAAGACCGCGTCCCGGGTCGGGTTCGCCTGGGTCGAGTTCTTCCGCAACATGCCGCTCCTGGTGCAGCTGTTCATCTGGTTCTTCGTGCTGCCGGAAATCGTGCCGAATTCATGGGGACTCTGGCTGAAGCAGATGCCCAACGCCCCGTTCTATACCGCGGTGATCGGAATCGGCTTGTTCATGTCCGCGCGCGTCGCCGAACAAACCCGCGCCGGCATCAACTCGCTGCCGCGCGGCCAGAAGCTCGCCGCGACCGCGCTCGGATTGACGACGGCGCAGACCTATCGCTACGTCCTGCTGCCGATGACGTTTCGCATCATCATGCCGCCGCTCACTTCCGAATTTCTCTCCACCATCAAGAATACTTCGGTGGCCATCACCATCGGCCTGATCGAATTGACCGGTGAAGCCCGCGCCATGCAGGAGTTTTCCTTCCAGGTGTTCGAGGCTTTCACCGCGGCAACGGTTCTGTATCTCCTCGTCAACATCGTGGTCGTTATCGCCATGCGCTACCTCGAGCGCGCTCTGGCGGTTCCCGGCTACATCTCGGGGAAGTGAGCCAGGGCCGATGTTCGCCAATTTCGACTTCGACGTCATCCGCCGCTCGCTCGGATATCTGTTTTTCGACGGCATGACGTTCACGCTGACGCTGACGGGCCTCTCGGCGCTGGGCGGCCTGATCTTCGGCACGCTGATTGCCCTGATGCGGTTGTCGGGCCTGAAACTGGTCGGCCGCATCGCCGGGCTCTATGTCGACCTGATGCGGTCGCTGCCGCTGGTGCTGGTGATCTTCTGGTTCTATTTCCTGGTGCCCTATATCGGGCAGTGGCTGACGGGATCGTCGCGGCCGATCCACGTCGGCGCGTTTGTCTCCTCGCTGGTCACATTCATCCTGTTCGAGGCGGCGTATTTTTCCGAAATCATGCGCGCCGGCATCCAGTCGATCTCGAAGGGGCAGCCCGCCGCGGCCCAGGCGCTCGGCCTGACCTACAGCCAGACCATGCGCTATGTCGTACTGCCGCAGGCGTTCCGGAACATGTTGCCGGTGCTGCTGACCCAGACCATCGTGCTGTTCCAGGACACTTCCCTGGTCTATGTGCTGTCGATTCCGGATTTCCTCGGCGCCGCCAGCAAGGTCGCGCAGCGCGACGGGCGGCTGGTCGAAATGTATCTGTTCGCAGCTCTGGTCTATTTCATCATTTCCTGTTTCGCCTCTTTTGGTGTGCGCCGTCTTCAGTCGCGCATCGCCTTCGTCCATTAGCGAGAAGCCCATGATCGAGATCAGCCATGTCGACAAATGGTACGGGCCGGCGTTCCAGGCGCTGAAGGATTGCACGACCAGCGTCGCCAGGGGCGAGGTGGTGGTGGTGTGCGGCCCGTCCGGCTCCGGCAAATCGACATTGATCAAATGCGTCAACGCGCTGGAGCCGTTCCAGAGCGGGGAGATCATCGTCGATGGCATCAGGGTCAACGATCCCAGGACCGACCTGCCGAAGCTGCGCGCCAGGGTCGGCATGGTGTTCCAGCATTTCGAGCTGTTCCCGCACCTGAAGATCATCGAAAATCTGTGCCTGGCGCAGGAAAAGGTGCTGGGCCGCTCGCACGCGGAGGCGCTGGCCAAGGGCTCGAAGCTGCTCGATCGCGTCGGCCTGAAGGACCACGCCCGCAAATACCCGGCCGAATTGTCCGGCGGCCAGCAGCAGCGGGTCGCCATCGCCCGCGCCCTGGCGATGGACCCGATCGCCATGCTGTTCGACGAGCCGACCTCGGCGCTCGATCCTGAAATGATCAGCGAAGTGCTGGACGTCATGGTCGATCTCGCCCGCGAGGGCATGACCATGATGGTGGTGACCCATGAGATGGGCTTTGCCAGCAAGGTCGCCCACCGGGTGATCTTCATGGACCAGGGCGAAATCGTCGAGGATGCGCTCAAGACCGACTTTTTCGGCAGCCCCCGCAGCGACCGCGCGCAGAAATTCCTGTCGAAGATCCTGTCGCATTGAGTGGCACCGTCATTCCGGGATGGTCCGAAGGACCAGACCTCAGATGCGCTTTTGCGCATCGGGGAATCTCGAGATTCCGGGTTCGCCTCTTCGAGGCGCCCCGGAATGACATCTGTGAGGGTTTATCGGCATTAACAATTTGCGTATATGATGCGCTGCAACCGCCCTCACATTCCCTTCAGGAGAACTCGCTTGGAACAGATCGCTTACGTCAACGGTTCGTTCGTGCCGATGTCAGAGGCCAAGGTCTCGATACTGGACCGCGGTTTTCTGTTCGCCGACGGCATCTACGAGGTCGCCGCCGTACTGGACGGCAAGCTGATCGACAACGCCTCGCATTTGGCGCGACTGGAACGCTCGGTCGGCGAGATATCGCTGGCCCTGCCGGAGACCACCGGGCGGATCCAGGAGATCCAGCGGGAGCTGATCGCGCGCAATAACCTCGTCAACGGCATGGTCTATCTGGAGGTGACGCGCGGCGCCGACACTGGTCGGGATTTTGCGTTTCCGAAGGGCGTCAAACCGACGCTGATCCTGTTCACCTCGGTCAAGGACATCGTCGGCGCGGCGTCGGCGAAGACCGGCATCGCCGTGATTACGGTGCCCGATATCCGCTGGGTCCGGCGCGACATCAAGAGCGTGGCGCTGTTGGCGCAGGTGCTGGCTAAGCAGGCCGCGGCGGAAGCCGGCGCCGCCGAGGCCTGGATGATCGAGGACGGCAAGGTGACCGAGGGCGGCTCGTCCTCGGCCTTCATCCTGACCCAGGATGACGTGCTGGTGACGCGGCAGAACGGCAGCGAGATATTGCCGGGCTGCACCCGCAAGGCGGTTGTGGCGCTGGCTGAAGAGCGCCAGCTTCGGGTCGAAGAACGGGCATTCTCGGTCGAGGAGGCGCTGGCGGCCAAGGAAGCCTTCATCACCAGCGCCACCGTGTTCGTGCAGGCGGTGGTGTCGATCGACGGCAAGACCGTCGCCAACGGGAAACCCGGCCCGATGACCGATCGCTTGCGCGAAATCTACGTCGAGTTCGCCAAAGCCACCGCGGTGTAGAGGGCGTGGCGTGGTGACGCCGCCGCCCTTGCCTTGACCGGCGGATCTGGTACAGGCGTTGAAAATGACCGACAGCGGCCGCATGGAGCGGAAGTGATGCTGCGGAAACCGGACGATGGCAATCAAGGAGCGGTGGTGCCGGGACGCATCGTCCCGCTCGACCGCGCTCGCACCTTCGTCACGCTGTCGGTGCTGCTTCACCACTCCGTGCTCAACTATACCTGGTTCGGCCAGGGCGATCCGATGCGCTGGCTCGGCTTCGATCTGGTGGTGCTGTTCAACGACAGCTACTTCATGGCCTTCATGTTCTTCCTCTCCGGCCTGTTCGTCAGGGACAGCCTGATGCGCAAGGGACCGGCGCTGTTCCTGCGCGACCGTGCCTGGCGGCTCGGCGTGCCCTATCTGGTTTCAGTGTTGGTGCTGATACCGATCGCGTATTATCCGACCTTCCTGCGTTATCACCTGCCGGGAACGACGGACTTCACGTTCCTGCATTTCTGGTGGCACACGCTCACGGTCGGGCCGTGGCCTTCAGGTCCGGCCTGGTTTCTGTGGGTGCTGCTGGCGCTGGATGCGCTCGCCGCGGCCATCTGGTCGGTCGCGCCTGGCATGGTCGCGGCATCGGGCCGGCTGATTGTTTCGGCGCGCAACCGGCCGATGACGGCCTTTGTCGTATTTCTGATCGTCTCCATCGCAGCCTATCTGCCGATGCATCTGGCGTTCGGGGACGACACCTGGCTGGAACTCGGCCATTTCCCGCTCCCGATCCAGACCAGCCGCATGCTGCTGTATGCGGTGTATTTCCTGGTTGGCGTCGGCGTCGGCGCCGTCGATCTCAGGACTGGCCTGCTGGCGGAGAATAGCGGGCTGGCAAGCCGCTGGCCGGTCTGGCTCGGCTTTGCGTCCGCGTCCTATGTCGCGATCCTCGTTGTGGTCTACGCCCATCACAACTGGGTGGCGGATTTCAACTCGCCGCCGCTGGTTTGGCGCGCGGGCTACGGCCTCGCTTTCGCGATGTACAGCGGCGCGATGGCGTTCCTGGTATCGGCGCTGTTCCTGCGCTTTGCCGGAGCCAAATCGCGCCTGCTCGATGCGCTCCGGCCTTCGGCCTACGGCGTCTATCTCCTGCATTATATCTTCATCATCTGGCTGCAATACGCCGTCTACGACGACCCGCTGCCCGCAGGCGTCAAGTTCGCCATCGTGTTCGCCGGTACGCTGTCGCTCAGTTGGGGGCTGACGGCGGCGTTGCGGAGAATTCCCGTGGTGGCGCGGGTGATTTGAGAGGCGCAGCCGGCCCCTCCCACCACGGGAGGGGTGAAGATCACGGCTTCAGGATCAGCTTCTGTACCCGCCAGTTCAGCAATTCGCCGACGTAGATCACGTTCTCGGACGGGCAGGCCATCGCATGGATCCAGCCGAACTGCTTCAGCTGCTTGCCGGATTTGCCGAGCATGCCGAGCACCTTGCCATCGAGGCTGAGCTTGTAGATGCGGCCGGGCCATGAGTCCGAGCTGTAGAGCACCTGATGGGGCGGCGGCGTGATGCAGATCGCCCACGGCGAGCCCGGCGCGAAGGTGCCGCCGGCCACCATCGCCTCGTCCGGCATCTTGCCGATCGCCGGTTTGGCGTCTGGCGGCACCGGCACGTCGATGGTGAACTGGCGCAGGAATTTTCCCTCGCCGTCGAACACCTGAATCCGGCGATTGCCGCGGTCGGCGACGTAGACGTTGCCGTTGGCGTCGGTCGCGATCGAGTGCGGGGTGTTGAACTGGCCCGGCTCCTTGCCGCGGTCGCCCCAGGACTTCAGCCAGTTGCCGTCCTTGTCCGCCTTGGCGACGCGCGAATTGATGTAGCCGTCGCTGATGAAGGTGTTGCCCTCCTTGTCCCAGGCGACGTCCGTGACCTGCCGAAACCGGCCATCCTCGGCCGGCAGCGGCGGCTTCGGATGCTTCAGTGGCGCGGTATCTTCGTCGGAGGCTTCCTGCTTGCGGCCGAACACCATGAGGACGCGGCCCTCGGGATCGAACTTGATCACCATGTCGGAGCCCTTGTCGGTCACCCAGATGTTGTCGGCGGCATCGATCTTCACCGTGTGCGCGAACGACCAGGCATAGAGGTTCTTGCCGATTTCACGGACGAACGCGCCCTTGGCGTCGAACTCCAGGAGCTGGGTCGCGGCCGCGGCATAGGCCGGCCCCGAGGTGTTGCCGCGCGACAGCACGAAAACATGTCCCTTGGAATTGACCGAGACTCCGGAGACTTCGCCGAAATACATGTTGGTCGGCAACCGGAGCGGATTGGGCACGGAATCGAAGGCGATTTGCGGTACCGCCTGCTGTGCCAAAGCCGGTGGCGCGATCAGCAGCAACAATCCGGCCAGCCAGTGCTTCATCATATCCTCCCAGGGTCGCTCGTTTTGCTTTGTGTCGTTGCCGTGGAAGCTAGTCCATCGCGCGGCCCGGCGTCCATCCACGCACGCGACGCGGGCGGTCATAGCCGTTCGTCTTCAGGCGCATGGCGCGGCACGGGAAGACATGATCTGTTGGCCGTCCTCAAAACCCGAACTGCGTCCGGATGCCCATGCCCATCAAACCCGCCGCCCGACCGGCGCCCGTTCTGTTCGCGCTTGCAGCATGGCTGCTTGCGGCATTTTCGCCAGCGGTAGCCTCGGCCGCCTATCCCGACCGGCTCATCAAGATCGTGGTGCCGTTTGCGCCGGGCGGCGGCACCGATGTGGTTGCGCGCACGCTGGCGCAGGAGATGGCGAGGGATCTCGGCGCCAACATCGTCATCGAGAACAAGCCGGGGGCGGGGACCATCATCGGCACCCAGGCGGTGGCGACCAGCGAGCCGGATGGTTATACGCTGCTGATGGGAACGTTCGCGAATGCGGTCAATCCCAGCCTGAATGCCAAGCTGCCCTACGATCCGCACAAGGATTTTGCGTCGGTCGCGCTGATCGCGCGCTCGTTCAATATCGTCGTGGTCAATCCGAAATCCCCGTTTCATTCGATCGCGGATCTGATCGCGGCGGCGAAGGCCGAGCCGGAAAGATTGTCCTATGGAACCTACGGCACCGGGACCTCGGCGCATCTGGCGGGCGAGCTGTTCAAGACGCTTGCCGGGGTCAAACTGACGACGGTGCCCTACAAGGGCGCGGCGCCCGCCATCACCGATCTGGTGGGCGGCCAGATCCAGGTGATGTTCACGACCGTCGCCAGTGCGGCTGCGCTGATATTGGCCGGCCAATTGCGCGCGCTCGCCGTGACCTCGGCCGAGCGCTCGCCGGCATTCCCGGACCTGCCGACCGTCGCCGAGGCCGGCGTGCCCGGCTACGCCGCGGAGAGCTGGTATGGCCTGTTCGCGCCGGCCAAAACGCCGGCAGACGTCATCGACCGGCTCAACAAGGCCGCCGCGGCGGCGGTGCAATCCGAGGCGTTCAGGCAGCTGGGCGTCAATGAGGGCCTGGTCATGGTCGCGAGTCCTCCCGAACAACTCGACCAATACTTTCGCGGCGAGGAAGCGCGCTGGCGCAAGGTCATCCATGATGCCGGGATCACGGTGGAATAACCGCTTTCCGCGTGTTGCGGCGCGGTGCGCTGGACGGATATTTTGTCTGTCGTCAACCTGGAATAACCTGACCGCGCGGGGGTTGCAGGAAGAGTATTAGCAAATCAGGGAGGCAAGAATGTCCGGCATGATCCAGCGCGCGTTGGCTGCCATCGGTTTTGCGCTGTTGTGCGTCGCATGGCCCGCGTCGGCGCAGGAGACCGTCCGTATTCGCGGCACCGTCGAGCGGGTCGATGGTCCGGTCTATGTGGTCAAGAACCGCGACGGCGCCGAGCTAAAGCTGACGATGACCGATAACCCGCTGTTCGTCGCCATCGCGCCGGCCACCATGGCCGACATCAAGCCGGGCATGTTCGTCGGCTCCGCCGGCATGATACAGGCCGACGGCACTCAAAAGGCCATCGAGGTGCACATCTTCCCGGAATCGATGCGCGGCACCGGCGAAGGCCACTATGATTGGGATCTCAAGCCGCAAAGCAAAATGACAAACGGCAATGTCGAACAGACGGTTGCCGGGGTCGACGGGCCGGTGCTGTCGGTGAAATACAAGGACGGCGAGAAGAAACTGCTGGTGACGCCCGAAACCGTCGTCGTCACCTATGTCATGGGCAACAAGGACGAGGTCGGGCCCGGTACCCGGATCTTCGTCGGGGCCGCGAAGAAGCAGCCGGACGGCACCTTGCAGACCCCGCGCATCACCTATGGCAGGAACGGAGCGGGGCCGGCCTTTTGACTCCGGCGCGAGTATAGCGCCAATATTCACCGTTCCTAAAACCAAAACAAACATCAATCTGGAGGATGTAATGCGTTCAATCGTTTCGATGGCCATGGCGGCTTGCGCTCTGGCGGCACTGAGTTCACCGACCCTGGCACAAACCCCCGCGCCCGCGGCGCCGCCGGCACCGCCGTCGGCTGGCGGCACGCCCGATGCGATGCCCTTCGATATTCCCTACGGCCAGTCGATCGGGCTGGAGCGCGCCAAGCAGGTGATGGCCGCCGCCGAGGCCGAAGCCAAGCGCCGAAACTGGAAGATGAACATCGCCGTGGTCGACACCAACGGCGAACCGGTGATGTTCGAGCGGATGGAAGGTGCGCAGATTGCCTCCGGCACTATTTCGATCGGCAAGGCCCGTACCGCGGCACGTTTTCGCCGGGAGTCGCGTACGTTCTACAATGCCTTTGAAACCGGCCACGGCTATGTCAGCACGCTCGATCCCACGCTGGTCGCCAGCCCCGGCGGATTTCCGCTGGTCGAGGGCGGCAAGCTGATCGGCGCGGTCGGCTGCAGCGGAGGCACCGGCGACCAGGATGCCGCCATCTGCAAGGTCGGCGCCGAGGTCGTTAAATAGCACGCAATTTCCGGCGCGGCGACGCGCCGGGTCTTCGTCGGAGCCGCGGGCGCACATGCTGCTCGCGGCCCCGGCATTTGAGCGCGTTACTTGCTTGCCGGCGCCGCCTCCGCGACGAATCGATTGCGAAGCGTGCCGATGCCGGTGATCTCGATCTCCACCACGTCGCCGGCCTTCAGGTCGGGCGAGGCGCCATCGGTGCCCATCCAGATCACGTCGCCCGGCCACAATGTAAAATATTTCGTCAGCTCGACGATGAACGGCACGATGCCGAAGATCATGTCGTTGGTATGGAAGCGGTTGCTTTCCCTGCCATTCACCCTGACGATGGTTTCCATGTTGCCGAGATCGACTGATGTCTCGATCCACGGCCCCATCGGCTTGAAGGTGTCGGCATTCTTGGCCCGCCACAGGCCGCGGTCGGCCTTCTGCCAGCTGCGCTCGCTGACGTCGTTGCCGATGGTGTAGCCGAACACGCATGACATCGCGTCGCGCTCGGTAAGGTGCTTTGCCTTCTTGCCGATCACGACGACGAGCTCGCCCTCGTAGTGAATCTTCTCGGTGGCGGTGGCCGGGATGACGACGTCTTCGTCATGCGCGATCAGCGCGTTTTGGGCGCGATAGCCGATCTCGGGCCGGTCGGGGACGTTGGGCACGGTGCCCGCCTTGTCGGCCGCCTCCTTCAGGTGCTTGAGGTAGTTGAGCCCGACACAGTAGAAGGTGCGCGGCATGACAGGCAGTTCGATCTTGACGTCCGCGAGGGCATGCGAGCGCTGGGTGCGCTGCCATTCCCCGAAGGGGTCGCCGCTGACCGCGGTCACGCGGTCGCCTTCGACGATGCCCCAATAGGGGTGCCCGGTGTCTCCGTTCGCGGTGAATTGAAGCCAGCGCATGCCGTTTCCTTCTTATTCTGCCGCGGCCCGCGGCTTGGTTTTCCATGCGCCGGCAGGCGGGCGCGCCAGCCCGAGATTTTCGCGCAGGGTCTTGCCGGCATAATCCTTGTGAAACAGCCCGCGCCGCTGCAATTCCGGAACGACGTGGCGGACGAAATCGGCGTACGACCCCGGCACATACGTCGCCGCAATGACAAAGCCGTCGCAGCCGCGGCCGACAAACATCTCTTCCAGTTTGTCGGCGATCTCCTTGGGGCCGCCGACGATGGCGTCCGCCGTCTGGCCACGGCCGCTGAAGGTGACGAAATCGCGCGCACTGGGATGGCTCTTGCCGGAGGTCTTGAGCACGCCGTCACGGATGCCGATGATGCCCTGCATGCTGGCGAGCTCTTCCGACGTCAACGGCTCGTCGATGCCCTTGGAGGCGAAATCGTAGTTCAACCCCTCCGACAACAGCGACAGCGCATCGATCTCCAGCGGCAGCTTCTCGATCAGCGTCATCTTGTCCTCGGCCTCCGACCTGGTCGCGCCGCACACCGGCGTGGTCAGATTGCAGAGGAACATCTGGTCGGGATCGCGGCCGGCCTTCGCGGCTTCGCTGCGGACCGCGTCATAGCCCTGCCTGGCGTTCGCCAGATTGCGCGCCGCCGTGAAGATCACTTCGCCCCACCGGCCGGCAAAACGCTGGCCGCGGCCGGAGGCGCCGGCCTGGATGATGACGGGATGGCCCTGTGGCGAGCGCGGCACCGTGAACGGGCCGCGCGACTTGTAGAACTGGCCGTGGTGATCGAGCCGCTTGACCTTGCCCGGATCGGCGAACCGGCCGCTTTTTTTGTCGATCAGCAGCGAGCCGTCCTCCCAGGAATCCCAGTGGCCGAGCACCACTTCCATGAATTCGTCGGCGCGGTCGTAGCGGAAATCGTGATCGAGATGGGCGTCCTTGCCCATGTTGTGGGCTTCGCCGTCATTGACCGATGTCACCACATTCCAGGCGGCGCGGCCGCCGGTCATCAGGTCGAGGGTGGCGAAGCGGCGGGCGACGTCGAACGGCTCGAAATAGGTGGTCGAGCAGGTCGAGGCGAGGCCGAGCTTCTCGGTCGCCATCCCCATCGCCGTCAGCACGATCACGGGATCCATCTTCACGCAGCGGATGCCGTATTCGACGGTGTGGGCGTGATCGTTGCCGTAGCGGTCGGGCATCGCCAGCCGGTCGTCGAAAAACGCCATGTGGAACTTGCCGGATTCCAGGATCCGGCCGATCTCCTGATAATAATCCGCCGACATCGAATCGTCGCGCGATTCCGGATGGCGCCAGGAACTCGGCAGGTTGGTGCAGTTCTGCGCTTGCAGGAAGCCGACCATCACCATTTGTCGCGTCATGCTGTTCTCCCTGTGCCTGCCGGATCAGCTGGTCACGTCAGGTCGAGTTCGGCGGTCAATTTGTATTCGCCGGCGAGCGCCCGCAGTTTGTCCCAGGTGGCGTCTTCGACGTCGATGCCCGAAACCCGGCGCTGTTGTTCGCGCAGATATTCGACCTCGCCCGGGTAGAATACGCCGGTCGAACCTTCCGACGGCGGCGTCGCCTTGAGATATCGCGCGAATTCGGCGACCTCTTTCTTGAAATCCTTCAGGGGACGGAACGCGGCGACGTTGAACACCGCCATGAAGCAGCCGTCATTGTGCCGGCCGGTGGGCTCGACGCCGAAGCCGAGGCCGGTGAGCAGGCCGCACAGCACCTCGACCATCGCCGCAAGGCCCGATCCCTTGTAGCCTTCGCTGCCGCCGAGCGGCAACAGCGCGCCGCCATTGCGGAATGCCTTGGGGTCGGTGCTTTGCCGTCCCTCGCGGTCGACGATCCACCCTTGCGGGATCGCCTCGCCGCGGGCGGCGGCGAGCTGGATCTTTCCGGCCGCCACTGCCGACGTCGCCATGTCCAGATAGAACGGCGCCTCGAGGTCGGACGGCACCGCGATCGAAATCGGATTGGTGCCGAGCCGCGCCTCGCGGCCGCCGAACGGCGCGACGTGCTTGGGAGAGCGGCCGGAATCGGCGGTGGCTAGACCGATCATGCCCTCGCGCATCGCCATCATGGGATAGGCGGCGAGCCGTCCGACATGGCTTTGGCGGAACACGGTGCAGGCCGCGACATTGGCGGTTTTCGCCTTTTCGACGGTCAGCGCCATCGCCCTGGCGTTGACGTGGAAGCCAAATCCCCAGTGGCCGTCGATGACCGTCGTGGTCGGCGTTTCCTGAACGATCGTCCACTGGGCGCCGGGCAGGATATGCCCGACCTTGATGCGGTCGATATAGGTCGGGATCGCGATCACCCCGTGCGAGTCGTGACCGGCGAGGTTGGCGTTGACGCAACCGACCGCCACGGCATCGGCTTCCTCCTCCGATGCGCCGGCGGCCCTGAGCAGCGCCGCGCCAATGCGTGTGAGACGATCGGCCTGCACCAATGGCATGGGATTTCCTCGGGCTTTAGCCCGCGCGGGAAGCGGGTCTTGCTTGTTGTCGCCGGCATGGTCTCAAAGCCGTCGCCCGTTAGCAATGACTTCCCGCCAAAATATTGGGCGTAACGCGGCGCGCCGGGCCGGGCGTCGCCGGTCGCCGGCGGCGGTTCGGCGGCCCCGCGGGCGATCGGTCCCGCGCGTTTAACCGTATTTCTTCGGAGTTTTTGCCATCCATCTTGGCGTGGCATTTACTCTGAATCGGAACTTGTTCCGGCCAATAACGGCCGTTTAGTTGTCCCCCGCGCATAAAATCTCCGGAGCCGGCCAGAAGGCCAATTGGGGGCGAGGATCTTGCAGACGAAAATGGCGCGGACGTTTGCTGCGTTGAGTGCGACCAACGAAGCCATCCTGTACGCGAAATCACCCGAAGAACTGTACCGGCAGGTCTGCGAAGCCGCCTTTTCCAGCGGAAACTTCCTGGCAACGGCGGTCTTTCTGCTGGAGCCCGGGACCAACCTGCTGCGGTTTGCGGCCGGTTTCGGCGAGGATGTCGTCCGGCTGCGCGAGATCGATATCTCCATCGTCGCCGATACCGCCGAGGGTTCGGGGGTCTGTGGGCAGGCGTTTCGCGACCGAAAGGTCATCGTCAGCAATGATTTTCTGAATGACCCCCGCTCGCTGGCGTGGCGCGAAGGGGCAGTCAAGGCGCATGTCGGCGCGGCGGCGGCATTGCCACTGACCTGCAACGGTCGCGGCGCTGGCGTTCTGCTGGTCACCCGGCGCAGCGCCGGCTCACTCGATGACCAGACCGTATCGCTGTTCGAGCGCATGTCGGCGAATATTTCATATGCGCTTGGCAATTTCGAGCGCGAGGATGCACGCAAGAACGGTGAACGGGCGATGCGGCGGCTGAACCGGATGTTCGGCGCCATCAGCGCCACCAACGAGGCCATTCTGCGCGCCAAGACGGCGCCTGAGCTTTACCAGCTCGTCTGCGACGCCGCGGTCAACAGCGGCAAATCCGTGGCGACGGCGGTCCTGCTGGCGGAGCCGGGTTCGGCATGGCTGAAACCGGTCGCCGGAACCGGTGATATCGTCGAACTGGTCACCGGGACGCCATTCTCGAGCGATCCGGAGGAGTTCTACGGCACCGGCATATGCGGGAACGCCTTCCGTACGCAGCGGCCCTGCATCAACAACGATATCCTGAGCTCGGAGCTGGCAAAGCCGTGGCATCAGGCGGCACGCGAGCGCGGAGTCGTCGCCTGCGTGGCGGTTCCGCTGGTCAAGGTCGGCAAGAGCGTCGGCGTATTGATGTTCTGTGTCAGCCAGGCCTGGGCCGCGGATGAGGAAATCATCGCGCTGCTCGCGAGAATGGGCGAGAACGTCTCGTTTGCCCTGGAAAATTTCGATCGGGCCGACGAAAAGGCGAAAGCCGACGAGCACGAGGAGCGGCTGGCGCGAATGTACGCGGCGCTCAGCGCGACCAACGAGGCGATCATGCGCGCCCGGTCGCGGACCGAGTTGTTCGAACTGGTCTGCGCCGGCGCGGTGCAGGGCGCGAAATTCGGCTCCACGACGATCGCGCTCGCCGAGCCCAATTCCGAATTTCTGCGCGTGGTCGCCACGAACGGGCCGAACACGAATGAGGTAAGGGATCAGGTCTACGCGATTACGGAGGCGTTGCCCGAGGGCCGCGGGTTGACCGGAACCGCTTTCCGGACCCGGCAACCCTGCATCAGCAACGACTATCTGGCCGATGAACGAACAAGGCCCTGGCACGACTTCGGCCGTCGCTGCGGTTTGGCCTCCGCGGCGGCGCTGCCGTTGCTCAATGGCCGCCGCGCCGAGGGCGTGCTGATCTTCAACGCGGTGGAGAAAGGCACGTTTTCGCCCGAATTCGTCGAGCTGCTGCAGCGGCTCGCGGAGAATGTCACCTTCGCCCTGGAAAATTTCGCCCGGGCCGACGAAAAGGCGAGAGCCGAAAAGCAGAAGGATCGCCTGGCCGGGATGTTCGAGGCCCTCAGCGCGACCAATGAAGCGATCATGCGGGTCAAGACCCGTGCACAGTTGTTCGACCTGGTGTGCCAGGCCGCCGTACTGGGCGGGATGTTCGCCTCCGCGACCATCGCGCTGGTAGAGCCCGATGGCGAGTTCCTTCGGATTGCGGCGACGAAGGGCTTGAATTACGAGCATATGCGAGGCCGTCGCTTCGCCACATCCGCCGCCAATCCCGAAGGCCGCGGCTTGTCCGGAACGTCGTTCCGGACCCGGCAACCCTGCATCATGAACGATTTCATGGCCGACGAACGAACCGTCCACTGGCGCAGCCAGGCAAGGGAGGACGGAACCCGATCCGGCGCATGTTTTCCCTTGCTGAAGAATGGCAGCGAGGCCATCGGCGTGCTGTTGTTTCTCTCCATGGATGAAGGCGCATTCACCGGCGATCTGGTGGAGTTGCTCGCCAGACTCGCGGAGAACGTGTCGTTCGCCCTCGATAATTTCGACCGCGCGGAAGAAAAGGCCAAAGCCGACGAGCAACAGGAACGGCTGACGCGGATGTTCGCGGCGCTGAGCGCCACCAACGAAGCCATCATGCGGGCCAGATCCCGGACGGAACTGTTCGAGCTCGCCTGCGCGGCCGCGTCGAACGGTGGAAAATTCACCTCGACCACCATCGCTCTGGCCGATCCCCACAGCGATCTTCTCGAGATC
>Ga0302279_10001095_pt1 | contig 39442 bp, 34 predicted proteins | sample III_Bog_N3_3_FD_194541 | JGI IMG/M metagenome (GOLD analysis project Ga0302279, IMG submission 194541) | Peat permafrost microbial communities from Stordalen Mire near Abisko, Sweden - III_Bog_N3_3 | ecosystem: Environmental > Terrestrial > Soil > Wetlands > Peat | place: Sweden: Abisko...
TGCCGCGGTTCCGCCCGGGTTCTCCGCCCCGGGCCTCGGCGGGGCGCGGTTCCGCCTCGCCGGCCGGAACCAGAATTCGGTATTTTCCATGCATTTGTCATATGCCACAAGGATTTCATGGAATATCGAAAATTCCAGAAAAGGAAGTTGACAGGTTTTTTTGTAATCGTTTACTGTTAATACACTCTTTGAACAACCCTATATCCACTTCAACTTCCACATCTCAATGGAGAAATGAGAGATGAGAGAAAAGATCCAGCAACTCGGAGGGTTCTTGGCCGGCATGGTCATCCCCAACATCGGCGCGTTCATCGCGTGGGGCCTCATCACCGCCCTGTTCATACCCACGGGGTGGGTGCCCAGCGCCCACTTCGCCAAGCTCGTGGGCCCGATGATCATCTACCTTCTGCCCCTGCTCATCGGCTACACCGGCGGCAAGATGGTGCACGGTGTGCGCGGCGGCGTGGTCGGCGCGGCCGTGACCATGGGCGTGATCGTCGGTAGCGACATCCCCATGTTCCTGGGCGGCATGATCATGGGCCCGGTGGGCGGCTACTGCATGAAGAAGGTCGATGACATGCTCGAAGACCACGTCCCCGTGGGCTTCGAGATGCTGGTCAACAACTTCTCCGCCGGCTTCCTGATCACCATCCTGGTGCTCGTCGCCATGCAGGTCGTCAGCCCCGTGGTCACCGGCGTGAGCAACAAGGCCGGCATGATCGTGGACATGCTGATCAAGGCCCGGCTGCTGCCGCTGGCCGCGATCATCATCGAGCCCGCCAAGATCCTGTTCCTGAACAATGCCCTCAACCACGGTGTGCTCGCGCCCCTGGGCGTGGTCGCCGCCAAGAACACCGGCCATGCCGTGCACTTCCTGCTCGAGACCAACCCCGGCCCCGGCCTGGGCCTGCTCTGCGCCTTCTTCTTCGTCGGCAAGGGCATGCTCAAGCAGTCCGCTCCGGGCGCGATGGTCATCCACTTCCTGGGCGGCATCCACGAGATCTACTTCCCCTACGTCCTGGCCCACCCGGTCATGCTCCTGTCCATGATCTGCGGCGGCTTCTGCGCCGACCTCTGGTTCGTGATCAGCGGCGCCGGCCTGGTCGCGACCCCTTCCCCCGGGTCCATCTTCGCCTACCTGGCCGTGATCCCTCCCGGCCAGCACTTCCAGGTCCTCACCGGCGTGGCCATCGGCGCGGTGGTCACCTTCCTGGTGGGCTCCTTCATCCTGAAGCTTTATCCTGTGCGTGACGAAGAAGAAGCGGAGTAGTCTCTGCTGTGCCAAGCGGCGGCCCCATGGCCGCCGGTTGAAAATGTCATACCGAGCTTGAACCTGGCAGGTGCGGCGAACCTTTTGGTAAACGATTACCTGTTCCCGCACCTGCCTTTTTTCCCCTGGGGGGCTTCCATGCCTAACTCCATTCCTGCCAAAGACGTCAAAACCATCCTCTTCGCCTGCGAAGCGGGCATGGGTTCCAGCCTGATGGGCGTGAACTCGCTCAAGAAGAAGCTGAAGGCAGCAAAGGTGGAAGGCGTCGAAGTCAAGCACCTGCCCGCCCGGGAAATCCCCGCAACCGCCCAGATCGTCGTGGTGCACAAGAACCTGGCGGACGTGGTCCGGACCAAGGCGCCCAACGCCGTGGTGGTGACCTTCAAGACCTTCCTGAACGACCCCGCCTTCGACACGCTGGTCCAGTCGCTGGCTGACCAGACCGACATCGTCGCGTCCATCTAGGCGGGACGTTCCATGCCCATCATCTCCGAAGACCTCATCGCGCTCGGCGTCACCGTCGCCTCCAAGGAGGAAGCTGTTCGACTGGCTGGCGACCTGCTGGTCCGGGCCGGACGCGTGCTGCCCGCCTACGTGGACAGCATGCTGCAGAAGGAGCAGTCCGAAAGCGTCACCTACATCGGGGCGGGCGTGGCCATTCCCCATTGCATGGACGCCGACCGGGTGCACGTCCTGCAGAACGGGGTCTCCCTGGTCCAGCTGGCCCGGGGCGTGGCCTGGTACGAAGGTGAAGAGGCCAATCTGGTGTTCGGCATCGCCGGCAAGGACGGCGACGAGCACCTGCAGGTGATGGCGGCCCTGACCGAGGCGGTCTCGGACGAGGACAGCCTGGCCACCCTGCTGAGCACCAAGGACCCGCGGGTGATCCTGGGCATCCTGAACGGCACCAGCGATGTGTTGCCGGCGCCGCCGGCGCCGGCGCCGGCCGAGCCGGAACCCGCAACCGAGGCGACGCTCCGGCTGGAGCTGGTGGTCCAGAACCAGACTGGCCTGCATGCCCGTCCGGCCACCGTGCTGGTGGGCCTGGCCAAGCAGTTCCAGGCGGACCTGCGCATCCTGTGCCACCAGAAGCGGGCCAACGCCAAGAGCATGACCTCGGTGCTGACCCTGGGCGCCGGCTTCGGCGCGGCGATCACCCTGGAAGCCCGGGGTACGGACGCGGAGCAGGCCCTGGCCGCGCTCGGCCAGGCCATCCGCACCGGCCTGGGCGAGGCCATCGGCGCCCCCGCCGCCGGCGCGCCAGCGGCCGCGGCCGCGGAACGGCCCAGGCCGGTCCAGGTGGTGGAGCCGCAGGGTCCGGGCAGCGGCCTGGGCAGCGGCCTGGGCAGCGGTTTGATCAGGGGCATCGGCGCCGCGCCCGGCATCGCCGTGGGCCCGGTGTTCCACTACCGCACCGTGGACGTGCTGAGCTACGACAATCTCGACGGCGGCGGCCAGATGGCCTTCGCCGAAGCCCTGACCCAGGCCAGGACCCAGCTGCGCACCCTGCACCGGCAGATGTGCGAGCGCCGTCTGGACGCCGAGGCGGCCATCTTCGAGGCCCACGCGGAGTTCCTGGAGGACGAGGAACTGATCGAGCAGGTGGAGGCCGGCATGAAAGCCGGCCAGACTGCCGCCCGGGCCTGGAAGACCACCGTGGAGACCCAGGCCGAAGCCATCGCCAGCTGCGCCGATCCCCTGCTCGCGGCCCGGGCCGATGATCTGCGCGACGTGGGCCGGAGGGTGCTGCGGCTGGTGCTGGGCATCCCGGAAAAGGGCCTGTCCCTGCCCGAAACCCCGGTGGTGATCGTGGCCCGGGATCTGTCCCCCTCCGACACCGCCGCCTTCGACCCCGAGCGGGTGCGCGGCTTCGTCATCGTCGAGGGCGGTCCCACCGCCCACATCGCCATCCTGGCCCGGGCCCTGGGCCTGCCGGCCATCGTCAGCGCCGGCGAGCGGATCCTGGCCCTGGAGGAGGCCACGCCGGTCATCCTGGACGGCAATGACGGCACCCTGAGCGTGAACCCCGCCCCGGACCGGTTCCGCGCCGCCGCCGAGGCCCAGGCCGCCTGGCTGGAGCGCCGCCGGGTCGCCCAGGAGCAGGCGGCCCTGCCCGCCGCCACCGTGGACGGCCACCACGTGGATGTCACCGGCAACGCCGGCAGCCACCAGAACGCCATCGACGCCATGAAGATGAGCGCCCAGGGCATCGGCCTGCTGCGCACCGAGTTCCTGTTCCTGGACCGGGCCACCGCGCCCAGCGAGGACGAGCAGTACGCCGTGTACCGGGCCATCGCCGAGACCATGCGCGGATTGCCGGTGATCGTCCGGACCCTGGACATCGGCGGCGACAAGCCGGTGGCCTACATCCGTCAGAAGCCCGAGGCCAACCCGTTCCTGGGCGAGCGCGGGGTGCGCCTCTGCCTGTCCCATCCGGACCTGTTCCGCAAGCAGTTGCGCGGGATCCTCCGGGCCGCCCGCTACGGCCAGCTGCAGATCATGTTCCCCATGATCGCCGAGCTGGGCGAGCTGCGGCAGGCCAAGGCGATCCTGGAGCAGGAGCGGGCCGCCCTGAACGTCCCCCCGGTGCGCACCGGCATCATGATCGAGGTGCCGTCGGCCGCCTTGCTGGCCGACAAGCTGGCACCCGAAGTGGACTTCTTTTCCATCGGCACCAACGATCTGACCCAGTACACCCTGGCCATGGACCGGGGCAACGCCGGACTGGCGGCCAGACAGGACGGACTGCACCCAGCGGTCCTGCGCCTGATCAGCCTCACCGCCGAAGCGGCACACCGCCACGGCAAGCGGGTGGACCTGTGCGGGGAGCTGGGCTCCGACGCCCTGGCCATCCCCATCCTGGTGGGCCTGGGGGTGGACGAGCTGAGCGTCAGCATCCCCGCCATCCCCACCGTCAAGGCCCAGATCCGCACCATCCAACTCTCATCCGCCCAGCAACTCGCCCGGCAGGCCCTGGAATGCGCCAGCGCCGCCGACGTGCGCGAGCTGGCCCGGGGCTTCACCGCTCATTGAAAGGACATCCCATGGGCAACGCCTTCGAATCATACCGCTCCCTGGACTACCCCCTGCCCGCGACCACCCTGGGCTGGAACCTGTACGGCGTCGGCCTGGAAAGCATGGGCAAGGACGGCAAGCCCGAAGCCTTCCCCATGCCCACGCCGGGCGACGACCAGCTGCTGGTGCGCATCGACAGCGTCGGCGTCTGCTTCTCCGACATCAAGGTGCTCAAGCAGGGCAGCGCCCACGCCAAGCTCTACAACCGGGATCTGACCGTGGAGCCCACCCGGCTGGGCCACGAGGTGTCCGCCACCATCATGCAGGTGGGCCGGAACCTCCAGGCCACCTACCAGCGCGGCCAGCGCGTGGCGGTGCAGCCCGACACCTACCAGCAGGGCAAGAGCACCGCCTACGGCTACACCGTGCCGGGCGGCCTGATGCAGTACCACCTGATCGGCCCCGAAGTGCTGGTGACCGACGCTGGCGCCTGCCTGCTGCCCCTGGACGAATGCATGGGCTACGCCGAATCCTCCCTGCTGGAACCCTGGGGCTGCGTCATGGGCGCCTACACCCAGCGGCGCCGGCTCGCGCCCAAAAGCGGCGGCAGCCTGTGGATCGTCGGCCAGCCGGGCGACACCACCGCCTACCGCTGCAGCCTGGCCCTGAAGCCGGCCAGCGTCGTGCTCACCGATGCCCCGGCCTCCGTGCGGGCCCTGGCCGAAGCCACCGGCGCCCCGGTCACCGTCCGGGACGGCGTCAGCCCCGAGCAGTACGCCGCCCTGGCCCAGGAGCTGGCCGGCGGCGCCTTCGACGACATCATCGTGCTTGATCCGACCTCGGCCCAGGCCGTGGGCGCGGCGGCCCGGGTCCTGGCCCGGCGCGGCACCTTCAACCTGGTGGGCCGCAGGCCCCTGGACGGCCCGGTGCAGGTGGACCTGGGTCGCCTGCACTACGACTACGTGGCCTTCCTGGGCAGCCAGGGGCCGGACCTGGCCGCGGCCTACGGCACGGCCCGCAACCGCTGCGAACTGCGCGCCGGCGGCACCGCCGTGTTCGTGGGCGCCGGCGGCCCCATGGGCCAGATGCACGTGCAGCGCGCCCTGGAACTGCCCGATGGCCCGCGCCGGCTGATCGCCACCGAAGTGAGCGACGAGCGGCTGGAGACCCTCCGCGGCATGTTCGCTCCTCTGGCTGCCAAGCTGGGCCGGGAGATCATCTTCTTCAACCCGGTGTCCGCCCAGCGCAGCCTGGCCGACCTGGTGCAGGAGCTCACCGGCGGCGAAGGGGTCGACGACGTGGTGGTGTGCGTGCCCGTGGCCAAGCTCATGGAGGAGGCCGGCACCATCATGAAGGCCGACGCCATGCTGGTGGCCTTCGCCGGGATCCCCAACGGCACCTACGGCGCCCTGGACCTGGGCCGGGTCTACCTGGGCAACGCCCAGTACACCGGCACCTCCGGCCTCACCCTGAACGACCAGGCCCTGGTGATGGAACGGCGCGTGGCCGGCACCCTGTCGCCCGGACGTTCGGTGGCCGCCATCGGCGGACTGGACATGGCCGCCGAGGCCATCCAGTCGGTCATGGACGGCAAGTTCCCGGGCAAGGTCGTGGTCTTCCCGCAGATCCCCGACCTGCCCCTCATGGGCCTGAAGGAACTGGCCGAGAAGCTGCCCGATGTGGCCGCCAAGCTGGGCGAGGACCTGATGTGGACCAACGAAGCGGAAGCCGCCCTGATCGATCACTGCTGGAAAAAAGCCTGAGTCTGGAGATTTCATGATTTACACATTAACCCTCAACCCGGCGGTGGATCGGGAACTGACCGTCCCGGCCGTGGAGTACGACTCCGTGCTGCGGGCCACCGAGTCGCGGGTGGACTTCGGCGGCAAGGGCTTCAACGTGTCCCGGCTGCTCAAGAGCCTGGGCGCGACCAGCACGGCGGTGGGCTTCGTTGGCGGGCGCTCGGGCGAGCTGCTCCAGCACGGCCTGCAGGATCTGGGCATCGGCACCGACTTCGTCTGGGTGGCCGGGGAGACTCGCACCAACATCAGCATCGTCACCGAGACCCACGACCACTACATCAAGGTCAACGAGAAGGGCCCCCTGGTGGGACAGGCCAGCCAGGATGAACTGCTGGCCAAGATCGACGCCATCACCCGGCCCGGCGACTGGTGGGTGCTGGCCGGCAGCCTGCCACCCGGGGTGGATGAGGACTTCTACGCGCGCATCGTCCGGGTGCTGAACGAGCACCAGGCCAAGGCCGTGCTGGACACCACCAGTGAATCCCTGCGCCTGGGCTGCGCCGAGCATCCGTTCCTGGTCAAGCCCAACCGGGAGGAGGCGGAATTCCTCACCGGCCTGCCCATGGACACCTCGGCCCAGGTGGCCCAGGCGGCCGCGGCCATCCGCACCATGGGCGCCCAGAACGTGGTGATCTCCATGGGCAAGTCCGGCGCCCTGCTGCAGACCGGCATCGGCAGCTGGCTGATCGGCACCCCGTCCATCCAGGAAAAGAATCCCATCGGCGCCGGCGACTCCATGGTTGGCGGCCTGGTCTGGGCCCTGACCGAACACTTTCCGCTGCGGGAAGCCCTGGGCTGGGGCGTCGCCAGCGGCGCGGCCAGCGCCAGCCAGGGGGGCACCGAAGTGGGCTCCCGGGCCCTCATCGAAGTCCTGGTGGACCAGGTCACCTTCACCACCGTCTGATATCCGTTCTCCACAGGAGATGGCCATGCCATACGAAAAGCATCAAGAAAAGCAGTACACCAGGGACATGGCGACCACCTACCGGGCCGTCCTGGCCGCCTCCGCCAAACTGGACGGGCACACGGTCTCATCGGACCCGGCCAAGGGCCATCTGGTGGTCAAGTTCCCCAAGAAGATCCTCGGCCAGACCCTGGGCGAGCGCACCCACCTGACCTGCGACGTGCGCACCGTCGGCGACGCCACCATGGTGGTGGTGGACGCCTACCCCCTGGACGCCGTGGAGCAGAAGCTGATGTTCGGCGCCCGCAAGGGCGTCACCCAGGCGGTGGTTGATCTGTTCATCAGCTCCCTGGACGAGCAGTGCCAGTAGGGCCGCGGCGTCCCTGACCAGGACCCGCGGCCACCGGCCTGTCCGCCCAGGCACCGCGTCAGGATCGTCCGGCCCCCTCCGGCGCTCCTGGCGTGGTCGTTTTTTGCTGTCCCGACCCTGGAATCATCGTTAAAGTATATGAATTATTGCAATAAGCGTTGAGAACCGGAACACCAGAGGGGGGCCGAATCCGGCCCGCAGGGAGCGCATTCCATGAACCGTAGTGAAGCAGCGATGGATTTTCTGACCCTCGGCGAACTGCTGGTGGACTTCTGCCAGACCACCACCGGCCCGCACGGCTATCCCCAGTACGAAGCCCTCCCCGGCGGCGCGCCGGCCAACGTGGCGGTGGCCATGGCCAAGTGGGGCCTGCGTTCGGGCTTCATCGGCAATGTCGGCCAGGACGCCTTGGGCGCCATGCTCAAGGCCACCCTGGTGCAGGCCGGGGTGGACTGCCAGCGCCTGCTGCCGTCCCAGGCCCCCACCTCCCTGGCCATGGTCAGCCTGGGCGCGGACGGCGACCGCTCCTTCGCGTTCTACTGGAAGGACACCTCCTGCTCCACCCTGGAGCCCGCCCTGGCCGATCCGGCCTCCTGCACCGGCTCCAGGCTGTTCCATTTCGGCTCGGTGAGCCTGAGCACGCCCCCGTCCCAGGCCACCACCCTGGCCGCGGCGCGGGCCGCCAGGGCCGCGGGCGCGATCCTCAGCTTCGATGCCAACCTGCGCCCGGGCCTCTGGGCCTGGCAGCCGGAGCGGGCCCGGGAGCCCATCCTCGAAGCCATGCGCCTGGCCCACATCGTCAAGCTGTCCGAAGAAGAGCTGTACTTCCTGGCCGGGGTCCAGGCCGCGCCGGGCAGCATCCAGCGGGACGACCCGCGCACCGTGGCGCTGCTGGAGCAGGTGCGCGCCGCCACCGGGGTGGAGCTGCTGCTGGTGACCTTCGGCGCCGCCGGTGCCCGCTGGCTCGGCCGGAGCGCCGGCAGCCTCGATTCCCTGAAGGTGCAGCCCCTGGACACCACCGGCGCCGGTGACTGCTTCATGGCCGGGGTGCTGTACCGCTTCCTGGCCATGGGCCGCCCGCTGGAGACCCTGGGCGCCGAGGACATCCTGGCCATGGTCCGCCAGGGGGTGACGGCCGGCGCCCTGTCCACCGAGACCCGCGGCGGCATCCCGTCCATTCCCACCCTGGAAGCCATCAGCCGGCGCGCCGAGGCGGCGAAATGAGCGGCCCGGTGGAAGCGCTTTCCTACGTCGCCGCGGCCGACCGCTACGCGACCATGCGCTACCAGCGCTGCGGGCGCAGCGGCCTGAAGCTGCCGGCCATCGCCCTGGGCCTGTGGCAGAACTTCGGCGGCTCCGACCTGTTCGAGAACGGCCGGGCCATGGCCCGGCGCGCCTTCGATCTGGGCATCACCCACTTCGACCTGGCCAACAACTACGGGCCGCCCTACGGCAGCGCCGAGGAGACCTTCGGCCGCATCCTGGCCAAGGACCTGGCGCCGTACCGGGACGAACTGGTGATCTCCTCCAAGGCCGGCTACGACATGTGGGCCGGCCCCTACGGCGACCGCGGCTCGCGCAAGTACCTGGTGGCCAGCCTGGACCAGAGCCTCAAGCGCATGGGCCTGGCCTATGTGGACATCTTCTACCACCACCGGCCCGACCCGGAGACGCCCCTGGAAGAGACCATGGGCGCCCTGGACTTCATCGTCCGCAGCGGGCGGGCCCTGTACGTGGGCCTGTCCAACTACCAGCCCGAGCAGACCCGCCAGGCGGCGGCGATCCTGCGCGCCCTGGGCACCCCCTGCCTGATCCACCAGCCTTCCTACAGCCTGTTCAACCGCTGGGTGGAGGACGGCCTGCTGGACACCGTGCAGCAGGAGGGGATCGGCTGCATCGTCTTCTCGCCGCTGTTCCAGGGCCTGCTCACCGACAAGTACCTGGGCGGCATCCCCCAGGATTCCCGGGCCGGGCGCAACCAGGGCGGCACCCTCAAGGGCAAGTTCTCCGAAGCCAAGGTGGAACTGGCCCGACGGCTGGACCAGGTGGCCCAGGGCCGCGGCCAGAAGCTTTCGCAGATGGCCCTGTCCTGGGTCCTGCGCCAGCCGGCCGTGACCTCCGCCCTGATCGGCGCCAGCCGGGTGGGGCAGATCGAGGACGCCGTGGGCGCCCTGGCGGCACGGCCGTTCACCGCCGAGGAACTGGCGGCCATCGAGGCGATCCTGCGGGGGTAGCGGGGAGTCCCTTCGCTTTACAGGCAGGCCCTTGCGCTAGTCCCATTTTGGGACTAGCCTTCGGGATGAGGTTGATTGCTCTGTCCACCTTGAAAGCCTTCTGGGCTGGCCACCCGGACGCGATGCAGCCGCTCCTGGCATGGCATGAGGAGGTCAAGCATGCCGACTGGCAGTCCCCCGCCGATCTGAAGCGCAGCTTTGGCAGCGCCAGCATCCTCCAGGACGGGCGCGTGGTTTTCAATATTGCCGGCAACAAATACAGGCTCGTCGTCTGGATCAACTACCCCTACCGCGTGGTCTACATCCGATTCATGGGGAGCCATCGTCAGTACGATCAGATTGACGCCCAAAGCATCTAGGGAGCAGCCCATGAACATCCAACCCATTCACAACGAAGCCGATTACCACGCCGCCTTGCGCACGATCGAGACCCTCATGTCGGCCGGCGCGGGTTCGCCGGAGGGGGACCGTCTGGATGTGCTTGTGACGCTTGTGGAAGCCTACGAGCGGAACCATTTTCCCATGGACCTTCCAGATCCCATCGAAGCCATCAAGTTCATGATGGAGCAACGCGGGCTGAGCCCCAAGGATCTCGAACCTGCCATCGGGCGGCTGAATCGAGTGTACGAAGTCCTGAACCGAACGCGCCCCCTCACGCTGACAATGATTCGGAACCTGCACGCCTCCTTTGGCATCCCTGCGGAAAGCCTGATCAAGCCGATGGCGTCCTGAGGTTCCAGGCTACTTGCGGTTCAGCACCAGCCGGATCTGGTTGCCCTCGGCGTTGTGGCTGACCTCGTCCATGACCAGCCGGATCATGGCCAAGCCGCGCCCGCACTGCTGGCTGAGGCTGGCGTCCATGAAGCGGCTCACCTGGGAGGTGTCGAAGCCGGGGCCGCCGTCGGTGATGACCGCCTCGAACCGCTGGGGGGTGACGTGCAGTCGCACGTCGATGGCCCGGGTGGCGTAGTGCGGGTCCGCCAGGCGGGCCTGCAGCAGGGTCTGGAACGGATCCTGCTCGGCGAACAGGTCCCCCTTCAGCTTGGAGTCCAGCTCCAGGCAGCCGTGCTCCAGGGCGTTCACCAGGGCCTCGTGGAAGGCCATGCCGATCACGTCCACGTTGGTGGGCCGGGCCAGGCCCATGGGCACCAGCCGATCAGTCATGTAGCCGACCATGCTCGGAATATCCAGTTCCCGGGCCTGGAACAGGAAGTGCCGCTTCTCCTCCACCAGCCCGCGCAGGCCCACCGCGGTGCGGCTGAGCTCCCGGTGCAGGTCCACCAGGTGGAACACGCTGTTCACCAGTTCGCGGATGGCGATGGGCTTCTGGAACAGGTTGGAGGCGCCCATGCGCATGGCCCGGATGGCGAAATCCAGGGTCGCCTGGCCGGTCATGAGGATCACCGGCAGGCTGGGCCGGCAGGACTTGACCCGGTTGATCACATCGAAGCCATCCACCCCGACCATGTTGATATCGGTGACCACCAGGTCGAACTGGGGCGAGTCCGGATCCTCCAGCAGGCGCAGCGCCCGGTGCCCTTCGGAAAAGGGGTGCACCTTGATGCCGAAGTGCGTCAACGCTTCGCCCACCATGTCCAGCACGTCGAGATCGTCATCGATCAGGAGAATGTGGGGAGGTTTGGTCTGCATGCGCGAAGGTTCCTGGGGGCTTGCGGGTGTTCCTTCAACTCTAGCTGGGCCCGGGTATGATTATCCGAATTAATTCCCACGTTTTTTCCAAAGCCCCGGAAAGGCTCTCGGGCAGCGCGACTCCGGCCGCGGCCGGGCGCAGGGGACCGGCCGTCAGAGCGGCCAGCACTTCCGTGGCCAGGGCCGGCTCCGGCACCACCCGCACCCGCCCGGCCTCGCGCAAAGGCGCCACCAGGTCCTGGAAATTCTCGAAGCCCGGTCCCAGCAGGGTCGGCACCCCCCAGCGGGCCGGCTCCAGGGGGTTGTGCCCGCCGCGCCAGGCCCAGCCGCCGCCCACCAGGGCCAGGGTGGCTTCCCCATACGCCGCCGCCAGTTCGCCCAGGGTGTCCAGCAGCAGCACGTCCACGTCGGCCCAGGCCCCCGGCCCGTCCGGCCACGGCTCGGAGCCCCGGCGGAAGCGCACCCCTTCGGCCTCCAGGAACGCCGCCACGGTCTGGAAGCGCCGGGGCTGGCGCGGGGCCAGCACCAGCCGCAGATCGCCGTGGACCTTCCGGGCCTGCCGCCAGGCCTCCAGGACCAGCGCCTCCTCGGTGTCCACCGTGTTGCCGGCCACCAGGATCGGGCTGCCGGCCCAGGCCTGCCGCAGCGGCGCCCAGCCCGGGTGTAGCGGGCGGGGTGCCGGCAGATCGGCCTTGAGGTTGCCCCCCAGCGCCACCCGGGGCGCTCCCAGCAGGGCGAAGGTGCGCGCCGAAGCCTCGTCCCGGGCGGCCACCAGGGTCAACCGGCCGGCAGCCCGGGCCAGCCAAGCCCGGCCCCGGCCCAGGCTCCGCTCGGTGAGCCGGCCGTTGACGATGCAGGCGGGGATGCCGCGCCCGGCCAGGGTCCGCAGCAGGTTCGGCCAGATCTCGGTCTCCAGGCTGATGAAGGCCCCGGGCGGGCGGCGCAGGAAGGGCGCCAGGCCGGCCGGATCGTCCACGGGAAAGGCCCCGCCGCTGATCCGGCCGGTGCCCTGATCCCATCCCGGCAGGCGTTGGCGCAGGAGTTCCAGTCCGGCGGCGGTGCCGGTGGTCACGTGCACCCGGTAGCCCGCCTGGCGCAGCCGTCCCAGCATTCCTTCGGCCAGCATCAATTCCCCCACGCTCACCGCCTGGATCCAGATCCACCCGGGCGGCTGCTCCGGCAGGGCGGCGCCCAGGCGCAGCTGCCAGTTGGCCGGCAGTCCCCGGGCCACGGCCCGGGCGCAGGCGCCGGCCAGCGTGACGCCGGCGAGGTAGCTGAGATCCACAAAGTCCATGGCCTTAGCCTCCCATGAACGCTCCGGGAAGGCATCATAAGAAGGCGGGAATGCCCCCGCGCTTCGGGAAGGTCGCAGATGCTTCAAGTGCTCATGGTCACCGGTCCGCTCGGCGCGGGCAAGACCACCGTGGTGAACCAGCTGCTCAAGGCCCAGCTGGGCCAGGGGCACCGGGTGGCGGTGCTCATCAACGAATTCGGCGCCGTGAGCGTGGACGGCCTGCTGGTGGACGCCGACCGGCCCGAGCTGGCGGACATCGCCAACCTGGTGGGCGGCTGCGTCTGCTGCAGCCTGCGCGCCGATGTGGTGACCACCCTGGCCGCCTGGTGCGATCTGCCCGAGCAGCGGCGACCGCACCGGGTGGTGCTGGAGACCACCGGCCTGGCCGACCCCACGGATCTGGTGGACCTGGACCAGGAACCGCTCCTGGCCGGACGCATGCACCTGGCCGGCTGTCTTACCGTGGTCTCGGCCCTGACCCCGCTGGGCCACCTGGTCCAGCGGCCCCTGCTCCGGCGCCAGACCGCCCTGGCCAGCCAGGTCTACATCAGCAAGGCGGACCTGGACCCGAGCCTGGCCATGGCCTGGGAAAGCCAGATCCGGGCGGCCTTCCCGGGCCACGCCATCCACCCTTCGCGCATGGGCGTCGCCGCCGCCGCCGATCCCTGGTCCGGCCGCATCCCGGACGCGCGCCCGGCCCCGGCCGACCCGGCCGACCCGGACGGGACCGGCTTCGCCGCGGCCCGGGCCCTGACCCTGCGCTGGGACCACCCGGTGGACCCCGAAGGCCTGGAGGCGCTGTTCCAGGCCCCCCCGACCCGGGGCGAGCTGCTGCGCGCCAAGGGCGTATGCGCCTTCCCGGGCTGGCCGGCGCGGCACGACGGCAGCGACCGCTGGGCCTTCCAGTGGGCCGACGGCCGGCTGGAGATCAGCCCGCTGCCGGCCGCGTCCGGCGGTCCGGCCCCCCTGGTGGCCGTGATCATCGGCCTGGGGCTGGCCTGGGACGACTGGCAGGCGGCCCTGCGCGGCCTGGAGCGGCCCCCGGCGGGGGCCCGGCACAAGGTGGCGCTGCGCCCGGCGGGGGACTAGCAGGCACGGGCGCCCAAGGGAACCGGGGCCGGTGCTAGACTGGCGCCAGTCCCACCCCCGCAGGCGGTCCACCGGATGCCCAAGCCCGTTCCCCAACTCGTCCGAATCCTGAGCCTCGCCGCCGGCGCGGTGCTGTGCGCCACCGTGGCCAACCGCCTTGCGCCGCCCGCCCGGCGCCTGGACTGGCTGGGCCGGGTGCCCCTGGCGGCGGCCCTCCCGGCCACGGCCGACGGTCCGGCACCGACGCCGGGGCCGGGTCCCGCGCCGGCGCCGATCCCGGAGCCGACCCCCGGCCCGGCCCCGACGCCCGGCCCGGCCCCGAACCCGTCCCCGAACCCGTCCCCGAACCCGGCCCCGGGCCCCCACCCGGTCCCGGCCCGCGCGGGCCAGGCCCCGGCCCGGCCCGCCAACGCGCCGGCCCCGGCGCTGGACGCGGCCATCCGCTTCCCGCCCGCCCCGGACGCGGTGGTCCAGGAGATCGCCACCCTGGACGCCTGGGACGCCTTCCGGCTGAAGCTGCCGTTCCTGGACGCCCGGCGCAGCGAGGACTACCTGGCGGGCCATGTGCCGGGCTCCTGGAGCGTGCCGGTCTGGGAAGCCGACCTGGCCGACCGCATCACCGAGTTCGAGGCCCGGGTCCGCCCGGCGCCCCGGGACCCCATCGTCATCTACTGCTCCGGCGGGGATTGCGAGGATTCCAGGCTGCTGGCCCGCAAGCTGGTGGAGCTGGGCTACCGGCACCTGCTCATCTACCGGGACGGCTTCCCGGACTGGGCGGCCCAGCACCGGCCCGTGTCCCGGGGCAACGCCCTGTGAGCGCCCGGGAGGCTCCGCCCGCCGGGTCCGCGCCGGAGGCCGGGCGCGGCCGCTGGTGGCTGCATCCCTGGCTCGGCCTGCGCGCCCCCATCGCCCTGGGCGCCGTGTTCGTGGCGGCAGCCCTGCCCAAGCTCCTGGATCCGCCCGGCTTCGCCAAGGACCTCTGGAACTACCAGCTGGCCCCGGCCTGGCTGGTCCACCCGGCAGCCCTGACCCTGCCCTGGCTGGAACTGTTGTGCGGCCTGGCCCTGTGCCTGGGCCTCTGGGTGCGCGCCGCGGCCACCTGGATCGGCACCCTGCTGCTGGTGTTCCTGCTGGCCCTGTCCATCAACCTGGCCCGCCGGCACCCGGTGGACTGCGGCTGCTTCGGCACCCAGGCCCCGGTCCGCCCGGCCGAGGAGCGGATGGCCGATCTGCGCTGGGCCATCCTGCGGGATCTGGGACTGCTGGTGCTGGTGGCCCAGGTGCTGGCGGCCGGAGTGACCCGCGGCAAGTCCGGGTTGGAAGGCTGACGCCCACGTCAAGCATTGGCTGGGTCCAAGCAGGAGCTCAACGCCTCCACCAGGAAGGAAGAGGCGGAGGCCCTGGTTCACTGAGCCCAAAAAATTGAAAAAATAAAAAACATTTGGCCCAAAGAGACCGATATTTAGCGCCTCTGGCCCTCTGTATTTTGCATTGGATTTTCATGGCCACCCACGGCGCCCCCGAATGGTAGTAACCGTGCCAACGATCGAACCTTCCCATCCATCCCCCAAATTGCCAGGCGCGCCTTTCAAGGGAGAGCAACAATATGCAGCTCACCGTAGCAAGGAAGATCACCCTTCTGGCCGGCACGGCGCTGCTGGGACTGGGGCTGTTGATCGGCGTTGGCCAGATCGAGTTGAAGAAGGTCTACGACACCACCAACTACGCCAACATCAACACAGTGCCCAGTTTCATCGACCTTCAGGCCGCGTTGATACCGGTATTTACAAATCGCGTACTGCTTTGGCAGCACATCAGCGCGGACGATAATTCGGGCTGGGCCACCATCGAGGCAAAGATGGCGGAAAACGATAAGATTTTCGAAACAAATGCGGCTTTGTATGAAAAGAATGATATCAGCAATGACGAGGACAAGAGACTGCTTGATGCTGATCGCGCAGCGGTGAAAGACTACAACGATCTGCGCGCCAAAATATTGCCGCTATCACGCCTGAACAAGGACAAAGAGGCTCGCGATCTCCTTCTGGCCAACCAGGTCATTCCCGCCAAAGTGGTCGATGCGTTCAATAAACATATCCAGTTCAATGTAGACCTCGCCAAAAAGTCGGCGAATGATGCCATTGCTGCCAAGGGTACCTCGGAGATCATTACTATTTTCATTTCTGTGCTTACCGTGGGTGCGGTCGGTGTGCTGGCCTACCTCATCAGCCGCGGCATCGTGAAGCCGCTGAATAATTGCGTTGCCATTGCCAACGAGGTGTCGAAGGGGAACCTTGCGGTCCATTTCGCGGCGTTCACCAGGGACGAGATCGGCGACCTGATGCAAGCCATGAAGCGGATGGTGGACAACATCCAGGCTTTGGTCACGGATGCCGGGATGCTTGCCAAGGCCTCCCAGGATGGCAAGCTGGCCACGCGAGCCGACGCCTCCAGGCACCAGGGTGATTTCCATACGATCGTGCAGGGGGTCAACGAGACCCTGGACACCATGATGAAACCGATGAATGCGGCCATCGATTTCCTCACCAGGTGCTCACGGGGAGAAGCCCTGGAGCGGATCACCGAGGATTATCGAGGCGATTACCAACAGATCAAGGACAGCGTCAACAAACTCCATGAGGTGCTCTACGGGCTGCTCGAGGAGGTCGAGCGCCTAACCAAGGCCGGTGTCAATGGGCAGTTGGACGCTCGCGCCGACATCGGGAAGTACCCTGGCGCATGGACCATCATCGTCAAGGGCTTCAACGATACCCTGGATTCGGTGATCGGGCCCGTCAACGAGGTCCAGCGCGTCATGGCAGCCATGGAAAACGGCGATTTATCGGCCAAAATAGCCAAGGATTATCGAGGCGATCTGCAGATTCTCCGGAACGCAGTCAACAACACAGCGAGCAAGCTGAGCCTGACCATCGACGACATGGTGCGGGTGCTGGAGGCGGCGGCCCAGGGAGACTTGACCGAACGCATCACTGCGGACTTCCCGGGCGAGTTCAACCGACTGAAGGCCGCATCGAACACCACCCTCGACAAGCTGGCTTCGACCATCGCCAACGTGCTCGAAGCCTCCCGGAACATGGTGGGCGCTTCGGAGCAGGTCAGCGCCACCGCCCAGTCCCTGAGCCAGGGCGCTGCTGAGCAGTCGGCAAGCGTCGAAGAGACCAGCGCTTCCATGGAACAAATGACCTCATCCATCGGCCAGAACAACGAGAATGCCAAGGTCACCGGCGAGATCGCCACCAGGACGTCCAGGGAGGCGGCGGAAGGCGGCCAGGCGGTGCGCGAGACCGTGGCCGCAATGCAAATGATCGCCAAGAAGATTTCCATCATCGACGATATCGCGTACCAAACCAACCTCCTGGCCCTCAACGCCGCCATCGAGGCGGGCCGAGCCGGGGAGCATGGCAAGGGCTTCGCGGTGGTGGCGGCGGAGGTACGCAAATTGGCTGAGCGCAGCCAAGTGGCAGCCGAGGAGATCAGTCAACTGGCCAACCAGAGCGTTGGCTTGGCAGAACGGGCCGGCATGCTGCTGGATGCCATTGTTCCCTCCATCCAGAAGACGGCGGACCTGGTTCAGGAGATCGCTGCCGCTTCGGCCGAACAGAATACCGGAGTGGGGCAGATCGACACCGCCATCAACCAGATCAGCCAGTCCGTCCAACAGAACGCGGCAGCCTCGGAGGAGTTGGCTTCCACTTCCGAGGAAGTGAATTCCCAGGCGCTGGAACTTCAGGCCATGATGGCCTTCTTTACCACTGCTGAAGCCCCCGGGGCGCAAACCGGGAACGTTCGGAAAAGCGCCCCCAATGCCCCGGGCCAGAAGCCTTCCGTAAAGAAGTCAGCTTTGAGCCAGGCGTCCAACCTCAAAGGAAACGAATTTACCCGGTTCTGAGCGGAAGATCGCCAAGGCCTGCATTGAGAGGATGGATTTCGCCGCAGTGACTGGGTTCCAGAGACCGGATTTCCAGACCATCCGCCTGTTCCGCAAGCGGTACCTGACAGCCCTGGGCGGGCTGCCCCGTCCAGGCCTCGCGCCTGCCGCTGGCCGCATGGACCCGGGAACCAAGCTCCCCCTGGGCGCATGTTGGAAAAGCCCAGCTGCGGGTGGAGAAGAGGGTGCTCGTCATGTGCCGTGCCTGGCATGCCGGTTCCGTGATGCTGACGGTATTCCTGCTGGGATGCTTTGGCTCATCCGGGCGAAGCCCGTCCCCGGCCCCGGTCATCCATGCGTTCAAGGCTGACCGGGAGCAGATCGAGCTGGGGGAGGCCGTGGACCTCCAGGCCCATTTCGAGCATGGCTCCGGAAGCATCGAACCGGCACCGGGCGCGCTGACCGGGTCCGGGACGATCCAGGTCAAGCCGACAAGCACCACCGCCTACCGACTCACGGTCACCAATCCCGATGGCGTCAAGCTCAGCCGGGAGGTGGAGGTCAGGGTCGCGCCCGGCCTGGCCGTCCAGATCGAAGGCCTGGAAGACATCCCTGGCCAGGTGTCCATCACGGGTCCCGGCGGCTTTCGGCGGACCCTGTGGACGAGTGGCATCCTCGCCCGGCTGGCGCCGGGGACCTACACCGTTTCGGCGGACCCCGTGCTGAAGAACGGCCATCGGTTCCAGCCCAGACGGCCACGGCAAAAGGTCGTGGTGACGACCGGCACCCGGATCGGCGTGCACTACCTGCCGCCCAGCTTCACCGTGAACCTGCCCGGAACCGTCCCCCTGGCGTTCGTCCTCATCCCTTCCGGCGCCTTCGTCATGGGGAGCGACGATCCTGAAGAAGGCAAGTACGATCCCGGACCCTCCCCCACACCCGCCCACCCGGTGACCCTGGCCAGCGCCTTCTACCTGGCCCGGACGCCGACCACGCGAGCCCAGTGGGGGGCGCTCGCGGGCGACGCACCGGCCAATCCGGACTTCGTGGCCAACAACGTCAGCTACCTGGACATCAAGGAGAGCTTCCTGCCGGCGCTGGAGCGCCATGCGCCCGGCCGCGGTTTCAGCCTGCCTTCGGAAGCGGAATGGGAATACGCCTGCCGGGCCGGCACCCGCACCCGCTACTTTTTCGGCCCGGATGAGACCCACGCGGAGCGCTACTTCAAACGATTGGGCGATCCGGACTACAGCGACTGGACGGTCGGACGCAAGCAGCCGAATCCCTGGGGACTGTACGACCTGGCCGGGCTTTGCCTGCAATGGTGCGAAGACGTCGACCATGACGACTATGAGGAGGCCCCGATCGATGGCCGTCCGTGGCTGGACCCCACCGGGAAAGAGCAACCATTATGCATTCTTCGCGGCGGCAGGGCTTTCCTGGGCGAGGGCCGCTCCGCCGGCAGGTATGCCATGCCGCCCATTCAACAGACCGACTGGAGCGGCTTTCGGCTCAAGGCATCCGGGCCTGGCGTCGGGGATGCCCATCCATAAGGCAAGGCGGACAAATAGGAGAACAGAATGCACATAAAGCCCATGGCGCTCGCGGGGTTATTTGCCATAACCCCCATATCGGCAGAGTCAATACCACAACTCCGCCCGGGGGATCCGGGGCTTGAGGCAACCTGGGATTGGACTCAAAATATTCTGCACAAAATTTACTATTCAGAAAAAGTAGAAAAGCCAACAGAGTTGATGGTAAAACTCCCATTCTATATGGTGTTTAACCGTCTATGTTCAAGCGAACCATCTTCATCAAAAGACATATTAAAGGAGGACGGTTGGCAGTTGGTACATCGTAATTTTGGCAATACTGAATATGCGGAAGCATTCCCTTATTTTACCTTATACAATAAGTACAGAGGATTATTTAGGGTCATGCTATACAATGCGGTACAAAGAGAAGACACGTTTCTTGTGGGTGAACTCTCCTTTTTGGATGGCCAAGGCAAAACGAATAACAGTGCGGCCCTGTTCACCTTTTCCAAAATCCGGGATGGCTACCTTGAGCGGTACGATTCGGGCGGGAAGGAATTCTGCACCTGCGCTGTCAACAAACACCATGACTGGGTGGTATTCGATTACCAAATGACCGGATATGACCCTGCCCTGGCCACACGGGATCCGGTTCTGCTTTTCAGATTATCGGGCGTTTCAAAGAGCAGCCTGAAGCTGAACGGTAATTCCGAACTGGACCTGGTCCAGCGCGTCCTAAGTGATCAGACCTACATTTCAGGGTCCCAGTCATCATCGGAGGAAACGTTTGGGAAGTTCGCGTTGGCGGCAAACAAGAGCCTCATGCATTACCGCTCGGTCAAGAACTGGTACGACGAGCTGTTGAGTCCACAAAACAGGGGTAAGCCTTGGTATGGCGGGGCCCAAAAAATGATCAACACGACCTTCTTCCAAGCCATTCCCGGCGCCATGGCCCTGGGCGGATTCATCGAGGCGTTCTATGGCGGAGCCAACGAACCGGCACCATGGGAGCCCTTGCGGTTCAGCGGGCAGATGTCCTTTCATTTCGATGGTGATATCGAGCGGATTCAAGGGTTGTGGGCTCATCAGTTCTACCTGAAACCAGGCGATCCAAGCTTTTTCGCCCAGCGGCCCGTGCAAAAAATCAACTGGGGCATCCTGAACTTCCCCAACGTTCCGGCCATGATCTGCCACAAACTCGATGCATCAGGCAACATCATCAATCCCGGTATTTTTGATGCAGCAACACTTGATATAACTCATGAAAGTTTTCAGCTGGTGGATCCTGCTATTGCCTTCAATCCGGACAGCGGGCTCGATCTGGTAGCCACGAGGGTCGCCATCGAGAGAGACCTGGCGATGGAAGTCAGGCCGGCGGATTCTCCGGGGTTTGCCGAGTGGAAGCAGGACGTGGAGCCGACACCGGAAATCTTCATTCCGGCCATGGATTTCCAGACCGCCTTGAGCACGCCGGCGGTTGTGAAATACGAACGCAAGGTCAACAAAGGGTTCGGCGACGGGCCGGATTGGGCCAGCCCGATCTACCGCCCGACCTCCCTGCTGTGGGAGTTCCGCTTCAGGACCCGGGAACCCACCCGCAACGCGGATCGCGACATGGTCATGATCAGGCGGACCGAGGTCTATGACGCTGGTTTTCCCATGCCGACCACCTCGCAATACCGCAAATTCAAGATGCATACCCCGCCGATGATCCGTGTGGGCGGCTGCGCGATCATGTGATCGCCATGGACAGGGCCAGGTGGCCATGCCACCTGGCCCTGTCACCTGTCACCTGTCACCTGACCCCGGTTCCCGGCCCCCGGCGCGCCCGCATCTGGCTTGTTCCCAGGGATCCGCTACAATGGAGGGTTCTTGGGGGCTTGAATGCTGGCAGTGCAAAACGTGACGATGCGCTTTGGCGCCAGGATCCTGTTCGAGGAGGTGACCACCACCTTCATGCCCGGCCGCCGGTACGGCCTCACCGGCCCGAACGGCAGCGGCAAATCCACCTTCATGAAGGTGTTCACCGGGGAGCTCGAGCCCACTACCGGCACCATCCAGCGGCCCCGGAAGATGGGCGTCCTGGCCCAGGACCAGTTCGCCTTCGACGCCTTCCGGGTGGTGGACACCGTGATCATGGGCAACCGGGGCCTGTGGGAGGCGCTCCAGGAGCGGGACCAGATCTACGCCAAGGCCGAGATGACCGACGCGGACGGCATGCGCCTGGGCGAGCTGGAGGGCGTGGTCGCCGACGAGGACGGCTACACCGCCGAAAGCGACGCGGCCATCCTGCTGGCCGGGCTGGGCGTGCCCGAGCCGCTGCACGAGCGCGCCATGGGCGAGCTCCAGGGCGGCCAGAAGGTGCGGGTGCTTCTGGCCCAGGCGCTGTTCGGCAACCCCGAGGCCCTGCTCCTGGACGAGCCCACCAACCACCTGGATCTGGAATCCATCCACTGGCTGGAGACCTTCCTGTCGCGCTACAAGGGCACGGTGATCGTCATCTCCCACGACCGGCACTTCCTGAACGGGGTCTGCACCCACATCGCCGATATCGACTACCAGACCATTATCCAGTACACCGGCGGCTACGATGACATGGTCATGCAGAAGATGCAGATCCGCTCCCGGCTGGAATCCGAGAACAGCCAGCGGGAGAAGAAGATCGCCCAGCTGGAGGAGTTCATCCAGCGGTTCGCGGCCGGGACCCGGTCCAGCCAGGTGAACTCCCGCCGCAAGGAGGTGGAGCGGCTGGCCCCCAACGACCTGGCCCGCAGCAACATCCAGCGCCCGTACATCAAGTTCGACCAGGTCAAGCCCGGCGGCAAGCACGCCCTGGAGTTCGAGGACGTGCGCAAGGGCTACGACTTCGACCTCAACGGCGATGGCGGCCGGCTGGAGGTGATCAAGGGCTTCACCGCCAACGTCAGCCGGGGCGAGAAGATCGCCCTGGTGGGCCGGAACGGCGCCGGCAAGTCCACCCTCATCAAGGCCCTGCTCGCCAACGCCCCGAGCGTCACCGAGCTGGACCGGGCCATCGACACCGGCGAGGTCAAGTGGGGCCACGAGGTGAGCGTGGGCTACTTCGCCCAGGACTTCCGCGAGTCCATCCCCGGCGGCCACGCCCTGGTGGACTGGCTGCGCCAGTTCGACCCGGACGCGCTGGTGGAAACCATCCGCGGGGTGCTGGGACAGATGCTGTTCCGGGGCGAGGAAGGCATGAAGCGCACCGAGGTGCTGTCCGGCGGCGAAGCCTGCCGGGTGATGTTCTGCAAGCTCATGCTGCAGAAGCCCAACTTCCTGGTGCTGGACGAACCCACCAACCACCTGGACCTGGAAGCGGTCATCGCCCTGAACACCGCCCTGCAGGGCTACAAGGGAACGCTCATCCTGGTCACCCACGACGAGGACCTCATCGACGAAGTGGCCACCCGCATCTGGTCCATCGACGACGACGGCACCCTCGAGGACTTCCAGGGGCCCTACTCGGAATTCCTGGCCAAGCACGCCTGAACGAGGCCTACGGCAGGCGCCGAACGCCCCCGCACCCCGGGCCGAAGCCTGCGGGTCGCGAGGGCGTGGGACGGGATCGGGCCTTGGGGCCGGCTACTGGGCCTGGGCCGCCTGCTGCGTTGGCTGGTAGCCCGGCGCGAAGGTCACCGGGTACTTCTGGTTGAGCTGGGTGAGCAGGTTCTCCCGGACGGTGGCCATCTGCTTGCGCTTCCAGGCCTCGGCCACCTGGCCCTTGACCTGCTCGAACGGCGGGATACCGTTGGCCTGGTTGTTCGCCTTGGCCTGCAGCACGTAGTCGTCGTACAAGATCTTCAGCTGGGCGTCGGTGGGCTCGGTCTTGGAGGCCAGCCGGTCCATCATGATCTGGAAGTAGGCGCCCGCCGTGGCCGAGGTGATCTGCATCTGCACCTGGGGATCCTTGTCCAGGCCCTGGGCCTTGACGAACTGGAACAGGGCCTTCTGGTTCACCAGGTTGCCCAGCAGCAGGTTGCGCTGCTCCCGCATGGCCTGGTTGTTGATCAAATCCTGGGTCTTGGCCGGGTCGCCCAGCAGCACCCGCAGGGTTTCGTTGAAGCCGTGCTCGGTGATCTGCTCCCCGCCCACGCTGGCCACAACCTTGCTGTTGTCCTTGGAGACCTTGCCGCATCCCAGGGCGGCCACCAGCACTCCGCACATTCCCATCGTCAGCGCTGCGCGCATTTCCATGCTTCTCTCCCAAACGTTTCGGATCCAGAATGACAGCCGTCGGCCCTCATTCCTAGCGGAGTCCCCCCATGCCGGACCCTTCACAACTCAAAACTTTAGACCTGAAGGTTTACAGCGCCACCTGGTGCCCGGACTGCCGCCGCCTGGAAAGCTGGCTCAGCGCCCAGGCCGTGCCCTACACCAAGGTGGACATCGAGTCCGAGCCGGGCGCCGCCGAGCGCCTGGAGGCGGAGACCGGCAAGAAGGCCATCCCCTTCATCCTGGTGGACGGCAAGACCTGGGTCCGGGGCTACCACCGGGAACTGCCCCAGCGCCTGGATCCGGCCCTGCTCATCACCGAGCTGCTGGCCGCCGCCCAAGCGTAGACCCTAGCCCCACGGCCCATACGGGAGACATGGCCCCGCCGAACCAGGCGGTCGGTCCGTCTCCCGGTCTGTCCCCGAAGCGGGTTTCGTGCCACGCTAGGGGGTTGCATTGGAGTGATAAGTGCCCCACCCATTCTCGAGTCAATTCTGGTCCAGCCTCTTCACGTCTGATCTGGCCATCGATCTGGGCACCGCCTCGGTGCTGGTGTATACCCGCCAGGCCGGCCGTATTGTCGTGTACGAGCCATCCATCGTCGCCCTGAACACCCAGACCCACGAAGTGGAGGCGGTGGGCGACGAGGCCAAGCAGCTGCTGGGCCGCACCCCCCAGGGCGTGCAGACCATCCGCCCCATGAAGGACGGCATGATCTACGAAGTGGACGCCGCCGAGAAGATGCTGGCCGCATTCATCAAGAAGGCCCGGCCCAACCGGGGTTTCGCCCGCACCCGGATCGTGGTGAGTGTCCCGCCCCGGGCGCACCAGGTTGCCAGGCGTGCCGTCAAGCAGGTGTGCTATGACGCCAAGGCCGGGGAAGTGTTCCTGGTGGACCAGACCATGGTGGCCGCCATCGGCGCCGGCCTGGCCATCAACGAGAAGCGCGGCTGCATGATCGTGGATATCGGCGGCGGCACCACGGACGTCGCGGTGATCTCCTACAACGGCAAGGTCTTTGCCGATTCCATCCTGATCGCCGGCGACGAGATGGACGAGGCGATCATCAAGTACATCCGGGAAAAGTACAACGTGCTCATTTCCGAGGCGGCGGCCGAGGAAGTGAAGTGGAGCCTCGGCTCGGCCTACTCGTCCGACAAGACCCGCACCATGAGCATCTCCGGCCGGGACCAGTTCGAGGGCCTGCCCAAGACCCTGACGCTCAATGACATGGAGATCCGCGAAGCCCTGGCGGAGCCCATCAGCGCCATCATCGACCTGGTGCGCAAGGCCCTGAACGAGACGCCGCCCCAGCTGGCCGCGGATCTCATCGACCGGGGCATCTGCCTCACCGGCGGCGGCTCCAAGATCCAGGGCCTGGACATCCGGCTCAGCAAGGAGACCCACCTGCCCTGCTACCGGGCGGAGAACCCCGAGACCGCCGTGGTGCGTGGCACGGCCATGCTGCTGGAGGACATCCCCTTCCTGAGGCGGATCCAGATCCTGGACTAGGTCGACGTATGACGGGAATGCCGATGGTCAGCGCACGCCGCGGGTCCCCTTCCGGGGATCGGCCATGAGGCACCGGGACTGGGGCTGGAGCCCCACCGGCCGGCGCCGCTGGGCCATGGTCGCCCTGGTCCTGGGCCATTTCACCTGGATGGCCCTGGGACGGGGTCCCTCCAGCCGCTGGCAGCACCTGCTCAACACCCTGTCGGCGCCGCCGCGGATGGTGTCCGGCCACTGGGAACTCTGGCGGGCCGGACGCCGGGACCGCCTGGGGGACCTGCAGCAGGCCCGACGCGAGAACGCCAGCCTGCAGGCGGAAGTGAGCGCCCTGCTCAGCACCCGCGAGGCGGAGGCGCCGCAGCTGGCGGAAGCCCAGGAGGCGATCCGCCTGCTGGGCCTGAAACGGCTGCTGCCCCTGGACTTCCAGGCGGCCCGGGTGATCGTCAACGTGCGCAAGGCCCCCTTCGGCGGGATGATCCTGGACCGGGGCGCCGACGCCGGCCTCAGTCCGGACCAGGGCGTGATCGCCCCCGAAGGGGTGGTGGGCCGGCTGTGGGACGTGGGCGGCACCCAGGCCAGCCTGCTGCCCCTGGACGCCTACAACGCCTCCACCGGTGTGATGCTGGCCCGCAGTCGCGCCACCGGCGTGCTCCAGGGCCTGGGCCCGGGCAAGGCCGCCATCCGCTACATCGGCAACCAGGAAGTGGTGCAGGTGGGCGAGCCGGTGTTCACCTCCGGCCTGGACCGGGTGTTCCCCCGGGGCCTGCTGGTGGGCTATGTGACCGCGGTGGCCCCCCATGACGTGGAACTGCACGTGGAAGTGGTGCTGGCCGCGCCCCTGGACCGGCTCGGCCTGGTGCTGGTCCTGCCGCCCCACCCCCGCCTGGAGATCCAGCCCCCCGCCGGTCCGGTGGACGCCTCCATCTCGGCCAAGCAGGTGACCCCATGACCGCCCCCTCTTCCGGCGCCCCCGGCGTGCGGCGCTTCGTCCTGGCCCTGTTGTGCCTGGCCGGCATCCAGTTCACCGCCCCCTGGCCCGGTCCGCAGGCGGTCCTGAACACCTTCCTGGTGCTGGGCCTGGGACCGGGCTTCGCCTCGCCCCTGGCCGGCATCGCCTGGGCGGCGGCGGCCGGCTGGGTCATGGAAGGCAGTCTGCGCCTCTATCCCCATCTGGGCGGCACCGCCTTCGGCAACATGCTCGCGTGTCTGCTGGCCTTCAGCCTGCTGCTGCGCTGGCCGCCGCACACCCTCAAGCCCTTCTGGGGCCGGCAGGCGGTGCTGGTGGTGGTGCACACCCTGCTGGTGCAGGGCGCCATCAGCTTCGCGGCCGGAGCCCACGCCTGGGGCTACGGCTGGCTGTGGTCCCTGCTTCTCATCCCGGCCTGGGCCACCCTGGCCCTGCGCCTCCACCCCCCCCTGCACCGGAAGTAGCCCGTGGAACTCCAGCAACACAGCCTGCTCCAGAAACGCATCGGCATCATGAAGACCGTGGCCTGGTTCATGATCCTGTGGCTGGTCCTGGCCTATGCCCGGGTGCAGATCTGGAAGGGCCGGGAGATGCAGAAGCTGGCCCTGGCCCAGGCGGTGAAGACCCGCACCACCCCGGCGCCCCGCGGACTGATCTTCGACCGCAACACCAACAAGCTGGTGGACAACCGGCGCGCCCTGCACCTGGTGATCCAGTTCGAGGACCTGCCCCGGGACAGTGGCCAGATCGAAGCCCTGGCCGCGGCCCTGCAGACCGACCCGGACCAGCTCAAGCGCCGGGTGGTGGCCATCCGCCAGGCGGCCGGCAATCGCATGCTGGTGCTCCAGGACAACCTGGACGACGCCAGCCTGGCCCGGGCCGAGGTGCTGCGGGCCCGGTTCCCGTTCCTGAGCATCGAAGTGGCGCCGCGGCGGGTCTACCTGGGCGAGGACCTGGCGGGCCATGCCCTGGGCTACGTGGGGGAGGTGACCCCCGAGGAGCTGGCCAAGGAGCCCGGCCGCTACCAGCTGGGCGAGATCATCGGCCGCACCGGCTTCGAGGCGGCCCGCAACGACCGGCTCAAGGGCGTGGACGGCCAGCGGCGGATCCTGGTGGACTACCTGGGCCGGGAGGTGGCCACCTATGGCGTGCAGGAGGCCAAGCCGGGCCGCAGCGTCTACCTGACCCTGGACGCCGGGCTGCAGACCACCCTCAAGGAGGCCTTCGGCCAGGTGCAGGGCGCCGGAGTGGTGCTGGACCTGCGCGACGGCGGCATCCTGGCGCTCTACTCCAGCCCCTCCTACGACCCCAACGTGTTCCTGAACCGGCTCACCCAGGACCAGGTGGGCAAGTACTGGAACAACCCCGACCGGCCCATGCTCAACCGGGTGACCCAGGGCCGCTATCCGCCCGGGTCCACCTTCAAGCTGCTGGTGGCCATCGCCGCCCTGGAAAAGGGCATCATCACCCCCTCCACCACCTTCACCTGCGCCGGACACAAGAGCTTCTACGGCCGCGACTTCCGCTGCGACGCCGTGCACGGCACCCTGAACCTGGTGCAGGCCATCGCCCAGAGCTGCGACATCTACTTCTACGAACTGGGCGCGCGCCTGGACGTGGATGACATCTACAACACCGCCAAGAAATACGGCCTCACCGAGCTGACCGGGGTGGATCTGCCCCACGAGGTCCGCTCCCGGGTGCCCAGCCGCGCCTGGAAGCGCGAGGTGAAGAAGGAGAAGTGGTACGCCGGCGAGACCATCAGCGTCTCCATCGGCCAGGGCGCCAACAGCCTGACCCCCATCGCCCTGGCCCGGTTCTATGCCATGATCGCCACCCACGGCAAGCTGCTGACCCCGCACCTGCTCTACGGGGTGCGCCAGGAGAACAGCAACGACATCGATCTGTACCAGCCGCCGGCGCCCCGGGAGACCGGGCTGGACAGCGGCATCTGGGCCACCCTGGACGAGGGGCTGTACCAGGTGGTGCATTCGGGCACCGCCAGGGAGTCTGCCATCCCCGGGCTGACCATGGTCGGCAAGACCGGCACCAGCCAGGTGACCAGCTTCGTGGACAAGGCCCACTACGCCACCCTGTCCAAGAAGCTCCGGGACAACGCCCTGTTCGCCGGCTACGCGCCCCGGGAGAACCCCCAGATCGCCTTCGCGGTGGTGGCCGAAAACGCCGGGTTCGGCGCCTCTTCCGCCGCCCCCATCGCCCGGAAGCTGTGCCAGTACTGGTTCATCGACCGCATGAAGAAGCCGCTGCCGCCCCCCGGCGCCAAGCTGCCCGACGCCTTCCGGCTGGATCCGGACCAGGCCGGCGAGGATGAGCCCCCCCGATGAGAGAGCGCCTGCGCTTCCTGGACAGCGGGATGCTGCTGCCGATGGTCCTCATGGTGATCATGGGCACCCTCACGGTGTATTCCGCGGGCCGCGGCACCAGCCAGTCCGGGCTGTGGCTCAAGCAGTCCCTGTGGAACGCCCTGGCCTTCATGGTGCTGGCCGGGGTGGCCGCGATCAACCCCATGCGCACCTTCCGCAGCGCCCTGATGCTGTACCTGCTGGGCTGCATGAGCCTGGCCGCGGTGCTGGTGGCCGGGCACCGCATCGGCGGCGCCCAGCGCTGGCTGGTGCTGGGCCACCTCACCTGGCAGCCGTCGGAATTGATGAAGTGGCTCACCCTGCTGTTCGTCGCCCATCGGCTGGGCACCCGCCCGCCCCGCGACGTGACCGGCTGGGATCTGGCCGGCGCCTCCATGCTGGTGTTCTTTCCCATGCTGCTGGTGCTCAAGCAGCCCGATCTGGGCATGGCCATCAGCTTCCTGCCGATCCTGCTGCTCATCCCGCTGCTCAAGGGGCTCCGGGCCAGGTGGGTGATCGCGGGCCTGGTGGCCGTGTCGCTGCTGGGCTTCTTTTCCTGGCGACAGGTGCTCAAGCCGTACCAGAAGCAGCGGGTGATGACCTTCCTGGATCCGGCCGCCGATCTCCAGGGCAAGGGCTACCAGATCAACCAGAGCCGCATCGCCATCGGCTCCGGCGGCCTGTTCGGCCAGGGCTTCACCAGCGGCAGCCAGACCCAGCTCAACTTCCTGCCGGTGAAGACCACCGATTTCGTGTTCTCGGTGTGGGCCGAGGAGCGCGGGTTCCTGGGGGTGCTGCTGGCCCTGGGCCTGTTCGGCACGGTCATCATGCGCATCCTGGACACCGCGAGGGTGGCCAAGACCGCCTCGGAGACCTACTTCTGCGTGGGCGCCGCCGGCATCATCGCCCTGCACCTGCTGGTGAACGTGGGCATGGTGATCGGCCTGCTGCCCAACAAGGGCATCGTGCTGCCGTTCTTCAGCGCCGGCGGCAGCAGCACGCTCAGCTACTTCCTGGGCCTGGGAGTGGTGATGGCGGTGCGCTACCGGGCCAAGATGAAGTAGGACCCGGCCGCCCGCAGCCACGCTTGCATCCGTGCGGCGGCGCGGCCATGCTCTGGGGCTGGCAACCTGGAGCCCCCCATGACCGGTTCCCCGCAGCGCCTGGCCCTGCACCTGGTTTCGGATCTGGACGGCACCTGGATCCTGGACACCCCCGCCGCCGAAGCCGGGCTGCGCCGCCTGGAGGCGTTCCTGGACCGGCAGCCCGGCATCGTGCTCACCTTCGCCACCGGGCGGGGGCTGGGCTCGGCCCTGGCGCTCCTGGCGGCGCGGGTGCGCCGGATGCCGGAACACCTGGTCACCGATGTGGGCACCGCCCTGTTCCACCGCTCCCCGGGCGGCCGCTGGTCCGAGGATCCCAGCTACCGTGCCTGGGTGGACGCCCGTTGGCCCAAGGACCTGGACGCGCGGCTGGCCCAGGCCGGTCTGCCCGACGGGGTGCGCCCCCAGACGGGGGTGGTCGCCTGCCGTCGGCTGGCCCTGGAGGTGGCGCCCGGCGTCGCCCTGGACGCGGCCGCCGCCCGGCTTCGGGCCCTGCTGGACCGCCTGGACCTGCGGGTCCAGGTGCTGGCCTCGCACCACCGGCTGCTGGACGTGCTGCCCCTGGGCCTGGACAAGGGCTCCGCCGTCCGGCACCTGGGCCTGCCCCTGCCGGTGGTGGCCTGCGGCGATTCGGACAACGACCGCGGATTGTGGCGGGTGGCCGACCTGCCGGTGCTCATGACCGGGCACAGTCTTGCGGACGAGCGCCCCGGGCTGGTCCGGCCCATCGCGGCCGGGCCGGACGGCATCCTCGAGGTGCTGCTCAGCCTGGAAGCCGGGGCGGCCGCCGGCAGGGACCTCCGATGAAGGAATCCGGGATCTACATCCTGCTGCTGAGCGTGCATGGCCTGATCCGCGGCCAGGCGCCGGAGCTGGGCCGGGACCCGGACACCGGCGGCCAGGTGCTCTACGTGCTGGAACTGGCCAAGGCCCTGGCCAAGCACCCGGACGTGGCCCAGGTGGACCTGCTCACCCGGCGGGTCTGCGATCCGACGGTGCCGGCCGAGTACCAGGAGCCGGAATCCCCCATCGCGCCCCATGCCCGGATCCTCCGGCTGCCCTTCGGCCCGGCCCGCTACCTGCGCAAGGAACTGCTGTGGGACCACCTGGACTACCTGGTGGACGCCTACCTGGCCTTCGCCCGGGGCCTGCCCCGGCTGCCGGACCTGCTGCACAGCCACTACGCCGATGCCGGCTACGTGGCCATGCGACTGTCCAGCCTGCTGGGCATCCCGTTCCTGCATTCGGGTCACTCCCTGGGCCGCTGCAAGCGCGAACGGCTGCTGGCCGCGGGCCGCAAGGCGGACCTGCTGGAGCGCAGCTTCCACTTCGTCCGGCGGATCCAGGTGGAGGAGGAGGTGCTGGCCCACGCCCAGCGGGTGATCGCCAGCAGCCGCCAGGAGGTGGCCGAGCAGTACGGCCTGTACGAGAACTTCCGCCCGGCGCGGGCCATGGTCCTGGCGCCGGGCACCGACACCTCGCGTTTCGCCCCGCCGCGGCGGGCCATGCCCCTGCCCCCGGCCGCGGCCAAGGTGGACCGCTTCCTGCGCGATCCAGCCCTGCCCATGCTGCTGTGCATCGGCCGGCCGGTGCCGGGCAAGAACCTGCAGGGCCTGGTGCGGGCCTACGGCGAGGACCCGGAGCTGCGCCGGCGGGCCAACCTGGTGCTGGTGGCCGGCAACCGCCAGGACCTGGCCGAACTGGACAAGGAGAGCCGCACCACCTGGAAGCAGCTGCTGCTGGCCATCGACCGCTACGATCTGTATGGCCACGTGGCCATCCCCAAGCACCACGAGCCGGCCGATATCCCGGATCTGTACCGGCTGGCCGCCCGTCGCCGGGGCCTGTATGTGAACCCGGCCCTGGCCGAGACCTTCGGTCTCACCCTGATCGAGGCGGCCGCCTCCGGGCTGCCCCTGGTGGTGACCGGCACCGGAGGGCCGGCCGACATCGTCGCCACCTGTCGGAACGGCGTGACCTTCGACGCCATCGAGCCGGCCGCCATGGCCGCGGCGCTGCGGGAGGCCCTGGCCAGCCGAGCGCGCTGGCGGGAATGGTCGCGCAACGGCCTGCGCGGGGTGCACGCCTGCTACACCTGGGACGCCCACGTGGCCCGCTACCTGAAGGAGGTCCGCAAGCTGCTGCACCGGGGCCGCAAGAGCCGGCGCCAGGAGCTGGCCGGGATCCGCTCCGGCGGCTCCTCGCCGTTCCTGCGCGCCGAGTGGGTCCTGGTGTGCGCGCTGGAAGCGGCCCTGCTGGGCGATCCGGAGGCCCTGGAGCGGCTCCAGGCCTGGCTCCGGACCAGCCCGCGGGTCTCGTTCGGCATCGCCACCGGCCACAGCCTGGACAGCGCCCTGTGGCTGCTGCGCAAGGCCCGGGCGACGCCCCCCGACCTGCTCATCACCAGCGTGGGCTCGGCCATCCACTATGGCCCGGACTGGCGCCCGGACCTGGGCTGGGAAAGCCACATCGGCAAGGGCTGGCGCCGGGAGGAACTGGCCCGGGCCCTCGCGCCCCTGCCGGGCCTGCGGCTCCAGGCCCAGCGCATGCAGGGCCAGTACAAGCTCAGCTACCACGTGAACCCCCGCAAGCTGCCCGAGCTGAGCGAGCTGTACACCCTGCTGCACAGCCGGGGGCTGCGCGCCAAGCTGGTCTACTCGCGGTCCAGCCTGCTGGACGTGCTGCCCCAGCGCGCCTCCAAGGGCCAGGCGGTGCGCTACCTGGCCATCAAGTGGGGGCTGCCCCTGGACCGCTTCCTGGTGGCCGGGGCCAGCGGCAACGACTACGACATGCTCACCGGCGACACCCGGGGCATCGTGGTGGCCAACCACAGCCCGGAGCTGGGGCGGCTGCGGGGCCGGGAAGGCATCCACTTCAGCGACCTGGCGGCCGCGGCCGGGGTGCTGGAGGGGCTGGAGCACTACCGGGTGCGGTAGGAGCCGGTGGGTCAGCCCGCCGGCGGCACCGCCAGGGTGCGCAGCCGCAGCCCGGACAGGGCCACCTCGGAGCTTTCCAGGAACAGCCCCAGGTTGGGCCCGCTGAAGCGGTCGTCCACCAGCGCCAGGCACACCACCCCGTTCACCGACAGCTCGATGTAGCTCTTCCAGCGGATCAGCCGGAACGCGTGGCGGCGGTTGTCCGTGGGGGTGAACTCCCCGGACTGGAGGTTCTCGAACAGGTAGTTCTGGAACACCCGCTCCGGCTTGGCGCCCCACACCTGGATCCGGGCCCGGCCCCGCTCCGTGTCCAGGAACACGAAGTAGCCGTTCAGCTGGTCGTCCAGCTCCAGCACCAGGCCGCACCGCCCCTGCTGGCGGGTCTGCCAGACCCCCTCCCAGATCCAGGCCCCGGCCGCGACCCCGGTCCCGGCGTCCACCGCGCTGGTGAACAACTCGAAGCCGCTCCGGCAGCGGAACACCAGCGCCTCGCCGCCGGCCTCCAGACCGGCGCTGGGGTTGCCGAGCCAGGCGCGGAAACCCTCCAGGGGCATGGGCTGGGTATCGCTGACCTTCTCCTCCCAGCGGTGGTAGCTCACCAGTTCCAGTTTGCCGTCCTGGCGGCCCCGCAGTTCCTTGGGGGGCGGCAGGGAGCGGCTGGCGTTCTCGATCTTGGCCCCTGCCAGGTAGAAGCTGTAGAGCAGCACCCGGGTCCCGTCGAACATCACCCGGGCGGCGTAGTTGCCGGCCGGCAGCAGGATGTTGTTGCGGAACGCCCGGTACTCGCCGGTGAGCGTTTCGCTCACCCAGTAGTGCACCTCCACGTCCTCGCGGATGGAGCCGATCAGGTAGAACAGACCGTCCAGGCGCACCAGGCACGGGCATTCCACATCGTCGTACATGCGCGGGAAGAACAGCGGCGGCTCCATCTGGAAGCCCTCCGCGGTGCGCCGCAGCAGCCCCACGCAGCCGCGCCGGCTGGCCAGGCCCTCCCGGGTCCGGGCGCACACCAGCATCCACTCCTGGCCCCCCTCGCTGAACAGGAACGGGTCCCGGAACGAGACCCAGCCCCGGGCCGCCTGGCCCGGCACCTCGTAGTGCTCCCCGTGCGGCGCCATGGGCAGGTTCTGCAGGTTCTCCTTGCGCCAGGCCAGCAGATCCCGGGACACCGCCCGGCCGATGCGCTGGATGGCGCCGTGCTCCGCCTGGTGCAGGCCGGTGTAGTACATCTCATACAGGCCCAGGGCGGCGTTGCGGGTCACGTGCATGGTCCACAGCATGTCGTCGTCCCAGGCGCCCGGCTCGCCGGTGAAGATGGCGTTGCGGGTCCGCTCCCAGTCCAGGCCGTCGGCCGACACCGCGTGGGCGATGTAGTCGTGGTTGGGCAGCACCAGATGGAACAGGTGGTAGGTGCGGCCCCGGCGGATCACGTCGATATCGCCGATCTCCCAGTCCCGGAATCCCCGCGAGGTATACATGCCGCACCCTCCCAGTCCTTGTCCTGCCGTGAGTTGTCCTTTGCCGCATGCGTGCGTCGACGGCAGCATGGCAGAATTCAAGACCGAGGAAACGATCATGGATTCCGCCACCCACATGAAGCAGCTAGCCGACCAGGTGCGCGAGCACCGGCGCCGGTATTTCGTTCTGGACCAGCCGGTGCTGTCCGATGCCGAGTACGACGCCCTGGAGCGTGAGCTGCGCGAGCTGGAGGCCCGCCACCCGGAATGGGCCGATCCCAACAGTCCCACCCAGCGGGTGGGCGCCGCCCCCCTGGAAGCCTTCCGCAAGGCCCGGCACCGGACGCCCGTGCTGAGCCTGGACAACACCTACTCCGAGCCCGAACTGCGCGAATGGCAGGCCCGGGTGCACAAGGGCCTGCCCGGGGAAGCGCCACGCTTCGCCGCCGAGCTCAAGGTGGACGGGCTGTCCCTGTCCCTGCTCTACCAGGACCGGCAGCTGGTCCAGGCCATCACCCGGGGCGACGGCGAGACCGGCGAGGAGGTCACCGACAACGCCCGCACCATCGCCGATATCCCCCTGCGGCTGCCCGACGAAGCGCCGGACCTGCTGGAGGTGCGGGGCGAAGTGTTCCTGTCCCGGCGCCGCTGGGAGGCCCTGAACCGGGAACGGGACCTGCGCGGCGAGGCGCGCTTCGCCAATCCACGCAATGCCGCCGCCGGCACCATGAAGCAGCTGGACAGCCGGGTCACCGCCGAGCGCCAGCTGTCCTTCCTGCCCTGGCAGCAGGTGGGCGCCAAGGCCCACGACCAGGGCATGGACCAGCTGGCCGCCTGGGGCTTCAACCGCATGCCGGCCCGGGCCGTGGGCGACTTCGCCAGCGCCCTGGCCTTCATCGAGGCCCAGCGGGAGCCCCGCCTGCGGCTGCCCTTCGACTCCGACGGGGTGGTGCTCAAGGTGGACGATCTGGCCATGCAGGAGCGGCTGGGCAGCACCGACCGGGTGCCGCGCTGGGCCATCGCCTTCAAGTATCCGGGACTGCAGGCCACCACCACCCTGCTGGGGATCACCTGGCAGGTGAGCCGGGCCGGCAAGCTGACCCCAGTGGCCGAACTGGAGGCGGTGGAGGTGGCCGGCTCCACCGTGCGCCGGGCCACCCTGCACAACGCCGACGAGCTGGAGCGGCTGGGAGTGCGCATCGGCTGCCGGGTGTTCGTGGAGAAGGGCGGCGAGGTCATCCCCAAGGTGGTGGCGGTGGTGCCGGACAGCATCCCAGCCGACGCGCCAGCGGCGACCGTACCCGCGGCCTGCCCAGTGTGCGGCGGGGCCGTGGGCAAGGATTCGGACGCGGAGGTGGCCTGGCGCTGCCAGAACCCCGAATGCCCGGCCAAGCTCACCATGCGCCTGCAGCACCTGGCCAGCCGGGTGGCGCTGGACATCGACGGCCTGGGTGAGTCCCTGGTGGAGCAGATCGCCACCACCGGGCGGGTCGCCCAGCCCTGGGACATCTTCCGGCTGCTGGACGACCCGGCCCAGGGCCTGGCCTACCTGGCCGGACTGGAGCGCATGGGCGAAAAGAGCGCCCAGAACGTGCTGGCCGGCCTGGCCGCGGCCCGTCGCGCGCCCCTGTCCCGCTGGATCCACGCCCTGGGCATCCCCATGGTGGGCGCCCGCACCGCCGAGCTGCTGGCAGAGGCCTTCCCGGGCCCGGGCCTGCAGCCGCTCTGGGACGCCGAAGAGGCGCGGCTGCTGACGGTGCCGGAGGTGGGACCCAAGGTGGCCGCCGCCATCCGCGCCTTCGCCCAGCTGCACCCGGGGCTGCCCGCCCAGCTGGCCGAGCTGGGCGTGGACCCGCCGCCGCCCAGCCCCCGGGACCTGTCCCAGCTGCCCCTGGCCGGCCAGGTGGCCGTGGTCACCGGCAGCCTGCCCAGCCTGGGCCGGGAGCAGGCCGAGGCCCTGCTCAAGCAGCTTGGGGCCAAGGTCACCGCCGCCGTGTCGCCCAAGACCACCCTCCTGGTGGCCGGGGTCAAGGCCGGCTCCAAGCTGGCCAAGGCCGAGGCCCTGGGCATCCCGGTGCGCGATGAGGCCTGGCTGCTCGCGCAGGCGGCCGATCCAGCCAACGCAGAATCCTCTGGACAGCCGGACCGGGACCCGGCATAAGGAACCACCTTACGTTTGGGCCACCTCGGCCCCGCCTGCCATTCAGACCCCCATCCGGAGCGGCCCCGCCGCTCCCCAGGAGTGTTTCGTGTCCCGTCCCAGCGCCCGTCCCCACCCCGGCCAGACCATGGCCGTCCTTCGCGCCGCCTTCGCCTCCGCCCTGCTGGTCCTGGGCGGGCTGGCACCCCGTCCCGCCGCCGCCCGGCCGAACCTGGGCGGACTGGCAACCCGTCCCGCCGCCACCCGCGCCGCGGCCGAACCCACCCTGCTGACCGAACCGGCCCAGGGGCTGGCCCCCATCTACGCGCTGCTGGGTTCCGCCCGCAGCACCATCCACATGACCCTGTATGAGCTCCTGGACCCCACCGCCACCACCCTGCTCACCCAGGCGGCTGACCGAGGGGTCCAGGTGCAGGTGATCCTGGACCAGAATCGCAAGCTGCGGGCCAACACCCCCGCCTACAACCAGCTGACCGCCCACGGGGTGGCCGTGCACTGGGCCGACCCGGACTACGCCTGCACCCACCAGAAGACCCTCACCGTGGACGGCACCACCTCGGCGGTGCTGACCTTCAATTTCACCCCCCGCTACTACGCCACCAGCCGGGACTTCGGGGTGATCACCCGCGACCCGGCGGACGTGGCGGCCATCGAGGCCACCTTCCAGGCCGATTTCAGCGACCGCACGATCATTCCGCCGATTGGCGATGATCTGGTGTGGAGCCCCACCAACGCCCGTTCCAGCCTGCTGGACCTGATCGATTCAGCCGCCCGCACCCTGCTGGTGGAGAACGAGGAGATGTCCGACCACGGCGTGGTCCAGGCCCTGTGCGCCGCCGCCCAGCGCGGGGTGGCGGTGAGCATCATCATGACCGACCGGGGCACGTACTCCCGCGCCTTCGATCAGCTCAGCGCGGCCGGCGCCGCCCTGGCCCTGTATGCCCCCTCGGCGCCGCTCTACATCCACGCCAAGGTGCTGCTGGCCGACTACGGCACGGCCGGGGCCCGGGTGTTCATCGGCTCGGAGAACTTCTCCCGCGCCTCCCTGGACCGCAACCGGGAACTGGGCCTGCTGTTCGCCGACCCGGCGGTCATGTCCGCCATCCAGGCCACCCTGAGCGCCGATTTTGCCGGAGGTGAACCGTACCAGGGCGCGGGCTACCCCACCCGCGCCGCCTCCATGGCCACGGCCCTGGGGAACAGCAGATGGCTTTCCAGGTAGATGTGCAGGTGCAGATCCGCCTCCAGGCTGGCCAGGCCCAGGTACAGGGAGTGGAAGCTGCCGCAGGCGTCCTCGGGGGCCAGGTAGTCCCGGGTCAGGATCCGCAGTTCCCGAAGAATGTCGCCCACCTGCTCGTGCTCGTTCTGCATGGCCCGGATGCGGTTGGCCACGGTGCCGAAGCAGCAGGAGGCAGGCTGGTCCAGCTACCTGGAAGGGCGACGACAAGCTATGCTGACCGTAGCAGTTTGCGCCTCGGCAGCAGCACCCTTGGAAGGCCTCCATGAGCCAACGTATCGACCGTATCGGCAAGTTCGAGATCATCGAGTCTCTGGGAGAGGGCAGCCTGGGCGAAGTGTTCCTGGCGCGGGACACCATCATCGGCCGGGAGGTGGTCGTCCGTATCGTTCGCCGGGCCTCGCTGGTGCCCCCCGACCCCCTGGGCCGGTTCATGCGCGAAAGCCAGGCAGCCGGCCGCCTCAACCACGCGAATGTGGTGACCATCCATGAGTTCGGTGAAAAGGGCGGCATGCTGTACCAGGTCATGGATCACGTGGCCGGACCCGATCTGGGCACCGCGATGCAGGTGGGCACCCTGCCCTCGCAGGAAGTGCTGGGCCTGCTGGCCCAGGTGTGCGACGGCCTGGCCTATGCCCACCAGCACGGCATGCTGCATCGCAACCTGAAGGCTTCCAACATCCGCATGGGCCACGCCGCGGGCCGCCCGGCGCCGAAGCTGCTGGACTTCGGCCTGAGCCGGACCCCGGTGGATGACCCGGCTGCCCAGGCGGCGCACCTGGCCACCCTGGCCAGCACGGCGCCGGAGGCCTTCCAGCCGGGCAAGGCCGATGGCCGGGCCGACCTGTTTTCCGTGGGCGTGCTGCTCTACCAGGCGCTCACCGGGATCCACCCCTTCGCCGACGCGTCGCCGGCCGCCATCGCCCAGCGGATCCAGCACGAAGAGCCGGCCCCCCTGGACCCCCTGCAGTATCCGGAGCTGAGCCCCGCCATCCAGGAACTGGCCCGCAAGGCCCTGGCCAAGGATCCCGCCCGGCGCTTCCAGACCGCCGAAGCCATGGCCGACGCGCTGCGGGCCGCGCGCAACCCGGCCTGGTCGCCGGATCTGGAGCAGATCCCCAGCGTGGCCACCGCCAAACCCTTCCTGCTGCCGGGCTATCCGGACCCCCAGCCGGCCCAGGCCCGGCCATGGCGGACCGGCCTCCTGGTCCTGGTGGCGGTCCTGGCCCTGGGGGCCGGGGGCGGCCGCTACTGGTTGCGCCGCCACCCGGGCTGGCGCCCCCATCTGGCCTTCCCGGCCCTCCATCCGACGGCCCAGCCCGGGGCCCAGCCGGTGACGGTGCAGCCGCCGCCGATGCCGCATCCGGTCGTGCCATCCCCGCTTCAGCCCCCGCCCGCACCGCCCACCCCCGCGGCGCCGGCGCCCAGTGCCACCCCCGCGCCCGCCGCGGTCCCCGCGGCGCCGGCCCCTGCGACGCCCGCGCCCGCCCCTCCGGCTTCGGCCGCCAAGGGCTACGCCAGCCTGGACCAGGCCGCCGATGCCCTGGACAAGGATCCCCTGGGCGCCCTGGGGTTCCTGGAGACCGCCACCGCCAGGGAGCCGGGCAATGAGCGGGCCGCTGCCCTGCGCATCGTCGCCCTCTACCGCCTGGCCCGCTACCCCGCGTGCTCCAAGGCCATCAAGGAGGCCCGGGACGCCGGCCACCCGCTGTGGCCCATGGCCCTTAACCAGCCAGTCCTGCGCAAGATGCTCGAACAGGACGCCAAGGACCCCCACCTGCCCCGGAAGAAGCCCACCCCGGCGCCTGCCCCCACGCCCGCCCCGGCCTCCCCCCAGGACTGAACCAGCCTGAAGGGAGGGGCGGAAAGCGGTCCCACGGGCCCGGCCCGACTACTTGGGCTCCCCGTCATCCATGCCGCGCTTCAGGTCCTGGCGCACGGCCGCGCCGGTCTCCTCGGCCCGGCCCTTGAATTCGTCCCAGGCCCCATGGGCCTCCTGGGCCAGGTCCCGGGCCCTGCGCCGGGCCCGCCGGCCCATGGACTTCAGATCCTCCTGCAGTTCGGGCCCGCTTTTGGGCGTGTTCAGGGCCACCAGCAGGCCGCCGATGGCCGCCCCGGCCAGGAACAGGGTCAGGGGGCCGGCCACGCCGCCCGATCCGCCCAGATTGCCCATGGAATTCATGCTGCCCATCCCGTTGTCTGCCATGACACCACCTCCCGGACCGGTCCGGCCCATCCCCAAGGTGCCGCCGGGATGCGGTTGGTTCGGTGCCGTCCGGAACGCCGGCAGCGGGTCATCTAGTGTAGGCCGCCAGAAATACTTGTAACAAATCCTCGCCTCGTGGCACCTGATACTGAGGGGCGACATGGCACATGCTGGGCGGGTTGACCTGACAGAGGACCAGACGAAGCGCCTGGAGGAGA